>Ga0081455_10001347_pt1 | contig 30418 bp, 33 predicted proteins | sample TabmetS3T2R1_FD_70207 | JGI IMG/M metagenome (GOLD analysis project Ga0081455, IMG submission 70207) | Tabebuia heterophylla rhizosphere microbial communities from the University of Puerto Rico - S3T2R1 | ecosystem: Host-associated > Plants > Roots > Rhizosphere ... | reverse complement strand
GGCTTGCTTGCTTCCTCGAGCGCTCCAAGATTCTGGTCCTCGCATCCCATTCGGAGCAGCTCTTGAAGGACATGTGCAACCGGATCATTCAGCTCGAACACGGCCGCATACAAGCCGCCTGGGAGGAACCGAAAGAACCTGGGTAAAGGCCTGTTCGGACAGGCGATGGGCGGGTGAAAAGAACAGGTCAAACGGAGGAGTCATGCAGAGTATGAAACATGCGCAGCAGCCGAGCCGGTCCCGTGATACCGTGCAGTCTCCACAGCGTACACGCTTGATCTTGCTCGCGGGAGGACACGTCCGGCAGGATTTCGTCACCCTGCTCGACATCACGTCACCAGCCATGCTGCCCTACATGGGGCGTCCACTGATTTACGTCTCCGTCCTCAACTTTCTGAAGCTGGGAGGGCGGGATGTCATCGTGGTCATCCCGGAAGGCGAGCGGCGGGTGGAAGCATTCCTCCGATCGTCATTCGGGTCTCGCGTCGCCCTTACGATCGTCCGGGCTCCGCACCATGCCGGCGCCACGCCTTTGGATTCGCTGCACGCAGCCTTGGACGCATCGACCGTGCAGGGAAGCGTCGATCATCCCGTCATGATCGCGCACGGCGATATTTACTATGACATCGAGCGGGTGGAGGCAGGAAACCGGCCGATCATGTTCACCACTGCTTATATCGAATCGGACAAATATTCGATCGTGCATGAAACTCCATCCGGCTATCGGTTTCAGGAGGCGTGGGGCGGAACCAAAGCGCCGACACCCCAGGACGGACAGACGGTCGGGCGGCACACAGATATTGGTCTATACTACCTTCCCTCGGCCGTCGAGGCTTACTGTGCAGTCGGTGACTCGAGCGCATCCGTCTCGACGGTCGGGGGCTTGCTGTTCCACCGTTATGGCAACCGACTCTCGCTCGACACCGTCGCCTCATGGATCGATCTGGGCCATCTCGACACGTCGGCCAGAATCCGCACGCACCTGCTTGGCACCCGCGAATGCAACCATTTGGATATCGATGAGATGCGCGGGCTGATCACCAAGCGGGGACGCAACCGCGACAAACTGCTGCAAGAAATCAATTATTACCATCGTCTGCCGAAAGAACTGACGGTGTATTTCCCCCGGATGTTGGAATCGCGTCTCGGGAAAGAGGTCTCCTACACGATTGAGTACTACGGATATAAAACGCTTTCCGAGTACCTCGTCTTTTATGAAGTCCCCAAGACGGTCTGGCGACAGGTCCTCCTCAAAATCCTTGCCATTCACAAGGCCTTCACGTCCCGTGGAGGCGGCAGCATCGAGAGCGACCACGCCTTCGAGTTTTACTGGGGAAAGACCGAACAGCGGCTTAACGATCGTCAAGGTCTGTCCGCAGTACTGCCGCTGCTCGAGCTGGAAGAAGTGGAGATCAACGGCAAGATCTATCCTGGTTGGAAAGCCGCGGTTACCGCCATTCAAACGGTGTTACGCCGTGTGGCCGCTCGCTGCACAACCAGCGTCATTCACGGGGATCTCTGCTGCAGCAACATCCTCTACGACCCGCGCACCAGTCTCATAAAGTTCATCGACCCGCGCGGCGAATTCTTCGAAGAAGGCTGCTACGGCGATCCGCGGTATGACCTTGCAAAGCTGATGCACTCCTTCCACGGAGGTTACGACTTCATTTTGCATGAGATGTATCAGCTGACTCGACTCGCCGAAGGCCGCTATGAGTTGGTCCTCTTGAGATCGGAAGGAGCCCGCAAGGCAGAACAGCTTCTGTTCGAGTTATTGGAAGCCATCGGAGGCTGTGAACTTTCTGATGTGCTCATGATCGAGGCGCACTTGTTCCTCTCGATGCTCCCCCTTCACTGCGACGACCCGAAGCGCCAGACCGCGCTCTATCTGCGCGGCTTGATGCTTCTACAGCAGGCGTTGCACTGGGACAACGAGCGACCGTTTGCCCATGCGAGGTCGATAGCAGAAGGAGAGGCGGCATGAGAATCTGTTTGGACATCGACGGGACCATCTGTGAAGTCCGTGGCCAGGGCGACGATTACGCCACCGTCCGGCCGTTGCCGCAAGCGGCAGAGCGAATTCGCTCGCTGAGGGCCTCGGGTCATTACGTCATCCTGGCCACAGCGCGCCATATGCAAACCTGCGGTTCGAACGTGGGGATGGTCGTGGCCCGGCAGGCGCAAACCTTGATTGCCTGGCTCAACCGCCATGGCATCGAATACGACGAGCTGTGGTTCGGCAAGCCGCATGCAGATTTGTACGTGGATGACAAGGCCTTTCCCTTCTCCGGCAACTGGGACGATATCACCCACGCGACGCTCCACCGGTCCTGTGAACGCACCGACAAAATGAACATCGTCGTCGCCATGGCGGGGGCCGGCGTTCGCTTTGCCGAGAAGGGCTACGGGCTTCCGAAGCCGTTGATTCCCGCGTTTGGAGAACCCATGTACCGGCATGCAGTCCGGTCGCTCCCGCTCCACCTGGCGGAGCGCCTCATCTTCCTCATCAGGCGTGACGCTCAATCAACCGAGCTGCGGCGCGATATCCACGAGACATTCGCCGCATTCCATCCGATCATCGTGGAGATCGATCACCTGACCAGAGGGCAGGCCGAGACCGTCCTCTATGCACGGCACAAGATCGCCTTTCATCGGCCGATCCTGATCCATAATGCGGACAGTGCGTTCGAAATGGCGAGCTTTGCCGACTTTCCCCCTGCGGCAGACGGCGCGCTTCTCCTCTTCCGCGGCCAAGGCAACAAATGGAGTTATGCAAATATGGACGATCGCGGGCGCGTCACCCAGGTCAGAGAGAAGGTGGCAATTTCACCGTTTGCTTCGACCGGCAGCTACTATTTCCGCTCATCCGTCCAGCTGATGGATCTGATTCAACACGCCATGAGCCGTGAGGAGACTGTCAATGGCGAGTATTACATTGGACCGCTGTACAACGTGATGGCCGCGCAGGGGCAATCGATCAAAGGCGTCGAAGTGGGCCGGTTCATCAGTTTCGGGACGCCGGACGACTTGATAGTGTCCGAGGCGATTGCCGCCAACGCCGAATGCATCAAACGGCTGGCCGATCGGGTCGCCAAATATAGCGCTGAGTGCCTGGGTCACGGTTCTTGAGCTTCACCCTAAGAGGAACGTTATGTACACCGTCCTACCCAATGAGCATCCGCAGAAAGTCGCCGTGCTGCTGTACGGCATGCTGAGAAGTTTTCAAGTTACCGCCGGATCGTTTCATCGGCATGTCGTAGAACCGAACAACGCCGATGTCTTCTATTTCGGGCCAGCCGAATCTGACGCGGCTCCGACCTCTCTGAGCGGAAAGGTCGACATGTTCGGCAATCTCAAGGACAACCCTAAGGGACAGGTCGATCCGGTCACCGGTGTGAACCGGACCGCCTTTGTCACGACCTACGGGCCGTCCATGAGACGCTATGAATTTCACAGCGTCAATCAGGACGAATTCGTCCGTCAGGCGGCCATCGTCGACCGAAAGGACTGGATATATGGCTTGAATCCGGCGCGGTTGTTTTCGATGGTGTTCAACATGGAAGGCGTCGTGCACCTTCTCGAGGAATATGAACGGACGCAAGGCGTGCACTATGACACGATCATCATCACGCGTCCGGACATTGCCTTCTTCTCTCCGGTCACTGCCCGCGTGCGGAGTGGATTCCTCCATATTCCTTCCGGCGAAGGCTTCGATGAATGGGGCCGGAAACACATGGGCAATGCGAGAGTCGTGTATTACAAGAATGTCCTCACCGGAGACTATGTCGAGGGTGGAGATAAGCTGACGTTCAACGATCAAATCTTTATGTTGTCACGCACCAATCTCAGTTGCTTCAGCGACCTGAGCAAGGCGTTGAATGAGTACCTATCACTACGGGTACCGGCTTCTCCAGAAACGATTTTCTACCTGCACCTGTGCCTGCGGAATGGCTTAATCGTCAAAGGCCATCCGGAATGGTGCTATCAAATCCAGCGCGCCGGCATGCCCCTCATCCAGAACATCGCGGACACCAGCATGATCCGCCTGGTGGACCGCTACCACGCTAAAGCCAAGGAACGCTTTCGTCGTGACCCTCTTGGGTGCGTGCTCCGGGACGCCAAGCAGATCATCAAACGCGTCGCGGTCCGACTCACGAGATAGACCAGAATGCCGATCAAGGACGCCGACGTGACAGTCGTGTTTCAAGGTCCCGTCGTGCCGGGACCAGAGGGCACCGCTCACCTCATCAAGAGAACCCGACAAGCCTTGCCCTCTGCGCGCTATGTGTTGAGCACATGGGAAGGATCGGATTGTCGCCATATCGACGTTGATTGGATCGTGCTGTCTGAGGATCCTGGTGGCCTACCCGGCATCAAACGTCGGGATGGTCCCAACGAACTCAACAACGTGAACCGCCAACTGCGCTCCACTGCGCGCGGCTTGGTGATGGTCAACACCCCTTACGCCATCAAGATTCGGAGCGATTGCGCGCTCGATCAAGGAAAGATCCTTCAGGAGTTTGATCGGTGGTGCGCGGTTTCACGCGCGGACCGCATTCTCGCAAGCTCCATCTTTACCGTGGATCCGATGATGTTCGAGCAGATGGCCTATCACGTCAGCGACTGGGTGCAGTTCGGCGAGACCGGCGCCCTTCAGACCTATTGGTCGGCCCCATTGATGGATGAAAAGGACGCGACACATTACGAACGAGTCACCTACGCCAGTCATTCGACCTTCATGGACCGCCGGTTCCGCTGCCGCTTAGCGGTCGAGCAGTATGTCGCCTGTCGCTACGCCGAGCGTCTTGGCTATACCGTCCCCCGTTTTCACAACGATATCCGGCCAGAGGTCCTGGCAGGCCATCGCCGATTTCTTGCCGAACGGATGGCCATCGTCGACCCCTGGGATATCGGCCTGCATTTTCCCAAGTATGCCTGGGCGTATCGCTCGGCGTTCCAGCGGCTTAACTGCCTTCTCTTCCAGGATTGGTACCAGCTCTGCGTCGAAGAAGGATATCGCTTCGGACCCAACGACTTCTCCAACAATGCAGGGCCCAGGAAGCAGCGTAAACATGTCGCGAGGGTCCTCGGCCGGTGGATTGACCGTGCCGGCCCCCTGCTCCTGCGTCCCCAATGCAAGCGATTGGTCAACCGGTTTCTCTCGTTCCTTGACGGGTGAATCCCAGCCGCCTGTGCACAGAAAGAGGCAGTGGTCAGCCTAAGGCAAATTCCGCCCAGAGAAAGGTGTGATCAGACGGATCCTTGGCTCGCCGTGGCTCCACGTCCACCTCAACGCGCAGACATTTTTCCGCCAGAGAGGCCGTCGCCAGGATGTGGTCGATGCGCCAACCCTTATTCGCATCCAAGGAACTCGGCGCCCGGTAGTCCCAAAATGTAAACTGCTGCCGCTCGGGATACAGCCGCACAAAGACGTCGTGGAATCCCCAGGCCACCGTCGCTTCGTAGGCCTTCCGTGCGGCTTCGTGATAGCACACATGTGTCAGATGTTTTTCCGGACTATGGACGTCCATCGCTCGCGGCGCCACATTCATGTCTCCGCACCAGATTACGGGGATCGTCGGCGAGAGGTGCTTCTCGAAATAGGCTCGAAGCCGCTTGTACCACTCGAGCTTGTACGCATATTTTGGCGAATCGATTTCGAACCCCTGCGGAATATAGGTGTTGATGATGGCAATGCCGTCGACGACGACGTGCAGCAGTCTCGGTTCATCCGGTTCACCGCCATCGTCCAACCCCGCCCGTACGGACTCCGGCTTGCCGCGGGTGAGGATCGCCACGCCGTTGTAGCTTTTCATCCCTCGGTAGCTGATTTCATAACCAGCGGGCATCAACGCCATGAGCGGAAACTCGCTATCCTGCACCTTTGTCTCTTGGAGGCACAGGACATCGGGTTTCTGTTTGTCCAACCACTCTACAACGATAGGAAGCCGCTTTCGAAGCGAGTTGACGTTATAAGTGGCGATTTTTATCGTCCTGGTCGGCGCCATGCCAATAGATGTGACAGGGGATTCGGTCACGGGTGCCTTCATGATTCGCGCTTGGTTGAGAAATTTTGACGGCAACGTTAAGGAGCGCAGTGACACCTGTCAAGAGACGGCTGCGGTCAGATATCGGCGAAGGATGGCTTGTTCAATTCGGGAACGGCCCCGGTCCGGAGCCGGAAAACGCAAGATGAGTACAATGCGTCCAGCGTCTGACACCTGAATGGTGATCCGCGGTTCCGGTGAAGGGGCCTCAAGAAGATTCTGTTGTTCGAGCAGCTTCATCTGTCGGCTGGCTTCCTTCATGAACGGAGCACACTCGGCCCTGGCCGCTTCCAACAGCCGCAGTTCAGCTTGCTTCCAATCGTGCTCGGCCGGTAGCGGAACCGTGAGCGTGTAGAGGCCGTATTCCTGGTTGGGATTTTCTTTGATCAGCGCATTGGAGAATAGGAGGCTGTTCGGGAACACCGTGATGCGTCCCGTGTACAGATGCGATGCCTGTCCCGGACCGATCTCCAGAAGCTTCGTCGCGAAAATATCATGGTCCAGTACCACGCCGCGGTGGCCGGCGATGTGAATGCGATCTCCCACCGAATACACTTTGCCCCCGACACGCAACGCGGCTCCGCTCCAACAGAGAAGCAGTTCTTTGGTGGCCAAGACGAGGGCTGCCGCGAGGGCGACCATCGAAACGGCGAAGGCCTGCAGCTCGTGCGCCCAAATGACGACCAGGCCGAGCAGGAATACGAAGACCATCGAATTGCGCACAGTGACCACCCACCGCCGTTTGGCTTCCATCGTGAGCGCGGCATTTCTTGCGATCGAACGAACGATGAGCGTCCGGCTGATGAGGACGGAAAGCAGCAGGAGAAGGGATTTCAGGCTGTCAAGGACGATGGAGCTGTCGACTTGCGGAAGCCACGTGATCATGGACGAACTCAACGCGAACCTTGGCTAGCCAGCATGCAAGGAATCGCGTGTACCGGGTACGCATTCCTCCCGTTTCCAACTCTTGAGAATTTTTTGCTCGTTGAAGGTCAACGTGTAGCGGTAGCAATAGAGCGTCGGCTTCGGGCCATCCTGAGGGCCCTTGCCGATCAAGGACGCCGCTTCGTTGGCCGCATTGGTAATGCCGGACAAGTCCATGGCATCCAGATCCTTGTCGCTGTATGACACACGGTAGGTCCAGATTGTGTCGCCGCCCAGGGCGGGTGTCTTGGCGGTATGCGGAGGTCCCATCTTTTCCGAAATTTCGTCCTGGGTTAACCGGTTTACGCCTTTTTTGAAATAGCCGTCCCGCCAGGGGCCGCCGCAGGCGGTCAGAATCAGCGGGAGGAGCCAGACGAGGACACGGAATGTGCCGCGGGCCTTCATGTCTTGGATTGATCGTGTAGCTGCTGCATGCGCTTGACGGAGCAATAGAGCGCGTAGCCCTGTGCCAGCATGCCCGTGACCAGCAATCCCAACGCCGTCTGCAGCCAGTGTGATCCCTGCTCATCAAGGCCGTACATGCCCAGGATAAAACCAAGCGCGATGGAGACAATGCCAACGGAGCGGGCCACCATCGCGTTCATGCGCCAGTTGGTGGGAACAGGCTGATCGTCTTTCATATGGAATACGCTACAACGGAAGGCGTAGTGGGTTCAACTCCGCTTGGCACGAATCTCTCGAGCCTGCAGGTCGAGTGCGATCGCCTCGTTACTCCGGCCCATCTTTCGCAGGACGTTGGCCAGGTCTTCGAGAGTTTTGGCCACCTCAGGATGAGACGGTCCTAGCACCTTTTGTCTGATCGAGAGCGCTCGTCGATACAACGGCTCGGCCTTCGCGGGCTGTCCCTCCGCGACATACAACTGTCCGAGATTGGCGGCACTCAGGGCGACATCGGGATGCTCGGCTCCAAGGAGCTGTTCCTTGATCGTCAAAGCCCGGACCAGCAGCGGCTCGGCTTGAGCATATTGCCCATACATGCGGTGAAGGACTCCCAAGTTGTTCAGCGTCGCGGCGACGTCAGCGTGCGTCTCTCCATGCACGGCTTGATAGATCTTGAGCGCCTGTAGATAGAGGGGCTCGGCTTCGACATGCTTCCCTTGCCCGGCATAGACCTGGGCCAATTGAGAGAGGGTGACGGCCACACGGAGGTCTTCATGGCCGTACGCCTCGGCCTTCTTCACCGCGGCCTGGTAAACGCGTTCGGCTTCCGCATAGTTACCCTGCTGCACCGCCTGTTGGCCAGCTGCCATGGCCGATTCCCATGTTTGTTCCTGACAGGAAAGGAGCGACGTGAGCAAGACTAACATCACGACGATCGAGGATGGCGACTCAGTCGTTTTCTTTCCCGTTCTTCTCATATATATAAGAACCGGAATAGGATACACGATGATCGAACCGGGCCGCTATCGGCACTACAAGGGAAAGGAGTACGAGGTCATCGGAGAAGCCCGACATTCGGAGACCGAAGAGCCGTTCGTCGTCTATCGCGCCTTGTACGGCGAGAGGGGCTTGTGGATCAGGCCTCGCGCAATGTTCCTCGAGACGGTGATCGTCGACGGCCGTCCCCATCCGCGGTTTCGGCGTCTACCAGAGTAGCGAGAGAGTCGGATGCCTAGGGCAACCACGTCCAGTGCGAGAACGTGGCTGCTTGGCCGATCCGCTGGAGTCCGGCATCCAGCACATTCCAGATGAGGGCATTCTCCACCAAGAACCGGCGGCCGGTCCCTGAAATTCTGACACCTCGGTAAGTATCAATGAATCCCCGTACCCGCGCCTGTTCCAGCATCCATTCTCGTTCAGCGCGATTCACCGGTTCCGCCGTGAGCCGTGAGGGCGTCTTGATGAGCTGCTCCCAGCTCATCTCCCAGAGATCCAGCGCCGTCTGGTTGCCATAATTGAGGACGGGGTCGGTCTCCGTGCCGTGGGAAACCACGACTATCGAGGACTCGAACAATGCCCGGGCCTGGAACTTCGTGTCGCCATGTCGCTCGATCAGTTCCCTTCCGATCCAGTGGCGATAACTGTCGAGCAGTCGCTGTGTCCACTGGACGACCGATGGATCCCTCCACACCTCTGACGTCATGGCATGGTACGCCTCTGCATAGAAGCACGCATCGCGTGAGTAGCATGTCCTCGCCGGGAGGGCAAGGGCCATGCCCTTGTAAATCCCATGGGAAGTCTCTGTATAATGGCGCCTCTTCATTGATCAGGAGTAGGTATGGCGGGTCTTACTCTATTCGACAAGATCTGGGATGCCCATGTCGTGCGCGCGGAGCCGGACGGGACAACCTTGTTGTATATCGACCGTCAACTCGTACACGAAGTCACTTCGCCTCAAGCATTTGAGGGATTGAGGTTGGCTGGACGCCGACCCAGGCGCGCCGGAGCGACGCTTGCGGTTCCCGATCACAATGTGCCGACCACAGACCGCCGACTGGGCATTGCGGACCCGGTGAGCGCGGTGCAGATTCAAACGTTAGAAGACAATTGTCAGGATTTCGGTATCACGGTGTTCACTATGAGCGATGTCCGTCAAGGCATCGTGCATGTGATCGGCCCGGAACAAGGCTTTACACTGCCCGGCACGACCATCGTCTGCGGTGACTCGCATACGTCGACGCATGGGGCCTTCGGTGCCTTGGCCTTCGGGATCGGAACGAGCGAAGTCGAGCACGTGCTAGCGACGCAATGTCTGGTGCAAAAGCGGCCGAAGACCATGGAAGTCAGGGTTGATGGCGTCCTTTCTGACCGCTGTTCGGCGAAGGATGTGATCCTGGCCATCATCGGCACAATCGGGACAGCCGGCGGAACCGGCTATGTCATCGAGTACACGGGCTCCGTCATCCGCGCGCTCAGTATGGAAGGCCGCATGACGCTCTGCAACATGTCGATTGAAGGCGGTGCGCGGGCCGGCATGGTCGCACCGGACGAGAAAACGATCGCCTATCTCATAGGTCGTCCGCTGACCCCGACCGGTGCTGCCTGGGAGCAAGCGGTGAAGGTCTGGCAGAATCTGAAGACGGACGTGAATGCCGCGTACGACGCGACTGTCGTGCTCAAGGCCGAGGACATCGCACCGCAGGTGAGTTGGGGCACAAGCCCTGGAATGGTGACAGGAGTGGACGGCAGGGTGCCGGACCCCAAAGCCATCGCCGACGAGAAAACACGTCAGGCTATCGAACGCGCCCTCGCCTACATGGGTCTCACCGCCAACATGCCCATTACGGAAATCAGTATCGACCGGGTGTTCATCGGGTCTTGCACGAACTCCCGGATGGAGGACTTGCGACTCGCGGCCAGCCTGGCCAAAGGCAAGCACATCGCGAAGAGCGTGCGAGCCATGGTGGTTCCAGGATCCGGATTGATTAAACAGCAGGCGGAGGCCGAGGGGCTCGACCGGATCTTTACCGAAGCGGGATTCGAATGGCGAGAGCCTGGCTGCAGCATGTGCCTCGCCATGAATGCCGATGTGCTTCAGCCCGGAGAGCGCTGTGCGTCAACGAGCAACCGCAACTTCGAAGGGCGCCAGGGCGCTGGAGGCCGCACGCATCTGGTCTCGCCTGCCATGGCAGTCGCCGCGGCGGTTGAAGGTCATTTTGTCGACATCAGGCACTGGAGGTAGCTGTTTCATGCAGCCATTCACCAAGCTCACCGGTCTCGTCGCCCCGTTGGATCGCGTGAATGTCGACACGGATCAGATCATCCCCAAACAATTCCTCAAGACCATCAAGCGCACCGGTCTCAGCGAGGGCCTGTTTTTTGACTGGCGGAGGCAGAAGGACGGTTCACCCGATCCATCGTTCTTCTTGAATCAACCCCGCTATGAGGACGCGACGATTCTTTTGACCCGCGACAACTTCGGCTGCGGCTCCTCGCGCGAACATGCTCCCTGGGCTCTCCTCGACCAAGGCTTCCGCTGCGTGATTGCCGCCAGTTTCGCCGACATTTTCTACAACAACTGCTTTCAAAACGGGATTCTGCCCGTCGTCCTTGATGCCCAGCATGTCCAGACCATGATGAAGGATGTCATGGCCGCACCGGGGTACCAAGCAACTGTGGATCTCGCCGAACAGACGGTCACCACGCCCGAGGGAGCTACGTATCGGTTTTCGATCGATCCTTTTAGGAAGGACTGTCTCTATCGAGGGCTGGATTCAATCGGCCTTACCTTGCAGCATGAGCCTGCGATCGCAGCGTATGAGGCCCGGCGGAAAGCCGAGGCCCCATGGCTGTTCTCCGATCTTCGCCCTTAAGCCAAGGAGGCCGCATGAACTGGACATCCGTCCTTTTCCCCTTATGGCTCTTCAGACCGCGGGTACTGCTCATCCTACTCTTCCTGGCAGTGGGCGCACTGATGGTCGCATTCAATTACAGTTACTCGGACGGCAATCGGGCAGGGTATATTCAGAAATTCTCAAAAAAAGGCTGGTTCTGCAAAACGCATGAGGGCGAGCTCGCCATGACCACCGTTCCCGGTACAGCGCCCGTCCTGTGGGAATTTACCGTTTGGGATGATACCGTCGCTCGCCAGCTGTCACAGGTGATGGGCAAACGCGTCATCCTTCACTACAAGGAGTTTCGCTACCTGCCAACCACCTGCTTCGGCGAGACGACCTACTTCGTGGATCACTTCGAGGTCCAGGAATAGCCGAACGTGCCGTAAGATCGTGCGCGCCCCGTTTCAAGGTGCCGCTACAGCCAGCGTTTCCTCCTGAACAGGACCAGCATTCCGACACCCACCACCGCCATCACGGCGAGCACCAGCGGATAGCCCCACTGCGATCTCAATTCAGGCATGTACTCGAAGTTCATGCCATAAATGCTCGCGATGAAGCTCAGAGGCATGAAGATAGTGGTAATGACGGTCAACACCCGCATGACCGCATTGAGGCGGTAGCTCACACTGGACAGATAGATGTCGAGGTTGGCAGACACCATTTCCCGCAACGTTTCAATGGTGTCCACAATTTGCACGACATGATCGTAGACATCCCGGAAGAACAGCTTGGTGGGCTGCTGTAAGAAGGGGCAGTCGGACCGAGACAGATTGTTCATCACATCGCGTAGGGGCCACACCGCCTTCCGCAAAAAAAGCAGCTGACGTTTCAATGCATGAATGTCATTGAGCGTCTCAGGCTCGGGGTCGTTGACGACGGCCTGCTGCAATACCTCTATCTTTTCGCCCAGCAATTCCAGCACGGCAAAATACTGATCCACAATGGCGTCGACCAGCGCATAGAGCAAATAGTCTGCCCCGGACTGGCGCAGACGACCCTTTCCTCCGCGCAGACGTTCCCGGACCGGTTGAAAGACATCTGTTCCATTTTCTTGAAACGAGAGGACATAATTTCTGCCGAACACCAAGCTTACCTGTTCAACCGCGATGTCCTTCCGGTCGGTCAACGACAGCATCTTGATGACGAGAAAAAAGTAGGTCTCGTAGTCGTCGAGCTTCGGCCGCTGGTCGGTGTTTGCGACATCCTCGAGGAGCAAAGGATGGAGTGAGAACTGCTTGCCCAAGGACTCGACCATCTCCACATTGTGAACGCCGCCTACATTGATCCAAATCACCGACTCATCGGCGGGAGGCAACAGCCGGTCTATCCGCTCGGGCTGCACCTCCTCACAGTTCGCCCCACTATACTGGAACACGCTGACGGTCACCTTTTCCGCTTTGCGCTCGCCGATGTGAACCAGCGTGCCCGGCGGAAGGCCCGTCTTCTTGGAACGCTTTTGAACCAGTTTCATACGAGACGATCGTGGTAATGGCTTGTCGCAGGCTTGTACGCAGGTTCATCCAAAGGGTCAAGCGGAATTTGGCTCAGCCGGCAGGTGAGGCTTTTCCGGTAAGGGCAGACCTGTTACTCTGACCGTATGGAACATGAACTTGCCCAACTCAGCATCGCAATGAGGAAAGCCGGCCAACGGGCGATTGAATTGTCCAGGAAGGGATTCGACGTCCAAACCAAAAAGGATCGGTCTCCGGTCACCACCGCCGACTTGGAAGTCAATCGGATCCTCCATGAGATGCAGAAAACACAGTTCCCGAACGACGGATGGCTTTCCGAGGAGTCACCGGACGATCCGACCCGGCTGGACAAGGCACGTGTGTGGATTGTCGATCCCATCGACGGCACGAAAGCCTACGTCAATAAACTGCCCGAATATTGCATCTCCGTCGGACTGATCGAGGCCGGCATGCCTGTGCTGGCGGCCATTTTGAATCCGTCCACAGACGAGCTGTTTACGGCGACTCTCGACAAAGGTCTCCGATTAAACGGCCGGCTCGTGACACCAGAGTCACCCGCCGAGGAGCGATCAGAGGTCATGGTCAGCCCCTGGGAATACCGAGGAGGCCGCTGGGCCGATCTTGATGGGCGCATCCAATGCCGTCCCATGTTGTCGATCGCGCATGCTCTGGCGCTGGTCGCAGCTGGGCGTGTGCAGGCGACGCTCACCATCGAGCCGGAGAATGAATGGGATCTGGCCGCTGGTGTTCTTCTGGTCCAGGAAAGCGGCGGCACGGTTGCCGATGCAGAGGGGCGCCCATTTACCTTCAACCAACCGATTCCCAGATTTCGAGGCGTGATTGCCGTCGCCGCGACGGCGAGCAATGAATTGCGTCCGTTTCTGCAGGCGCATGCTGACCGTGCCAGGTTGAAGAAGAAGCGGTCATGACGTCCCGACCGACGATCGCCCTTTTAGGGATCGGCCTTTTAGGCCGTGCCATCGCGGAACGTTTGCATGCGGTCGGATATACGGTGATCGCCTTCAACCGCACTCCCACTAAAGCGCTGCCCCTTCAAACTCAAGGGATTACGGTCGTCGGAGCTGCTGGTCTGGCAATAAGCCAGGCGGATTGCGCGCTCCTCCTGTTCACGGATGCAGCTGCGATTCGCTCCGTGCTGTTCACTCCCGCCTGCTCGGTGGCGTTGAACGGCAAAACGATCTTCCAGATGGGCACCATCGGTTCGAACGAGAGCCTGGAGATTCAACGTGAGGTCGAACAACGCGGAGGCGCCTACTGCGAAGCTCCGGTCCTTGGGAGCTTGGCCGAAGCCAAGGCAGGAACGCTGTTCGTCATGGTGGGCGGTACGGAAGAGCAGTTTACCGCATGGTCTTCCCTCTTTCGGACCTTGAGCCGTGAGCCCAGGTTCATTGGATCCGTAGGCAAGGCCTCTGCGCTCAAACTCGCGCTCAACCATCTGATCGCCGCAGAGACGTCCGCGTTCGCGCTGAGCCTTGGACTGGTTCAGCGATCGGGCATTTCTGTCGAGACGTTCATGGCTCTTCTCCGTGAGAGCGCTCTCTACGCTCCGACCTTCGACAAGAAACTGCCTCGTCTCCTGAAGCGGGATTACCACCGCCCGAATTTCTCAACCCGCCATTTGCTAAAAGATGTGAAGCTGCTGTGCCAAGAGGCGGCGGCGCGGGGACTAGCGACAGACGCGGTGGAGGGACTCCCGCAGATGCTGGAACGCGCCGTCGAGCAAGGCCTCGGTGACCTCGATTATTCGGCCCTATTCGACCTCGTGAATCCTCCGGACCCTCGTTCACCGCTTTCCTAACGACTTTCAGCCAACCGCGCTGTTCCTTTTCACTTATTCATTGAGGATCGACGCCGGACCCGTATACTCGATTCTATTGACCATTCGCTGTCTTCATTCGTTATACCGTTGACTCGATGCAGAAGGTACTAAGCAGAACCATCGATCCGCGCGCCTTCGATCTGCTGATCGATGAGAGCTTTCTCCGCCAGGGTGACCTCGTCAAAGCGGTGCAGGATTCCCTCCAGCACGGCGTCGACCTCGAGGACATGTTGATTCAGAAGTATCGAGTGCCAAAAGCGGCGCTCGGTAAAGCCTTGAGCAAGTTTTTCGATTGCCCTTACATTCCCTTTGATGAGAAAACGATCGTCGATTCGCAACTCACGAAGGAACTCAGTCACGACTACCTCTGGAAACACTCATGGCTGCCGTTGAAAACGCATGGGAGCGTGCTCGATGTGCTCATCGACGACCCTCACGACATCGTGAGAGGACATGACATCCAACGGGCGTTTCCCGGCATGACGATCCGGTACGCCGTGAGTCTCAAGTGCGATATCAAGCGCTTCCTGCAATCGACGCTTGGAATGACACAGGCCGGATCCATTGAAGATACCCTGGGCGAGCTCGTGCATGAGGCAAAAACCGAGGAAGCGTTTAACAAGGACACGGATGAGATCGACGAAAACGACTCCGCCATTGTCCGGTTAGCGAGCCAAATTATTGCGGAGGCCTACCGGCAAGAGGCATCGGACATCCACATCGAACCATATTCCGAGCGCAAGGAAACGGCGATCCGCTTTCGTATCGACGGAACCTGTGCGACCTATATGCGAATTCCGGCCGCGTATCGCCGAGCCCTGGTGTCACGCATCAAGATCATGTCGAGCCTCGACATCGCCGAGCGGCGGAAGCCGCAGGACGGCAAACTACGCTTCAAACTGAACCGCGACAAGGAGCTCGAAGTCCGCGTCGCGACGATGCCGACTGCCGGCAACAACGAAGATATCGTGATGCGGCTCCTCACCGCCAAGGAACCCATGGCGCTGGATTCGATGGAATTCGCGCCCTCGACGCTCAGCGCCCTGTTGGAACTCATTCAAAAACCCCACGGCATCATTCTGTGCGTGGGGCCCACAGGATCTGGCAAAACGACCACGCTTCATGCGGTACTCCATCACCTAAATACGGATGCCAGGAAGATCTGGACGGCCGAGGATCCGATCGAGATTACACAGGAAGGCCTCAGACAGGTGCAGGTGCTGCCAAAGATTGGCTTTACCTTCGCAGCAGCCATGAGGTCGTTCCTGAGAGCTGATCCGGATGTCATCATGATCGGCGAGATGCGGGACAAGGAAACGGCTGATGTGGCCGTTGAGGCTTCTTTGACAGGACATCTCGTCTTAAGCACGCTGCACACGAACAGTGCGGTCGAAACAGTGATCCGTCTTTTGGACCTCGGATGCGACTCCTTCAATTTTGCCGACGCCATGCAAGGCGTCCTGGCCAAACGTCTCTGCAAGCGGCTCTGCACACATTGTAAAGAGCCCTATCATCCATCCGCACAAGACTACGATAAGATTCTACGCGAGTACGGTCCGGGCTCGTGGGAGACCATGAACCTTCCTGCCTATGATGACGGGTTCAGGCTCTATCGGGGCCGCGGTTGCGACCACTGCCGACAGACGGGATTTAAGGGACGGGTCGCCCTGCACGAGCTCTTGAGGGGCACCGACGAGATGAAGACGCTGATTCAGAACCGCGCAAAGACCCCGGACATGACCAGCCTGGCCAAAAAGGAGGGAATGATTTCGCTGATGCAGGACGGGATTCTCAAAGTCCTCGGCGGAACCACGACCTTCGAACAGGTGAGAGCCGTCGCGATGAAGTAGCGGCAGTATCGACTTCGCTTATTCTTCGGATTCCAGCAGCTTCACAAATTGCCTGAGCCGTTCTCCCACGTCCTGCGGCATCTTGATGAATTCTACGCCGAATCGCTTGGCGCTGGACCAACGAACGGCGGCAAGATCCACCTGCACCGGGTCTTCTTCCTCGAGTAGCTGGACTTTCAACTGCAGATAGGCCTCAGGGTCTGCGACGGTGTCCGAGACAATGGCGCACCCCTGTCGCGAGATATTGAGAATGGTGCCGGTGCCGGCTACCAGATCCCCGTGGAAGGAGACAGGTCGTTGCACCGCAAACCGAACATGCTTGCGCTCTTGCATGGTCAGGGGGTGAGAGGAGGATCGTTCGGTGCGAAGGACTTCTTGGTCAAGTGAAATGTCCCTCCTTTTTGCGTCGGTGCCAGGTCATCTTCAATTCTTGTGTACCACCACTGGCCTTCGCCGTCGGAGAAATCCGGAGACAACTGGACGCTGAAGCCGCCTTCGCGGTTGTTGTCCATCTGAATCCACTTGCCCTGCCAGGTATGGTCGGACAGCGAATGCGTCTCGAACCGCCCACCCTTCCAAGGATAAGAGCCGTTTCCCTGTTCATCGAGGGTCAATGTGACAACCGCCCCTTCCTCATAATCCCACTCACCCGCCAGAACGCTTCGGTCTTCCTGAATGCCCGAAGGCACGTTCAGCGGACGCTCCATTCCCTCGTGATCCGTGAGGGTGGTGCATGCCGCCGATGACAAGAGCACGACGGCCGACAGAGTGAGATTCCACGTCACTTTATGCATATCGTTTTCATATCACGGGAGGATGATTCGGACAAGTAATCAAGCCCCTTGCTCAGGGCAGGCGAGCGATACGCCGGCATGCTTCATCGAGATCGTCATCTGTCTTGGCATAACTAAATCGGATATATCGTGATCCCTCAGGCCCCACAAAAAACGCGTCCCCGGGGACTCCTGCGACGCCAGCCGTCTTCAGAATATGCATGGCGCGGTCCTTGCCGTTCCTGCCTGGGAGCCTTGTCGCATCGGCCAGTACGTAATAGGCGCCCTGTGGCACAGCGGGTGGCAGTCCCGCTTGCGCCAATGCCGCGCAGAACCGATCCCGTTTCTGTTGATACTCTTTTGCCAATTGGCGATAAAAACTGTCCGGCAGTTCCCGAATGCCCGCGGCCACACCGGCTTGTAACGGTGTCGGAGCACAGACGTACAGCAGGTCATTCATGGCGCCGATTGCCTGGCTCCATTGCCTCGCTGCCACGCTGTAACCGATGCGCCAACCGGTGATGCTGAAGGTTTTTGAATAGCCGCCGATGGTAATCGTCCGTTCGGCCATGCCGGGTAAAGACGCCATGCTCACGTGGCGGCGGCCATCGTAAAGAAAATACTCATAGATCTCATCCGTCACGATCAGCAGATTGTGATCGGTCGCCATCCTGGCGAGGGTTTCCAATTCTTCTCTCGAAAAGACCTTTCCCGAGGGGTTCCCAGGCGAATTGACAACGATGGCTCTGGTCCGAGGAGTGAGAGCACGTTCGACGGATTCCGCGATCAGAGTCCAGTCGGGAGCTGCGAGTGTAACGACGACGGGAACCGCTTGGACAGCGAGTAGCGCGCTCACATGATATTGATAGAACGGTTCAAAGACGATGACTTCATCGCCGGGGTTCAGCAGGGCCAGACAGGCGGCATGAAACGATCCGGTGGCGCCGGCGCTCACCGTAATCTCGGTCTCCGGATCGGCATGAATGTCGTTGTCCCGTACCAGTTTGACCGCCAGCGTCTCCCGGAGTTCTGCTAGGCCGTCAAAGCGAGAGTAGGTATTCTTCCCCTGCGTCATCGCCTCGGCTGCGGCCTTGAGCACGATGGGCGGTACAGGCGTATCGCAGACACCCTGCGCCATATTGAGTCCTGCGACCGCTACGCAGGCCTGAGTCATTGCACGGATTTCCGAGTGCCCTAACTCGGCCATCCGTTGATTGATTCGGCGTGAAGAATCCATTCAGCCTTTTCCTTTGCACCGTTGTCGCAGAGAGATCTCAAGTCCGTCAAGCAGTTCTGGTTGCCCGTCCTCGAGTGACTACCGACAATGCCTACGTATTTAACATGAATTTTGTCTATGCACGTGTTAGACTTCGCTGTAGCCCCTTGGAGGTAATGCTCCCGGGGAATGCATTCCGAGATCGCTCGCCTATACTTATATTTGTATCTAGTGCACTTACCAGTCGGAAAGACCTTGAGGGTCATTGTCATGAGCAAGATGACGCCGGATCAGATGCCCCCAAAAGAGAATCTCCAACCCTTTGAGCGGCGTGGTCGCCGGCTGTCTATGAATCGTCGGCTTTTCTTTTTCGGTGAGGATGACTTCGAAGGAGAGGCCACGGTCCTTGATATTTCCACCAACGGTTGCAAGGCCACATCCCACACCGAGGTGGCGGTCGGCCTAAAGTTGAAATTGTCGGTGTTCCTTCAGGATCAACAGTGGCCCTTGCGGATCGATCATGCCGTGGTCCGATGGGTAGAGGGTCAGTGCTTCGGTTTGGAATTCACCGGTATCAGGCCAGCCCAACGGGAGCGGCTCCGGACGATGTTGATGAAGGTCAAGACCTAGTGACGTGACCTCGATGTCGACTGACGGTAGTAGCGTAGCACCTTCCTCACGTATAAGCGGGTTTCTCTGATCTTTGGCACCCGACCCTCCTTCACGCGATGCACACCTGCATTGTAGGCAGCCAAGGCGAGTGGGAGATCGCCTTGGTACAGGTTCAACAGATGACGTAGTTGTCTCGCGCCACCCCGGATGTTCTCGACTGAATCATAGACGTTGGCCACCCGAAGGGTTGCCGCCGTGTCGGGAGTCAGTTGCATGAGACCGATGGCTCCCTTCTTCGAGACGACGTGTTGACGAAAATCCGACTCGGCCTTGATGACCGCCCGCAGAAGTGCGGGATCGAGGCGGTAGCGCTTCGCATAAAAAGTAATGGCCCGTCGAATGTCCTGCTTGGAATAGTGCAGACGGTTTTCGGAATCGGAGATGGTAGCGATGGGAGCGAGGATAACGAGAAGCATGGCCGTCAGGCCGATGCAAAACCCGCGAAACACTCTCCGAAAGACAGGGTCCTCAAACCAGTTCATCCCTCATGAACAAGTCAACATCCATGCCGGGACCGACCTGGTACAACCGCTTGAAGATCAGAGGAATGTCTATTCCTCCCTGTGCAATTCGCCGCACAGGACTGTGCAGTAAGCGTCTCCTTTTTGAGGCAGTGGGCAGTCAAAAACCGACGGACCTACGACTTCCCCCATAGGCTTTCGAGACGCTGCGCGCGCCCGCAGGTGAACTTGTAGTATTTGTAGCGGATGGGATTTTTCTTGTAGAAATCCTGATGATATTCTTCCGCCGGATAGAATTCACTGGCGGCCGTCAACTGAGTGACGATCGGGGTTGAAAAGCGTTTCGATTGTTCAATCGCTCGTTTCGATTCTTCGGCCACACGCTTCTCCTCGTCGCTTTGATAGAAGATCGCCGCCCTGTACTGATTTCCGTGGTCGCAAAACTGGGCATCGGGAGTCACAGGGTCGACATTGCGCCAGAACGCTTCCAGCAACTGTATATAGCTGACTTTTGCCCGATCGTAGCGCACCTCAACTGATTCCGCATGGCCGGTCTGTCCCGCCGAGACCTGTTCATACGTGGGATTCTTCACAGTCCCCCCCATATACCCCGATACAACCTCAAGTACACCGTCCACCTTCTCAAAGGCTTCCTCCATGCACCAAAAGCACCCGCCGGCAAAATAGGCCTTGGCGACCGAGACCGATCCTGCTGTGGGCTGTTGAGCAGATGCGAAGTGGCAGACCGCCATTGTGATGCCTGCCAGTAAGAGCGTTACTGCCCATCGCGGGGCCGCCATGATGTTCCTCCTTCTGCGAACCTCTGTTGGGATGTCTCTTCTCTTTCTACACAAAACCATCTCACCCGCCCACCCTGCGCACGCCGGGACGTGCGCTCTACCCTCGGCCGTCCGCTGCCGGTGGATGGCCCAGAGGTGGCTTAACAACCTTCCCAAGGTTGAGGGGTTTGCGGATGCGCAACGTGGCCTCGCTCAAAGCGCTTTAAAATGGCATCGATTGCATCTTCTGGCGTCTGCACACTGGAAATGAGCCGGCCACCTAGATTCTTGAAAAATTTTTCCTCGACAGGCGTGGCGCCCAGCAACACAACCTCTTTTCCGGCCTTGAGCGCCAACGCAACTTCCGAGACCGTTCCCGATCCACCTAGGCCGCAGGCAACGATAACCTGACTCGACAGGACGCAAACGTTGTTTCTCGCATTGCCCATTTCAGTAATGATCGCCACGTCCACGTACTTGGAAATCTTGTCTCTGGTTGTCGGCAGCACTCCCACTGTCAAACTGCGTGGGACCTTCTTGGCACCCTGATTCGCCGCATGCATGACGCCGACATCGCGACCGCCCGTGAGCAATACCCATTCACGCCTGGCTATCAATTCACCGAGCGCACGTGCGTTTTCGACATCTTTTCTTCTGGCCTTTGCTGGCCCCATGACTCCGACGACGTACCGCACCGTGATGCCCCCGTGCAGAAACTGAGAGGATTGTAGCCGGTTCCAGGCTGGGTTTGTCAAAACAGGGCTCTGTAGAAGCGATGGGCCGGAGAAGAGGGAAGATCCAACCAACTGCCTAGAATCGGGAGGCGGCAAGGGTGACGTCGGCGTGGGCCCAGGCTTTTTCGAACCGGCCAGAGACCTCAGCGGCTTCGTTATCCTTGCGCTGAGCCTTCAGACTTTGGACCAGACCGAATAATCCCCATCCATTTTCCGGGTACCATCTCAAATCGGCCCGGTATTCGGCCTCGGCTTCAGTCGCCCGCCCGGCGAGCAACAGCACTGGGCCGAGATAATGACGAACGGGAAGCAACCAGTGCGGCGGTTCAGCGCCCTGCAACGAGTCTTCGATTTTTGCCGCTTCTCTAAGCGTCTTGACGGCTTCATCATGACGGCGGCGTTGAGCGGCAATCTGACCGGTCAACAGTCGCTCGGCGATTCTTAACAGGTCGCGCTCGAGCTTATCCTGCTGATTTTTGCTCCGCCGAAATTGCTTCGTCAGCGTCAGGAGCGCCTGTCGTTCGCCGTCCGCACCCGGCAAGCGGCCGGTCGCAACGAGTGCCATGCCGCGGCCCAACCGCCACGTGCCCTCCACCAGGTGCAGGCCCTTCGAGGGCGGCGGTTCACGCAACAGATCTTCCCAGCGTCCGAACCGGATCCACGTGAACAGTTTCGTCGTGAGGTACGCTTCCTTACTGCGATTTGTCTTCGCTTCCGCATCGGTAATCGTAGAAACCAGCGAGGTCGCGGCTTTCAGAGCTTCTGCGCTCCGTCCTTCCATCATGAGTGATGACCACAAAAAATGGAGATTATGACTGTAGTAGCCGTCGGCATAGTCGCCGGCTAGATGAGCACCGGCCAGATACCGTTCATCGGCATGAGCCGCCTCGGCGTTGCGCTCGGACGATTCGTGGTACATGCCGACGCGCGCATAGATATGCGCCGGCATATGGACCAGGTGACCCGCGCCGGGCATGAGAGCGGGTAAGCGATCGGCACAAGCCAGGGCGCGCTGTGGCTCACGCGAGGCCTCGACCGCATGAATATAATAATGGCAAGCGCCGGGATGATCGGGGTGGGTCTGGATGACGGTCTCGAGAGTCGACACGATCTCCTGGGTCCCAGGCTTTGGTGTGCCTTCCCAGGTCCAGAAGTCCCAGGGCCGTAGATCCATCATGGCCTCGGCAAACAGCACTCCGGCATCCGGGTCCTCGGGAAAGGCCTTCCAGACCGAACGCATCGCGTTCGCGTAAGCTTTGTCCAGGGCGGCGCGAGAGGCACGCGCGGGTCCGACATAGCGCTTGGTCAGAGCCTCGATATAGGCCCGATCAGATTCACTGGCCGTGGACAGACGTGTCCGGGCCTGCTTGATCGCTTCTGCCGCCCGGCGCCCGTCTTCCTTTGACATGGCGGCATTGATGTTCGGCCCCAGCGCCAGAGCGACACCCCAGTAGGGCATGGGGGCGTTTGGATCCTGGTTGGCCGCCTCCTCGAAGGAGCGAATTGCTTCTTCATGATTGAAGGCGTACACCAGCCTCAATCCCTGGTCAAAATATTGTTGCGCTAGTTCCGAGGTCGTGCTGATGGGATGATGAAGCGTGCCGAGATTGTCGTACAGCAGCGGTGCACCGTGAACGGCCCCGACTGAAGACAACAACAATAAAGCCCCAGCCACACATGCGACTGATCTTGCCCGACATCCACGCACAATCGACACTGTGATGCCTCAAAATCTGGTGACGCTGGAAAAATGAAAATCGCGAAGGATCATGGCTGGGACCAGCATCTTGCCCGTCTCCGAGGTGACCGCTTCCACCGGCTCCGTAAAGGCTTCGACCTGTTTGAACACGCGTAAGGGACTCTCATGGAAGCGAAAATTGCGCACGGCTGACGTGATTTGGCCGTCCTCGACGAGAAACGTGCCGTCGCGCGTCATCCCGGTTAGGGTCAAGTCCGTCGGATTCACCGTGCGGATATACCAAAAATTGGTGACGAGGATCGCACGCTCACACTGCTTAATCAGTTCCTGCGCTTTGAATGCGGTCGGTCCGGAAGCGGAGAGGCTGGGTGCTTCTAACGTCGGGATCCGCTTAATTCTGTGCTGCTTGGCGGTGAACCGATCATAAGCCAGCTGTCTCAACACGCCCTTTTCGATCCACAGCGCATCTTCGCTTGGCAATCCTTCGTGCGTGAAGCCCGTCCCGAGCAGATCGGGATGTCCGGGAAGGTTCTGAAGGGTCAGCCGTTCGTCGACGATCTGGCGACCAAGCTGTCCTGCGAATGGGCTCGTGCCCTTCTCATAGGATTTCGCATCCAGTGTCCACAGCATCCAACTCCAAAGTCCGGCAACTGCCGCCGGCTCCAAGATGACCCGATAGCGCCCCGGCGTGAGCTCATGGACCTCGCGGCTCCGTTTGGCCTTCTGGATCGCTGACAACGTCCTGTCTTGGATCTTAAGGTGATCAATCGAGCGGTGAGCCGCTGCACTCCAACCGGTGGCATCTTCGGCCTGCACGGTGAGACTGAAACGCGCCTCCGTGCGCTCCTCCTGGGCAAAGAGACCGTTGCTCGCTGCGACCCCTACCGAACTGACGGAAGACGAGACGATGCCGGCGGCCTGAAGATTTTCAATCCGGCATTGTCCGATCGCTTCATTCGCGTATTCGAGCCGCCGGGACGGCCCGGCAATCGCGGTCTCGGGCCGGCTCGTCAGCGGTGTCGGAAAAACTTGTGACTCTGGCGGCGGGAGGTATTCGGGATCCTCGGGGGACACTCGGGCGATGCGTTCGGCGCGAGCGAGCGTGTCCTGAATCGCCCCGGCCGTAAAGTCGGTCGTGGAAGCCGCGCCGCGCCGCTGGTCAAATGCCACGGTCACCGTCACTGATCCCCGCCTTGCATCGACGTTCTGAACGACGCGGCTGTTTGCAAATCGAGTGGTCCCGGCGTGCTGATCATGCAGATTGATCACTGTGTGGTCTGCTACGGATCGTTTCAAGACAAGGTCGGCCAAAAAGCGAAATTCATCCTGACTCGTCAGCTTCGGCCAGATCTTGGCATTGGGGATGCTCATTCGGCTATCCTTTGATGACCGCAATTCGGCGGAACCGGGCATGAGACGCGGCATGCGTCATCCAGCCGGATTGACCCGGTTGTCCCTTGCCACACGTGATGAAGCCGTAACGCCGACGATGGCGGCGATCGGCCACGCCGTCACAACTGTTCCAAAATTCCGGCGTGATGCCGTGATAGATCACGTCGCGAAGCATCTGCGTACGCTTCCCGTTTTCGATGAGCCAGAAGGCGTCGCCGCCAAACTGGAAGTTGTAACGCCGCTGATCGATGCTGTACGAGCCATGGCCTTCGATGTAGATCCCCCGCTTCACATCGGCGAGCAGATCATCCAGCGACGCCGATCCTGGCTCCAAGCCGATATTGGCGATGCGCACGATGGGGACACTGCCCCAGCTGTCCGCCCGGTTCGATCCACGGGATCGTGTTTCTCCAATTTTTGCGGCGACCTCGCGGTTGGTGCAGTAGCCGATGAAGAGGCCTTCGCGAACGATGTCCCACCGTTGGCATGCCACCCCGTCGTCATCGTAGCCGGTGGCTGCGAGGGTTTCCGGTTCTGTGTTGTCCGCCACGAGGTTCACCTGTGGAGAGCCGTACCGGAAGATGCCACGTTTTTCGGGCGTCAGAAAACTCGTCCCGGCATAGTTGGCTTCGTAGCCCAGCGCACGGTCCAGCTCGCTGGGATGGCCGCAGGACTCATGCATGGTTAAGGCGAGATGCTCGGGATCAAGGACGAGGTCATAGAGCCCCGGACGGACGGCGGGAGCTCTGACCTTTTCGATCGCCTGTGCAGCAATGCGGGGCACATGAGCCATGAAGTCCGCGGCGTCGATCAGCTCGTAACCCGTGCGCAAATGCGGGGTGGCATAGGAGCGTGACGCAAAGCGCCCATCGTGCCGCGCGGTGGCAGTGAACTCGCCCTGAACGGCGAGAAGATCAAACTCGAGCCTTGTGCCTTCTGTTGAGACGAACAGCTTGCGGTCGCGGCGTGCCCAGAGGCTAGCGCTGCTGCGAACAATCTCTGGTTCGCGCTGCACGGCGTCCATCACCTCGCGCAGCAAAGTCGCTTTTTTGTCGAGCGGGACAGTAAAGGGGTCGATCCGGCTTGGTGTCACGACCCGGTCGCGGTGGACCGGTTCATCCACCAGTCGAGTCTTTTCGCTGGCGAGAGAGGCCGATCCCCGGGCAATGTCGACCGCCAAATCGGCCACACGGGGAACTTCCTCAAGCGACAGGACCGAGCTGGCGGCAAATCCCCACCCGCCGTGATACAGCACACGGACGCCGAATCCGCTGTCCTCGATGTCGCGAATTGAGGCGATGCGCCGGTCTTCGCCGCTGATCGTTTCACTGGTGCTCTTGAGGAAGCGGATGTCGCCATATTCCGCACCCGAAGCCGCCACGCGCTTCAGTGCCAGGTCGGCCATTTCATCCGCATGCATGAAAGGCATCGTGGCTTCATCCTGCCAAAGTCCCGGAAGCCATTCAACTTGGAATTCACACCACGCTTCCGTAGGATGGTATGGATGCCCTACGAGTCACAGACGGCGCGTCAACGTCTGGTCGGCCTCTTAACAGGCTCCCGTCTGACGTCTTACCAGCTCGCTCAACTGCTGGGCATTCCTGAGCGGCAAGTAGAAGACCATCTCACACACGTTGTGAAGACCGTCGCGCGAGATCGAGAGCGACGATTCATCCTGGAACCCTCCGGCTGTCAGGATTGTGGCTTTATCTTTCGCGATCGCACGAAACTCACCCGCCCGAGCCGCTGTCCCCGCTGCCGGAGTGAGAGTACCAGCGCTCCGCGTTATGGCATAGACGCCCGATCGTAAACTCCGATGCCCATTTCCAGCATTTTCTTGGGAGACGATCGAGAGTCGGCTACAGTGGGTCGTAGCGAAATTCATCGACCATGAATCTTCAATCCTCTGGATCTTTCAAGAGATTCGCCAATCTCCGCCACGACGCGTTGGCCTCGGTCGTGGTGTTCCTGGTGGCCCTGCCCCTCTGCATCGGCATCACGATTGCCTCGGGCGCTCCCACCGGCTCAGGCATTGTCACCGGCATCGTCGCTGGCCTTGTCGTCGGATGGCTCTCCGGCTGTCCGTTGCAGGTCAGTGGACCTGCGGCCGGCCTGACCGTGATCGTCTATGAACTGATCCGCGAACAGGGATTGGAAGCATTCGCCGTCATCGTCATCGTCGCCGGCCTCATCCAGATTCTTTGGTCATGGTTGCAACTCGGGCAATGGTTCCGCGCCGTCTCACCAGCGGTCATCCATGGCATGTTGGCCGGCATCGGAGCCCTGATCTTCGCCAGTCAGTTTCACATCATGATCGACGATTTGCCGAAAGGATCGGGCCTGGACAATATTCTCTCCCTGCCCTCTGCCATTTGGAAAGGGCTGAGCGACGACGAGAGCACCCCGATGAACCATCATCTCGCCGCCCGAATTGGTGTCCTCACGATCGGCACGATGGTGTTTTGGAATCTAGTCCTCCCCAAGCGGTTTCATGTGATGCCGGCGGTCTTGATGGGCGTCTCTGTCGCAACCGCTGTCTCTGCCCTCCTCGAGATTCCGATTCAGCGTATCGAGGTGCAAGACAATCTACTGTCGATTATTCACCTTCCCACCCTTCAAAGTCTCTCGCATTTCTTTGACACCGACGTCCTCGCGGAGGCTCTAGGCCTGGCATTCATCGCCAGCGTCGAAACGTTGTTGTCCGCGTCGGCGGTCGATCAGCTCCACACCGGCCCGCGAACGCGCTACAACCGCGAGCTCTTCGCGCAAGGTGTGGGCAACGTGTTGTGCGGGTTCATCGGCTCGCTGCCAATGACGGGCGTCATCGTCCGCAGTTCCGCCAATGTCGAGGCGGGCGCCAAGACACGGGCTTCCGCCATCTTTCACGGCATCTGGTTGCTCGTGTTTGTCTCGTTTTTGCCGTCGCTGTTGCGCTTTATTCCCACCGCGAGCCTCGGCGCCGTATTGGTGTACACGGGCTACAAGCTGATGAACTTCGGCGTGCTTCCCGAGCTGAAGAAGCACGGACGTGGCGAAGTCGTCATCTTCTTTGCCACGATGGGTACCATTGTGTTCGTCAACTTATTGACGGGAGTGATCTTCGGATTGGTGCTCGCCCTCGCCAAGTTGCTCTACACGACGCAGAATCTCGAAACGTTTTTTGCCCACGACTCGGCCACCGGAAAACTCACGCTTCACCTCCAGGGCATTGCGACATTCGTGAGTCTTCCACGGCTGGCCGCCACGCTCGAGACGGCACCACCGTTCGCAGAAATCAGCATCGATAGCAGCGCATTACGGCACATTGACCACGCGTGCTTGAATCTTCTTCAAAACTGGCAGCTGCAGCATGAAGCCAATAATGGGAAGGTGCTTGTGGACTGGGATAAAATGCGCGGCGCTTCCTATGCGGGCAGACGGAACCTTCGAGAGTCTTCCTGGTGGCAGAAATGGCTGGAATAGCCTGGCGTGGCGGGTCGATAAACGCTACACTAGGGCATGACCTTGATGAACCTGACACGCGCCGCCGTCGTGCTGACTCTCCTTCTCGGCGGCTGCAGCGGCGATAAGGCGAAGCAGCTTCTTGAAACAGCGGAGTTGGAAGAACGGCAAATGAACGTTCCTCATGCCAAGCAGCTGTATGAAGAAGTCATTCGGTTGTATCCCTCGAGTCAGGAGGCGCAAACGGCTCGCGAGCGGCTCGCCAAGCTCAATGCCGGTTGAAGGGCCGTTTGGGCCACCATGGCACAAATGCATTGGTCGTTCGTTGGTATTCTCGATAGTCCTCTCCTTTCGTTCGGATTGCCTGTTGTTCAGCCACAGGAATTCCCGTCACTTTAAGTAACGCCCATCCCATGGCGAGAGGGCCGATCCATGTCAATGGCCAACCGGGCGCATGACCGGCCATGACCACATAGGTCCACCAATGAAGCCACTCAAAAAAATAATTCGGATGACGTGAGTAATACCAGAGACCATCACGGCATACGCGATCCGTATTCCAGGGCTTCGAGCGAAACTGTGCCAACTGCCAGTCTGCGACCACTTCACCGGACACCGCAATGAGCCACAGGAAGAATCCCCCAAGCTCCTCGAACCCGAAGGGTGGCCTGGGATTTTGCATGACAACCAGGAATGGCAGCGAGAGGGCTGCAACGGCGATGGCCTGTAGTTGGAAGTAGCCGAACATCTTCATGCGTTCCGTCGCACCCCATTCCTCCCGTAACCGTCGATACCGGGCATCCTCTGTCTTTCCGACAATTCGATTCACGAGAATGAAAAGGCCGAGCCGTCCGGCATAGACAACGGCCATCAAGGCCACGAGAACTTTCCGCTCCGGTTCGCCCGAGGCAACCTGGGCATACCACAGCACCGCAGCGATCAGCCCGACACAAAAGCCGACGTCCGCGATTGAGGCATTGCGCACCCACAAATGCAGCCCCCAGAGCGCAGCCATTAGGACAATCATCGCAATGTAGACGCTCAAGACGAGCGTGAGCGGGTCAGCGGTCATGCGACTCGTAATCCCAAAGATCCTCTCCGCGATGTCTTCTTTTGCCGAGCCAGGTTCGCAATCCGGGGATGGGGAAAGATAGGAGCCTCTGAATCTTCTCACAGTTGAGCGAAAGGTCGCTCGGCCTCGGAGCGCCTGTATGTGTCCGCGCGGAACTTTTGACCAGTCGACCCCCAAGTTCCGGATACCAGGGAACTAATAATTCACCGATCTCCCAACGGGAGAGGCGCTCCTGGCCACCGAGATGATACAGGCCTGGCATGTCCTGTTTGACTAATTCCCACAGGGCCCGGGGAATGACACCGGCCGGGAGCGGACATCGGAATTCATCGGCATACAGGGTTACATCCTTCCCGGCCTTCGCGGTCCGGGACATGTCTTCGACAAAGCTCCTATCACCACCGTGAGAAGTGCCGGCCGTGAGGACAATACGCACAACGGTGTGTGCCGGGTTTTGTAGCACCAGGTGTTCGGCCTCGAGCTTCGTCCGACCGTACACATTGATAGGATTCGGCTTAGCCTCCTCGCCATACCAGCCGGCAGACCCGCCAAAGACTTCCCCGCTCGACAGGAACACGAATCGAGTGTTTCGGGCCAACTGCGAGAGCGAATTGGTGGCATCGACGTTGATGCGCTTCGCTTTCTCCGGATCCTGCTCGCAATCCTTCGTGCGACTCAACGCGGCACAGTGAATGACGAGCTGTGGGTCATATCGCTGGAAGGCTAGAGAGACTGCTGACTGGTCGGTGAGATCGAGCTGGGTTCGTGTGATGCCTTCCACTGCCCACTCGGGCGCCCAACGAGCAGCCGATCTAAGGAGGTACTGGCCGATCAACCCCGCTGCTCCGGTGATGAGCGCAAGTGGTCGCATACTTCACGCGAGATTGTTGTACACGTTCGCAACGAGAGATGCCAGGTAGGGGATGCTGAAAAGGCTTCTATTTAAGGCCGCAGCGAGCGAAAGGCCGAGGCGTATGCCGTTAATACGTTGAGCCTTAAGGAGCGAGAATGCCGATTGGTGGAAAGCGCGTCTCGGCGCGCAAGGGCCGGGCGGGTGAGCAGAGTGGCGTTTGCAGCATCCCGGCAACTATTGGCGGGTCAGCTTGCGATAGCGGATGCGATGCGGTTGATCGGCTTCCTTGCCGAGGCGTTTTTTCCGATCCACCTCGTAGTCGCTGTAATTACCCTCGAACCAAACGACTTTACTGTCGCCTTCAAAGGCAAGGATGTGCGTCGCGATACGGTCGAGAAACCACCGGTCGTGGCTGCTGATCACGGCGCAGCCCGCGAAATTTTCGAGCCCTTCTTCGAGCGCGCGCAGTGTGTTCACGTCGAGGTCGTTCGTCGGCTCGTCGAGAATGACGAGGTTGGCTCCTTCCTTTAGCATGCGGGCCAGGTGCACACGGTTGCGTTCCCCACCCGATAGTTCTTTCACCTTCTTCTGTTGATCTGCGCCGGCGAAATTGAACCGGGCACAATATCCACGCGCGTTGACCTCCACCTTCCCGAGCTTCACGGTGTCCTGCCCTTCCGAAATGACCTCATACACGCTTTTGTTTCCCTCAAGGCTACGGTCCTGATCCACATAGCCGAGCTTCACGGTTTCACCGATCTTGATGGAGCCTGAATCCGGGCGCTCCTTCCCGATGATCATTTTGAACAGCGTGGTCTTTCCCGCCCCGTTCGGACCTATGACGCCGACGATTCCGCCCTTGGGCAGGTCGAAGCTCATATTGTCATAGAGAAGC
>Ga0081455_10001346_pt1 | contig 30424 bp, 30 predicted proteins | sample TabmetS3T2R1_FD_70207 | JGI IMG/M metagenome (GOLD analysis project Ga0081455, IMG submission 70207) | Tabebuia heterophylla rhizosphere microbial communities from the University of Puerto Rico - S3T2R1 | ecosystem: Host-associated > Plants > Roots > Rhizosphere ... | reverse complement strand
AGGTTCCGGCTCGCCAGGCTGGCGCGGCGTCACGGTCATCGGATCGAAGTCTAGGGCGTGCTTCGCGCGGATCGCCCCGCCGCGGGCAGGACTGTTCGCTCGGGCACCCGATCCGGCACTCCCAGACGGGCAGGGCCGGATACCGCAGCGACCCGCCGCCGTTCGGATCGGCCCGCCCTTTCGGCCACGGTCAGATACCGGCCAACTACACCAGAGCGTGGAAATCCGGTCGAACGGCCCAACGTCTCAGGCGTACTACCAGCCTGACCCGGTTCGCCCGTATTTGACCAATAACATGCCCTGGAACGGTCAAACCTGCTGGTCAACGCCCGATCGAGTCGGTGGTCACCTTGTCGACCCACTGTCCGGCTGCCGACCGGCCGGCCCCGAATTATTACGCTGAATGGCCCTGAAGAACGCTCGGCCGTACGACCAATGCTCCAACTGGGTGATCTACTCACCGGTTATCTCCCCAGGCTTCGCCACGGCCGGTGACCGTGGCACCATTCAGGCACCCCCGTGTACCCGACGCACGTTCCGCCCCTAGGGAGCCGGCATTGGCTGCCGATTCTTCGACGTTCCAGCACGCCCTTCTCCTGCTCCGTACCGGTGATCTCGACGGAGCTCGCCAGTGGCTGCAGATCGCAGCCAACGGCGGGCATGTCCGTGCCATGACCCTGCTGGGGCTTTACCACGCCGAGGCCGGTAACGAAACGCTCGCCACCCAATGGCTTACCCGCGCCGCGGAAGCCGGTGACGAAAGCGCGATGAACTTCCTGGGTGCCGTCTACGACGGTCAGGGCAACGTGGCCGCCGCCGTGCAGTGGTGGGGCCGGGCCGCCCAGTTAGGCAACGCGCCGGCCATGTACAACCTCGGGGAGTTACTGATCTCAGCCGGGTACACGCAGGACGGCGAGGGTTGGGTCCGCGCCGCCGCCGAAGCGGGCCACTCCCGCGCGATGAGCCGCCTCGGCGAGATCATCGCCCGCGCCACCATCCCGCAGCAGCGCCCCAGCGCCCCCGGTCGATCCCCGTACGAGCGCGGCCCGTACGAGCCGTACCAGGACTCCTCCTACGAGTCCGCCGCGTACGAGCCGGAGCCGAGCGTCCGCTCGTGGGAGACGACCTACAGCCCGATGCCCTGGGGCAACGACCCGGCGGACAGCGGGCTGGCGGCGAGCATGCCCGGATTCGCCGCCTCCACGCAGCTGCCCGCGGGTGGCTACGGCGGCGGCACCTACATGGAGCAGCAGTACGGCCGGATGTAGTACGGCCGTACCAGCTACGAGCCCTGCATCACGACGACCTGCTGGTCGTCCTTGACCTGCACGCTGGCCACGTCGTCCGGCGACAGGGCCACACCGCCCGGCACGACCACGTCCTGGTTCGGCACGCTGTGCCAGGAGGACACCAGGTACTGCGTGCCCGACCGGTCGGTGACGTACAGGGTGTACACCGACGAGCCGTCCTGCCGCGGGGTGTCGTGGCAGGTCATCCGTACGGTCGTGCCCCAGCCCCAGGGGATCAGCTGCACCGAACCGCTGATGTTGTGCCCCCCGACGCCCTGCAGCGCGACCGTGCGCACCGGCCGGGGCACGTTGGGCTCGGCCATGTTCTGTACGGCCACGGTGCCGCCCACGGCCAGCACAGCGGCGATCCCGGCGGCCACCAGACCGATCCGTACCCGGATGCGGCGCCGCTCCCGGCCGGCCGTGCGCAGCAACTTCGGTAGCAGCGTCTGCGGCAGCGGCGGGTCCAGCCGGTCGCCGTCCTGTCCGACCACCTGCTCGGCGGGCAGCCGGGCCAGCAGGCCGGGCAGCCCGGCCAGCTCACGCACCGCGGCCGCGCAGATCGGGCAGTCGCGCAGGTGCTCCTCGTACTGGTGCCGCTCCTCAGGTGGCAACGCTCCCAGGACGTACACCCCGTCGTTCCGCGCGTACGGGCAAGTCACGCTGTCACCCCCATCTCCTCAAGAGCCAACCGCAATGCGCGCAGCGCGTAGTGCGTGCGCGACTTCACCGTGCCCGGAGGGACCCCGAGCCGGTCGGCGGCCTCGGTGACCGAGGCGCCCCGGTAGAAACACTCCACCAGCACCTCACGGTGCGGTACGGACAGCCGGCGCAGCGCGTCGGCCACCAACCAACCCTGGACCGCGGTTTCCGCGGTGTCGGGGCTGGCCACCTCGGGCAGGTCGTCGGTGACGACCTCGGGCCGCGCCTGGCGGGACCGCCAGTCGTCGATGAGCACGTTGCGTACGGTCCGCAACAGCCAGCCGCGGGCCGAACCGCGCGTCGGGTCCAGCACCTCGGGGTGCCGCCAGGCGCGCAGCAACGTTTCCTGCACCGCGTCCTGCGCCCTGCCGGCGTCACCGCCGGACAGCCGCAGCGCGTACGTCCACAACGCCTGGGCGTGCTCGTCGTGGAGGGCCCGCATGAGCTCGGAACCGACGGTGGTATCGGGACGCGGCTGCGGGTCGTGATCGCGGTCCGGCAGTGCCCTCACCTCCTGTGCGATACACGCATAACTACCATCTCGGGTTCACCTGAACCGGGCCAGTCTGTCCCCCGTGGTCCGGGACATGAAGGCAGTGTTACGCATTGCGACCGCGCTGTTTGCGGCGGTGGCGATCGCCGCGTCGATCGGTGGCTGCAAGTCCTCCGAGCCCGCGGATCCCGGACAACCCAGCCAGGTCGGCGGCTACTGACAGAATGGCCGCATGCCACCACCGGATCTGGACCAGCTCATGCGGCAGGTGCGGGAATCCACGGCCCGCTTACTGCTGGACGTCGAGGAGGTCGGCGGGCAGGACGCGCGCGGCCCGTCGCTGCTGCCCGGCTGGTCCCGCGGTCACGTGCTGACTCACCTGGCGCGCAACGGGGACGCGCTCAGCCGCCTGCTCGAAGGCGCCACCCGCGGCGAGCACCCCCCGATGTACGACAGCGACGAGGGCCGCGACGCCGACATCGAGGCAGGCGCCGGCCGGCCCGCGGACCAGCTCACCCAGGACGTACGCGACACCGCGCAGCGCCTGGACGAGGCGTGGAAGGCCATGCTGCCCGAGCACTGGGATCTGCCGGTGCGGATGCGCGGCGGCCCGGTCGCCGCCGCCGACACCATCATCGCCCGCTGGCGCGAGGTGGAGATCCACCGCGTCGACCTCGACCTCGGGTACGGGCCGGACGAGTGGCCGCCCGCGTTCTGCACCCTGCTGCTGGACACCGAGACCGGGGCACCGCTGGCCCGCCGGCTGCCGGACGGGATCGCGGTCACGGTGCACGCCATCGAGACCGGCGGGCAGTGGTGGGCCGGCGAGCGGGACGCCACCCAGGTGGCCGTACACGGGCCGTCCTGGGCCTTGGCCTGCTGGCTGGTGGGCCGCCCCGGTCCAGCGGTTGCCGCGCTGAAGACCGAGGGCGGCGAGTTGCCCGAGCTGGCGCCCTGGCGCTGAGCCGTCAGCCCGGTGGGAGTGCCGCGGCGAGGGCGGCTGCCGTGCGGTCCAGCTCGGGGCGCGGCGGGCTGGTCGGCTTGGCCTCCAGGCGCATCCGGTCGACCCGGCCCCACCGGGGGATCACGTGCGTGTGCACGTGGAAGACGGTCTGCCAGGCGGCCTCGCCGTCGGCCAGGAACAGGTTGACGCCCGGGCAGCGCAGCGCCGCCCGCGCCGCGGCCGCGATCCGCCGCGCCACCGCGAACATCCGCGCCGCGGCAGCATCGTCCACACCGGACAGTTCAGCCGCGTGCCGCCGCGGGATCACCAGCGTGTGCCCGAGCGTGAAGGGCGCAATGTCCACGAAGGCCAGCACCAGCTCGTCGGCGTACACGATGCTGGCCGGCGCGGTGCCCGCCACGATGGCGCAGAAGACGCAGTCAGGCATGCCGGGTGAGGACGAAGTCGGCCAGCGAGGCCAGGGCGTCCCGGGCCGGTACGTCCGGCAGGTTGGCCAGCTCGGCCTGGGCGCGGTCGGCGTAGTCCCGCAGCGTGTCCCTGGCCGCCTCCAGCGCCGGTGACACGCGCAGCAGGGCAAGCGCCTCGCCGAGGGCGGCGTCGTCGGTGAGCGGGCCGGCGAGCAGGTCGCGCAGCCGCGCCTCCGCCGGGTCGGTGCCGGCCAGGGCGTACAGGACGGGCAGGGTGCGTACGCCCTCGCGCAGGTCGGTGCCGGGGGTCTTGCCGGACTCGGTCGACTCGGAAGTCACATCGAGCAGGTCGTCGGAGAGCTGGAAGGCCACGCCGATGGTCTCCGCGTACCGGCGCAAGGCCTCCACCACTTCGGGCGCGGCCCCGGACAGCGCGGCGCCCAACTCCGCCGCGGTCGCGATGAGCGAGCCGGTCTTCTCGGCCAGTACGGCCAGGTGGTGCTCGACCGGGTCGTCCCCCGGCGCCGGCCCCACGGTCTCCCGGATCTGCCCGGTCACCAGCCGCGCGAACGTCCGCGCCTGTATCCGTACCGCCTCGGGCCCCAGGTCGGCCAGTACGTCCGAGGCGCGGGCGAACAGGAAGTCGCCGACGAGGATGGCCAGCGCGTTGCCCCAGCGGGCGTTGGCGCTGTCCGCGCCGCGGCGTACGGTCGCCTCGTCCATCACGTCGTCGTGGTAGAGCGTGCCCTGGTGGGTCAACTCGACCACGACCGATGCGGCGATCACCGCCTCGCCGTCCGGGTCGGTGCCGAACCGGGACGCCAGCAGCGTCAGCACCGGCCGGAACCGCTTGCCGCCGGCGTCCACCAGGTGCCGCGCCGCCTCGGCCACGAGCGGGAATTCGCTGGCCACCGCGGCGTGCAACGCCCGCTCCACGCGATCCAGCCCGCCCCGGACCGCGGCCTCCAACTGCGGATCGGAGAACCGCAGGCCCGGGATGCCGTCCATCAGCCCACCAGGTGCGCGGCCTTGTCGGCCAGATCGAGCAGCGGCTGCGGGATGATGCCGAGGACAAGGGTGACCACGGCCGTGATCGTCAGCGCGACCGTGGTCAGCGCGCTCGGCACCGCCACCGTCGGGCCGCCCTCGGCCGGCTCGGAGAAGTACATCAGGACGATGACGCGCAGGTAGAAGAAGGCGGCCACGGCGCTGGCCAGCAGGGCGACGACCACCAGCGGCCCGGCGTCCGCCCAGCCGGCCCGGAACACCACGAACTTGCCGGTGAAGCCGCTGGTGAGCGGGATCCCGGCAAAGGCCAGCAGGAACAGGGTGAACGTGCCGGCCAGCAGCGGCGAGCGCTTGGCCAGCCCGGACCACTGGGACAGGTGGGTCGCCTCGCCGTCGGCGGTACGCACCAGGGTCACCACCGCGAACGCGCCGAGCGTGGCGAAGCCGTAGGTGAGCAGGTAGAACAGCACGCTGGACAGGCCCTGCCCGTTCAGCGCGATCAGCCCGACCAGGATGAAGCCGGCATGCGCGATCGAGGAGTACGCCAGCAGCCGCTTGATGTCGGTCTGGGTGAGCCCGAAGATCGCGCCCAGCACCATGGAGCAGATCGCCACACCCCACATCAGCGGCCGCCAGTTCCACGAGGTGGTGGAGAAGGCGACGTACAGCACCCGGACGATCGCGCCGAACGCGGCGATCTTGGTGCAGGAGGCCATCAGCGCGGTCACCGGCGTCGGCGAGCCCTGGTAGACGTCCGGCGTCCAGGCGTGGAACGGCGCGACGCCGGCCTTGAACAGCAGGCCCACCACCAGCATCGCCAGCCCCAGGAACAGCAGGGTGTCGCTGTGCCCCGAACCGGAGGCCGCGCGCAGGATCACCGGCAGGTCGACCGACCCGGCGTACCCGTAGAGCAGGGCGAGGCCGTACAGGAAGAAGGCGGAGGCGAACGCGCCGAGCAGGAAGTACTTGACCGCCGCCTCCTGGGACAGCAGCCGGCGCCGCCGCGCCAGGCCGGCCAGCAGGTACAGCGGGAGGCTCAGCACCTCCAGCGCGACGAACATCAGCAGCAGGTTGTTCGCCGCCGGGAACAGCATCATGCCGCCCAGCGCGAAGGTGGCCAGCGGGAACGCCTCGGTCTGCATGGTCTGCGCGGTCACCTGCCGGCGGTCCCGCATGCTGCCCGCGGTCACCGCGGCCTGCGCCACCAGGTGCCCACCGGAGTCGACCGCGCGCTCGCCCATGAGCAGGATGGCCAGCAGCCCGAGTACGGCCAGCACGCCCTGCAGGAACAGGGTCACACCGTCGATGGCGATCGCGCCGGCGGCCGTGGTCTCGTCCGCCCGCCCGGCCAGGATCCCGACCGCGATGACCGCGCCGACGCAGCCGGCCCCGGCAACCACCAGCTGCGCCGCGTACCGCTGCGCCCGCGGCACGAACGCCTCCACCAGCACGCCCGCGGTCGCGGCGCCCAGCACGATCAGCACCGGCGCCAGCCCGGCGTACGAGATGGACGGTGCCGTGATCTTGTCGGCGGCCAGGACGGCGCTCACTTCGTCTCTCCCGTCTGCGCCACCGTCGGGGCGGGATCGGTCTGGTGTACGTCGGTGAGCGTGGCGTTCACGGCCGGGTTGATGATGTCCAGCACCGGCTTCGGGTACACGCCCAGGAAGATGATCAGCGCGAACAGCGGTGCCACCGCGAGGGTTTCGCGGAGGTTGAGGTCACGCCAGCGGGATGCGGGCTGCTCCCCCTCGGCCACCTCGGCGGGCGGTCCGTGGAACATCTTCTGGTACATGATCAGGATGTAGAGGGCGGCCAGCACGATGCCGACCGTGGCGATGATCCCGTACACGCGGTGCCGGGTGAACGTGCCGACCAGCACCAGGAACTCGCTGATGAACGTGCTCATCCCGGGCAGCGCCAGGCTGGCCAGGCCGGCCAGCAGGAACGCGCCGCCGAGCAGCGGCTGGGTCTTCGCCACGCCGCCGTAGTCGGGGATGTCCCGGCTGCGGCCCCGCGCGATCAGCATGCCGGCGGCCAGGAACAGCGCGCCGGTGGCCAGCCCGTGGTTGACCATGTAGAACACCGCGCCGCTCATGCCCTGACTGGTGAAGGCGAAGATGCCGAGCCCGATGAAGCCGAAGTGCGCCACCGACGTGTACGCGATCAGCCGCTTCATGTCCCGCTGCCCCATCGCCACCAGCGCGGCGTACAGGACGCCGACGACGCTGAGGACGAGGACCGCGGGCGCGAAGTAGCGGGAGGCGTTGGGGAACATCGGCAGGCAGTAGCGCAGGAAGCCGAACGTGCCGACCTTGTCCAGGACGCCGACCAGCAGCGCCGCGCCGCCGGCCGGTGCCTCCGCGCCCGCGTCCGGCAGCCAAGTGTGGAACGGGACCAGCGGCGCCTTGATCGCGAAGGCGACGAAGAAGCCCAGGAACAGCAGCTTCTCGGTGCCCGGGTCCATGGCCATCCCGGCCAGCTTCTCGAAGGCGAACGTGCCGGCACCCAGGTTCTTGCTGCTCACCACGTACAGGCCGATGACCGCGGCGAGCATCAGCAGGCCGCCGACCAGGCTGTACAGGAAGAACTTCACCGCGGCGTACTGCCGGCGAGGGCCGCCGAAGGAGCCGATCAGGAAGTACATCGGGACCAGCATGGCCTCGAAGAACACGTAGAACAGGAACACGTCGGTGGCCGCGAAGACCCCGATCATGAACACCTCGAGCAGCAGCAGCAGCGCGAAGAACGCCTTCGGGCTGCGGCCGGCCGGCGCCTCCTCGTTCCAGCTGGCCAGGATCACGCACGGGACCAGCACGGCCACCAGCGCGATGAGGACCAGCGCGATGCCGTCCACGCCGAGCGCGAAGCTCACCCCGAAGGAGGAGATCCAGTTCTTGGAGAACTGGAGCTGGAAGCGGTCGCCGTTCGGGTCGAAGGCGATGCCGACGCCGATGGTCACCGCGAGTACGGCCAGCGAGGTGCCGAGCGTGACCAGCTTGGCCATCCGCTCGTCCTCACGCGGCAGCAGCGCGACCGCTCCCGACCCGGCCAGCGGGATCAGCAGCAGGATCAACAGCCACGGGTTGGTCATACGCCGAACCTCACCATCAGCAGCGCGGCGATCACCAGGATCGAGCCTCCAAGCATGGACAGTGCGTAGGAGCGTACGAACCCGGTCTGGAGCCTGCGCAGCCGGCCGGAGCCGCCGCCGAAGCCCGCGGCCAGGCCGTTCACGATGCCGTCGACACCGCGGCTGTCCAGCCACACCAGCAGGCGTACCAGCCACTGGCCGGGCCGCATGAAGACCGCCTCGTTGAAGGCGTCGCCGTACAGGTTGGCGCGGGCGGCGCGGGTGATCGGCGAGCCGGCGGGTGCCACCGCGGGCACCGGGCGGCGGCCGAAGACGGCCCAGGCGCCCGCGACGCCGACCACCATCGCGGCCACCACCGCGATGCTGACCGTCGCGGCCGGGATGACCTCCTCGGGCGCCTCGGCGAACCCGGTCACCGGCTCCAGCCAGTGGATCAGCCGGTCGCCGAGCACGAAGAACGCGCCCGCGCCGATCGAGCCGATCGCGATCAGGATCATCGGACCGGTCATCACCCGCGGCGACTCGTGCGGGTGGATGCCCTCGTCCCAGCGCTTCTCGCCGAAGAACGTCATGAACATCAGCCGGGTCATGTAGAACGCGGTCAGCAGCGCGCCGAGCAGCGCCGCGCCGCCGAGGATCCAGCCGGACGTACCGCCCTTGTTGAAGGCGGCCTCGATGATCGCGTCCTTGGAGTAGAACCCGGACAGGAACGGGAACCCGATCAGCGCCAGGTACCCCAGGCCGAAGGTGGCGAAGGTGATCGGCATGAGCCTGGCCAGGCCGCCGAACTTGCGCATGTTCACCTCGTCGCCCATCCCGTGCATCACCGAGCCGGCGCCGAGGAACAGGCCGGCCTTGAAGAAGCCGTGGGTGAGCAGGTGGGTGATGGCCAGCGCGTACCCGACCGGGCCGAGGCCGACGGCCAGGAACATGTAGCCGATCTGGGAGACCGTCGAGTACGCCAGCACCTTCTTGATGTCGTCGTACGCGCAGCCGCAGACGCAGCCGTACAGCAGCGTGACCGCGCCGACGACGGTGACCGCGGTGCGGCCGGTGTCGGTCAGGTCGAACAGCGGGTTGGTCCGCGCGATCAGGTAGACGCCGGCGGTGACCATGGTTGCCGCGTGGATGAGCGCGGAGACCGGGGTCGGGCCCTCCATCGCGTCCGGCAGCCACGCCTGGAGCGGCACCTGGCCGGACTTGCCGCAGGCGGCCAGCAAGAGCAGCAGGGTGATCGCGGCGAGCATGCCGCCGGACAGCTTGTCCGCGCCGCCGAAGACGCCGTCGAAGTTGGTCGTCCCGAGGGTGGCGAACATCAGCATGATGGCCAGCGACAGTCCCACGTCGCCGATCCGGTTCATCACGAACGCCTTCTTGCCCGCGGTGGCCGCGACCGGCTTGGTGAACCAGAACGCGATCAGCAGGTACGAGGCGAGGCCGACGCCCTCCCACCCGACGTACAGGGAGAGGTAGCTGTTGCCGAGGACCAGCAGCAGCATCGCCGCGACGAACAGGTTGAAGTAGCCGAAGAACCGGCGCCGGCTGTCGTCGTGCTCCATGTAGCCCACGGAGTAGACGTGGATCAGCCCGCCGACGCCGGTGATCAGCAGCACGAACACCGCGGACAGGCGGTCGAACCGCAGCCCCGCGTCGACCTGGAAACCGTTCACCGGGATCCAGGTGAACAGCCGCTGGTCGACCCCGGCCACGTTCAGGCCGCGCAGCTTGAAGAAGTCGATCAGGCCGATCAGGAACGAGGTGAGTACGGTCGCGCAGCCGAGCAGGTGCCCCCACCTGTCGGCGCGCTTGCCGGCCAGCAGCAGGATCGCGGCGCCGGCCAGCGGCAGCGCGATGAGCAGCCACAGCGACGACAGGAACCCCGTCGCCTGGCCCACCTGCTCGGCCCCCTCAGCAAGAGTCACGGTGTCAGATCCCGTCAGTACTTAAGAAGGTTGGCGTCGTCGACCGAGGCCGAGCGGCGGGTACGGAAGATCGCCATGATGATGGCCAGCCCGATGACCACCTCGGCGGCCGCGACGACCATGACGAAGAACGCCATGATCTGGCCGTCGAGGGTGCCGTTGATCCGGCTGAAGGTGACCAGCGTGAGGTTCACCGCGTTGAGCATCAGCTCCACGCACATGAACACCACGATGGCGTTGCGCCGGACCAGCACGCCGACCGCGCCGATGGTGAACAGCATCGCCGACAGCACGAGATACCACGTCGGGCTCATTCGTCACCCCCAGCGGGCGGCACGTCGGCGCGGGTCCGTCCTGACGAGCCAGGCGCTGCCGTGTCCGGCGGCGCCACGCCGGTGGGGTCGACCTCTGGGCGGCTGCCCGGCAGCGAGGTGACCGGCGTACCGGTGCCCACCACGTCCGCGCCGGCACTGTCCACTTTGGACGAGAGCATCGGGGCCAGGTCCGGCTCGATCAGGCTGGACACGCTGCCCGGCGCGATGCTGCCGTCGGGCAGCAGCGCCGGGGTGGCGATGGAGTTGGCGGTGGCGAACACGCCGGGGCCGGGCAGCGGCGAGGGCCGGTCGCCGCGGAAGCGCCGCTCGGCCATCTCCTTCTGCGTCATCTTGCTGCCCCGCGGCCGCTCCACATGCGCCAGCACCATCGCACCGACCGCCGCGGTGATCAGCAGCGCCGAGGTCAGCTCGAAGGCGAACACGTAGTTGCCGAACAGCCGGGCGGCGATGTCGGACACCGAGGTGTTGACGTTGGCGATGCCCTTGGCCGGGATGTCCCGGGCGCCCCGGTAGACCGCGACGCCGACCAGGATGGCGAAGCCCAGCCCGAGCACGATCGCGATGACCCGCTGGCCGCGCAGCGTCTCCACCATGGAGTCGGAGGAATCCCGCCCGACCAGCATCAGCACGAACAGGAACAGGATCATGATCGCGCCGGTGTAGACGATGATCTGCACCGCGCCCAGGAACGGTCCCTGCTGCACGAAGTAGAACACCCCGAGGCTGAGCATCGTCATCACCAGGAACAGCGCGGAGTGGATCGCGTTGCGGGCCAGCACCATCCCGATGCCGCCGGCCAGCGCGGCGATGCCGAGGATCACGAAGACCACGGACTCGCTGGTGCTCATCTCGGTGGCGGCTGCGGCAAGCGTCATGACTGCTCCCTGGCGGCCTCGCGCCCGACGTAGTAGTCGGTCTCGGACTCGCCCAGCCGCATCGGGTGCGGCGGCGCCTCCATGCCGGGCAGCAGCGGGGCCAGCAGCTGTTCCTTGGTGTAGATCAGGTCCTGCCGGTTGTCCAGCGCCAGCTCGTACTCGTTGCTCATGGTGAGCGAGCGGGTCGGGCACGCCTCGATGCACAACCCGCAGAAGATGCAGCGCAGGTAGTTGATCTGGTAGACGCGGCCGTACCGCTCACCCGGCGAGTACCGCTCGGTGTCGGTGTTGTCGCCGCCCTCGACGTAGATCGCGTCCGCCGGGCACGCCCAGGCGCACAGCTCGCAGCCGACGCACTTCTCCAGCCCGTCCGGGTGCCGGTTCAGGTAGTGCCGGCCGTGGTAGCGCGGCGCTGTCGGGCGTACCTCGAAGGGGTACTGGTAGGTGAAGCGCTTCTTGAACATCTGGCCGAAGGTCAGCCCGAAGCCCTTCAGCGAATCAAGCATCGGAGTCCTCCGTCGTGGCCGGCGTCTGCTCGCCGGGCCGGTCGTCTGCGCGGTCCGCGCCCACCGGCACCGCCAGCTTCGGCGATGGCGGGACCACCAGGTCCATCGGCGGTATGGGGTACGCGGGCCGCCGCGCGCGCCGGGCGGCCCGGCGCGCCTCCTGCGGTGTCTGTTCCGGCTCCTTCTGCGGCCAGAACGAGGCGATCGCCAGGATGATCGCGGCCGGGATGCCGATCCACAGCAGCAGGCTGCGCACGTTGGTGCCCTCGTTGCGCGCGGTGTGCACGAAGCCGACGACCATGATCCACACCAGGCTGACCGGGATGAGGACCTTCCAGCCCAGCTGCATGAACTGGTCGTACCGCAGCCGGGGCAGCGTGCCGCGCAGCCAGGTGAAGAAGAAGATGCCCAGGATCACCTTGCCGGTGAACCACAGCAGCGGCCACCAGCCGGTGTTCGCGCCCGCCCAGAACGTGGTGATCGGCCACGGCGCCCGGTAGCCGCCCAGGAACAGGGTGGCCGCGAAGCCGGAGACGGTCACCACCGCGACGTACTCGCTCAGCATGTACATGCCGAACTTCAGCGAGCTGGCGTACTCGGTCATGTAGCCGGCGACCAGTTCGGACTCGGCCTCGGGCAGGTCGAACGGCGCGCGGTTGGTCTCGCCGACCACGGCCACCACGTAGATGACGAACGAGACCGGCAGGATCACGGCGTACCACATGTTGCCGGCCTGGGCCTGCACGATCCCCGAGGTGGACATCGTGCCGGAGTAGAGGAACACGGCCACGATGGACAGGCCCATCGCGATCTCGTAGCTGATCATCTGGGCCGCGCTGCGCAGCCCGCCGAGCAGCGGGTACGTCGAGTTCGAGGCCCAGCCGGCCAGCACGATGCCGTACACGCCGAGGGAGGAGCAGGCGAACACGATCAGCGCGCCCACCGGCAGGTCGGTCAGTTGCAGCGGCGTGATGTGGCCGAAGATGCTGACCTCGGGGCCCATCGGGATCACGCAGAACGCCAGGAAGGCGGGGACCGCGGTCATGATGGGCGCCAGGATGTACACCGGCTTGTCCACCATGACTGGGAGGATGTCCTCCTTGAAGGCGAGCTTCAGGCCGTCGGCCAGGCTCTGCAGGATGCCCCACGGGCCGACCCGGTTCGGGCCGATCCGGTTCTGCATGTAGCCGACGACCTTGCGCTCGAAGACCACGCCGAACAGCGTCATCACCATCAGGAACGCGAACACCCCGACCGCCTTGAGGGCGATCAGCCAGATCGGCTCGGTGCCGAAGCGGTCCAGCGGCGTGCTGGCCAGGGCGGGTATCACCGGGCACCTCCCGCGGTGAGCGTCACGATCGTGCCGGCAACGCCAAGATTCTGGTACGCCGCCGAGCCGGGCGAGTTCGCGGGCAGCCAGACGACCCGGTCCGGCATCTCCGCGATGGCCAGCGGCAGGGTGAGCGAGCCGCGCGCGGAGCCGACGGTGACCTCATCGCCGGCCGCCGCGCCGATCTCCGCCGCGGTGGCCGCCGACAGCAGCAGCCGCGGCGTCTTGGCCGTACCGGCCAGGTGTGGCTCGCCGTCCTGCAGCGAACCGCCGTCGATGAGCTGCCGCCACGAGGCCAGCACCGCCTCGCCGCGTGCCGGGCTGCTCGCGCTGTCCACAGTGGACGGTGCGGTCGGGTCGGCCGGGCGGTGCGCGGTGCTGCCGAGGGCGGCCAGTTCGGCGCGGGCCTGCGGCACGCCCGGCAGGCCGAGGTCCACGTCCAGTTCGGCGGCGAGCGCGTGCAGCACCCGGCCGTCCGGCAGCGCGCCGGTGGAGTTCAGCGTGGTGTCGAACGGGCGCGGCCGGCCCTCCCAGGTGAGGAACGTCCCGGCCTTCTCCACTACCGGGGCGACCGGCAGGACCACGTCGGCGCGCTCGGTGACCGCGGACGGCCGCAACTCCAGGCTGACCACGAACGGGGCCCGGTCCAGCGCCTGGAACGCCAGGCCCGGGTCACCGAAGTCGGCCGGGTCGACCCCGCCGACCAGCAGGCCGCCCAGCTCCCCGCTGGCCACCGCGGCCAGGATCGCGTCCGCGTCCCGGCCCGGCTCGGCCGGCACCGCGGTCCCCCACTGACCGTCCACTTCGGACCGTGCGGTGCTGTCGGAGACCAGCCGGCCGCCGGGCAGCAGCCCGGGCAGCGCGCCGGCCTGCACCGCACCGGGTTCGCCGGCCCGGCGCGGGATCCAGCCAAGCTTCGCGCCCGTCTGGCCGGCCAGCGCCGCCGCCGCCGACAGCGCGCCGGGTGAGGTGGCCAGCCGCTCGCCGACCAGGATCACCGCGGCACCGTCCACAGTGGACCGGTCGACCGCGGCCAGCGCCGCCGCCTCAGCACCCGGCACGGTCGGCACCAGGGTCCCGGACAGCTTCCGCACGCCGTTGGTCCGCCAGGGCGCGATCGCGACCACCTTGGTCCCGGCCCGGCGTACGGCCTTGCGCAGCCGCAGGAAGACGATCGGCGACTCCTCCTCCGGCTCGAAGCCGGCCAGGATCACCGTGCTGGCCCGGTCCAGGTCGAGGTACGTCGCCTCCATCGCGCGGCCGGCCACGCGGGCGGCCAGGAACTCCGCCTCCTCCGCCGAGTGCGGCCGGGACCGGAAGTCCACGTCGTTGGTGCCCAGCGCCACCCGGGCGAACTTGGCCCAGGCGTACGCGTCCTCCAGCGTCACCCGGCCGCCGGGGAGCACGCCGACACCGCCGTTGGTCCGCGCCGCCCGCAGCCCGGCGGCCGCCGCCTCCAGCGCCTCCGGCCAGGACACCTCGACCAGGTCGCCGGAGTCGTTGCGTACCAGCGGTTTCATGATGCGGTCGGTCGCCTGGGCGTAGGTGAAGGCGAACCGGCCCTTGTCGCAGTTCCACTCCTCGTTGACCGCGGGGTCCTCGCCGGCCAGGCGGCGCTGCACCCGGCCGCGCCGCCAGTCGATCCGCAGCGCGCAGCCGCTCGCGCAGTGCTCGCACACGCTCGGCGTGGACTGGAGGTCGAAGGGCCGGGCCCGGAACCGGTACGCCGCCGAGGTGAGCGCGCCCACCGGGCAGATCTGCACGGTGTTGCCGGAGAAGTAGGACTGGAACGGCTCGTCGGTGCTGATCGAGACCTGCTCCAGCGCGCCCCGCTCGAACAGTTCGATGAACGGGTCGCCGGCCACCTGCTGGGAGAACCGGGTGCAGCGCGCACACAGCACGCAGCGCTCCCGGTCCAGCAGGACCTGGCTGCTGATCGCGATCGGCTTGGGGTACGTACGCTTCACGTCGCGGAAGCGCGAGTCGGCCCGGCCGTTGCTCATCGCCTGGTTCTGCAGCGGGCACTCGCCGCCCTTGTCGCAGATCGGGCAGTCCAGCGGGTGGTTGATGAGCAGCATCTCCATGGTGCCCTGCTGCGCCTTGTCGGCCACCTTGCTGGTGAGCTGCGTCTTCACCACCATCCCGTCGGAGACCGTGGTGGTGCAGGAGGCGACCGGCTTGCGCTGGCCCTCCACCTCCACGATGCACTGCCGGCAGGCGCCGACCGGATCCAGCAGCGGGTGGTCGCAGAACCGCGGGATCTGGATGCCGATCTGCTCCGCGGCGCGGATGATCAGGGTGCCCTTCGGCACCCGCAGTTCGAAGCCGTCGATCGTCACCCCGACGGTGTTGTCGACAGCCTTGTCCGGTGCCACCGTCATCAGTGCGCTCCCACCAGCGAGCGGGCCGGGCCGAACGGGCAGCCCCGCCCCTCGACGTGCGCCGTGTACTCGTCCTTGAAGAACTGGATGGAGGACGTGATCGGGCTGGTGGCACCGTCGCCCAGCGCGCAGAACGAGCGCCCGAGGATGTTGTCGCAGGTGTCCAGCAGCGTGTCCAGGTCCTCGGTGGTGCCGGTGCCGGTCTCCAGCCGGCGCATCACCTGCGTCATCCAGTAGGTGCCCTCGCGGCACGGCGTGCACTTGCCGCAGGACTCGTGCTCGTAGAACTCGGTCCACTTCAGCACCGCGCGGACCACGCAGTCCTGGTCGTCGAAGACCATCAGCGCGCTGGTGCCGTTCATCGACCCGGCCGCGGCGACGCTGTCGAAGTCCAGCGGTACGTCCAGGTGCTCGGCGGTGAACATCGGCGTGGACGAGCCGCCCGGCGTCCAGAACTTCAGCTGCCGGCCCTCGCGCATGCCGCCGCACATCTCCAGCAGCTCGCGCAGCGTGGTGCCCATCGGCGCCTCGTACTGGCCCGGGTTCTTGATCCGGCCGGACAGCGAGAAGATCGAGGTGCCCGGGGACTTCGCCGCGTTCGGGCCGACCCCGATGGACTTCCACCAGTCCGCGCCGCCCAGGATGATCGGCGGCACGCTGGCGAGCGTACCCACGTTGTTGACGACCGTGGGCGAGGAGTAGAGCCCGTGCGTGGCCGGGAACGGCGGCTTCAGCCGGGGCTGGCCGCGGTAGCCCTCCAGCGAGTCCAGCAGCGCCGTCTCCTCGCCGCAGATGTACGCCCCGGCGCCGGCGTGCACGACCACGTCCAGCGCGAAGCCGGTGCCGAGCACATCCGGGCCGAGGTACTTCGCCGCGTACGCCTCGCGGACCGCCTGCTGCAGCCGGCGCAGCGCGTGGATGGCCTCGCCGCGGACGTAGATGGCGGCGAAGTTGGCGCGGACCGCGAAGCAGGCGATGGCGATGCCCTCGATGAGCGAGTGCGGGTCGGCCATCATCAGCGGCAGGTCCCGGCAGGTGCCCGGCTCGCCCTCGTCGGCGTTCACCACCAGGTAGTGCGGCTTGCCGTCGTTCTGCGGGATGAAGCCCCACTTCATGCCGGTCGGGAAGCCGGCGCCGCCGCGGCCGCGCAGGCCGGAGTCCTTGACCACCTGGACGATCTCGTCCGGGTGCATGGTCAGCGCCTTGCGCAGGCCCTGGTAGCCCTCGAGCTGCTCGTACGTCGCCAGCTCCCAGGACCGGGGCGAGAGCCAGCGCTTGGTGAGTACCGGAGTGAGCGGCATCGGCTCAGCCCTCCTTCGGCTTGCTGGTACGCCGCCGGGTCGGTGCGGTCGGGTGGGCCGGGTCGGACGTGGCGGTGTCCAGCGGCGCGTCGTGCGCGCTGGTCTGGCCGTCCTTGGCCGGCGTGCCGGTGGACTGCGCCGCCCCGCTCGCCGCCGCGGCCCGGCCGTTGGTCGCGTCGGTCGGCGGCGCGTCGTACGCCGGGGCGGTCTCGCCCTTGCGCAGCGCCAGCTTCACGCCCACCAGGCTCGGCTCGCCGATGCTGACCGCGTCCGCCGCCTCCGGCCGCTCGTCGGCGAACCCGGCCAGCTGCCGGCTGATCTGCCTGAACGAGCACAGCGGCGCGCCCCGCGTCGGCAGCGGCGTACGCCCGGACCGCAGCTGCCGGGTCAGCTCGGTGGCCGACTCCGGCGACTGCTGGTCGAAGTACTCGTAGTTGACGGTGACCACCGGGGCGAAGTCGCAGGCCGCCAGGCACTCGGCGTGCTCCAGCGTGATCGACCCGTCCGCGGTGGTCTCGTTGTGCCCGACGCCCAGTTCGTCCTTGAGCGTGGCGTAGATGTCGTCGCCGCCGAGCATCCCGCACAGCGTGTTCGTACACACGCTGACCAGGTACTCGCCGGTCGGGCGCCGCTTGTACATCGTGTAGAACGTGGCCACCGCGCCGACCTCGGCCTTGGTCAGCCCCAACTCCTCGGCGCAGAAGCCGATCCCCTCGGGGGTGACGTAGCCCTCCTCGGACTGCACCAGGTGCAGCATCGGCAGCAGCGCGCTGCGCGGCTTGGGGTAGCGCGCGATGATCTCGCGCGCCAGCGTGCGGGTTTCGTCGGTCAACGGCATCTCAGCGGTCCACTCCGCCCATCACGGGATCTATGGAGGCGACGGCGGCGATGACGTCGGCGACCAGGCCGCCTTCGCACACCGCCGGGGCACATTGCAGGTTCACGAAGCTCGGCTCGCGCAGGTGGACGCGGAACGGCCGCGTACCGCCGTCGCTGACCACGTGCGCGCCCAGCTCGCCGCGCGGCGACTCGACCGCGGTGTACACCTGGCCGGCCGGCACCCGGAAACCCTCGGTCACCAGCTTGAAGTGGTGGATGAGCGCTTCCATCGACTGGCCCATGATCTTGCCGACGTAGTCGAGGGAGTTGCCCATGCCGTCCGGTCCGAGCGACAGCTGCGCCGGCCAGCCGATCTTGGCGTCCTCGACCATCACCGGACCCGGCTCCAGCAGTGTGAGGCACTGCCGGACGATCTTCGCCGACTCGCGGATCTCGGCCACCCGCAGCACGTACCGCGCCCAGGAGTCGCACTCGTCCCGTACCGGCACCTCGAAGTCCAGCTCCGGGTAGATGGCGTACGGCTCGGTCCTGCGCATGTCCCAGGGCAGCCCGGTGGCGCGCAGCAGCGGGCCGGTGACACCGAGCGCCAGGCAGCCGGCGGTGTCGATGTAGCCGACGTCCTTCAGCCTGCGGGTCCAGATCGGCTGCCCGGTGAGCAGCTTGTCCAGCCCGCTGGCTTCCTCGTCCATCTCGTCGCACCACGCGGCGATGGCCTCCGGCGCGTTCTCCGGCAGGTCCTGCGCCAGGCCGCCGGGGCGGACGAAGGCGTGGTTCATCCGCAGGCCGGTGACCAGTTCGAGCATGTCCAGGCAGCGCTCGCGGGCCCGGAAACCGTTGGTCATACCGGTCAGCGCGCCCAACTCCATGCCGCCGGTGGCCAGCGCCACCCAGTGCGAGGAGCAGCGGTTGATCTCCATCAGGAGCGTACGGATGACCTGCGCGCGGCGCGGTGCCTCGATGCCGAGCAGCTTCTCCACGCCCATGCAGTAGGCGGTCTCGGTGAAGATCGGGGCGAGGTAGTCGGCGCGGGTGAGGAAGGTGACGCCCTGCGTCCAGTTGCGGAACTCGGTGTTCTTCTCGATCCCGGTGTGCAGGTAGCCGATCACCATCCGGGTGCTGGTGACGGTCTCACCCTCCAGCTCCAGGACCAGGCGCAGTACGCCGTGGGTGGACGGGTGCTGCGGGCCGAGGTTGAGCACGATCCGCTCGTCGTGCAGCGGGTCACCGGCTAGTAGTTCGTCCCAGTCGCCGCCGGTGACCGTGTAGACCCGGCCCTCGGTGGTCTCCCGGGAGCCCGCGTATGTCTCGCTCATTTGTAGGCCCTCCGCTGGTCGGGAGGCGGAATCATGGCGCCCTTGAACTCCACCGGGATGCCGCCCAGCGGGTAGTCCTTGCGCTGCGGGAAGCCGTCCCAGTCGTCCGGCATGAGGATGCGGGTCAGCCCGGGGTGGCCGTCGTAGACGATGCCGAACATGTCGTACGTCTCGCGCTCGTGCCAGTCGGCGGTGGGGTACACCGCGACGACGCTCGGTACGTGCGGGTCCTCGGCGCTGACCGCCACCTCCAGCCGGATCCGCCGCCGGTAGGTCATCGAGGTCAGGTGGTAGACCGAGTGCAGGCGGTCGGGCGTACCGAGGTAGTCGACGCCGGAGACGCTGGAGCACAGCTCGAAGCGCAGGGCCGGGTCGTTCCGCAGCGTGCGGCACAGCTCGAGCAGGTGCTCGCGGGCCACGTGGAAGGTGATCTCGCCGCGGTCCACGACCACCGCCAGGATCGCCTCGCCGAAGTCGCCGTACGCCGCCTCGAGGGCGTCCGAGACCTCGTCGAAGTACCCGCCGTACGGGCGCTCGGTGCTCGGGATCGCGGCGTGGCGGCGTACCAGCCCGCCGAAGCCGGAGGTGTCGCCGGAGCCGGTCACACCGAACATGCCGTGCTCGGTGATCCCCGGGCCGGCCTTGTCCGGGAGGTTGTCGGTGCTCACTTGGCGTACCTCACCGAGGACGGGAGCAGTTCGAGCTTCTGGCCTTCGAGTTGCTTGGCGCGCTTCGGGCCGAGGGGCTCGTGCATGATCTTGTAGTGCAGCTTCAGCACCGCGTCGATGAGCATTTCCGGGCGCGGCGGGCAGCCGGGCAGGTACATGTCCACCGGGACCACGTGGTCGACGCCCTGGACGATCGCGTAGTTGTTGAACATGCCGCCGCTGCTGGCGCACACGCCCATCGCCAGCACCCACTTCGGCTCCGGCATCTGGTCGTAGATCTGCCGCAGCACCGGCGCCATCTTCTGGCTCACCCGGCCGGCCACGATCATCAGGTCGGCCTGCCGGGGACTCGCCCGGAAGACCTCCATGCCGAACCGCGCGCTGTCGTACCGGGGCGCGCCGAAGGTCATCATCTCGATCGCGCAGCAGGCCAACCCGAAGGTCGCCGGCCACAGCGAGGACTTGCGGCTCCAGTTGACCAGCTTCTCGACGCTGGTCAGCAGGAAGCCGCTCGGCAGTTTCTCTTCCAGGCCCATGTCAGTCCCAATCCAGGCCGCCGCGGCGCCACACGTACGCATAGGCGACGAACACGGTGGCGATGAACAACACCATCTCCACCAGCCCGAACATGCCCAGTACGTTGTTGGCCACCGCCCAGGGGTACAAAAAGATGATCTCGATGTCGAAGACGATGAACAGCATCGCGGTCAGGTAGAACTTCACCGGGAACCGGTGCGCGCCCGACTGCTGCGGGGTCGGCTCGATGCCGCACTCGTACGGGTCCAGCTTGGCCCGGTTGTACCGGCGGGGCCCGACCAGCGGTGCCACCAGCACCGAGCCGGCTGCGAACGCGGCGGCGATGACGAAAAGCGCCACGATCGGGATGTACGGCGCCAGCATCGTAGGTCCTTCCACCTGTATCTTCGACGGCCCAGTCGAAACCGACTGCACCCTACGGCGTACTCGGCCGGGCGCCGCACCCGGGGGGACGCATCCGGTTACCCGGGCGCATCCCCGGTCATGCCGCCGGGGTGATCTTGTTGAGTGCGCTGATGATGCGGTCCACGGCATCACCACCCCGCGGTTCGCTGAGGTTCGCCATGAGTTTCAGGACGATCCGCATCAAGGCAGGGCGGGGCATCCCATGCCGGGTGCAGAACCGCATCACCGACGGGTTGCCGATCAGGTCCACGAAGACCTTGCCCAGCCGGTAGTACCCGCCGTAGTCGTCGCGCAGCCGCTGGGCGTACCCCTCCAGGGCCTTCTCCCGGGACGGGCCTGGTGGGCGGTCCAGCGCCTGGGTGACCTGTTCGGCCGCGACCTGCCCGCTCTCCATCGCGTACGCGATGCCCTCGCCGTTGAACGGGTTGACCATGCCGCCCGCGTCGCCGAGCAGCAGCATGCCGTCGCGGTAGTGCGGCACCTTGTTGAACGCCATCGGCAGCCCGGCGCCGCGGGTCGGGCCGGTGGCGGTCTCCTCGCGGAACTCCCAGCGGTCCGGGGTGTTCGCCATCCAGCGGGTCAGCATGTCCCGGTAGTTGGTCCGCTGGAAGGCGGTGGAGGAGTTGAGTACGCCCAAGCCCACGTTGCAGGTGCCGTCGCCCATGCCGAAGATCCAGCCGTAGCCGGGCAGCAGGCGGTCGCCGTCGCGGACCTCCAGCCACGATTCGAGGTAGTTGTCGATGTGGCGGGGGCTGCGGTAGTAGCGGCGGACCGCGACGCCCATCGGGCGGTCCTCGCGCCGGGCGATGCCGAGGGCGAGGCCGAGCCGGCCGGAGACGCCGTCGGCGGCCAGGACCACCGGGGCGCGGAAGGTGACCGGCTCCCTGTCCGGGCCGATCCGGGCGGCGACGCCGGCCACCCGGCCGGCCCGGTCCAGCACCGGACTGTCCACTGTGCACAGTTCGAGCAGCTTGGCGCCGGCGCTGGCGGCGTGCTGGGCGAGCAGTTCGTCGAAGTCGTACCGGGTGCGGACCAGGCCGTAGTTCGGGTACGCCGCGAGGTCCGGCCAGTCCAGTTCGAGCATCCGGCCGCCGCCGTACACGCGCAGGCCGCGGTTGCGCAGCCAGCCCTGCTCGCCGGGTCTGGCCTCGGTGGTGTCGATACCCATCGCGACCAGCGCGCGTACTGCCCGCGGGGTCAGGCCGTCGCCGCAGACCTTCTCCCGCGGGAGTTTCGTCTTCTCCAGCAGCAGCACGCTCCGGCCCGCCGCCGCCAGGTAGTACGCCGCTGTGGCGCCGGCTGGGCCGGCGCCGACCACGATCACGTCCGCGTCGTCGGCCCACCCATTGCCAGGTCGTTCTGTCACGGGCGTGGCCTCCTCACTGCGCCCGCCGGGATGCCGGGGCGGGACGCTTGTGAATGGCTTCACTAAGTCGGTCACCCGTGAGTCTACGACTCGCTCCTGACGGGCGCGCGCGGCGGTACCGCTGTTTGCCGGCAACCACCGCGACCAGCGCGTTCAGCCCTCCTTGCGCTCCCCCTTCGCCGCCTCGTCCGGAGCCGCCACCTTCGCCGCCGCCGGCTTCTCGGCCGGCTCGGCCACCGCCTCCGGCCCACTCACCCCGGCCGCGGCCTCGTCAGGGGTGGCGGCAGAGTCCGCCGACGTGGTTGGGGCCGGGGTGCCCCCGGTCGCGGCCTCGGGGGTGGCAGCCTCGGGGACCTCGGCCGTCTCGGGGGTGACGGCAGGCGGGGCGGCCGGGTCCGGCTCGGCGATCGGCTCGGGCGTGGCGGTCTCGGCAACGACCGGCTCGCCCGGCGTCGCCGGGGCCGCATCGCTCGCAGGCGCGGCCGCGTCTGCCGCGGGCGCGGCGTCGGCCGGCGCGGCGGTCGTGCCGCCCGCGGGCTTGGCCGCGTCGGGCGCAGCGTCAGCGGCGGGCTTGGGCGGGGCGGCCGAGGTGTCGGCGGGCTTGGCCGGGGCGGGCGATGATGCGGCGTCGGCAGGTGTCGCGGCGTCAGCCGCGGGCGCGGCGTCGGCAGGCGTCGTGGTGTCAGCCGCGGGCGCGGCGTCGGTGGGGGTGGTGGCCGCGGTGGCGGGCTTGGCGTCCACGTCGGCCGCGGTCTCGGCGACCGGGGTGTCGGCGACCGGCTTAGGGGTGCCGGAGGCCTTGTCCACCAGGTCGGCGGCCTTCTGCTCGACCTTTTCGATCTTGTCGTGGTACTTGCCCTTGGTCTTGCTGTCGACCAGGTTGCCGACCTTGTCGACGGCCTGCTTCACCTGCTGCTCGCGGCCCTTGAGCATGCCCTTGACCTTGTCGAATACGCCCATCGGAGGTACCTCTCGGAAACGCCGGGATTGGTGTTGCCGGCAAACGTACCCGTGTTGCGCCCCGGCCGATCAGGGACGGCGGGCGCGGTGCAGCGCGACGATGCCGCCGGTCAGGTTCCGCCAGGCGACATCCCGCCAACCGGCCCCGGCGAGCAGCACGGCGAGCGCCGGCTGGTCGGGCCAGGCGCGGATCGACTCGGCCAGGTACTCGTACGCCACCGGGTTGCTGGACACCCGCCGCGCCACCGCCGGCAGCGCCTTCATCAGGTACTCCAGGTAGACGGTGCGGAACGGACCGAACGTCGGGGTGCTGAACTCGCACACCACCAGCCGGCCGCCGCGCCGCGTCACCCGCGCGAGCTCGCGCAGCGCCGCCCCGGGATCAGCGGTGTTCCGCAGCCCGAAGGAGATGGTGACCGCGTCGAACGCCCCGTCCCGGAACGGCAGCCGGAGCGCGTCGCCGGCCACCTTCGGCACCTCCCGCGTCCCGGCTCCCAGCATCCCGAGCGAGAAGTCGCAGGCGACGGCGTACGCGGGCGACAGCGCCGCCGTCGACACCCCCGTGCCGGCGGCCAGATCCAGGATCCGCTCGCCAGCCCCCGGGGCTATGGCAGCACGGACCGCCGTCCGCCAGCCGCGGTCCTGGCCCAGCGAGAGCACCGTGTTGGTCAGGTCGTACCGCCTGGCCACGGCGTCGAACATCGCCGCGACCTCGCGCGGCTGCTTGTCCAGTCCCGCGCGGGTCAAGAGGCGACCACGGGCAGGTGCCGCCGCCGGGTCACATCCGAGGAGTAGTGCGACACGACCCGCTCATCCACCGGGTCGTCGCCCGGCGTCCAGTGCACGGCCAGGTGGTTGTACAGCGTGTCCCGCTGGGCCGGGACGCGGTCGGCGCCGCGGATCAGGTGGATCAGCTCCAGCAGGTTGGACCGGTGCCGCGCGCCGGCGGAGGACACCACGTTCTCCTCCAGCATGACCGAGCCGAGGTCGTCCGCGCCCATGTGCAGGGACAGCTGCCCGACGTCCTTGCCGGTGGTCAGCCAGGAGCCCTGGATGTGCGCGATGTTGTCCAGGAACAGCCGGGCGATCGCGATCATCCGCAGGTATTCGCCCGAGGTCGCCTGGGTCCGGCCCTTCAGGTGGTTGTTGTGCGGCTGGTACGTGTACGGGATGAACGCGCGGAACCCACCGGTACGGTCCTGGACCGCGCGGATCATCGCCAGGTGCTCGATCCGCTCGGCGTTCGACTCGCCGGTGCCCATCAGCATGGTGACCGTGGACTCCATGCCGAGCCCGTGCGCGGTCTCCATGATCCGCAGCCACTCCTCGCCGGACTCCTTCAGCGGCGCGATCGCGTTCCGCGGCCGCTCCGGCAGCAGCTCGGCGCCGGCACCGGCGAAGGAGTCCAGCCCGGCGGCCTTCAGCCGGGCGATGGCCTCCTCGATGCTGACGCCCGACACCCGCGCCATGTGCGCCACCTCGGACGCGCCGAGCGAGTGCAGGACCAGCTGCGGGTACGCCGCCTTGATCGCGCTGAAGGACCGCTCGTAGTACTCCACCCCGAAGTCGGGGTGGTGGCCGCCCTGGAACATGATCTGCGTCCCGCCCAGCTCCACCGTCTCGCCGCAGCGCCGCAGGATGTCGTCCAGGTCCCGGACCCAGCCGCCCTCATCCTTCGGCGACCGGTAGAACGCGCAGAACTTGCACGCCGTCACGCACAGGTTCGTGTAGTTGATGTTGCGCTCGATGATGTACGTCGCGATCCGCTCGGTCGCCGCATAGCGCCGCCGCCGAGCCGCGTCGGCGGCCCGCCCGAGCGCGTGGAACGGCGCGTCCCGGTACAGCGCCAGCGCCTCCTCAGCACCGATCCGCCCACCGTCCGCCGCCCGGTCCAGGACCTTCCCCAGCTCGCTCACCAATCGAGGGTAACTACTCCGGGAGTACGGCGATCGCGCGGACCGGGAACGAGCCGAGGCCGCGGATCGGGGGTGGTAGGGCGGTGAGGCGGGCGCCGGTTTCGGGTAGGGCGTCCAGGCCGGTCAGGTGCTCGATGATCGGGATGCCGGCACGCAGCAGGCCGTGGTGCGCCGGCCGGGTGGGATCACGGGTGTCATCCACGTTGTGCGCGTCCAGCCCGACCAGCGCCGGCCGCGCCCGCAGCAGCGATAACACCGCGGCCGCGCTGAGGTGCGGGGTACGGCCCTCGGCGGCGTACTCGGGCGTACCCCAGTGCTTCGACCAGCCGGTGTGCAGCAGGACCGCGGCGCCGGACAGCCGGGCCAGCTCGCCGAGCGTCTCCGGACCGATCGGGCCGCCGCCGGGCGCCTCCACCACCACGACCGGTACGTCCACCAGGCGCTCGACCGGCAGGCTGACCAGGTCGGGCAGCTCCTCGTGGTAGTGCCACGGCGCGTCGAGGTACGTCCCGGTGTTGGCGACGATGTCCACCGCGCTGATGTCGAAGGACACGCCCGTGCCGAGCCGCCGCTCCGAGTCGGCACGGGAGGTGACTGTCGACCACGTCGGCGCGGGTAGTCCGGGGTAGGTCGGCATGCCGGGCTCGATCGGGTGCGAGAGCTCGATGATCCGCATAGCCGCAGTAGATCAGTACCGATGATCGGCCCGGCAGATCGGTCGGCTCACGTCACCCGGTGAACAACTCCACGCGTACGTCCGGGTCGGTGCCGGCCAGCGGCGCGACCCGCCGGGCGAACTCGCGCAGCCCGGCGAGCTGCCGCTCACCGAGCCGGAAGTCCAGCGCCCGGAAATACCCCGCGAGGGTGGCCTGGTCGAACGCCTCCCAGCGCGCCGCCCGCGCCGCCACCGTGTCGATCTCGGCCAGCGCCTGGTCCCGCGAGGCCAGGAACGCCTCGTGCACATCCTTCACCAGCCCCGGGTACGCCGCGGCGAAGTCGCGCCGCACCGCCCACACCGCGAACACCATCGGCAGCCCCGACCACTCCCGCCACACCTGGCCCAGGTCGTACACGTCCAGGCCGTGCCGGGGCGCCTCGTACCGGGCCCGCAGCGCCGGGTCGCCGATCAGCACGGCCGCCTGCGCCTCGCGCATCATCTGCGGCAGGTCCGGCGGGCAGGTCAGGTACGCCGGGCGTACGCCGTGCACCTCGTCCAGCCACATCTGGGCCAGCAGCACGCTGGTGCGGCTGGTGGAGCCGAGCGCGACGGTGCCGTCCCGCAGCGCGCCCAGCGGCACCTGGGAGACCAGGTTGACGCTCAGCACCTGCCCGTCGCTGCCCACCGCCAGGTCCGGCAGCACGAGCAGCTCGTCGGCGTGCCGCAGGTACTCGACCAGGCTGATCGCGGAGATGTCCAGCTCACCGGCGACCAGCGCGTCGTTCAGCCGGTCCGGATCGTCCTTGACCAGCTCCACGTCCAGCAGCGCCTCGCTGCGTACCAGCCCCCAGTAGATCGGCAGGCAGTTCAGGAACTGGATATGTCCGACCCTCGGCCGGCCCGTACCGATCGGTTGGCTCACATCCATCACGGTACGTCCGCGGGGTGGCGGGCACGTTCGGTGGTCCCGCTCAGGTGCGCAGAGCCGCTGCCGATACGCGACTCGACGAGTGCAGCGCCAGGTGAGCTGGCACGGAACGGAGCAGGCATGTCGAACGCGCGGCAGCCATCGGTCGACGCCGTGGCGCCGGCTCCGGCCCGGGACCGCCACGCGCGCCTCGGCTCGGCGGTCGCGGTCATGCTGCTCCTGCTGCTGGTCGGCGGCACCAGCGCCTCGATCGCGGCCGGCGTCGGCATCGCCCGTACCCAGGGCGACAACGACCGCCGCGCCTTCGAGGCCGCGGCCAGCCAGGTCGCGGCCAGCATCGGTACGTCGCTGCGCCGCGACACCGACCTGGTCGCCACCGGCCGGACCGCGGTCGGGCTGCAACGGGGCATGAACAACACGATGCTGGCCCGCTGGTCCGGCGCGCTGCGGACCGGCACCCGCTACCCCGGCACGGTCGTCCTGGCGTACCTGCAGAAGGTGCCGGCCCGGCAGCTACCGGTCTTCGTCACGACGCTGCTGGCCGACCCGCCGGCATCGGTCACCACCGCCGGCTACAAGGTGATCCCGGCCGGCGCCCGCCCGTACTACTGCCTGACCCGGCTGGCGGTGACCGCCGGGAGCAACACGCGTACGGACGGCATCGACACACCGCTGGGGCTGGACTACTGCGCCCTCCCGCAGGGCCGGACGATCCTGACCGACGGCAGCACCGACCAGTTCACCGTGCAGGAGGCCTCGTTCGACCCGAGCCTGCCGCCGCTGAACATCCCGCTGACCCCGGCGCAGCGGGCGGCGCTGAAGACCGCCCAGCAGAACTCGATCTTCATCGACGCCCCGGTGTACCGGGGTGGCGTGGTTCCGGCCACGGCCGCGGGCCGGCGTGCCGCCCTGGTCGGCTGGATGTCCGGCTGGTTCAACCTGCAACCGCTGCTCCAGGACGCGGTCCAGGACCGGACGCTCGGGATCAACCTGCTGCACCGGAACCCGGGCCAGGCAACGGCGAGCGTGGTTGCCCGGGCCGGCAACCCGCAGGAGCGGGAACACCGGCTGTCGGTCGACTTCGACGCCGACGGGCCGTGGACGATCATCCTCGAGGGCGATGTGACCCCCGGTGACATGCACCCGGCGGCGCTCGGCTGGCTCGTCGGGCTCGGCGGCATCTTCGCCACCCTGCTCACCGCGACCCTCGTGTACGTCCTGGCCTGGTCCCGCCGCCGGGCGCTGGCCATGGTGCAGCGCCGTACGGCCGAACTGCGGCACCAGGCGCTGCACGACCGGCTGACCGGCCTGCCGAACCGGGCGCTGGTCATGGACCGGGCCGCGCAACTGCTCGCCCGCGGCCGGCGGCAGCAGTTGCCGGTGGCGGCGCTGTTCATCGACCTGGACAACTTCAAGGACATCAACGACACCCTCGGGCACGGTGCCGGCGACGACCTGCTGCAGGCGGTGGCCACCCGGCTGATCAAGACCGTGCGCGAGTCGGACACGGTCGGCCGGCTGGGCGGCGACGAGTTCGTGGTGCTCACCGAGGCCGCCTCGCTGGCCGCCGGCCCCGAGGTCGTGGCGCAGCGGCTGATCGACGTACTGCAGGAACCGTTCCACCTGGGGCCGGCGGAGGCGGCGTACACGGTGACCGCCTCGATCGGGGTGGCCATCGGCGACCGCGAGTCCGCGACCGACCTGCTCCGGGACGCCGACGTCGCGCTGTACCAGGCGAAGGCGTCCGGCAAGAACGGCTACACCGTGTTCCACCAGCGGATGCAGGATGAGGTGGAGAGCCGGCTCGGCACCGAGATGGACCTGCGGTACGCGCTGGATGACAACCAGTTCTTCCTGATGTACCAGCCGACCTTCGACGTTGCCCGGGTGGCGACCACCGGCGTGGAGGCGCTGCTGCGCTGGCGGCACCCGACCCGCGGCGTGGTGCCCCCGGTGGACTTCATCCCGCTGCTGGAGAGCAACGGCCTGATCGTGCCGGTGGGGCTGTGGGTGCTGCGGGAGGCGTGCCGGCAGGGCGCGGAATGGCGGGCCGCCGGCTACCCCACGAAGATGTCGGTGAACGTGTCCGCGCGGCAACTGGAGTCCCCCAGCTTCGCCGACGACGTGGCCGCGGCGCTGGCCGACGCCAGCCTGCCGGCCGACCTGCTGGCCATCGAGATCACCGAGGCGACCCTGATGCGGGACGCCAGCGCGACCGTCGACCGGTTGACCGCGCTGAAGGCGCTCGGGATCAGCCTGGCCATCGACGACTTCGGTACGGGCTACTCCTCGCTGGCGTACCTGCGGCAGTTCCCGGTGGACATCCTGAAGATCGACCGGTCGTTCATCTCCACCATTGCCGAGAGCTACGAGTCGACCGTGCTGGTGCACAGCCTCGTGCAGCTCGGCAAGACGCTCGGCCTGGAGGTGGTGGCCGAGGGCGTCGAGGACACCACGCAGCTGGAGCACCTGCAACGGGAGCAGTGCGACACCGGGCAGGGGTACCTGTACTCCCGGCCGCTGACCGCGGACCAGACGTACCAGTTCCTGGCCGAGCGGGCGCCGAGCAGGATCCGCTAGTCGGCGTCCTCGCCACGCAGCTCCGCCCGGATGTCGGCGCGGATGCCGGCGCGGCGGCCGCGGCGGCGCTCCAGCCAGTCGGTCACGCCGGCCAGTTGCCGGCCGAGCAGCAGGTACGAGGCGGGCATGGACAGCAGGACGGCGCAGGCGAGCAGCAGCAGGCCGCGCAGGCCGACCAGGTAGAGCCCGGCGGCGAGCACCGCGAACACCGCGAGGCGCGCGGCGGTGTAGACGGCGATGGGTCGCACGCCAGCCAGGTTACCCGGGCTCGGGTTAGGGCCAGTCGGGGGCGAGCACGACGATCACCCCGTGGACGGAGTCCGGCAGCCCGTCGTACCGGGGCAGCACCCGGGCGATGTCCCGGAACTGCCGGGCCAGCGCCTCGGCCGCCCGCTGCTCGGTGGTGTTGCCCGGGTCGTAGTAGACGGTCGTGCTGGGGATCTTGCCGGTGAAGTTGCCGACCTTCACCACGCTCCACCCGGCGGCGCGGAACTCGGTGGCCACCTGGTCGGCGAGCCCGGTGCGGGTGGTGTTGTTCAGCACGGTCAGCGGCGAGCGGGCGGTCGCGGGGCTGGTCGCCGGCTTCCCGACGGTACTGGCCGGTGGCCGGACCGTCGTGGCCGGCGGGGGCGTACTGCTCGGCGGCGGCGGCGTGGTGGTCTGCGGCGGCACGGTCGTGGCCGGCGCCGAGGTGGCCGCCGCCCCGGTGGACACGCCCACGCTCGTACCCGCCGGGGTGCTGGTCGGCGCGGCGGCCGGCGAATACATCGCGCAGCGCAACTTGCGGCGCGCGGGAACGGTGGGCATTGCAACGTGGCTCGGGCTGCTGATCGGGACCGCCGTCAAAGTCGCGATCGTCTTCGCCATGATTGGCGCATTCGTCGTCGCGCTGCTATTGTGATTCGATGAGCGCATTCCAGTACTTCATGTTCGGGGTGGGCGGGCTCGCGTTGTTGTGCGGCCTGTTGATCTTCAACATGCGCGTCCGCACCATCCTGTGGGGACGCCTCACGCAGGGCGTCATCGTCGGCGAGAAAGTCGAGACGCATATGGCTACGACCAACAGGATGCGTTCGGTGTCGCACGCGCTCTTCGAGTTCGAGCACGAAGGCAAGACGTACCGATGCCGGTCGTCGTTCGGGGCGCCGCGCGGACTGCAACCCGGCGCCGCCGTCCGCGTGCGTTATTTGCCGTCGGACCCTATGTCTTCGGGCGAACTCGACACGCTCATGGCCATGTGGTTCTTTCCCGTCGGCGCGATGGCGTTCGGAGCCCTGTTCATCGCGCTCGGCATCCTGTACGACTAGGCGGCGATCGAATGCCGCTCCTCTTCGCCGCCTGACAGCGAGCGCCTCAGCAGCTCGCTGACCGTAGGCATCCTGGCCTTGAGCAGCGCGAGCGCCATGCGCTCGTCCGTGCGCAAGCCGCGCAGCGGCGGCGATGCCTCGACGACGACGCCTTTCTCGTAGCACTCGAAGATGCGCGGATGGATGTAGCTCTTGCGGCAGACCGACGTGGTGTTGCCCAGGCGGTTGGCCACCGCCTCGACCGCCCGCACGACGTTCTTCTTCGCGGCACTCATCGAACGATGCGGTGGGAAGTGTGATAGCTCGCGGGCTGTATAGACCGTCCCCGCCCACGTGCGA
>Ga0081455_10001345_pt1 | contig 30438 bp, 27 predicted proteins | sample TabmetS3T2R1_FD_70207 | JGI IMG/M metagenome (GOLD analysis project Ga0081455, IMG submission 70207) | Tabebuia heterophylla rhizosphere microbial communities from the University of Puerto Rico - S3T2R1 | ecosystem: Host-associated > Plants > Roots > Rhizosphere ... | reverse complement strand
GAGCGCATGTACGCGCGCTTTCCGCCACTGAAGGAGCGGAGGGAACAGCTTGCCGGCACGCTGTCCGGCGGCGAACAGCAGATGCTGGCGGTTGCTCGCGCATTGATGTCGCGCCCGCGCGTGCTGTTGATGGACGAGCCCTCGCTCGGACTCGCGCCCCTGATCGTGGCGGAGATCTTCGATATCGTCACTGCGCTCAATCGCGACGGCACCACCATTCTACTGGTGGAGCAGAATGCACATATGGCCCTGAAGGTAGCGCACCAGTTTTTCCTGATGGAGCAGGGCCGCATCACCTTCCAGGGTACGCCCGGTCAGCTGGCGGAAGACGAGGTGATCCAGCGGGCCTATCTCGGTACCCGCCGCGCCGCCGGATGAGCCGGCAGGTCAGGAGCCGATGATCGATATCATCCAGAATACGATCGACGGCGTGATGATCGGCTCGTCATACGGGTTGCTCGCGCTCGGCTTCACCGTCATCTTCGGCGTTATGCGGCGCCTCAACCTGTCCTACGGGCCCACCGTCATGATCGGCGCCTATTTCGGCACGGTGCTCTATCTGGACTTTGGCGCCGGACTGCTCGCGGTCGCCGCCGCCGTTGTCACCGGAGCGGTGATCTCCGGCATCTACGTGGAGCGGCTCTGCTTCGCACCGATGAAGGCCGGTGCCGGGATCGCGTCGATGGTATCGAGTTTTGCGATCTGGATGCAACTGGAGCAGGCGGCGGTCCTGGTCCTGCCGCGTCACACCTACCCGTTTCCGCCGCTCGCGACCGGCGCCGCGCTTGAGATCGGTTCATTGCTCGTCCGTCCCGACCACGTGATCATGCTGGTGAGCGCGCTCCTGCTCGCCGCTATTGTGCAGCTCGGGTTCTATCACACACGCTTCGGACTCGGCCTGCGTGCGGTGATCGCCAACCCGATTGCGGCGAACCTGATCGGCGTGGACGTCAAGCGCTCAGTCATGCTGGCGTTCGCCGCGGCATCGGCCATCGGCGGCGTGGCCGGCTTCCTCGTGCTGGCGGTCGACCAGCAGGTGACGCCGATGTTCGGCATGTGGGCAACGCTCAAGGGCCTGATCGCGATGATGATCGGCGGCCTCGGATCGATACCCGGCGCGCTGCTCGGCGGACTAGTGCTCGGCGTCGTCGAGGTGCACAGCCACTGGCTGTTCGGGCCGCAGGTACGCGATCTCTTTGCCTATTTCGTGCTGTTCGCCTTCCTCGTGGCACGTCCCGGCGGCCTGCTCGGCGGCGCGGCCGACGTCGAGCTGTCGCACAGGACCTGACCGATGGACGATTATCTGGTCAGCGTATTGTCCAACATCGGCGTCATCTCGTTCGTCGCGCTATCGGCGTATCTCCTGCTGCTCACCGGCGAAATCTCCTTCGGCCAGCAGGCGTTCTTTGCGATCGGCGCCTATGCGGCCGGCGTGGCAACCGCGATGTGGGGCTGGCCGCTTGCGCTGGGCATTGCCTGGGGCGCGGCGGCGGGCGCTGCCTGCGCCGTGTCGCTCGGCATACCGACGCTGCGGCTTCGCGGACTTCAGTTCGCGATCGCGACGCTTGCGTTCGCCGAGATGGTGCGAATCCTGTTCGAGCTGTTGCGCTATCAGATCGAAATCGACGGCGAACCGGTCGGGCCCAATGGCAGCGACGGTTTTCGCAGTATCCGTTATATCTTCGATCACAACATCGAAACCTTCGACTTCATGATGCTGATCTATGCGATGCTGGCGGTCACGCTCGGGGGCTTCATGCTGCTCGAACGCTCGCGGCTTGGCGTCATCTTCCGCATGATCGGTGAGGATGCGACGCTTGCCTCGCTGCAGGGGATCGCGGTCGCCCGCTACAAGGTTCTCGCGGCCGGCATCGCCGGCGCACTAGCGGCGGTCGGCGGCGGCCTCTACGCCCATCTGACCACCTATGTGGAGCCGCGAGCCTTCGATGTCATGCTCGGGGTCCATTCCCTTGCCTATGGTCTGATCGGCGGCCTCGGCACTGCGCTAGGGCCGCTGCTAGGAGTCGTCATCGACGTCGGACTCCTCGAGTCGGTGCGACTGTTTGCGGGCTACCGCATGATCATTTTCGGCGGCCTGGTTGCGTTGCTGCTGATTGTTCGTCCGCGCGGCCTGCTTGATGAGCGACTGGTGCACAGAATTGGCCGATTGTTCCGGAACACGATATCCGGAACGACCCGAACCGGACGAGGACCGCGATGAGAACGATCGTTTGCACGCTTGTCGCCATGGCGGCATTGCTGGCCGGGTATCCGCAAGCCGCGCACGGCCAGGTGCGTGCCAAGGCCGCCGTAACCTGCGTCTCGGCCGGGCAGGTGCTGGAGTACGACTGCACCATCAGGCTTGCGAACGCGCGCTCCGGCGAACCGCTCTCCGGGCTGACCGTATCCGTCGGAGCGGACATGCCCTCGATGCCCGGCATGCACAACGTGCGCCCCGTGAAAGCGACCGAACAGGCGGAGAAGGGCGTCTATCAGGTCCGCCTCGAGCTCGAGATGCACGGCGACTGGGCGGTGCAGATCGACCTGCGCGGCGCCGTGCGCGACCGCGTGATTGCGACGCTGCGCTTCGAAGAGAAGGAAGTCACTGACGTCAAACCATCCTCAAGCCGGCGCGGGCATTGACGCGCGCCCCGGGGGTGGCGGCTTCTTGCCAGGAATGATGGTCATGCCGAGAAACGGAAGGAATATCGCAGCTCCGCCGGGTGTGGGAAAGGCGGTAGCACTCCACTGACTCGAACTCCCGACGTCTCGGACGCGTCGATCTGCCCAGCGATTATGCGCTCTCGCGGTTGGATTTTTCGCTGTAAGCCATTGATCTGTAATGATCGGATTTTGGCTCAGTTGGAAAATTTCCTTGAGATATCAATGAGAAAAGCATGTCTCTTAATAAGCGGGTCCCAGGTTCGAGCCCTGGTGCGCCCACCAAGCCAATCAAGCACCTAACGAAGGTTGTGAGACGCTCATTCCGGCAACCTGAGTCAGCGGCTGTAACGACAATGATGTGCTCTCATCGCTCGGTGCGATGCATTTTCGATGCCTGCGGACCCGCCCGCCGATTGCAAATCTAAAGCATGCGAACAACAGGGTCGGGGTTCGAGTCGCTCCCCGTGCCGCGAGCGCGAGGACAAGCGAAAGCGGCCGTTCGGAAAGCGTGCGCAGGATGTTCTTGTCGAACCGACGGCTTGAAGGACCTATCTCAAGGCGATGCATTGAAACCGCTTCGAAGAATCCGCTCAGAAGCTTGCCGCCAGTGAGGTGAGTCGCTGATAGGCGGTTTCGCGTGCGGCCTTGATCGGCGGTAGTGGGCCGCTCGTCGGCCCGATCGGGATAAACCTTACATCGCCGATGCCGATGAAGCGCAATGCTTCACGCAGATACGGCGTAGCCATGTCGATGCGGCCGCGATTCATGCCCGTGATGAAATCGCTGCCGCTCGCGATGATCACCAGCGTCGGCCGGTCCTTCAGCAGCGGCAGATAGCCTTGCGCCGGATCGAAGCGGAAGGTGAGTCCGGGCTGGATGATCACGTCAAGGAACTGCTTCAGCTTGTAGGGGATACCGAAATTCCACATCGGGGTCGAGATCAGAACGCGGTCGGCGAGCGCGAGCCGCACTGCCATGCGCTCGGCCATAGCAAAGCCGCCGCGCTGCGCGTCGCTGAAGGCCTGCCCGTTCATGCGGGCATATTTGGCCTCCATCAGCGGTCCGGCGAATTCCGGCAGTGAATCGCGCCAGAGGTCCATCACGTCGACGTCCCAATCGGGCCTGGCTTGGCGGAAGCGCTCGACAAAGACGCGCGCGCCGGCGCCGGATTCCGAATCGGGACGCGGCGAGCAGGCGATGTGCAGCAGCTTTGCCACCTGCCTATCCCAGTGCCTTGATCACGGTCTCTGCGTTGGTCACGACCGAGACGTTCTGCAGCGCGAAGTTGATGGACGCGTTGTGCCACTCGGCGTTCATCGTCGAGCAGCAATCTTCCGGCACGATCATGAAATAGCCCTTGTCGGCGCCGGTGCGCGCGGTGTGCTCGATCGACATGTTGGTCCAGGCGCCGGTCTCGATGATCATGTCGCGGTCGGTCGCTTTCAGGATAGTCTCGAGCCTGGTGCCCTCCCAGGCACTCATGCGCATCTTCTCAACGATGAAATCGCCGGGTCGGGGCTCAAGGCCTGCGACCGGCGCAGCGCCCCAAGTGCCGCGCACGAGAGCCTTGCTGTCGACCAGTCCTTCGAACAGCGGCGCGTTGAGGGTGACGCCAGGCGCGCCGGGCTCGACGACGAACCAGACGTGGATGATCACGACCCCCCGCGCGCGCGCGGCGTCCGCCAGGCGCCGCACGTTGTCGACCACACGCTGCGACCGCGCATGGACCGGCGCGCCTGAGTCGGCGAAGGCGCCGCCATCCATGATGACGTCGTTCTGCAGATCCTGGATGATCATGGCGCAGCGCTGCGGATCGAGCCGCATCTCACCCTCGGTCAGCTGCGGGGCTGCAGCCGAGCTGGTTGCCGATCCGCCGCCGCGCTTTGCGCCCATAAAGGGCTCATGGCGCGGGCCGACTTTGGTCGGTATCGAGTAGACTGAATGCGTCGAGGTCAGATACAGCGTGCGAAAATCGCCGCCACCCCAGGCGAGATTGGCCACGAGTTCGGGCAGGCGCACCTTGCCGAGCAGTTCGCCCGCCGGCGAATAGACCCAGACGCCGCCGGGCGCCGTCACCCAGACATTGCCGTGCTGATCGCATTTCATGCCGTCGGGCAGGCCCGGCTCGAGCTCGGAACGGATGCCGCTGGCGAAGACGCGCGCGTTCGACAGTGCGCCATCGCCGTTGACGTCGAAGACACGGATCAGCGCCTGCACGGTGTCGTTGACATAGAGCAGCCGCTCGTCGGGTGAAAAGCATAGTCCGTTAGGCTGATCGAATAGATTGCGGTCGACAAGGAGCTGCGGCTCGCGGCCGGGCACCACGCGATAGACGCCCTGAAAGCCGAGCTGGCGCGTCCGCTCGATGCCATAAACCGGCATGCGCCCGTACCAGGGATCGGAAAAATAGATCGCGCCAGAGGAGTGCACGCAGACATCGTTGGGGCTGTTGAGCTCCTGGCCCTGGAAGTGCGAGGCCAGCACGTCGCGCCGCCCGTCGGGGCGCTCGCGAATGAGCGAGGAGGTCGCATGCTCGCAGACGATCAGATTGAGCTCGGCATCATAGGTCATGCCGTTGCATTTGTTCGACGGACGCTTGACCTCGACGACGCCGCGCCGCGCATCCCAGCGCCGTCGCACATCGCCCGGCATGTCCGAGAACAAGAGATATTGATCCAACGGGTGCCAGATCGGCCCCTCCGTGAATTCGAAGCCGGTGGCGACCTGGCCGACCGGAGCATAGGGGTCGATCAGGTTCTCGAATTCGGTGCGCAGGGTGACGTGGGTCATCGCTCCGCCCCGCTGCTTCAGGCCGGGAACCAGTCGCGCCGCGGCAAGGTCTGCACCACGGGGCCGGGCACCTGGTCGTGCAAGCGTCCCACAACGGTGCCATGTTCGATCTTGGCGGGACGGTCATGTACCGGCAGCAGGAAGCGCGAGTTAGAAAGCAGCTTCTTGATCGCCGCTTTTTCGGCGCGCTTGGTGGTGCCGTGATTACCGGTCGTGCGCGGCTCCCAATCGTGGATCTCGTTGAAGGGCGTGACGATCTGGTCGTTGAAATCATAGATCACGTCGCCGCAGATGGTGGCGATGCCGTCGGCGGTGTGGACGATGATGTTCATCGATCCCTCGGTATGCGCATTAGCGGCGTCGCAATAGACGCCCGGCATCAGTTCGATGGGGCCGGTGATCTCGAGGTCGAGAAAGCGCAACGCGCTCTTGGTATGCAGGCGATCGACCAGGTGCTTGATATCAGGTGCCGGATATTGCGGATGCATGAGGCCGGAAACGGAATATTCGAGCTCGCGCCGGTTGAGCACGACCGTCGTGTTCATCGGGAACAAGTCGTCCTTGCCGGCGTGGTCGATGTGCAGATGGGTGTGGCAGACGAAGCGGACGTCGCCCATGCGTACGCCATGTCGCGCCAGCTGGTTCTCGATCATGTTCTCGTGGTACTGCAATCCACGCATGCCCAGCGTTTCCATGATCTGGTTGGAGCGATAGCCGGTATCGACGACGACCGGATGGGGGCCGCCGAGGATCAGAAAGCCCAGCGTAAGAACGCGGCGGGTACGGCCGCAGTCCCGGCCCAGCACCAGAAAGCTCGATTCCAGCTCGATATCGCCATAGTCCAGGATCTTGATCTCCAGCGGCATTCATTCCTCCCTTGTCTCTGCTGTTTCCTGTCGTATGCGCGCATCGGGCGACGCTTCGATGCGGTACACGCGCATCGCAGTGTCCCTGAAAATCGCATCGCGCTGCTCGGGGCGGAGCGGCGCCGCTGCCGTGATGAAGGCGTCAACCAGTTCGCGATAGCTGGTCCACAATTTCTCGATCGGAAAGTTCGAGCCGAACAGGCAACGCTCCGCGCCGAACAGCGCGACGATGTCTTTGAGCACGCCTGCGATATGGGCCGGATCGTTGCGATGGATGAAGGTGCCAAGCCCCGATAGCTTTGACACGACGTTCGGGCAGGCCGCTAGACGCATCATGCCGCCGCGCCAGACGGTGCGGCCTTCCGGCGAAATGTCTTCCAGCATGCCGGCATGCTGCAGGATGAAGGTGACCTGCGGGCAGGCCGCCGCAAGCTCGGCTGCGTCAGGCATTTGTCCGGCGAATACCTGCAGATCGAAGCTGAGATCATACTCGCCGAGCCGCGCGACATTCCGACGGATCACCGGATCGGCGCAGAGATCGGGCCGCGCTGCAAACCGGTAGAGCGGGTTCTCGTGCCAGTGCAATTGCATGCGCACGCCGCGCACCAGCTTGTGGCGTATCAGCCGATCGAGCTGCGGGCGCACGTCTTCGACGGACATGTCGGCATAGGCGACGATCGCATGCGGCCAGCCGTGCTCATCGGCGGTCTGTTGCACCCATGCCGCTTCCTGTTCGAAATTTTCGGGCGCCCAATTGGTCTGGACATAGGCCGAGCGAACCACGCCGGTGCTTGCGGTATCGTCGAGATACTCGCGGATCGGATAATCCCGCCGGATCGGCTCGTAGGGCCCGAAGATGCGCGGCTGCATCGGGCCGGTCAGCCAGGGCAGGTCGGCCTGCCGCCAGATATGATGATGGCCATCGACAATCTCCATTACGCAGCTTTCCTCCGCGCCAGTGACAGGACATGTGAGACGATGGCCGTGCTCGAGCCGCCGCCGGCCAGGTCGTCGACAAAGCGCGCTATCGCGAGCAGTGCTTCGGTCTGCGGCTGGAAGCCAGGCTCGTTTGCGAGCGGAGTCAGCCAGCTCAGCCGCCAGGCTTGCAATGACAGCTTTGCAACCGCACCGCGCAGGGCGGACACATCGCCCCGCTCCAGCCCATCGGAAAGGATCACGACAGCGGCGCCGCGCGCGTAGGCGGAAAAGCGCGGCACCGCGAGGAAGGCCTGCAGAGCATCGCCAATGCGGGTGCCGCCGTCCCAGTCACTGACCAGATGCGCGGCCGCGTTGAGCGCCTGCTCGGTCCGCTTCAGCCGCAGCGCGCGGGAGACGCGCGTCAGCCGCGTCCCGAAGGTGAAGACCTCGACATTGGGCGCGGCATGCATCAGGGCATGCGCCAGCTTCATATTCTCTTCGGTTCGCGCTTTCATCGAGCCGGAGACGTCGATCAGCAGCAGCATTTTGCGCGACCGGCTGCGCCGCCTTAGCCGCCCGAGCCGCAGGATCTCGCCATCATTGCGTACGCTGTCGCGCAAGGTGCGGCGCAGATCTGCGAACGGGCCGCGACGGGCGCGTCTGCGGCGGTGGCCGCGCCGGCGCGGCAGTCGCCGGGACGCCTCTCGCGAGAGCCGGCGCAGGGCGTCGCTGATCGAAACCTCCGCAAATCGCCGCTCGACCAGCGCTTCGGCGCGGGCGGCTATCAGGCCGGACTCGTTGAGGTCGTCGGATACCAGCGGTTCCTCCTGCCCGCGGCCTTCCTCCTGCAGCCGCACGATCTCCTCGTCTTCATCCGCCTCGCTACCCTCGACGGTCTCGCTGCCGCGGAAGTGCAGGTCGAACAGCCGGTCATAGGTTGCGCGGCGCTCCGGAGGAGGGGCGAGCGTCGCGAGGCCAGCCTGGCGGACAGCTTCGAGATCGCGAGGGCCGAGCAGCTCGATTGCGGCGAGAAATGCGGTGGTCTGCTCCGGCGCGACGGCAAAGCCGTTGGCGCGGAGTAGCGCCGTGAAGGAGATAAACACCCGCGCGGCGCGAGGCAGCTGCGGTTCGCCGATCATGCGGTCGCCTCCGCAAGCAGCGCGTCCAGGCGCGGCGAGAGGAAGTGAAGGTCCTCCTCGTCCTTCAGCGCAACGCCGATCGAGCGCCTGAGTGCGTCCGGCCAGCGCGCGCCCCCTTGATTCAGCAGCGTTGCGGCCTCCGCCCAATCCACCGCCTCCGCAATGCCCGGCGCCTTGGCGAGCGGCTCGCGCCGCAGCCTGCCGACCGCCACGACGACGGCGCGCGCAGTTGCCTCCGCGACGCTGGAGGCACGCATCATGATGATGCGCGCCTCGCGCTCTGCCGTCGGATAATCGATCCAGTGATAGACGCAGCGGCGCCGCAGCGCCTCGTGCAGGTCGCGGGTACGGTTCGAGGTGAGCACCACGACGGGGCGCTCCATGGCCCGCACCGTGCCGCGCTCGGGAATGGAGATCTGGAAGTCGGAGAGGAATTCGAGCAGGAAGGCCTCGAATTCCTGATCGGCGCGGTCGATTTCGTCGATCAGCAGCACCGTCGAGTCAGGCGCGCGCAGCGCGGCCAGCATCGGCCGTTCAATCAGGAATGTCTCGCCGTAGATGTCGATGGTCTCGTCACCAGCCTGACGGATGGCGAGCATCTGACGCGGGTAGTTCCACTCATAGAGCGCAGCGGCGGCGTCGATCCCTTCATAGCATTGCAGGCGGATCAACCGCCGGCCGAGCACCGCGGCAATGGCCTTTGCCGCTTCGGTCTTGCCCACCCCGGGCGCGCCCTCGAGCAATAGTGGCTTGCCGAGCGCGAGGCCGAGGTAAGCGGCAGTCGCAAGGCCGTCGTCGGCGAGGTAGTAGGCCGCGCGCAGCGCCTTCTCCAGTGCGTCGGGGCTGTCGATGCCGACGATGTTGCTGCGCACGACCATGCGAGTGCCTCACCGCCGCGCCGGCGGCCGCGCGCCGCCCTGTGCCTGGATCGCGCGCAGCACTTTTTCGGGCGTGATCGGCAGTTCGTCGATGCGCACGCCGACGGCGTTGAAAATGGCATTGGCAATCGCGGGCAAAACCGGGTTGGCACACATCTCGCCGGGTCCCTTGGCGCCGAAGGGGCCGTCCGGGGCAGGACGCTCCAGCACCGCGATGTCATGCGGGCAGATGTCGCCGGGCCCGGGCATCAGATATTCGACGAAGTCGCGCGGTCCATGCTTGGGATCGGGATAGTACGGCTCCGGCGTTTCATACAGCGCGTGGCTCACGCCCATCCAGGCGCCGCCGACAAGCTGCTGCTCCACCAGGCGCGGGTTCAGCGCGCGCCCGAGCTCATAGGCGCTGTCCATCCTTATCATCGCGACCTCGCCGGTCTCGTCATCGACTTCGACTTCGGCAACGAGACAGGCATGGGCGTAGCAGGTGGCCGGCGACATCTCACCGGTCTCCGGATTGACGTCGGAGAGCGGCACCAGAAAGATGCCGCGGCCTGAGATGGTCTTGCCCTGCTTGAACTGCGCCGCGATCGCCACGTCCTTGGTCGAGATCGAGCGGTGCGGCGCGCCCTTGATATGGATATTGCCGCGGCCGTCGGTCTCGAGATCCGCGGCGTTGACCTCGAGCTCTTCCGCCGCCGCCTCCATCATCACCCCGCGCGCCTCCCGGGCCGCGGCCATGACAGCGTTGCCGACGCGATGGGTGCCGCGCGAGGCAAAGGAGCCCATGCAATGCGGCCCGGTATCGGAATCGGCCGTATCGACATAGACGTCCTCGACCGGCACGCCGAGCGTCTCCGCGCAGATTTGTCGCGTCACCGATTTCATGCCCTGGCCGAGATCGATCGAGGATAGCGCGACCGTGAACTTGCCGCTGGGATTGGAATGAACCAGCGCCTGGCTCGGATCGCCGCCTAGATTCATCCCGATCGGATAGTTGATCGACGCCATGCCGCGTCCGCGATGTCTGGTCATGTCAGCGCCTCCTTGTGCCGAACACCGAGGAGAAGCGGGTTGCGCCGTGCGAGGGCGCGGATGGCCGCTGCGGTGGTGGAGGTGGCGGCGGTGGCGGCTCGCGCGACGGTTCACTTGATTGCGCGGCAAGGCCGCGATCGTAGGTCGTGCGTTGCTGCGCGGGCGCCGTGGGTCGGGGACGCGTGTCGCCGGGCGTCGGCGGAATGGCGGAGCGGGTGCCGCCGCCGTCCGTACGCGAGGACATCCGCTTGAACTCGTCGCGGATCGGCCATTTGGCCTTCTCGGCCGCGACCTGCACGCACTCGATCAGGGCACAGTTCTTGGCTTCGCGCCGGTGCGCCTTCATGTCGCCGTCGCGATAGGCGTTGAGGATCCGGAATTCCATCGGATCCATGCCGACGAGATGCGCCAGTCTGTCCATCTGGCACTCGATGGCAAAATCCATCGCGGTGACGCCGAAGCCGCGCATGGCGGTCGCCGGCGTGCGGTTGGTGAAGACGCAATAGACGTCGCCATAAACGTTCGGGATGGTGTAGGGCCCCGGCAAATGCGCAACGCATTTGACGACGGCGTAGCTCGACAGCCGCGTATAGGCGCCGCTGTCGAAATAGGCGCGGACCTTGCGCGCGACGATGCGGCCATCGCGCATCACGCCGTCCTTGATGTAGATGCGCTCGGCGCCGCGTGGCGGGCCGTACTGCATCTCCTCTTCACGTCCCAGTACATAGCGCACCGGGCGCCCGGTCAGCATGGCGCCGAGAATGCAAAGCGGCTCGGTGATGGTGTCGACCTTGCCGCCAAAACCGCCGCCGACCGTGCCGCCGATGAAGTGGAAGGTGTTGGACGGCACGTCCAAGATCTTCGCGCAAGTATCGAGCGAGAAGAACAAAGCCTGGGTCGAGGTGTAGACGACATAGCGCCCGTTGGTATCGGGCGCCGCGATCGAGCCATTGGTTTCGGTCGGCGCATGCTCGATCGGCGACATCTGGTAGCGCTGCTCCAGCACGTGATCGGCCTCGGCTAGCGCCCGATCGGCATCGCCAAACCGCAGCTTCTGGTGATCGTAGACGTCGTAATAGACGAAAGTGTTCTTGGGATAGACCTCGTTCACCACGGGCGCGCCAGGCTTCAGTGCCTCCTCGACGTCGAACACGGTAGGAAGAGGCTCGTAATCGACGCGCACCTTGGCGATCGCTTCATGGGCTTCGCGGGGACTGTCCGCCACCACGGCAACGATCGGCTCGCCTTTGTAGCGCACCTTGTCGACGGCCAGCGACGGCTCGTCGTCCTTGCCGAAATTGATGAGGCTCAGCAGGGTGTTGAGATTGCGCGGCACGTCAGAGCCGCGGATGATCCGCCGCACGCCCTGCGAGCGCTCCGCTTCGGTGATGTCGATGCGGCGCAGTCGCGCATGCGCATGCGGGCTGCGCAGCATTTTCAGGTGCAGCATGCCCTGCAGCTTGTGATCGTCGAAATAGCTGGAAGTACCCGTAACATGGCCGAGCATGTCCTGGCGCTGCGTGCTCCTGCCAATCTCCTTCAGATTGTCATCGCGCTCGTCGGCGAAGATGTCCTTGCGCAATTCCAGCATGGCATTCCCCTCTCACGCGCTGGCGCGGCCGCTTGCGGCAGCGAGCACGGCATTGATGATGGGTTCGTAACCGGTGCAGCGGCAGATATTGCCGGAGATCGCCTCGACCACCTCGGCACGGGTCGGCTGCGGATTGCGGTCGAGCAGCGCTTTCGCGGCCATCAGCATGCCCGGAGTGCAATAGCCGCACTGGGCAGCAAAATTGTCCATGAAGGCACGCTGCAGCGGATGCAGCTGCGGTCCCTGCTTGATGCCATCAAGCGTCTCCACCGACCGTCCGGAGACGGTCTCGGCAAGCGTCAGGCAGGAAAGATGCAGCTCGCCATCGATCAGCACGCTGCAGACGCCGCATCCGCCCTGGCCGCAGCCGAATTTCGGGGTCATGTCGCCGATCAACTCGCGTAGCGCGACCAGAAGGTTGGTGCCGCCGTCGACGAAGATCGCGACCTCGCGGCCGTTGTGACGAAATTGCAGGGGAATCTTGCTCATGATCCTATTCCTCTCCGGAGAGCAGCCGGCGCAGGTGGACGCCGACGATCTCGCGGCGATACCAGGCGCTTGCGAGGGCGTTGTCGCCGGGCGAAATGCCTTCCGTAGCTGCCGAGGCGGCAGCAATGATCGCTGACGCATCCAGCGCGCGCCCTTCCAGCGCACGCTCGGCCGCGCGCGCCCGTATCGGCAGTGGCGCCATCGAGCCAAGCGCGACGCGCGCACCGGTGATCCGGCCGCTGCTCAGGGGCAGATGCACGGCCAGTGTGATGACCGATCCGCCCTTCGGCTTGATGCGGGCGATCTTGCGATAGCGAAAGGCCTTGTTGGCGGGCTTCTGGCATGAGACCGAAAGCACGAGCGAGCCGCCCTGACGCTCACGTGCCTGCAGAAACTCATCGAGCGGCATATCGCGCGTGCCAAAACCGCCCTGGACAGCCACGGTCGCATCGAGTGCAAGCAACGCCACGGTGAAATCCCCGTAAGGCACCGGCGCAAACAGGTTGCCGCCGACCGTGCCCATATTGCGTACCGCCGGCCCGCCGATCGAGCGGGCAGGGGAGTGCAGGAATGCGAGTTCGCGTTCAGCCAGAATGCGGGAAAAGGTGACGGCCGCGCCGATGGTAACGCGCGAACCTGACGCGTCGATCCTGGTCATCGCAGCGTCGCTGGCGCGGATGATAGTCGAGATGGAAATATCGCCTTCGTTCAGCGCGCGCATCACCAGCGTGCCGCCGCCGAGGTAGCGTGCGCTGCGGTCAGATGACAGCGCCGCCGCCGCTTCGCCGGAACTCGTGAAGCTTCTGACGGTCACTGGCACGATCTTTTCTCCATTGTCATGCCGCCTCCCTGAGGTGCCGGCGAATGGCTTCAAAGCCGGCCTGATAGATCTGCTCGGAAACCATCTGCGTGATGGAATCCCTGTCCTCTAGCCTGGTGGTGAAACGCGACTCCCAGTGCCAGAAGGTCCGATCGCCGTCGGTCACCGGGAGGAGCCGCACATGGGCGACGTAGTTGAACATCGGGATCGGCGTATCGAGCAGGCAGTAGCTGAAGGTCTGTTCGAGATCGGACAGCGCCAGCAGCTGCTCGCGCAGTTCCGAGCCGTCCTGCAACTTGAACCGTCGCACGCAGCCGATCTTGTCGGAAGGCTGGCCCCGCTCGATGGTGCTGGTGGCGACGGCCGGATGCCAGCGGTCGTGGCCATTGAAGTCCCGCAGCACGCTCCACACGGCGTCGGTTGGTGCATTCAGGATGGTGCTCTTTACGATATGTGGCACGTCTAGCCTCCGAACGCCCGCTTCAGCGCATCGAAGCCGCCCTGGAAGACGCCGCCGCCGATGTTGTTGACCAACTCGGCTTCGCGTTCCGGCGAGCAGTCGAATTCGGCGGTCCACTCGACAAAGGTCTGGTCGCCGTCGGTGACGGGCGTCAGCCGCAAGGTGGCGACATAATTCTCCACGCCCATCGGCGATTCCAGGATGGAGTAGGTGCAGAACATGTCGTAATCCGATAGCCCGAGCAGCTTTTCCCGGATGCGGTCGCCGTTGCGCAGACGGAAGTCGCGCACGCAGCCGATCTTGTCGGCGGGCTCGCCGCCCTCGATGCGGCTCTCCGCGATCGCGGGATGCCAGTTCGGCATGCCGTTGAAGTCGCGCACGCGCGCCCAGACGCGCTCATTCCGGGCGTTGACGACGGTGGAGACGTAGACTCGGGCCATCGCTCAACCCTTCAGCTCTTTTTCCGCGGGCTGCGCTCGGGCGGCGGTTCGCCGCCCTCGCCAGAAGGCGCCGTACCCGCCGGCTTGGCTTCACCGCCCTTGCGCGAGGCCTCGCGGATACCCTGCATGTCCCGCGCTTCGCGGATCAGGCCCGGCATCTTGGCAAGACTGCCGCCTTCGACGCCGATATCGGACAGGATGGAGTCGATCAGCGGCGCCTGCACGCGGTAGCGCAACGCCGAATCGATCACTTCGTCGGTGGCGCTGCGCGAGCCGCCGGCCACGCCGCCGCCACCGCCATTGAGGCCATCGACCTGCAGGATGCGGATTCCCTCGATCTTCTCCATCGGTTTGACGCTCTCGCGCACGATGCCTTCGATGCGGTCGAGCAGCTTGCGGCGGAACAGGGAGTAACGCGCCTGGTCGGTGAGCACGTTCTCGGCCTCGTTGAGCAGCCGCTGTGCCTCGGCCTCGACCGCCGCGCGGATCCGCTCGGCTTCCGCGGCAATGCGCGTCTCCTCGGCCTGCTTCTCGGCGAGCAGCACTTCCACGGTCTTACGGCGCCTGGCGATTTCGCTCTCGCGCGCGGTGACGACCCGTTCGGCGGCCTCGGTCGCACGCACGCGCGCTTCTTCCGCGGCGGCCCGCGCCGCCGATTCCTCCAGCGATTTCTGATGGATCGCGATGGCCTTTTCCATCAGCACGGTCTCGACCTCCTTCTCGCGGTTGACTTCGAGCTTGCGCAATTCGCGCTCGCGGCCGATCCGCGCCTCGTCGAGGCCGCGGTCGGACGCGATGCGGGCGCGCTCGACCTCCTCGCGGGCGACGATCTCGGCTTCCTGCAGCGACTGGTTGCGAGCCACTTCCAGCTGCTCGATGGCGCGGCGCCGCTCCAGCCGCGCCGCATCGAGTGCCTGCTCGCGCGACAGGTCGGTGGTCTCGACCTCCTTGCGCGCGACGATTTCGACCTGCTTGACCTGACGGTCGGCCTCGATCCGCTCGGAGCGCTTGGCGGCAAGCGCGATGACGCGCTCCTCGTCCGCGATCTCGACCGCTTTCTTCTGCTCGATATTGAGCACCTCGCGCGTTTTTGACGATGCGATGCGCTCCGATTCCAGCGCCAGGTCGACGCCGATACGGCGGCGTTCCACGGCATCGCGCCGCTTCAGCTCGGCCGCCTCGATCGCCTCGGTGCGCTCGATCTCGAGCGCGCGGGTCTCCCGTTCCGCATTGATGCGCTCGGCGGCGACCGTCTTCTCCTGCGCAATGCGGGCGGCTTCGATCGCCTCGCGCGAGGCGATATCGGCCTGCTCGACAGCGCGGTTGCGGGCGATTTCCAGCGAGCGAACGCGTTCCTCCTGGGCGATGCGGGAGGCCTCGGTCGCCTCGCGCGCCGCGATGCCAGCAACCTCCAGTGTCTTGTTGCGCTCGATTTCGAGCCGCCGGGTCTTTTGTTCGGCCGCGATGCGATCGGCGGCGATGGTGTGCTCGCGGGCTATGCGCGCGGCCTCGACCGCACGGTGCGCCTCGATCTCGGCCTCCTGGATGGTGCGCACCTGCTGGATCTCCAGCGCGCGGGTGCGCTCATCGGAGGAGATGCGCTCGAGATTGACCGTCATGGTCTGCGCAATGCGGGCCTTTTCGGTCGCCTCGCGCGCCGCGATCTCGGCTTCCTCGATCGCCCGTGTCCGTTCGATCTCGCGGCGGCGCGTCTCTTCTTCGTTGGCGATACGGGCATCGGTGACGGCCCGGTCCTGCTGAATGCGGGCTTTCTCGACCGCCTCGCGCGCGGCGATCTCGGCTTCCTCGATGGCGCGCATGCGTTCGATGTCGCGCTGGCGCACCTCGCGTTCGGACGCAATGCGCGTCGTATCGATCGAACGCTGGTTGGAGATCCGCGCCTTCTCGATCTCCTCGCGGGCGAGCAGCTCCTTCTCCTCGACCGTGCGGGTACGCTCGATTTCCTTCTGCCGCGTCTCGCGCTCGGAGGCGATCCGCGCCTCGGCAATAGCCTGCTCGTTGGCGATGCGGGCCTTCTCGATGGCCTCGCGGGCGGTGATCTGCGCCTGTTCGGCCTCGGTCTCGCGCAGCGCCCGTTCGCGGGCGACTTCGGCGCGCTGCAGCGCGCGGCGCATCTCGATATCGCGCTCCTGCTCCAGCCGCGCCGTCTCGCTTTCGCGTTCGATCTCGAGCGCCTGACGTTCTGCCTCGAGGTTGCGCGAACGGATCTTGATCATCGAGTCCTGCTCGATGTCATTGCGCAGCTTGCGCCGGGCCTCGATGTCTTCCATCAGGCGGGTCAGGCCCTCGGCGTCGAACCGGTTCGATGGATTGAAGAATTCGAGATCGGTCTGGTCGAGATCGGTGATCGCGACCGATTCAAGCTCGAGGCCGTTCTGGGCGAGCGCCTCGGCCGCGGCCGCCTTGACGCGGGCGACATATTCTCCGCGCTGCTCGTGCATCTGTTCCATCGTCATTTCGGACGCCACCGCGCGGATCGCGGAGACGAACTTGCCAGCCAGCAGCGCGTGCAATTGCTCCGGCTCCATGGTGCGGCGGCCGAGCGTTGCGGCGGCGATCGAAACGGCTTCCCGTGTCGGCTGCACGCGGACATAAAAATCGGCCTCGATATCGACCCGCATGCGGTCGCGGGTGATCACGGCATCCTGCCTGGACCGTACGATGCCCATCGGCAGCACGTTCATGTTGACCGGCGTGGTGTCGTGGATGAACGGCAGCACGAAGGCGCCGCCATTGATCACGACGCGCTCGCCGAGGAAGCCGGTCCGCACGAACGAGACTTCCTTCGACGAGCGGTGATACAGCCAGTTGACGATGTAGACGCCAATCACGATCAGGACGATCGCGACGATCAGCCAGAGGATCAACTCGCCAATCAAAATCCCTGACATTGTCTTCTCCCTCGAATGCGGCCGGCGTCTAGCGCGCGCCGATCGCCTTGAATTTGCGAACCTGTTCAGTCAGCGCCCGTTCCACCGGCAGGCGCTCCATCGAGGAAGCGCCGTAGAAACCGTGGCAGTAGCGGGTGTGTTTCATGATGAAATTGGCATCGGCGGGATCGGCGATCGGACCGCCATGCGCCAGCACCAGGATATCCGGATTGACGCTGAGCGCCGCATCGGCCCAGGCATCGATGTGCTTGGGGCAATCGGCGAGCTTGGGCGCGGTCTGCGCCCCGATGGTGCCGCCGGTGGTTAGCCCGAGGTGACAGACGATGATATCGGCGCCGGCAATCGCCATTGCGGCGGCTTCCTTCTCGCTGAACACGTAAGGCGTAGTCAGCATGTCCTTCTCATGCGCCTTGGAGATCATCTCGATCTCGAGCGCATAGGAGATGCCGGTCTCCTCGAGATTGGCGCGGAAGGTGCCGTCGATCAGGCCAACTGTCGGAAAGTTCTGCACGCCGGAGAACCCGAGCGCCTTCAGCTGGTCGAGGAACAGATCCATGTCGCGGAACGGATCGGTGCCGTTGACGCCGGCAAGCACCGGCGTCTTGCTCACGACTGGCAGCACCTCGCCGGCCATCTCGATAACGATCGCATTGGCATCGCCATACGGCATCAGCCCTGCCAGCGAGCCGCGCCCCGCCATGCGGTAGCGGCCGGAATTGTAGATCACGATAAGGTCGACGCCGCCGGCTTCCTCGCATTTGGCTGAAAGCCCGGTGCCGGCGCCGCCGCCGACGATCGGCTCGCCGCGTCTGGCCATGTCGCGAAACTTCTTGAGCAGCGCTTTGCGCTCGAACCGGGCCATGCTTCACCTCGCCATCTTCCGCCGCGCGCCGGTGCGACCGAGCAGGGATCGGAACGCAGCGACGATGGCGGCGGCAAATTCGGGATCGTTGATGTTGTTCTTGACGCGGATGATCTGGCGATTGGAGGTCTGCCGCACCGTTCGTTCCAGCGCGCGGAACAGGGCGCCGTCGGCCTCCGGATCCCAGAACGGCTGGCCGGGCGCATCGAGCGCGGAGACGCCGCCCGCGGGAATGAAGAATCGCACCACGCCGTTCATCTGGTTGAGCTTCTCGCCGATCCAGCGCCCCATCCGCTCGTTTTCTTCCGCCGTCGTGCGCATCAGCGTCACTTGCGGGTTATGGACGTGGAATTTGCGCCCGGCGTAGCGTTCCGGAATGGTGTCGGGCGCGCCGAAATTGACCATATCGAGCGCGCCGAGCGAGCCGACATAGGGAACGCGGGTGCGGATGATCGCGCCAAAGCGGTCTTCGGTCGCCGGAAACACGCCGCCCATCAGGAGGTCGCAGATCTCGGTGGTGGTCAGGTCGATCACGGCAGAAAGCTGGCCGGAATCGACCAGCTTCTCCATCGAGCGTCCGCCGACGCCGGTGGCATGGAAGACCAGGCACTCGAAATCGGCTGCGAGCTCCGCCGTGATCTTCCGCACCGCGGCCGTGGTCACGCCGAACATGGTAATGCCAACCGCGGGCAGGCGATCAGCATTGCGCTCGTCCCCGGCGCGCTGCTCGAGCCGGGCCTTGACCATGCCGACGAGGGCATTGGCGCCATTGGCGAGCACCGCGCGCGAGATCGAATTCAGCCCCTGCACGTCGGTGACCGAATACATCATGGTGATGTCGGCGGGACCGACATAGCGTCCGACATCGCCCGAGGCGACCGACGAGATCATCAGCTTGGGCACGCCGATTGGCAGCGACCGCATGCCTGGTGCGACCAGCGAGGCGCCGCCCGAGCCTCCGGCGGAGATGATGCCGGCGACGTTGCCCTGGCGGCGCAGCCACTTGGCGAAGGCTTCCGCCATCGCGGTCACCGCGGCGCCGCGGTCGGTGCTGAACACGGCGCCGCCGCCACGGCCATGGTTGAGCGCGATCTCCTGGGCAGGGACATCGCAGCTCGACAATTTGCCGCTGGTCGAAACGTCGACCAGCCGCGTGCGCAGGCCGCTGGCGGCGATGATGTCGCGCATGAAGCGCAGCTCCGCGCCCTTGGTATCGAGCGTGCCGACCACCAGCACGGCCGGTGGCCCGGCAGCCTGGGTGACCGTCGCTTCGCGCGTTCGCCGCGTCGCATCCTCCAGCCGCGCGACACCGGTAGACAGCGTGCGCGCGGCAGCCTCGATCCGCGCGATCTGTGCCGGCTGCGACCAGCGCGTGGGCGGGACCGGGTTCGAGATGTAGATACGGATCGGCCGGTTCGCGGCAGCAGGCTGCGATGCCGGCCTTGGCCCGGCGCCTTCAGGCGCAAGATCTATATCGGTCTCGAGCTCGGCATGCAGCCCGACCCCCAGCAGCCGCTGTTGCAGATCGCGGTCGGCGGCGAGCCGGCTTGAATCGATGATGCGGTTGATGCGGCCGTTGACCATGATGGCGACGTTGCGCGAGATGGCGGTGGCAACGCCGATGTTCTGCTCGATCACCAGCACGGAGATGTCGCCATCCTCGCCGAGCCGAACCAGTATCTCCTCGACCTGGGCGACGATGACGGGCGCGAGTCCCTCCGTCGGCTCGTCCATGATCAGGAGGTGCGGATTGGTCAGGAGCGCGCGCGAGATCGCGAGCATCTGCTGCTCGCCGCCGGAGAGCTGTCCGCCGCCGTGGTCCTTGCGCTCGGCAAGGCGCGTGAAAGTTTCGTAGATGCGCTCGACCGTCCAGGGCCCGCGGCGAATGCCGGCGGCCAGTCGCAGGTGTTCGTCCACCGTCAGCGAGCGCCACAGCCGCCGGCCCTGCGGTACGTAGCCGACGCCGAGCCGGGCGATGCGCGCCGGCGGCAGCCGTGTGATGTCCTCGCCGCGCACGCGAATGGAGCCGCCGCTCACCGGCGCGAGGCCCATGATCGCCTTGCACAGCGTGGTCTTGCCCATGCCGTTGCGGCCCACCACGGAAAACACGCCGGTATCGAGGGTGAGGTCGACGCCCTGCAGCGCGTGCGAGTGGCCGTAGTAAACGTCGAGCCCCTTGACTTCGAGCATGGGCGCGGAGCTGCGGCGGACGTCACTCATGCCCGCCTCCGAGATAAAGCTCCTGCACCTCCGGATCGGACTCGATCTCGCGCGGCAGGCCTTCCTTGAAGATGCGGCCGTTGTGCATCATGGTGACGCTTTCGACCACGCGCAGCGCCACATCCATGTCATGCTCGATGATGATGTAGCCGATATGGGCGGGCAGCGAGGTCAATATATCGATCAGATCGAGCCGCTCGGCAGGCGACAGGCCTGCCGCCGGTTCGTCGAACAGCACGAAGCGCGGCGCCCCGGCAAGTGCGAGCGCAATCTCGAGCTGGCGCTGCTGGCCGTGCGCGAGTTCCGCGACGCGCTGATCCTTCACAGCGGTCAGATGCACGGCCTGCACCAGCGCCTCCGCCGCATGCATCAGGGCATCGTCCCTGCCGGGCCTGAGCAGCGAAAAGCGCCCGCGCGATACGCCGCGGCAGGCGAGATAGACGTTGTCCTGAACCGTAAGGCCGGTGAACAGCGCCGAGATCTGGTAGGTGCGGCGCAAGCCGCGACGGATGCGCTCATAGGGCGGGAAATGCGTGACGTCCTCACCGAAGAAGCGGATGGTGCCGGAGGAGGGCGGAAAGTCCCCGGTGATGCAATTGAACAGCGTGGTCTTGCCGGCGCCGTTGGAACCGAGCACCGCGCGCCGCTCGCCGGGACGCACGGTGACAGTGACGTCGGTGAGCGCGGCGAGGGCCCCGAACATGCGCGTGATGCCGCGCAGCTCGAGCGCGGCTCCAGCGCCGACCACCGAGAGTCGTTGCGCCACGCTATCCATGGCCGCCTCTTGCGGTTTGGCCGGGGGCAGCGCCGCTTTGCCGCCAGCGTTCCCACAGGCCGATGACGCCATCGGACGACCAGAACACGATGGCGAGGAAGCCGATCCCGATCAGCAACCGGAAGCGGTTGCCGTCGAGCCCGAGGTGAATCAGGAAGTCCAGCGTGAAGGTGCGCAGGAGAACGAAGATCAGCGCGCCGATGAACGGCCCGACGGGACGCGTGATCCCGCCCACGATCGCGATGATCAGGATGTCGATGCAGCGCTCGACGCCCACCGAGCCCGGCGAGATCTGGCGGTAGTTCCAGACCTGCAGCACGCCGCCGAGTCCCGCCACGAACGAAGCAAAGGCGTAGGCGGCGACGCGATGGGCATTGACGTTGAATCCGAGCGCCGCCATGCGGCGCGGATTGTCGCGCACGCCCTGCAGCGCCAGCCCGAACGGCGAGCGCGAGACATATTCGACCGCGAAATAGCAGAGCGCGGCGGTGCCGAGCACCACATAATAGTAGGGGATATCGGCGCGCCAGTTGACGCCCCAGAAGCTTGGTGTCGCAACATTGTTGATGCCGGTGTGGCCGTTGAAGATCGCCCAGTTCTGATTGGTGAAGTAATAGAACGCCGCGCCAATGGCCAGCGTGATCATGATGGTGTAGATGCCGGCGGTGCGCACTGCGAGCGCGCCGCCAAGCGTGCCGAAGGCGGTGGCAAGCGCCAGCGCCACCGGGGTCGCCAGCCACCACGGCCAGCCCAGGCTGATATTGGTGTTGCCGGAGACGCCGAACACCGCGACCATGTAGCCGGCAAAGCCGGCGATGGTGAGCTGCATCAGGCTGACCATGCCGCCGTAGCCGGCAAGGAACATCAGGCTGAGCGCGATGGTGCCGAGTATCAGCGTGGTGGCGAAGATTTCGATCAGGAAGAAGCCGTTGGCGATCAGCGGCATGATCAGGAGGATCACCGCGACGATCCAGGTGGCAGGACTATTGACCTCCGGCCAGGCGCGCACCACCGGCGGATCCGCAGCGGCGGGAGCGCGAAGCTGAATCTTGTTTTCCTGGGCGGTGAGCGACATGTCAGCGCCTCGCCAACAGGCCCTGCGGCCGCAGTGCCAATACCAGCACCATGATCAGGAAGGTCACGACAATGGCGTAGGTCGGGATGTAGACCGAGCCGAGTTGCTCGGCGAGGCCGATGATCACGGCGCCCAGCGCGGCGCCGGGAATCGATCCCATGCCGCCGACGATGACGACCACGAGCGATGCCAGCAGGAAGCGCGTGTCTTCGCCCGGTGAGAGCGACTGAAACGTGCCGCCGACGACACCCGCGATGCCGGCGAGCCCCGCGCCGAGCGCAAACACCAGCACGAAGACGAGCTGGATCTGCACGCCCGTGGCGGCCAGCATGTCGCGGTCATCGACGCCGGCGCGGATGATCATGCCGATGCGCGTGCGGTTCAGTGCCAGCCACATCGCAACGCCGATCACGACGGAGGCGGCGAAAATCACAAGCCGCACCAGCGGATATCGCAGATAGACCAGTTCGCCCGAGGATCTGACCGTGCTCACCAGCGGCATGTCGATGGGGCCGACGAGCCAGCTTGGCGTCTGGATCTGGTAGAAATTGCCGCCGAAAGCCCACAGCATCAGGTCGGCGAACACGATCGAGAGGCCGATCGTCACCATGGTCTGCCGGAGGTCCTGCCCCTCCATGCGTCGGAACACGATGATCTGCAGCAGCACGCCCACCAGCGCCACGGCGATGAAAGCGATGATGAAGCTGAGGATCCAGGAGCCGGTCCAGGCGCTGATGGCATAACCGACATAACCGCCAAACAAATAGAGCGAGCCGTGCGCGAGGTTCACGTTGCGCATCAGGCCGAAGATCAGCGTGAAGCCGCTCGCGACCAGGAAATAGAGGCCGCCCAGGGTGACGCCGTTGAGCACCGCGTTGAGAAAGATCCGCTTGCGGCCGATCGCTTCCTCTAACCCCGGCGGCCATACCGCAAAGATCAGCCACAGCAGGAGCGCGACCGCGAGGATCGTGATCAATGCCCAGGCCGGGTGCCGTTCGATGAACCGCGTCACGCCAGCCACCTCCCGTTCACGACGTGGAAACGGGCAGAGCAAAGCGTTCGAAAGAAACTCAACTGCCCGGCACCGGCGGCAAGGCCTGCCATGGACCAACGCTCCCTGTCGTGTCCCGGCCGTCTTTCGGGCCGCGCACGCGACCATCCTAGCGGGAGCGCCGGGTTGGCATTTGACCGTCAGTATCTTTTCGCGCTGAAGTTACGGCCGCAACACCTTGGCAACGCGGCGGTAATCGGTCGGGGCCATGCCGACATTGGCGCAAAAGAAGCGGGTGAAGCCGCTCTGCGAGGAGAAGCCGAGATCGAAGCCGATGTCCGCGATCGGGGTTTCGGTCGCAACCAGCGCGTCCAGCGCCTGTTCCATGATCAGGGTGTTGAGATAGAGATGCGGCGTAACACCCGTCTGGGTGCGGAACAGGCGGTAGAAATGCGGCCGCGACAGGCCGGACTCGCGCGCGATCGTATCGAGCTCGACCTCGGCGCCCGGGCTTTCCGACATCAGCTTGATGCACTTGCGCACCCGGAAATCGGTCACCGCGCCTGCGGCTCGCGGGTCCTGCGCAGATTGCGCCTGTTGCCAGCTCTCATCGTAACAGATGTCGATCAGGCGCCGCAGTTCGCCGTCCAGGCTGCTCAGCGAAGGCGCGCCGCAGACCAGTGCCGCGGTGCGGCGGATGTGCTTGTCGAGCGCGACAGTGCGCCTGAAATGCGTGCGGCCGAAGCGCATGCGGCAGTTGCTTGTCGCATCCGGCGCAAACCATTCGGGGTTAACGTAAAGGACGAAGAAGATCGCGCCATTGCCGTAGTCGGCCGGGAGGAAATTGTGCGGTTCCCAGGGATTGACGGCGACGACCGCGTTCTCGTCCATCAGCCAGCGTGACTCATTGACGTTGATGGAAGCGGGAATGCCGCCGACGTGAAAGATCAGATGCCCTTCGCGATGCGCATGCATGTTGAAGGGGCGGTTCAACTGATAGACTGTCGCCCGGCCGAAGCGGCCATGGAAGACCGCGAGCGCCCTGCTCATGCCCTCCCTCCCGGATGCTCTTGTTTTCGGTCAGCCTTTCTCAACCGCAACGAGAAAGCAAGAGCGGCGGCTGCCGCTCTTGCTTTAACGCTCCCGGCGGAACCTGCGTCACAACAAGGTCAATACTTCTTACATTCCGGCACGTTGCGTCCGGGTAGGCCGATCTTGGAGAACACCGCGGGATCGTAGCCCAGCGTCTGGTTCACGTTGGGAATGACCTGCACGACCTTGCTGAAGAGCTCGCCCTTGCCCTCATCGACGACTTCGGTGACGAAGTTGGTGCCGATCGCCTGGCGGTTGGAGTCGAGCTTGATCTTGCCGTTCGGCGCATCGAGCTCGATCTTGGCAAGCGCCTCCCGGTACTTGGCGTGGTTGTTGCTGAGATCGCCGTTGACCTGGCGCAGCGCCAGGATCAACGCCACGGTCGAGTTGTAGTAGTTGGTGGCCAGCAAGGACGGGCTGGGGAAGCGTTTGTTCGGCGGGAACGCGTCCTGATAGGCCTTGACGAATTTCTGCCAGCCCGGATTGTCCCAGGTGTCGGCTTGGCCGCTGGCGGCAATCGTGCCGATCAGCGCGTTCTTGGCGTTACCCTTGGCGGACAGGATGGTCTGGTCGACCATGATCGAACCGCCCATCAGGTGCGCCTTGCCGCCGGCCTGCTGATACTGGTTGAGGAAGTTGACGGCATCGGCGCCGCCGAGGCCGAGATAGATCGCATCCACATCGTCAGGCAGCGCAGCGATCACCGAGGCGAAGTCCTTGGTGCCGAGCGGCACCCATTGGCGGCTGGTGATCTGCCCGCCCATTCCGCAGAATTCGAGCGCCAGCCCGAACACCTGCGTGTAGATGAAGGAGTAGTCCTCGCCGACCGTCGCGATCTTGCGGTACTTCTTGTTCTCATAGGCATATTTGCCAAGCCCGACCTGCCATTGCGCGCCGTCCATGTTGTAGCGGAAGAAGTTCGGCGAGGGGTCGACATAGGTAGTTTCCTGCGCGCCGGATGCCGCGTTGACGAAGGTGAGTTCCGGACGCGTCTTGGCAAAGTTCTTGACCGCGATGCCTTCGTCGCCTGAGAGCGGCGACAGGAGGATCTGGACCTTGTCCTGCTCGATCAGCTTGCGCACGGCCCGCACGGCAGAGTCCGGCGTCGCATCGGTCGAGGCGACGATGAACTCGAGCTCCTTGTCACCTATCTTCTTGCCCAGAACATTGAGTGCGGTCTGGTGGCCGCGCATGCCGTCTTCGCCAAGCACCGTGTAAGTGCCCTCCAGCGTCGCGGTGACACCTACCTTGATCTTCTCCTGGGCCAGCGCCGTGCCTGACAGCAACAGACTGCCCAGGGCGATCAATCCCACACTGCCTCTCAACATCGCCTTCCTCCCTCTCTGTTGGCTGACCGGTCGCGCGGCGAATGTGGCGGCGTTCACCGCGCCCGGTCGTTGTTGAGAGGCTAGCCGATGACTGCGGCGGCACGGGTGTCATGAGCGCGGTGTCTTTTGACAGGCAGTCTCATTTTGCATGCTGCATCGCAATGCGGATGGTGCGGGCATCGCTTGGTATACCTGGCGTTGAAAACGCGCCTTAAAAAGTTGGTCGGCGCAAGGAGGCACTGAATCCCAGCAAGAAAGAACACCAAAAGCGGCAACAAGCGCAGGACCATGCTTCCGGTGCTCGCGCCGCTTTCTCATTCCAACGGATCGCAGAACACGCCTTTAGGACTCGTTCGGAAATCATGCGTGGCTCGAGCTGTACGAAGGCAGCCGCCAAGTCGTCAGCCCGGCTGACCCGGACGTGGCAGCTTGGCCGACCACTCCATGTACACCCTCGGGTTTCGAGCTATTGCTCGCACAATGAGCATATGCTCTGATGGCGAGATGGGCTCCCGGCTGCTCGACATTGACCTGATCATCTTCGACTGCGACGGCGTCCTCGTCGATAGCGAGGTGCTGAGTTGCCAATGCCTCTGCGAAACTCTTGCCACTTGTGGCATCAAGCTCGGGCTCGCCGAAGCGCTTGAGTTGTTTCTCGGGCGCAACACGGCGGCGGTGCTTCAGTATTACGGGGGGCAGGGGCGGCCGATCCCGAACAGCTTCCTGACTGACCTGAAATCGCGGGTGTGCCAGACGTTCCAAGCCGGGTTGCAGCCGATCCCGGGCGTGGCCTCGCTGCTCGACAATCTGCACACGCCAATTTGCCTTGCTTCATCGAGCGACCTCGATCGCGTTCGCCTGTCGCTCGCGCGCACTGATCTCGCTTCCTATTTCGGCGACCGACTGTATACCTCGCAGATGGTTGCGCATGGAAAGCCTGCGCCGGATCTGTTTCTCTACGCCGCTTCGAAGATGCAGTTGGCGCCGGCACGAACGCTGGTCATCGAAGACAGCATCAGTGGGGTGACGGCGGCAAAGGCGGCGGGCATGAAGGTGTGGGGATTTTGCGGCGGCAGCCACTACGAATCGCGAGACGGGCGCGCCATACTGAGCGCTGCAGGCGCCGATCGTGTGTTCGACCGGATGGTGGATTTCTGGATGGAAGGTTAGCAGAGGGTCATGGTCTCCCCTGAGGGTGAAAAATCCCGCCTGGACGACGCGGCCCGCGCCGGTTGGCTCTATTTCATTGCCGGCCACACCCAGGATGAGATCGCGAAAATGCTGCAGGTCTCGCGCGCTTCTGCGCAGCGCCTGGTTTCGCTGTGCCTCGCCGAAAGGCTCATCACCTTCCGCCTCGAACATCCTATCGCAGCTTGCATGGAGCTGGCTTCCAAGCTCAAGGGTCGTTTCAATCTGGTGCATTGCGAAGTCGTCCCCACCGACCCGTCGGCGCCCTTGTCCACAGCCGGCATCGCCGAGCGTTGCGCGAACCTTCTCGAGACGACGCTACGCTCGGAAACGCCCGTCATCGTGGCGCTGGGCACCGGGCGGGCGGTGCGCGCCGCGGTCGAGCGGGTCTCGCCAATCGAGCGGCCTGATCATCAGATCGTCTCGCTGGTCGGCAACATTTCTACCGATGGCTCCGCGAGCTTCTACGATACGGTGGGGAGGCTGGCGGACCGCACCGGAGCGCGCCACTATCCCATGCCGCTGCCCTTCCTGATGTCGAGCGAGGACGAGCGTAATCGCATGGTCCGCATCGAGCCGATCGCGAGGGTCAAGGCGGTCGCGGCTAAGGCCGACCTCAGGCTGATCGGCGTTGGCCAGATGGACCAGAAGGCCCAGATCCATGTCGACGGTTTTGTGACCCGCGAGGAATTGCTTGAAATGATGCGTTTGGGCGCGGTCGGCGAGGTGACCGGCTGGGCTTATGATGCCAGGGGACGGATCATCAAGGGCGGCACTAACAAACGGCTGACCAGCATTCCGCCGGATATTCCCGCACGATCCACCACGATCGCGGCGGCTGTCGGCACGGCCAAGGTGCCGGCGATCAAGGCCGCGCTTGCGGGTCGTGTCATCAATGGCCTGATCACCGACGAAGCGACTGCGCGGGCCGTCCTCGAGCGCTAGGCACTTCTGTCGCGTCCGCAAAAAAATCCCTTCGGTGGCGGGGAACACGCGCCGGCAACGGCGCGTGACAGCGCATCCGCGCTTGACAAAAATCGACGACAGGGTGAACATACGCTCAACACGTGGGCATATGCTCAGCGTGACGATGGGAGGTCACCTTGAAAAACGTCCTTTGCGCCGTTACAGGCGCGGCTGCGCTTTTGATCTCTGCCCCCTCGATCGCCCAGACGACGTTGACCGTCGCGACCGTCAACAACGGCGATATGATCCGCATGCAGGGGCTCACCAGCGAATTCACCGCCAAGAATCCGGACATCACCGTCAAATGGGTGACGCTGGAAGAGAACGTGCTGCGCCAGCGCGTGACGACCGACATTGCAACCAAGGGCGGCCAGTTCGACGTGCTGACCATCGGTACCTATGAGGTTCCGATCTGGGCCAAGAAGAATTGGCTGATCCCGCTCGACAAGCTCGGCGCCGATTACGACGTCAACGACCTGTTGCCGAAGATCCGCGACGCGGTCTCGGTCGACGGCAAGCTCTACGCTGCGCCGTTCTATGGCGAGAGCTCGATGGTGATGTACCGTACCGACCTGTTCCAGAAGGCCGGTCTGACCATGCCGGAGAAACCGACCTGGGACTTCATCATCGATTCTGCCAAGAAGCTCACCGACAAGCAGGACGGTGTGTTCGGCATCTGCCTGCGCGGCAAGGCCGGCTGGGGCGAGAACATGGCGTTCCTCACCGCGATGGCCAATTCGTACGGCGCCCGCTGGTTCGACGAGAAGTGGGCACCGCAGTTCAATTCGCCGGAGTGGAAGACGACGCTCACGACCTATGTCGACCTGATGAAGCAGGCCGGCCCTCCCGGCGCCAGCTCCAACGGCTTCAATGAGAACCTCGCGCTGTTCAATGCCGGCAAGTGCGCGATGTGGATCGATGCAACCGTGGCGGCCTCCTTCGTGACCAACCCGAAGGACTCCAAGGTCGCCGACAAGGTCGGCTTTGCGCTGGCGCCGAACACCGGCCTCGGCAAGAACGCGAACTGGCTGTGGGCGTGGAACCTTGCGATCCCCGCCGGGTCGAAGAAGGTCGAGGCGGCCGAGAAGTTCATCGCCTGGGCGACCAGCAAGGACTACACAAAACTCGTTGCATCCAAGGACGGCTGGGCCAACGTGCCGCCGGGCACGCGGAGCTCGCTGTACCAGAACCCGGACTATCTGAAGGTCGCGCCCTTCGCAAAGCTGACTTTGGCCTCGATCGATGCGGCCGATCCGAACAAGCCGACGGTGAAGCCCGTGCCCTATGTCGGCGTTCAATACGCGGCGATCCCCGAATTCCAGGGTATCGGCACCAGCGTAGGTCAGCAGTTCTCGGCCGCGCTCTCCGGCTCCACCTCCGTCGACGCCGCGCTCTCCGCTGCTCAGTCCTCGACCGAGCGGGAAATGAAGCGCGCGGGCTACATCAAGTAGGCTTCGTTCCACGCGTCCGGCTCATCCTCCCGAGCTGGGCGCTCGCGACCATCCCGCGCCGTAGCGAGAATGGTCGCCCTTTTCCAAGGAGGCGGGGATGGCGACCCAGCAGACCCAACTGCTCGCGCGGACATTGCTAACCCCCGCCGTCGCGTTGCTGTTCATCTGGATGATCGTGCCGCTCGCGCTCACGATCTACTTCGCGACGCTGCACTACAATCTGCTCGATCCCGGCTCCGAACAGTTCGTCGGGCTGGAGAACTTCCGCTACTTCCTGACCGATCCCGCCTTCCTCGCCTCGCTGCAGAACACGCTCGTCCTGGTTGGCTCGGTGCTCGCGATAACGATCGTGCTGGGGGTGCCGCTGGCGCTGTTACTCGACCAGCAGGTGGTTGGGCTCAGCATCGTGCGCTTGATGGTGATCGCGCCGTTCTTCGTCATGCCGACCGTCAGTGCGCTGGTCTGGAAGAACCTGTTGATGCACCCGGTGTCGGGACTGTTCGCGTGGATCGCAAAGCTGTTCGGCGTCCCGGCGATCGACTGGTTCAACGACGCCCCGCTGCTCGCCGTCATCCTGATCATCTCCTGGCAGTGGCTGCCATTCGCAACCCTGATCCTCCTGACTGCGTTGCAGTCGCTCGATGAGGAGCAGAAGGAGGCCGCCGAGATGGACGGTGCGCCGGCGCTGTCGACTTTCATCTACATCACGCTGCCGCATCTGGCGCGCCCCATCACGGTGGTGATCCTGATCGAGACGATCTTCCTGCTCACTGTGTTCGCCGAAATCTTCGTCACGACCGGCGGCGGCCCGGGATTGCAGACCACCAACATCGCTTTCCTGATCTATTCGCAGGCGCTGATCCAGTACGACGTCGGCAGCGCTTCCGCCGGTGGCCTCGTCGCCGTCGTCATCGCCAACATCGTGGCCTTCTTCCTCGTCCGCATCGTTGGCCGGAACCTGGAGGCGTAAGCATGGCACGCGCGGTAACGACGCGACGCAAGGTGATCTCGACCGCCGCCGCCTGGCTCGCCGGCTTCCTGATCTTTTTTCCGATCCTCTGGATGGTGCTGGCGAGCTTCAAGACCGAGCTGGAGGCCTTTGCAATCCCGCCATCGTTCCTGTTCTTCCACTGGACCACGGAGAACTATGCGACCGTGCAGGAGCGCAGCGACTATTTTCACCACGCGCTCAACTCCATCGTCATCGCCGGCGGCTCAACGCTGATCGCACTCGCGATCGCGATTCCTGCCGCGTGGTCCATGGCATTTTCGCCGACCAGGCGCACCAAGGACACCCTGCTCTGGATGCTCTCGACCAAGATGATGCCGCCGGTCGGCGTGCTGGTGCCGATCTACCTGATCTACCGCGATTTCGGCCTGCTCGACACGCTGACCGGTCTCACCTTCATCCTGTGTCTGGGCAATCTGCCGATCGTGGTCTGGATGCTTTTCACCTATTTCAAGGAAATCCCGAAGGACATACTGGAAGCC
>Ga0081455_10001344_pt1 | contig 30447 bp, 29 predicted proteins | sample TabmetS3T2R1_FD_70207 | JGI IMG/M metagenome (GOLD analysis project Ga0081455, IMG submission 70207) | Tabebuia heterophylla rhizosphere microbial communities from the University of Puerto Rico - S3T2R1 | ecosystem: Host-associated > Plants > Roots > Rhizosphere ... | reverse complement strand
CCCTCGTCTATCCCGGCTATGCCGGCGGCAACAACTGGGGCAGCATCACCGTCGACACCGACCGTCATTTGCTGGTCGCACCCGGTCTTAGATTCGCCAACTGGGTTCAGCTCCTGACGCGGCAACAGGCCGAACAGATGGGCTTGAAGCCGATTGTCGATTCGGCGCAGGGGAATGTCTCCGGCGCGGTTCCTCAGGAGCTGACGCCCTATGCCGCCACCGTCGGCCCTTTCATGTCACCGCTCAAGGCGCCATGCCAGAGCCCGCCCTATGCCACTATCAGCGCGATCGATCTGGTCAGCCGCAAGCTCGTCTGGACGGAAACGCTGGGCACCGCGCGCAACTCGGGGCCGTTCGGAATTCATTCTCAATTGCCGGTTCGGATGGGCGCGCCGTTGTTCGGTGGGGCGATCACGACTGCGGGCGGGTTGACCTTCATCGGCGCCACGCAGGACGGCTATTTCCGCGCGATCGACTCCATGACAGGCAAGGTTCTGTGGGAGACAAAGCTTCCGACCGGCGGGCACGCCACGCCGATGAGCTATCTCTCATCGGACAGCGATCGTCAGTTCGTGGTGATCGCGGCCGCGGGAAATTTCTTTCTCGGCACGGCGCCCGGCGATTATATCGTGGCCTATGCTTTGCCCAAATAGCTTGCGCTCATGGAGATCGGGCAGATGAACGCGTTGGATTTCACCGGCAAGACGGTGCTCGTCGTGGGCGGGTCGGGCGGTATCGGAAACGCCGTCGCGCAAGCGTTCCGCGTTCACGGTGCGACCGTGCATGTGTGGGGCACGCGCGCGAGCGCAAGCGACTACACGAGCGACGAATACACCGATCTGACCGGTCTGCAGTATGCGCACGTCGATGTCAGCGATTTCGACGCGCTCGAGGCCTATCAGCCGCCCTTCGATGCGCTGGACGTGCTCGTCACGTGCCAGGGCCTCGTGCTTTACGGACGTCAGGAATTTCAGATCTCGACCTTCCGCAAAGTCGTCGACGTCAATCTCACCAGCGTGATGGCGTGCTGCATGAAGTTCGAGCCGATGCTGAAAAAGCGGCCCGGTGGGTGCGCCGTCATTTTCGGCTCGCTCGCGGGCATTCACACATCGCTCGGCAATCCCGCCTATTCCGCTTCGAAGGCGGCGACGCACCAGCTTGTGCGCACGCTGGGTGAGACTTGGTGCAAGCACGGTCTGCGCATCAACGGCATCGCGCCAGGGCTTGTCGCGACGCGGATGACGGAGATCGCGACGAAGGTGCCGGAGCGGCTCAGCGCGCAGCTGAATTTGATTCCGATGCGGCGTGTCGGCAAGCCGTCTGAGATGGCGGGGCCCGCTTTATTCTTGGCCTCCGATCTTGCGTCTTATATGACCGGCCAGATTCTGCTCGTGGACGGCGGTCGGCGGCTGCCCTGAGCGAGCTCTACGGATGAGGCGCGAGCCGCGGCTTGAGCGCCGGGTCCGCGATGTCCAAGATGCGGCGGTGGAAGCCTTCCCAGCGTCTCCAGCCCGTGAAGAAGATGCCGATCACGAGCGCCGACAGCGCAAGCCCTGCCGGCACGATCGCATCCGTTCCATAGGCGTCGCGCGCCATCAGATAGCAAAGCTCGATCAGCACCAGAACCAGATTGCGTTCGGCATTCCAGCGTGCAGCTTTGATGGTGCGGACACGGTTGGTGTTCTGGATCACGAGCAGCTGGATAATTCCGGCCAAGGCCGCAAGTGCGAGGCTGCCCCCAAGCAGCCAGAACGCCACAGTGACCCAGCCGTCTCCGCCGACTTTCCAGGAGAGGAGATCGCAGGCGAACGCGGCGACGAAAGCGCCGACCGCCAATGCCATAAGCTTCGGAAGACCGGCCCGTACGATGGCCATAAGCGTTCTCCTCCCGCTTGTGCCCGATCACGCCGGGCACGCCACAAGAGAGAACGCTAGGGGAACCGCGTGGTTCCTGTTCCGGTCAGGTCAGAGCAGCTTGGCGGCGTCGCGCAGTCTTTCGCCGTGGCGTGCTTCTTCGCGCCCGTCCTGACGCAGAAGCGCCGCTGCGTCTTCGTTCGTGCAGCTTGCGGCCCACCCGTCATAGAAATCCTGGCCGCCGAACTCGGCATCGGCAAGGCCCAACAGGGTTGCTTTATCGACGTTTTTCTTCGGCAGCGGGGGTGCCACGAGAAACGGATTTTCGTGCGCCTCCGGCACCGGATAGTCCGTTCCGGTCAGCTTGCCGATGACGCGGCTCACACGGTGCGCATGGCCGATCTCTTCGCGCCCATTGCGCCCGAGAATGGAGCGCACTTCTTCGTTCTCGATGCCCAGAGCAAGATCCTCATAGAGCCGCTTGCCGGCCGCTTCCACCATGACGAGGACCTTCAGGTCATCGATGGTGGGCGATTTGTGGCCGGAGATATGGGCGAACGCTTCAAACAATGTATTCGGCACGCCGTCGGGCAACTTATGCATTGCTGAGCCTCCTTTTCCGCTGCGCTCAAGTCTGCCACGGCATTCCTTGGTACTGCAAACCGGCGCGACCCGATGTGGAACCAAGCTAGACGTAGACCGTTTTGACCTGTGAATTGCCGTAGAGAAACTGTGGCGAGGCTCAAAATATTCAAGAAGAGAATCTACCACTGAGAGAAATACCCGGATCATCTCCAAATGAACGTGGGATGAATAATTCATCTGAAGGCCTTCGGATCGCGCCGGGTCGGTTTGGACGCGTAGATATCAATAACTCATCGAGGAACACACCAATGAAGACCAGCAGAATCGCTTTTGCGAGTGCGCTTGCTCTCGCGCTTTCGGCGGGGTCCTTCGCAATCGCCGCGCCCAAGAACAGCGCGGCCAACCCGGATCCGAGCGCGATGGATCGTGCGGGTGCCGCGGTCGGCAACAAGGTCGATCAGGCGGTCGGCGGCGTGACGCCGATCACCGCGGATGAAATGGCGACGGCAGTGCCCGCTGCTTCGATCATGGACCCGGCGAAGTCGCTCGCGACAGCGCAGATCAAGAACCCGGCCGGTGAGCCTATCGGTACCGTGTCGTCGGTCGACGTGACCGCCAAAGGCAAAGCCAAGGCCGTTCACGCCGATGTCGGCGGCTTCTTGGGCATGGGCTCGCATGTCGTGGCGCTCGACGCCGGCAAGCTCAAATATCTGAAGTCGCGCAACTTGCTCGTTACGGAAATGACCAAGGACGAGATCAAGGCGCTGCCGAAGCAAGCTGAGGCAAACTAAGGGGAAGTGAACGCAAAGGCCGGTCGAGCTCACGCTCGGCCGGCCTTTTTGCGCATTCTTTGGCTATAAATTGTCGCGCTTCTTATCCGAAAGCCGCACCTGGCGCGGAGCGCCCTGACCAAAAATCTGGCGGCCTCGCCGCTGGGACCTTTCCGGAAGCGCCTTAGGCGAAATAGGCGATGCCGAGTGCGACGAAAGCGATGATCACGCCGAGCAAGCTCACCGCCAGTACGAGCCGTACGTGATGTCCCGTCTCGCCCTGACGAGCTTCGGTCTTCGTGAGAACCTCGTGGCCAAGCGTGGGCTTGGGTGTTGGATCTGGGTCCGTCATGGCCACCTCTCGGTTAAGAGCCAGTACGTTTTTCAACGTCTGCGCTTCTGTGCCGTTCCGGCGTCGAGACGAGCTAGATTTTCTCCGAGAGCTTGATGGCGAGGCGGCAGCCCGCCTTGATCGCGCCTGACAGCAATCGATAGCCCGGTGCTTCCTTCGCGCCATGGTCGAGGGCCTCTGTGCGGTGAGCGGCCTCGTCGGCACCGAATTCTCTTACCACAGCCTCAAGCTCCGGGTCGGTGCCGGACAGCGCTTCGGCCTGGCGGCCGTAATGCTCTTCGATCACTTCTTCGACTGCGACCGTGCAGGCCATCGCGGCGCGCTCGCCCATCAGGGCTGTGGCGGCTCCGAGCGCGAACCCGGCAACATCCCATAGCGGCCTGAGAGCCGTGGGCCGGACGGCGCGTTCGCGCAAAAGCTTGTCGAACGTTTCGAGATGACGGGCCTCTTGAGCGGCCATGGAGCGGATCGCCGCGGCGATGCCGGCGGTCGCCGCCTGAGCGCCGAGGACGGCAAGCTGACCCTGATAGATCCGGACGGCGCCCACCTCGCCGGCATGATCGACGCGCATCATGGCGGCTCGGCGTTCCTCCGTGCTGGGCCCGCCCGGCAGCGTCATCGGGCGTCGGATGGCAGGGACGTCTTTCTCCGGCGAAGCCATGGCTAGCGTCCAATCCTGCGCGCGCCGACCAGCGCCAAGGCGGCGAGCGCCGTCGATAACAGAAAATTGTACCCTGCAAGCGACAGCCCGAACATCTGCCACGGCACGATATCGCACCGGACGACACGTGCGCTTTGACGCGCGGCCGCAAGCGCTTCCGGTGTGGTGGGAATATCCTGGCTGCCGACGCATGTGGTGGGGCCGGGCCACCAGCGCCACTCCACGCCGGCATGGTAAAGGGCGATCCCCGCGCCGACAGCGAGCACGAGCGCGGTGGCTGCGAGGACGTGACGGAGTGCCGGTGCTGTTCCCGGCACCACGCGCATCATCGCGGCAAACAGGCCGAGGATAGATGCAGCGGCGAGGGGGCCGCGCTGCAGAAGGCAGAGATGGCAGGGCGGTAATCCACCCCAATGCTCAAACCCGAGCGCGCCGAGCAGGAGAGTCAGGGGACCAACGGCCAAGATCCAGATTGCCGCGACGGCGAGACGGTCTTGGGAGGGAGGCGCTACAGCGGACATGGAGCTTTCACGGGTATCATCCGGAGACAAGGGCGGCGGCATCCCATCGGGGCGTCATCACGATGTCAAGGTTGCCGGTCGCTTGCCTAGCGTGCTTGCAATTGAATTCGCGCTGAACTTGTCGTAGCCTATTTGCGAACACTATTTCATAGAATTTCGCCGTCACTCACGAGTGCCTCTGGAGGAAGGCTGGCGCGCTAAGCCTGGGCAAAGGCCAATAAAGCCAAATAAGCCCGCAAGGGACGGCTGGGAGGACTTGGATGCACACGTTGTATGCTTACTCGGGTAATGACGTCGCGGAGATGTCTCGCAGTTACGCCAATGTGGTGCGGCGGGAGTTCTACGACGGCGATTTGTCGATCGATCCGTCGGACCATTTGGACATCAGTGTCCAAAAGGCCATTGCCCATCCGATGACTCTTCTTCAGATGTCCGGCCGCTGCGGCGTATCGTTCCGGCGCTCCTGGCAGCATATTCGCGCCAACAAGGCGGATGTCCGCGTCATCTGGTTCGTCCGTAGCGGCTCGCTCAAGATCGTGCGGTCCCGCGCCACCTGCACAGTTGAAGCCGGGCAATGCGTCTTTCTCAACTCGAGCGTGCCGTTCTACGCTCAGACGACGGTCGGGCCTGACGGCTCGTTCGACGCCGTCCAGGGCATCGTCCCCGCTCATCTGTTTCTCTCACACCTTCCGGCGGCGTTCGGGTTCGACACTGCCTTCGAACTCAACACCACGGCGCGCGAGGCGGTCCGCAAGATTCTCGATCTCCTGTTCGACGAAGGCGATCATCTCAGCGGCAATGCCGTACAGCCCCTGGTCGCCGCGTTTCTCGAGACCATCGCCGACAGCGTCAACGAAATCGCGACCGGCTCGGTGCGGCGCTTGAGCGTGGTCGACAAGCGCCTGGCCGACATCGAGGCTTACATCATACGGAATCTGACCAATCCTGATCTCAGCTACAATTCCGTCGCCAAGAAATGCGGGATCTCGCCACGCTATCTCTGCTACGTGCTGAAAGCGCACAACACGTCGTTCTCGGATCTCCTGTGGGCCAATCGTCTCTTGAAAGCGCGCGAGTGGCTCGTGTCCGAAGCGCTCCGCGAGTATCAGATTCACGAAATCGCCTCCATGGCGGGGTTCAAGAGCGCGGCGCATTTCAGCCGGATGTTCAAGGCGACCTACAATTGTTCGCCCAAGGACTATCGCGCTCACTATGGGACCGGCGCCCATAAAGTCGAAGCGGCCGTGACAGACGTCACGGTGCCTCACGAAATCATCTGAAGAATTCGCCGGCGTTGAGAGGAACTCGCATTCCGGAGCTGGGCTCCGGAACGACGAGATCCATTCATGTCCGACGATTCACGAGCGTACCACCTGCGGCGTAAATGCCTGGGCCGGCTCCTGCCGTTTGATCGCAGCGTCGCGCCCGGCTCTCCGTCCGGAGAAGACACAATCGGCGAGCGACAGCCCGCTGATATAGCCGTCCGACGGAAGGCCCATGGCCGCGCGACCCGCGGCATAGAGCCCTTCGATGGGCTCGCCCGTCTTCTCCGACAGCACGAGCCCTCGTGTCTCATCGACCTTCAGTCCGCCCAACGTGAACACGATGACGAACGAGAACGGATTGGCAACCGAGAAATTGACGGCGCGATACGGTCCTTTGCCGAAGACGTGGAAATAGTCTTTGTACTTGCCGACCGGATCCGGGATCTTGCCTTCGGCCGCAGCGTTCGTGTCTGCGATTGTCTTTTCGAGGACGCCGGGTGGGAAGCCGCAGAGCTTCGCGAGCTCGGTCGGCGTTGCCGCTTTCTTCGTGCCACCGAAGAAATAGTTGAGCAGGGCGGGCAACCCGAAATTCATGAAGGTGCCGCCGTTGCCCGGCAGGGATTGCTTGAAGGACGTTTTGTAGAGCTCCTCATCGAGGATGAGCCACGCCTTGCCGTCCTTCTGTTGAAGCATCTTCTCGCCCAGGAGCGAGGTATAGAGATCTTCGCCCGCGAACCGCTCGCCGCGCTCGTTCACGATGATGCCCTTGGCCTGGGCTGCCGGCGGCGAGACGGTCCGGCCGACGAATTTGTGATCCATCTTCGCGAGCAGTCCGCCCGCCGAAGCGCCCAGCTGAATGCCCGCCCCGCTGCAACCGGCCGAGCCCAGTCGCATCAACGCGGTGAAGTTCTTGCCGAGAAACGGATGATATTGGGTCAGCATCGGCAAATTGTAGGTGAAGCCGCCCGTGGCCAGAATGACGCCGCCCTTCGCGCGCACGAGAACGCGCTTGCCGTCCCGTTCTTCGAGCGAGAACGCCTCCCCAATCGCTTTTTCGGCGTTCTTCTGATTGAAGATCTTGGTCGGGATGACCTTCTTGTACAGCGCTTGATGCGCTTCGCGCTCTGCCGGACCCTTGAGCCTCAGAACCTCGCAGCCAACGACGCGCCCGCCGTCCTCGACCACAAGCCGCGTCACCCGCGAATGTTCCGCGACGCGAATGTTCGTGCGCGCAATCGCGTTCCTCAGGCCTTCATAGAACTTGTAGCCCGTCCAGCCCTTGCCCTTGGTGCGATGGCCGCGCGCCGCAGGTTTCGCCTTCGCCGCAAAGGCCGGCACCTTCTCGTTGCCGGCGTAATAGAGATATTTGTCTTCAGGCGGATAGGTCGCCTTCAAGGAATACAACGAGCCCTCGAACTGCAGCCCGTGGTTGACCAGCCAATTGATGTTGGCTTCGCTCTCGTCGCAGAACCGGCGCAAGGTCTGCGGGCTCACACAGTCTACGATTTCCTGGGACAGATAGTTGAACAGGTTGTCTGCGCTGTCCTCGACGCCGGCGTCGCGCTGGAATTTGGTGCCACCCGCGTAATAGACGCCGCCGCTATAGGCGGTCGAACCGCCGCCTTCGAAGCGCTCGAGCACGAGCACGTCCGCGCCGCTTTCATGGGCCTGCAATGCGGCGGAAGCGCCGGCGCCACCCAGGCCGACGACAACCACATCGGCGGTTTCGTCCCATGCGACGTCTTCCGCTTTGCCGACACGCAACGGCTCGTCAACGACGCGGCCTGAACCGAAACTCTTCAGATCCGTCATGGATCGCTCTCCTCAATTCCTCTCGGCCGCGGGCCGCATCATCAGTCGTAACGTCGAATGACGCCTAGGCGGCGCCGCGTGCCTTAGCTTGCGCCTTGAACTCCGCCTCGGACGTCGTCCGCTCTTCCGCCATGAACATGCGGATCGAGGACCGATCGAAAAGATTTTCTTCATCCTTGGTCAGAGCGGCCCCGATCTTCGGGTCCATGCATTGACGGCTGAACTCCTGATAGTCGGCGTCGGTCCAGAAATTGATTTTGGTCATGACGTCGAAATCGAGTTTGGCCGCCGGGCCTTTGACATGGGCGAGATCGAACTGGCCGCCCGGTGTCGGGTAGGTCCGGCTGTATTCGGCGAACAACGGCTCCCCGCCCTTGACCAGGAGCTTCAGCGCCAGCTTCGAGTGGCCATTTTCGTAATAGTCGACGAAGGCGTCGCGCGACATGCCGGGCTTCTTGCGCATGATGCAGATCATCTTCTTTGCCGGACGTCCGCTGAACCCCGCCGGCCGCGTGCGGAGCTTGGTGGGCTCGAAGCGTTCCTCGGCGGCGAACATGACCATCTGCGAGCGATCGAACAGATGGGTCTCATCCTCCGCGATGACCGCGCCGACATTCGTCTTGGCGAGTGCGTGGGACAATTCGTCGAGCTTCGCCTGGTTCTCGAACCAGACCTCGGTGACGACATCGAAGAAGGGCTTCGCCGCAGCGGGGCCGACATGTTCGAGGGCCACCATGCTGCCGGGGATCACGAAGTTCCTGTGATACTTCGCGACCTGCGGGAGGACCTTGATGATGAGAGGAGCATGGCCCTCCTCGTAACGCTTGACGAACGCGTCGTAGGACATGCCCTCTTTCGTCTTCAGCAATGCCACTTGCTTGATCATGCTGTGTCCTCCCAGTTGTATGGCGTCTCGCGTTCCGCACACAGAGGAAGCCTTGTCGAACACGCAATGTGCCGAAGGCTGAGCTTGGCTGCGGCCGGTTAGAGCTATTTTTCGCCAAAAGCCTATACCTTGTGTCGGCGGCAAGTCCACATGAGAGGCTCGTCGGCGCGCAACCCCATGGCGATCACGCTTGACTGCAGCGGTAACTGGATTGCCTGGGGATGTGTGACGCGCTACCGCGCGGGCCTTTTCGGCGATAGGATGAGAAGAGGTGGCGCGACCAGTGGGTCGGACGGCTTGACGATCCCCAACAGCTTTGTGCAAATGCGCTTCTTCAGGAGGACGAGACGATGTCACAGGGCGCGAACGCACCGAAAGCAAACGAGACCTATATCAATCGAAAAGTGGTTCATCGAATGGGGGTTTGGGATTCGAAGAACGAGGAGATCCATCCCGAATACCGCCAGATCAATCCGAGTTTCGAGCTGAACGAGACGCAGTTTTTTGGGTTTTCGGTGCCGGAGGCGCGGATCCACGCCCTGATGTACACGTGGTACCACCCCAACCTCGAATTGATTTCGTCCGGCGTGTTCGTGGCCCAGGGCATCCGGCACATTCACCCGGGTTTGGACATTCAAGACTATCGCTCCTACCTGCCGGCCAGCGAACTGAAGGGCAGCTACTACTCCTACACCACCTCCGGGAACTACTCCGTCGAAGTGATCGAGCCGGGCGTGAAGTTTCGCACGACCTATTTGGATAAAGAGCGCAACAGCTCCTTCGATGTTGTTCACACCGCGATGCATCCGCCCTGCGTCTGGTCGAGCGATGTGCATCTCGAGCAGCCCATGAAGACGAAAGGCGAGCTCGTGGTGCGCGGCAAGCGTTACGACGTGGACGGCACGCATGTGCGCGACCGCTCCTGGGGCGAGAACCGGACCGAGATGCCGCGGAACATTCCACCCATCACCTGGATGACCGGCGTGTTCGACGATGGGTTCTGCTTCCACGCCACCGCCTTCGATTCGCCTTCGCTCAATCCGATCTGGAAAGATCATTTCACGATGGCGGAAGACGATACGTTGCGCTTCGGCTGGGTCATCGTGGACGGTAAGCAGGCGGCTGTCGTCAGCTGCCGAAAGCTCACGCGCTATGACAGTCACATCTTCCCGACGCATGTCGATCTCGAGCTCACCGACGAGCATGGCCGCGTTTTCAAAATGTCCGGCGAGACCGAAGTGGCCTTCGTCATGCCCGCGTGGCCCAATTGCCGCTGGCCCATCTGCGGCACGCGCTGGACGACCAGCAAAGGTGTGAGCGGATGGGGTGACGTCCAGGACGGTCAGTGGACGGACTTCCTGCTCGCGGCGGCGAAGTAGCGTTCTGAGGCTTGAATCCCGGATCGCGCCCTTGGCGCGTCCGGGATGGCTCTCTAAAGGCTTAATCCGCCGTCGACGATGACCTGCTGCCCGGTGATATAGGACGCCTGGTCGGAAGCGAAGAAGACGGCGGCGGAAGCGAGCTCCTCGCCGCGGCCGAGCCGGTTGCCGAGCGGAATCTGGCGCAGCATCACTTCCCACTGCTCATCGCTGATGCCGCTCACCATGTTGCGGGGGTTTTCGGCATTGCCCATGCCGATATTCGTCGAGCCGACGCCCACGATGTTTGCGCGCACGAGATACTGAGCCTCTTCGCGCGCGAGCTGGCGCATCATGCTGTCGATGGCCGCCTTCGGAACACTCGACAAACCGTCGCCCGGCATCATGCGGGTGTTCGCCCAGGTCGTGCAGGCGACGATTGAGCCATGAGACGTGCGCAAAAAGGGCAGGGCGGCGAACACCGCGGTGTGAAAGCCCGCGGTCTCGATGGCCAGTACATCCTTGAGCTCATTGGGCGGGATGTCTCCGATCGAAGCCCAGGTGAACAAGGGACCGACGGCATAGACGAGCGTGTGGATACCCTGCTCGGCTCCGATCTTGCGGATCGTGTCGATCGTCGACGGTGCGTCGGTCAAATTGATCTTGTGCGCGGACGCGGAGACGCCGGTCGCCGCGATCTCCTTCGCCACGCGCTGGGCTTTCTCTCCGGCCGTGTTGTAGGCAATTGCGAGAGACGAGCCGGCGGCCGCAAGCGCACGGGAGATTGCCTCGCCCGCTCCGCCGCTTCCGCCGAGAACCAGAGCCACGCCGGGCTTGGTCACCGTCAGCCGATAAGTCATCCCGTCCCTCGTGCGCGTTTTTCTTGCTTCGGGTTATACATTATCAAGCAAGGGATGAGCGTGAAAGGAGAGCGCGACATGAAGGACGACCGCTTGAGGCTGGGCCTTCTGGGGACCGGAAAGGTCACGGAATATGCCGTGCTCGACCAGGTCCGGCAGGGGGCTGACGTGGTCGTCACCGCGGTCGCCTCGCGGGACCTAGCGCGAGCTCAGGACTTTGCGCAGCGCTACACCATCGATCGCGCCTTCGGCAGCTACGAGCAGATGCTCGCCGAGGCGGACATCGACGCGGTCTACAATGCGCTGCCCAATTCTCTGCATCGCGAGTGGACCCTCGCTGCCTTGAAGCGTGGCTTTCCCGTGCTGTGCGAAAAGCCGTTTGCCTCGAACGCTGTCGAAGCCACCGAAATGGCGCGAGCGGCGGAGGAGGCAAACCTTCTCTTGATTGAAGCCAAACATTGGCAGGACCATCCGATCGTGGGCCAGATCCGCACAGCACTTCGCCCCCTCGGTCGGTTGCGCCGGATCGATGCGGTCTACAGCCTGCAAGGAGACTATCTGCCGCGGGACAACCATCGCTTCAACCCCGCGCTTTCAGGCGGCTGGACGATGGATCAGGGCTGCTATTGCGTGGACTTCGCGCGCTTCGTGACCGGAGCCGAGCCGCTCGCGGTCCTCGGCGCCACCGCCACGCTGGAAGCGCCAGGCCTGGATGGCGGCATGGAGGCGGAGCTGCTCTTTCCCGGTGATGTTCGCGCGAGGATTGGCGGCTCGATGATCGACGTGTCCGTGAAAGGCCTGGATGTTTGGGCGCGTGTCGAAGGCGACAACGGCGTTTTGCATCTGACCAACCCCTACATGCCCGGCGAAAATCCGTTCACGATCGAGCAAGGGGCCGTGCTCCGCCTCGAGCTTGCCGATGGCTCGGTGACGGAAACGCGCGGCGATCTCGTTTCGAGCTGGCGGTGTCAGCTCGATTCGTTCGCACGACGCGTGCGCGAACCCGTTCCCGTGCCCCATCCCGCATGGGACTCGGTGCACAACATGAAGGTCATCGATGACATCTACAGCGCCGCGGGCCTTAGGCCGAGAGGGTTCTAATATCAAGTCTCGATGAGCGCGACCCTCACCCTACGCATTTCGCGATCCTCATCTGAGGTGTGCGGCTTCGGCTGCGCCTCGAGGGATGGCCCGAGACGCCGTTGCTTACGCCATCCTTCGAGGCTCGCTTTGCTCGCGCCTCAGGATGAGGTCCGAGAATGGGCCGACATCACAGAGATGCAATGTAAGCAAAAAAAAGCGCCGGCTGAATCTTAGCCGTCGCGATTTGCTTCTGACTCAGTCGTTTGCGTCAGAACTTGTAGTTGGCTTCGACGCCGACGACACGTCCTTCGCTCGGATTGCACGAGCAGCCCCTGAGCGATGACGCTCCAGTGCCTGTTACGTAGGCAATCGGTGTGAACGCCCACAGGCTGTACTGGTTCGTCAGGTTCTTGCCGTAGACGACCAGCGAAATATTGTTTCCAGGCAGCTCCCATTCGACCTGTGCGTCAAACAGGTCGACACCCGGAATTTTCGGGACCGCCCGATCGCGCCGCCAGGTGTTGTAGTCCGTGAAGTAGGATCCGTCGCGGTGGCTGTAGTTGCCGCGGAACGTCAGAGTTCCGAACGGAAAATCATGCGTCGCGGTGATGCCCGCCGATACTGTCCAGGGTGTGACGCGCGGCAGCTCTTGATTGTAGTCATCCCGATTGACGATCAGGTCCTGGGTGATGTCGAACAGAACGTTCGTGTACTTCGCTTCGACAAAGCCGACGGCTGAGTTGATCGTCACACCCGGAATGATCTGCTGGATCCATTCCATTTCGAAGCCCTGAGTGCGCGCGTCGGCGGTGTTGAGCGTGCGGACAAAGCTCGAAAAGGTGGCGTTGTCGAAGATCGTGATGTCGCGCTGCAGGCCCTGGATCTTCGTATAGAAGAGGGCGCCGTTCAGACGTGTTCTGCGATTGAACAAGTCGGATTTGAAGCCGATTTCTACGGCGTTCTGGTGCTCGTCGTCATAGGCACGTGGCGGCTGCGCGGCATTGAAGCGAACGTTGAAGCCACCGCTGCGCACGGCCTTCTGAGCCGTCGCATAGAACTGAATGTTCTCGAGCTTATACTGAATTCCGACCTTCGGCGTGAAGCTGAACCATTCATCCGCCAGATTGAACGGATAGTTGCAGGTCCGAAGCTGAATCGAGCAGGTGAGTGGAGTGCCGAAGGTTCCCGGTCTCGGCAGGCCGTTCGCCGTCGGCGCTTCCTGCGACAGCGCAGCGATTTGCGCGTCCTTCTTCTCATCGGACCAACGTCCGCCGACCGTAAGTGTCAGGCGCTCGGTCGCGTGAATATCAATATTTCCGAACAGCGAATAGCTGCGCTCTTTGACTTTGCCGCCCTGCGTCGAATTGATGACGATCTGGCGGTTGAGCTGCTCGTAGTCCTGACTGAAGTAATAGGCGCCGAACGTTGTGGTGACCGGCCCGAAGCTGCCGCTGTAGCGGAGCTCGGTGCTGAACTGCTCTTGAACAGCTGACGCTACGTTGTGCGAAACGGAGAGCTCGGTGCCGTCCGACGCATAACCGGAGAAGCCGTTGAAATTTCTGTAGCCCATGACGAGCGCAACTTGGCCGTCTTGGCCGAAGGGCACGTCCTGAGTGGCATTAGCCGTCCAGCTGTGCCAGCGGAGCTTGGTCCAGCCGCGGAAGTTCTCATAGACATCTCGACTGATGCCGCGCTCCGGAAAGAAATTGGCCGTAAGAAAACTATTGGTCGTAGCGTTGAACACTGCGCCGGTAAAATTCGGCGCAACGGAAACCACACCGTCGCCGTAATCTTGGCCGTATTCGCCGAAAATCGTGATGTCCGTCGAGTCGCCTTGCCAGCGGATGGACGGACGGATCTCGAGGGTCTCGTCCTCGCCAAAATGCTTGTCGCCAAGCGTCACGTTGTGAAAGTAGCCGTCGTCCTTGTGGTAGAGCACCGCAAGGCGGCCGGAGAGGTTGTTGGCAATCTTGCCGCCGACGGCGCCCGACAAGCTCCAATCGGGGCCCGTCTCAAAGCGGAATCGGAACTTCCCTTCATATTGCTCAGTCGGCTTTTTCCAGTTGAGCAGCACCGCGCCGCCGGTGACGTTCTTGCCGAACAAGGTTCCTTGCGGGCCGCGCAGAACTTCGATCCCTTCGACATCGAACATGTCGAGGAGAACGCCCTGGTTGACGCCCATATACATGCCGTTGACGAACACGCCGACGGTCGGCGTCGTCGACTGAATGGAGCTGTTCAACCCCAAACCGCGAATGGTGAAGTTCGCGGTGCTCTTCATCGAGCCCGGCGATTCAAACGTGACGTTTGGAATGGAATAGGCGAGGCCCTGGAAGTCTTTGATCTTCTGCTGCTCGATCTGATCGCCGCTGAACGCCGAAATCGTCACGGGAACCTTCTGGTTCACCTGTGCCCGGCTCTGTTTGGTCGCCGTGACGAGCACTTCCTCGAACAGCGAGCCTTTCTCCGGCGCCGGGGGTTCATCCTGAGCGCTGGCCGGCGCGGCAAGCGCCAGTGCCGCGAAGGATAATGCCGCGCTCGAAAACGCCAGAGTCCGGATATGAGTTGCTTTCACACGCGACATGGATGCCCTCCCCGTCTTTTGGGGACAGCATGAACACGGCGAGCGGCTCGCGACGATTGCGCGTCGTTCGTCGTCCGAGACAGTTGCGGATATGCGGCCGAGTTACGTCAGGAAATTCAGCCGCGTTACTTACCCCAATCTGCCTGTTATCCAGGCTGTCCAGTTGATAGACCTTCTCTCAACTAGACGTTCGGGTCAACAGTAGCTCGCGCCGCACCACGCCCATTTTGGATAGCAAGCGATCGCTTCGATCTCGGTTCGCACGCAGCTGAGCTCGCTCACTGTGAGTATAAAAACCTCAGAATCGCTGCAGTTGTCGCCGCGAAATCCGTTTCCGACATCTCTTCTTCACGTCTGCATCCCGGGAGGTGGCTCCCGGGATGACAACTGAAGTCAATCGGAAACACGGGTGGAGACAAGCGCTCAATCCGCGTATTGCACCGTGCAGCCGTCGATCCGAAAATTGGAACCGTTCACGTAAGCCGAAAGCGGGCTCGCCACATAAGCGACGAGATTGGCGATCTCGTGCACCCGCCCAAAGCGGCCACTCGCGATTCTCAGATACGCGGCCGTCTCGGTCTCGATTTCTTCCCAGGCCTTGTTCGCATTGATGGGAAGTCCGATGAAATACTCCTTCAGAGCATCGGTCAGGATGAAGCCGGGCGTGACCACATTGGCGGTGATGCCTTCGCCGGCGACGGTCAAGGCCAGGTTGGCATTGAAGGAGACGATCGCGTCTTTCGAGGCGCAATAGGCGGGAACCTGATCCGGGAGCGGATGGCGGCTTGCTACGCTGGAAATCGAGATGACGCGACCCCAGCGCTGAGCCTTCATGCCCGGCAGAAACGCCCGGATGAGGCGGACCGCCGAGATGGTGTTCATCTGAAACTGATCCATCCACATCGCGGGTGTTGTGGATTCCCATGACCATGGCCCGCCCGGGCCACCGGCCACGTTGACCAGGATGTCGACGCCGCCCAGTGCCTTGGCGCCTTCGGCTGCAGCTTGTTCGGCACCGGAATCGGTCGCGAGGTCCCCAAGCGCGACATGGGCCACGCCGCCGTCCTGTCGGATCTTGGTGGCCACTTCATCGGCGCGGCGCCGATCGCGACCGTGAACGACAACTGCGGCGCCTTCCTTTGCCAGGGTCGCCGCGATCGCCGCACCGATCCCCGAACTGCTCCCGGACACGAACGCCCGCTTTCCCTTCAGATCCAACTCCATGACAAGGCCCTTCTTCGTTGAGGTTCCCGGAGGCGGGATATGCGCCGATAGGAACTGACACTCCGACGGATCGCGCAAGGCCGAGCCGCGGGAGTTCAGGACAAGTGCATTATAGGACAAGCAGCTATGCAGGGGCAGCCGTTGCTCACAGGGAACGTCCCACGGAGTGTTTCGGGAAAACAGTTCGCGTCTCTGCGAGGAGGAAGCCTGTGAAGAAAATGATTGCAGTGTTGAAGCGGAAGCCTGGGATGTCGTTTGAGGATTTCCGGACTTATTACGACACGCGCCATGTCCCCTTAGTCAAAGGGCTCATGGGCGATAATCTCATCAACTATGTTCGCAATTATGTGGACTCGGACAGCCCGTTTGCGGTCGGCGTGAAACTCGATTTCGACTGCGTCACCGAGTTCCATTTCGTCGACGACGCGGCCTTCGAGCGCGCGGTCAAGGCGGTCGAGCATCCCGACAACGCGCCCAAGGTGCGAGCCGACGAGCTGAATTTTCTCGACATGAGTTATACCAAGGTCGCGATCGTCAACGTTCACGACAGGACCGATGGAAAGCCCGGGCTCACAGCAAAAAGCTGATCGCTCAGCGAAGCTCGACGTTGGTGGTCTTCGTGTGTCCGGCCGCCTGTCCCGCCCCGGGCTTCGCCTGCGCGACGGTGATCACCTCCTCCACGCCGTTTGCGGCATGAAGACCCCAATCCATCAGCGGCTCACGGTAGGTGAGTCCGATCAGGATCATCCAAAGCACCAGACAGAGGATCAGCCATCTCATGGCGTTGTTAACACTTGAGAAGCAAATCGGTTGCCGAACGTAAGTGCTTTGAACGAACGCAAATCGAAATCCAAGCCTGTCTGAACAAATGTTCAGACAGGACTTCCATTTTCCATGCAGTACGTGTTCAAGCGAGCTCGAGCGCCATGGCGACACCCTCGCCGCCGCCGATGCAAAGCGCGGCCACGCCACGCTTCTTGCCGCGCTCTTGCAGCGCCCCGAGCAGCGTGGCGATGATGCGCGCGCCTGAGGCGCCGATCGGGTGGCCGAGCGCGCAGGCGCCGCCGTTCACGTTGACCTTGTCATGCGGCAGATCGAGATCGCGCATGGCGATCATGGTCACCGCCGCGAAGGCTTCGTTGATTTCGAACAGGTCGACATCGCCGATCGACCAGCCGGCTTTCTTGAGTGCTTTCTGAACGGCAGGCACCGGCGCGGTGGTGAAAAGCGCCGGCTCATGCGCGTGCGCGCCATGCGCGACGATGCGTGCCACGATCGAAAGTCCATCGCGCTTGGCAATCGACTCCCGCGTCAGGACAAGAGCCGCCGCGCCGTCGCTGATCGACGACGAGTTGGCGGCCGTCACCGTGCCGTCCTTCACGAAGGCGGGCTTCATGCTCGGGATCTTCGAGGGGTCGGCCTTGAGCGGCTGCTCGTCGGTCGTTACGGTCTCCGGCCCCTTGCGGGTGGTGAGGGTGACGGGCGCGATCTCGCGCTTGAAGGCACCGCTTTCGATTGCGGCCTTGGCGCGCTTCAGGCTCTCGGTCGCGAAAGCGTCCTGCTCTTCGCGCGTGAACTGGTACTTGCGCGCGATCTCGTCGGCGAACACGCCCATCGCCTTTCCGGTATAGGCGTCTTCCAGCCCATCGAGCATCATGCTGTCGAAGGCCGTGTCGTGGCCCATGCGCGCGCCGGCGCGGTGCTTGGGAAGAAGGTAGGGCGCATTCGTCATGCTCTCCATGCCGCCGGCGATCATGATGTCTGCGGTGCCCGATGCGATGGCGTCATGGGCCATGATGGCGGCCTGCATCCCTGAGCCGCACATCCGGTTGATGGTCGTGGCCACCACGGAGGTCGGCAGCCCCGCGCCCAGCGCGGCCTGGCGCGCGGGGGCCTGCTTCAGGGCGCCGGGCAGGCAGTTGCCCATGATGATCTGATCGACCTTGCCGCCCTCGACCTTCGCACGCTCGACGGCTGCCTTGACGGCGGCGACGCCGAGTTCCACGGCCGAGGCGCCCGCGAGCGATCCTTGGAAGCCGCCCATGGGGGTGCGGGCATAGGACGCGATCACGACGGGATCCGAGGCGGTCATTGGGGAGCTCCTTCACGATGGCGTGGAACGAATGAGCGCAACCTAGCATGTGGGGAGAAGGGCGTGAAACAGCCAGGGTCAACGCTCCGGAAATGGCTGTCTCGCGCGCCAGCTCGGCATTGCCAGGGGTGGGGGCTCAGGCTATGGTCCGAGCCCCGCCGGATCGGGTCTTTTCGCCCCCGGCGAAAGACTCCGGGCCCGCACGCACCCGTAGCTCAGCTGGATAGAGCGCTGCCCTCCGAAGGCAGAGGTCAGAGGTTCGAATCCTCTCGGGTGCGCCATTCCCGTACCAAACTGCGAACCGGTGCTTGAGCCGCCAAGGCGGACAGCTTGCCCGTCATCGCTTCGGCAAGCGCGGACTCAGGGCCCGAGATGATAATCTCCTTGGGGCCGACAACGATCTCCGAGACGAAGGCCCGGACATAGCGCTTCTTGAGACCTGCCGGCGCGTTGGCGAGGCGCTCCTTGAGCCGTTCGGCAGCGATGACCGCCTGGTTCCGCGAAATAGGTTTCAACGCTGCGTCGGCCGCACCCTCCTGAAGAGCAATCAGCCTCAGAAGGCTTTCACGTTCTGACTCCAGCTCCTTTGTCTTCTCACGGAATATGGTCGTGTCCCCGGCAAGACCGTCGGCCACGGCATCAAGCAGGTTGCGCAAACGCCGATTGACTTGCGAAAGCTGTCCGCGAAGCTGGGCCAGGCCATGCAAGGCTTCCTTGCGGCCGGAAGCGCGGCGTTTGGCAACCTCTGCGACGATGGCTTGGGTTCGCTCGGGCGTCAGAAGTTGGCTGGTCAACGCGTCCAGAGTGAGCCGATCAAGGGTCCCTTCCGGAATAATCGTGGGCCGTCCTCCCTCGCACGCTCCCCGCAAATGTCGCCCCGAGCACTTGTAATAACGATACGCGCCACCTTTCCCTGTCGTCATCATGAGCGGCTTGCCGCAGGCTTCGCACAAAGCAATTCCGGTGAGCAGGACTTCGCTGTTGGCGATGCGAGGCGGCGTCCGGTCCGATCGGCGGTCTCGCAAAAGAAGCTGCGCGCGTTGAAAAGGCTCTTCGGGGATGATCGACGGAACCGAAACCGCAATCCATTGATCCCGGGAACGCTGCTTTCGCGAGCGCGAATCCATACGATTGAAATAGGCTCGGCCGACGTACGTTTCGTCGGTCAGAATCGTGTGGACGCGGCTTGTGTAAAAGAGTTTGCCCGTGGTCGAGCGATAACCGTGGGCGTTGAGCCACGCGGCAATATGTTTCACGCCTAACGAACCCCTGGTGCCGTCGCCCTCAAGAAACAACCGAAAGATGAGTTTCACGATCTCCGCAGACTGCGGATCGATGGCCAGCCTCTTCTTGATCTTGGTCCCGCGCTTTTCTGCAGCCTCGGCAACGTAACCAAGCGGCGGCATTGATCCATTCCAAAAGCCTTGCCGGGCATTTTCGGCCATGGATCGCCGGACATGCTTCGCGTTCTCCTCACTCTGCATCTCATCCATGAGCGTCATGATCCGGCGCGTGAGTGTACCACCGGGTCCTTCGCCAAGCTCCTGCGTTATGGATTCAATACGAACGCCATGTTTTTCAAGACGACGACGATACAGCTCGAACTGCACCTCGTCGCGAAAGAACCGCGAGAAGCTGTGAACAAGAATGAAGTCGAAGGGCGTCGGGTCGGTACAGGCCGCATCGATCAAGGCTTGGAACTGAGGCCGCTTGTCATCTCGCGCACTTGCTCCCAGCTCAACAAATTCCCCGCTGACGATCCAACCCCGAGCGTCTGCAAAACGCCGCGCTTGCGCCAGCTGATCAGGGATGGAGATGTTGTGCTCGGCTTGCCGAGCTGTCGAAACGCGGGCATAGAGAGCGCAACGCATAAAACTTCAGGCCCTTATTCCTTTGGTCGATTGTCGTTCGCCAGGAGATCCTCAAGATTGGATATCAAAGCGTCGAAAATTTCCACTTCGATCACGCTCACGGGCAGGATTTTTGGCATTTTGAGGACAACCCGTCGGCTCGATGCCTCACTATCATTGGCCGGCGTGAGATCAACACTCTCAAGAAGACGCACCATCGCAAAGCCTCGGAACCGAGAGGCAGCCGACTTGAGCTGCCGATGGTCCTATTGAGGCCGTTGGTCCTGTCAAAAGCACGCGAAAATACTGGCAAGAATCTTCAGTCCCAGAAGCCTGCATTCTTGTGAGGCGTGGTCGGCTACCTGCGCCCAATGAACGTCATTTCCCTTTTCCGGCGGGCTTTTTTGGACGCTTTGGACCCGTTTTCAAATTTCCCCGCATTTCAATTTCGGCACGCATCGCAGTAACAATTTTTGTGTCTGGAATATCCGCAAATGGTTCCAACAACGTTTTGACAAATTGGAACGCTTCGGTGGTCCCGCTTCCTTCGTGATAATCGATCCTGAAGCGCCGGCCTAGTTTCTCTGTCCAAAAATCGGCGGTGTGGCGCACAAGCCCTTCAAGCGCAAAATCCCTTTTTCTCCCCTTTCGCGGCGCAAACTGTTTTGCCCCATAAGCCGTAGTCTCTCTCAATAAATCCAACAACTCGAAAAGATCGCTGAGCGGGGATATCGGAGGCCCCGCTTTTTTCTGAAGAGATTTTGCCGCCCAATTGACCCGCGCGATTATCTGCATCTCCGCGCCAAACTCGCGGCTTTCCGCAATCCTCAGAAAATTGAGATACCGCTCCGTCTCCTTAGCCAGCTGTAGATATTCAAGCCTCATTTCTTTAGCGGAATCAGGCTCTTTTTCATGTCTATACGCTATTCGATAGCGTCGGCCTATCAGCTCGATGGCTTCGGCATTGTCCGAACCGAAAGGATCGAAGCCAAATTTCTGGCCGAGGTCTTCAAGGAATACGCGCGAGTAAATGGTGCCCGTATCCGATGCAGGAGCCTTATGAGCGTTTTGGTTTCTGAGCGTGTTCATGAAATAGCCGCGCGGCTAGCTATAAAATGGGCGACGGATCATCCGAAAAAATGTGTCTTTGCAAATCCCCGAATTTGATTCCTATTTAACGCCGAATTTCAGACCTCAAATCTTGCGGATTTTTCTCTTGCTCGGTTTTGGCGCTTCCGCGGATGGTTCGCGGGTGTCCAAAATTGCCTTCCCGGTGCTCTTAGGGTTGGACATCTCGATTTTTACCTTTTCCGCGTTCCGCTTTGCAGGTTTGGATCGCCCTGCGGCAGAACGGGAAGCACCCCGCATCACGCCTTTGGACGGCTCACGCAAAATTCTCAAATCCGGATTATAGGTTGGGGGTTCTTCGCGGGACTTCAGTTTCTTTTTTCCTTCAGAAATTAATTTGGCGGCGCTCTTTTCCGGGCGCTCGCCTTCGTCGTCGCTATTAACGACTTCAAGGTCGTGCTCCGCGTTGTCGCCGCCTTCTAATTCAAGATAGCGCGAGAAAAGATTTCGCAAGGTAGATTTGAGACGCTTGGCATCTCCCTGCAAAAGATTACGGTTCAACAAGGCTGCATCCGTGACAGTCGCGAACGCAATTTGCATTGCGGTTCGCACACTCAGGGGTGAAACGTTGTTGGTTAAAAGTGGAGATAGAAGCTCAACAGCTCGGTCCGTCAGATTCGTGCGATAACGAAAAAGGGGTTGAAGGACGGACGGTTTGATAGTTCCCAGCTTAATAGTCGCCCTAAGAACTCCAATGGTTCTCGCGTTTCCCAACCTCGCGACGAGATGATGGACGATGGGTTCGACCCTTTGCTCAACTGGCTTTTTGGTCCAAAGATTGCTCTGAAGATCTCTGTTGGCCGCGTCCGTCGCATTGCGGAAGGTGGCGTGGATCACCAAGGACAGGAATGCATTCTTGTCTGGGAAGCGCTGATAAAAGGCCCCCACCGATGTTCCCGCTTCTCGGGCAATCTGAGCGACTGAAATTTGCTCATAGTCCCCCTGTGCCAGCAGTCGCTGTCCCGCCTCATAGAGCGCCCAAGTCCGCGCGTCCTTGAGTCCCTCTCGGATGCGCTTCTTGGCTTTCCGCACCAGCTTGCGAATGATCCCTGCCAAGTTGCCTCAGTTCCTGCTCGACCGTGGATAGACTAATGAAGAATACGAATTCTTATTCCCCTATGTCAAAAAGACAGGGTTTTTGGGAATAGTTGGTTCCTCCTATTGGCTTCGGCCTGTCGAAGCTGGTCGTGAGCGGACTTTTGGGGACGGACGTTTGGCATCCGGTCGGGCGAGCCTCACACCTTCACCTTTTTCACTGGCGGGGATGAACTCGACTCCGGCTTTTGTAAGCGCCTGCTCCACGGCCGACAGCGTGCTCATGCGGGGATCTACGTCCCCTCTTTCCAAACGTGCCAGAGCATTGAGGGAGACGATGGCCTTATCGGCTAACTCTTGCTGGGACCAATCCAAAAGGGCGCGGGCGGCCCGTATCTGTCGCGGCGTGATCATGAGCATCACGATCGGCAGACGGATAATTGTCGCCACTAATAGGTCTAAAATAAACCCTATTATGGTGTTTAAGATGATCTTCGGGTTCTTTTGATTTATGACCTCCGGATTTCCGGAGGTCCACATAATCATGCTCGAATCAATTTCAGAACCGAGTCAGAACCTCTTACAAGGCGCTTCTGAGCGTCAGATTTTGCTCGATACCGCGCGTGAGCTTTATCGCGCTCATGGCATCCAAGGCATTTCCACACCCTTTCTCGAAAAGCAAAGGGGCCGTCTCTATCACCGCCTCCTCGCTGCTGGCCTATACCAACCCGCTTTGCTGCGCGAGCTTGGGCTTTCCGAAGAATACGCGGCCTGGAAGGCCTCGTTCCGCACGTATCGCGGCGTCGCCAAACCCAGATGGTCTTGGGAGACAGCTGTCACGAAAGCCAAAGAGCTGTTGGAGACCCACGGCGATTTACCGACTGTTGAGTGGTGTCGGAAGAACGGCCTAACCCCCATGGTCAACGCCGTCTTTAAGGCTGGAAAGACTTGGGATGATTTGCGGCGCGAGGTCGGAGCCCGTCCGGCGAGCACCTTTCATGAGTCGCGAAATGGTGTGCGGTGGCGAAGCCGCCCAGAGGCATCGCTGTCCAATTTCCTCTACGCGCGGGGGATCGAGCATCAGCGCGGAGAGCGCTATCCCGAGAGCTATTGCAAGCAATTCGGACGGCAATGGGGACAATTCGATCTGCATTTCCGGGCAGCCACAGGCGAGTACATTGATGTGGAGGTTTGGGGCGACGAGTTGAACAACTTGGCGGGCGGCCGCTATAAGCGAACTCGCGCTGACAAAGAGAAATGGCACGAAAACAATCCAAATTTTCTTGGCATTCCTTACAAGGACTGTCTATCGGATGCCAAGCTTACTGAGATCCTCGGCCCGTACATTGGTGTAATCGAGCCCTTCAAATTTGATCAACCCCGAGACCGCATCGTTGAAACGTCGCATTGGTCCGACGCCGATGACCTGCTCAAAACGTGCAGAGAATTTGCGGCAGATATGCCTGACGGAATTTTCCCGTCGGAAAGCTGGCTTCGGAAACGGGGAAAACACAAGAACCGGCCGGGTGAGCCCTATAACACGCTCGCAGTGCGCGTGAACCAATGGCTTGGCGGAACCCGGAACGTTCGCAAGCTTCTAGGTCAGGGCGAGGCCAGCACAACCGAATGGTCAGAAGAGAAGGCACTAAAAGCATGGCAGGATTTTGAACAGAAACACGGCCTCACGCCGTCTCAATGCAAAGGCAAAAATCGGCGCACGGAATTATCGCCCGAGATATATGCCGAAGCCTCACGAATTTATCGAGCGGTTGTCGATTATGGCGTGTTGGATACTGCTCGATGCGGAAAGTCCGCGAGAAAAACTACGTGGACACGGGAAGCCACAATAATGGCATATCACGAATTTACCGAGAGACATGGTCGGACGCCGTCGCAGTGCATGAGCAAGATGCGCCGCGCGACATTGCCGAAGGACGTTACAGACGAGGCGACAAGGATTTATAATGCCGCGCAAAGACTGAATTTGTTACGGGAACTGCGAGATCTCGCACCACATATAGAAAATGGTGATGAGCGGTTGTGAGAAAGCCGACTAGCTGTATCGCACGGCCGTTTCTGACCCAACTTGGGCATTCGGAGTTGAGGGCGTGTCAGGCTCCGGTGACGGTGATGGTAAGGCGTGGGGCGATGGGGCGCAGGACCGCGCGCCCGAGGCGGAGATCAAAGTTCAACGCCGCCGCCGCATGCGGGAGCGGACGCTAGATGCGGACCGGTCAGCGCGGGAGACGCGATCCGACCGGGACAAAGATGGTGATGCGCCGCCGTCCGATGGTTCTGCGCCAACGCGCGGACGACTCCGGGATCGTGATCTGGATCGAGGGCGGTAGCGGTTCTAGAGAAGCCCTTCATTGCTCTTCTTCGAGGCGGGTCTCGACCTCCTGAACGAACGGAGATGTAAGGCCGTTCGTGTACATAACATGGAGCTCGATTTTGACGCGGGTAAAACCCACGTAGAAGAGGCGGCGAGATTCCCTTAGCTCCGATCGACTCGGATTCCAGCCCCGCGGGATGCGGCCGTTGTCCATCCCAAACATGATGACGACCCTGAATTCACGACCCTTCGAGCTGTGAAGAGTCGAGAGGTTGATCCGGTCATTGCCGTCCCCGCACCCGGAAAATTGTCCAAGAGTCATTTCGTCTGCCGGGCCGCCTGCCGATGTGCGTTCGATCAGAACATCCAAAGTGTCGGCCTCGTCGTCTATCGTCCGGCTACCGGCGAACAGGTTTTTCAGTATTTCGTCGCGGATTCCTGTCAGCCACAAACCCAGGTTCGCAGCCGTATCCCGCCTTGCCCATAGGAATCCGAGCAATGCGCGCTGGAGGCTGAGTCGGTCTTCGGGCGTCGCGATAACCTCGGCAAATAGCCGGCAGCCCTCATTTACCAGCTTCGAAAAGCGGGGTGCACCAGTGTGCCAGCCTTCACAGCACCACACGCCACAGAGTTCCAGCCACCTCATGAGGCGGCTATTGCGCGGATACAGCGCGTTCGTATCGGCGCGGACCACGGCGTATCCATGACTTTGAGCCGCATTGGCAATGTCGTCGCCGATAAAAGCAGCCGGATAGAGGATGGCGATCTCCCCCGGCGTCAGGTCAAGAATGCGCTTCTTGATTTCAGGAATCATGGTCGAGAACAGGTACTCGGCCTGTGCCGCATAGGAGCCGTTGCGCGGATGAAAGTAGATGGTTCCTTGGTGCGCGCCTTCGGGTGCCGCGTAATCCCTTTCCTCGCCAAGGGCGTAATTGGACGCCGTAACGATACGTGAACCGCAGCGGTAATTCAGACGCAGCCGAACCGTTTCAACATCGTCACGCTCGGAAAGGTGCTGCAAAAGCTCGGGATTGGCCCCTGTGAAACCGTAGATGGATTGATCGACATCGCCGACGGCGAAGAGCCGCATGCCCGTGCTGAAACAAAGCCCCATAACCATGCCGTGCAGAGCGCGGCCCAAGTCCTGATACTCGTCCACTATGAGAATCGGGTATTTGGCGAGCAGTGCTTTTTGAAGCCATTCGTTCTCGCGCAGGGCACGGACGGCCAGCAGCGGCATATCGTCAAAGTCGATTAAAGCTTTCGCCCGAAGCTCCGCCTCGTAGGCCTCAACCAATTGGGCCGTTTGGGGGGCCGTCGTTTTCCATTGGGGCACGCTGCGATCGAGGAACGAGCGCCGATAACGGCCCATCCCAAAGTTCGCATCCTGCGGATTACCGGGGCCGCCGATAACGCGCCGGTACGCGCGTTCGAGGGCTCCGCGCTGCTCGTACTGCGTGGCGACGGTAAAGCCGTCTGGCAGGCCCAACTTGGCGGTCTTCGCATAGGGCAGCAGAATCTGCGTCAGCGAGAACGAATGGACCGTCCCGATAAACACGCGTCCGCCGGGCTCGACGCCGAGGCTGTCAAGCCGTTGCTCCAGTTCCTTCGCGCACTCATTATTGTAAGTGATGCAGGCGATGCCCCGCGGCTCCTCCACGTCCTCCGCCAGCATGCGGGCCATCTTAACGGTGAGAGTCTTGGTTTTGCCGCTGCCGGGACCAGCGAGGACGACGCAGTGTCCCTCGGCATTATACGCGGCCCACTGCCCGGGATTTTCCCGCAGGTCTTCCGCTGCACGAAGATAGAGGCGCCGATTAGACACGGTCCGACACGAACTTGATCGCTTTTGCGATGTAGCTTGGCGGATCGAGGTCAGCTATTCGCGCTCCGAGGCGCTGAGCAAAGCGCCCTTTCCCGATCTGTTCGATGAGCGAGAGGAACTTGTCGACATCCAGTTCATCCGGTTCGGCTTCCCATTCGTCAATCCAGCCCTTGCGCTCGGGACCGAATGGACCCTCGCGAAGCGTTTCGATCACGACTTTGCGGTAGTTGTCATTCTTCCTGAAGAGATCGACCTCTAACGTGTGGGCATTCGTGAACACGCCAAAGCTATCGCAGCGTTTCTCGAACTCGCTCCAATCGTCCAAGGCTTTAAGCGCAGCAATCAGCTCCGTAGGGGTTTTCCCCGTCCGCATCTTCTCAATTGTTGAAACAAGTCTGAGCGACCGGTTGTAGCCTAATGGATCTTTATCGTCGCCGCGTGGGTCCCAATCCGTGATGACGGAATACGGAATTCCGAGACCCGCGAGGAGCTTCACGTATGGGATGAAATTCGTACCGGCGACGGAGCAAACCGTGATGCCCAACTTGTCGAGCGGCTTTTTGAGCTTTGCCGCGAAGGTCGGGACGAGAAAGCGTTCCGCGTCTCCCTCAACAAGGATGACGCCCCGTGCGAACAACATTTCCGCCCGCGTGACATCGAGATAGCGGGATAGGTCATCGACTTCATCGTCGGTCAGATTGATGTTGGCCGTGGAATAGCCCAGCGTTCCTTGATCTCCGCCGTCGCGCAGCAATACTAAAGACCTCAGCGGAGCGACGCTCGCGATATGTGGCGAGTGGGTCGTGAGCAAGATCGACAACGGATTGTCTGAATCCTCTTCGCCGTCCGCGACACTTTCAAACAGATGCTGGTAGACCGATCGCTGCAAATGCGGATGCAGGTGGGCCTCGGGTTCTTCGATTGCCAGAAAGGTATGATCCCGGCTGTTTTGCTGGATGAGCTGCTTGATTTCGAGCGCCTTCAGGCTCAGGAACACGAGGTTCGCGGACCCGAGGCTCGCCTCTGGAATTCCCCGCAGGCCGCCGTCGATGAGAAGGCGAATGTTCCGATATAGCCTCGTAGGGTCGGTCGGGCTGAAACCGAGCCGCGGCTCGATATCCTGCTTCGGGCCGCTCATTTCGGCGAACAGCTTGCCGATCTCCTCCTCAAGGTCGCTGACTTCGTCGAACTCGGTAATTTTCGCGGTCGCAGCCTCGATAGCTTCGCCGATCTCCTCAAGGTCCGCTTGATCGATGCCTTTGACGGCGTTTTCGATCAATGGCCGCAAGGGGGAACGCCGCCACGTTGCCAAATCGCCTTCGGCGTCACGGAGCGCCGGCAGCAGATCCATCGCAATGCGGCGTCTCAGCTCGTACCCGAAGCGCTTCGCCTCATTCTCCCCGCCGTAGCAGATGAACTCGAAATCATTGTCGGTTGACGGGTTGCCTTCCAATTCAGCTTTCGGCCGGAATTCATACGTAAGCCGTACAGTGTGCGGATCGTCGTCGAGCCGATAGTCGGTGAGAACGGCGAGAACATCTTCGTCATCCTCGAATTTCGCAATTTCGACGGAGACGACAATCTTGTCTTCGGCGCCCGGACCATCCTCCAAGCCATCCCAGAAATCAGATAGCCCTAGCTCGCGCGCACTGTCCGGCAGCGAGGGGTCAAAGATCAGACGCAGGGCATAAAGGAGATTGCTCTTCCCGACGCGGTTTTCACCGGCCACCACGACATTCCCGCTTAACGAGACATCGAGCTTCGAGAAGTTGCGAAAGTTTGTGATTTTGATCTTTGAGAGGTGCATGACGTTCCCTATCTACGATCTTTTGCAGCGCTGGCGACGGGACCGCGGCGGACGCTTTTTGGCAGGCTGGGACAAGAGAGCGCGTGCTCCTCGCCAATCAGGGTCACGACCGCCCCGACGTGTTCGAGCGGCACGCGCATACGTCCTTCTCGGAGGGCGTTCACGATTGCGGCAATCTGGACGTCGCGGCCTAGAGTCTTGGCGACATCATCGCTCATCAGAAGCTCTGCACTGCTTACGATTGTCAGGTCTGGGAAGCGGGCGCTGCACAGGCTGCGCGCCTTTCGCTCGTCGATGATCGCAATGCCTTTCCGTTCATAGGCACAGGCGATGGTGGCGGCTTCGCCGTCATCGAGCGTGGCTTCGCGCGGGCCTTCGATAAGGCTTTCGTAGATTGCCAGTCCGTCCGGACACAGCTCCACGATCTGGACGGCGCCAGCCTTAATCAACTCGTCCAGTTTTTCCGCATCACGATGCCCGTTGCGTATCCCGCCCTGAAGCTCGACCCGCGCGTTCTCGGTCACATGCAGCCTGTTGGGCACCGAAACGATGATCTTCATTGCGCAAAGCGTCGCGTTGAGATTTATGACGACGCTGGCATCCGCAACGAGAGGCCGCGCTGGATCAGCGGGAAAGCTCATTCGCTTCGCTTTCCTCGGTTTGCACGCTGTCCAGCAGCTCCCGCAGCTCAAGGCGGTTCAGATTCAACATACGTGCAAGCTGACCTTCGCTGTAGATGCCACGCCGCCACGCTTCGCCGGCGAGCAGTGACAGCCGCGGCGGGACCAGGCCCTGAGCCTGCGCGACAATCGCCTCGCGGCTCGGTAACTCGCCGAGCACCTCGCGCGCCTGTTGGTCCGTTATGCCACCGTTCAATTCGAACCAATCCCACGTCCCTTGTTTGACTAGGCTCAGTTCTTCTAGCCTCCGTACCAGCGCCTCGCGCGACAGCCCCGTCGCGCTTGCGAGCAAAATGACGTGACGGCGAGTCAGATGAGACTGTCCAGCGGTGATCTCCGCGAAGCGCTGCTGGATGATACGGGCAGGAGCAATAAAGCAGCGCGCGAAGGCATTGGCGTAACGCTCCTCGCGAGACAGGAATTTCTCCTCCGTCGTCAGAATCTCCGTCTGCCGTCGCGTTGAAACGAAATGCCCCAGCTCATGCGAGCCGCTCTGGGCAACGCGTTCTATCGAATGGTTGGCATTCAACAGAATGCACGCCCCAATCTTCTCATCGAAGGCGAAAAGCCCGGAGACTTTGCCGTCCAGACGTCGCAGGTAAACCCTGATCCCAAGTTGAAGGTCGAGAAGAGAAAGTATGTCCAGAACCGGCGCTGCACCGAGGCCGAGCCAATCGCGCAATTCTTGCGCGTCTTGCTCTGCTTGCCTCCTGACATCGCCGGGCAGAAGGGGCCGTTCGGGTGGATAATTGCGGACCCGTTCAATGCCCAGCGCGTCCTCAAGCTCGACTTCGGTGCGGACAAGATCGTTGAGGAGGCGGGCGGCGTCTTCGACCGCGCGGTCACTGCTGTCAGCGAGCTTGCGGAAGCGCGGAACCATATCGAGATGCACCGCTTCGCGGCGCAGGATCGCGTTTGCCGAGGTCTTATAGAGATTTGCAAGTCTCTGAAGTTCTTCCAGCCGCGCGCGCCGTTGTCCTAGTTCGATCACGGCAAGCGTCGTCCTCGCCATTTTGATGGTGTCAGCCGCTTCTTGCTGAGTAAACTTCGCACCCTCCCGGGCCAAGCGAAGCCGCTTGCCGATCTCATGGTCCGAAAGTCTTTCTACCTGATCCGTCATGGCTGATAACGAGCCCACTGCCTGATAAATGAATCTTTGCCAACGTGATCCAGATAGCTCGACCATTCAGCCGTATGACGCTGCAGAAGCGCCGATAATCTCTCAGTCACGATCTTCGGATCGAGACGCAGCGCCGGCCCGAGAAACAGCGCATGACGTTTGACAATGCGAGCCGCATCCGGCTTCGACATCTCGGCGAGGTGGTCCATGTGGAGCACACCCGCGATGGCATAGGTGCGGAAGGCCGCGCTGAATCTCGTGAATTTCGGATCGACGGATTCCTCGACCGTGCGCGCAGCCATATTGGTGCTGACGTAAACATCGGGGCCCTCGGTGAGGCCTGCGGCGTGAACGCTTATGCGTCTCAGCATGCATGCCGCGCAAACACCACATTGACGAAGTTTGCGGTTTACGGCGCTCCATTGATTGTTGCGCCAGCAGGAGCGCGTGGATTGCCAGTCGCCTCCGCCTGGCTTGGCAGCGAATTCACGAAGGGTTTCCCCCTTCGTGTTCCATATTCGCGGAAATGCGAATTGGACTTCATGCCCGAGCAGGGCTTTCAAGAACCGCTCCATCTTGGCGGTGAAGAGCGGGTGGTTCCGGTAATCCGGGTAAGAATGCACCGAGGTTATAAGCGCTGGGCCGATCGAACCCTGTCCACTCTCGGGGACAATGATTTCGGGTGCGTTGGTCAGATGGGCAGCAATGCCGCTGATGAGTGCGTACTTGAAGCCGCGCGTTCGAGAGGTCGTTTCCCGGTTCG
>Ga0081455_10001343_pt1 | contig 30466 bp, 27 predicted proteins | sample TabmetS3T2R1_FD_70207 | JGI IMG/M metagenome (GOLD analysis project Ga0081455, IMG submission 70207) | Tabebuia heterophylla rhizosphere microbial communities from the University of Puerto Rico - S3T2R1 | ecosystem: Host-associated > Plants > Roots > Rhizosphere ... | reverse complement strand
TTCTCGCCCTACAACATCCCGAACGTCTACTCGGTCGGCTATGACGTGGTTTCCAACCGCGCGAAGGTTCTGGCCTATCGGGCGCCGGGCGCCCCGATCGGCTGCTACGCGGTGGAGTGCGTCATGGACGAGTTGGCGCTCGCGCTGAAGATGGACCCGCTCGAATTCCGTCTGAAGAACGCGGCGCGTGAAGGCGTGAAAGCCACCCATGGCGTGGTCTATCCGCGCATCGGTTTTGCCGACACCGTCAAGGCCGCGCAGGAGCATCCGCACTACACGGCGCCGCTCGGCAAGCATCAGGGGCGCGGCGTCGCCTCCGGCTTCTGGTACAATGCCGGCGGCGAGTCGAGCGCGCAGGTCAACATCACCGAAGACGGCAACGTCGTCGTCGTGACGGGACATCCGGATGTCGGGGGATCGCGGGCCGGGATCGCCAACATTGCGGCCGAGTTGCTCGGCATCGATTACCGGCGGGTATCGGTCCTGATCGGCGACACGGCCACCATCGGCTACAGCAATCTCACCGGCGGCAGCCGCGTGCTGTTCGCCTCCAGCATGGTTGTCAGCCAATCGACCGAACATGTGATCGGCGATCTCTGCCGACGGGCCGCCAAAATCTGGAAGGTCGATCCCGACGCGGTGAAATGGGAGAACGGCGCGGCTTATCCCGCCGGCGACAACGCCGGCAAATTCCCGCCGCTCTCGCTGCAGGACATCGCGGCTCTCGCCAGCGAGACCGGTGGTCCGATCGGAGCCGGCGTGCAGCTCAACACGACGGGCGCGCAAGGTGGCTTCTGCACCCATGTCTGCGACGTCGAGGTCGATGTCGAACTCGGCACCGTGCGCGTGCTGCGCTTCACCGCGGTTCAGGATGTCGGCCGCGCCGTGCATCCGAGCTATGTCGAAGGGCAAATCCAGGGCGGCGTCTCGCAAGGCATCGGCTGGGCGCTCAACGAGGAGTACATCTACAACAAGGACGGCAAGGTCGATAATCCGGGGTTCCTGGATTACCGCATGCCCGTCTGCTCGGACCTGCCGATGCTGGATGCGGTGCTGGTCGAGGTGCCGAATCCCAAACACCCGCAAGGCGTCAAGGGCGTCGGCGAAGTCTGTCTCGTGCCATCGCTGGCGGCGGTCGCGAATGCGGTGAGCCACGCGCTGGGCAAGCGGTTGCGGAGCCTGCCGATGTCGCCGCCGAAAATCCTGGCGGCGCTGGAAGAGGCCGCCGAGTAAGTTCGGGCCGTCCCGTCCCAAATAAAGCCGTCCCGCCCCAAATAAAACGGAGTGCGCCTGTTTTTTCAAACAGGCGCACTCCGGATTTTCATGACCGGATCAGGTCCGGCGGCTCCCGACGCGAGAGGCTTCAAAGAGCGAGGGCGTTAGGTTGAAATCGCCGTCGCTCTTTAGGTTGTTGGTTGAGCATGATCCCCCGGGTCGAGCCCGGGGCATGCTTTTCGGAAAACCGCTGCACATTTCCGGATGATGCTTTAGTCCAGCGTGATGTTGTTTTCCTTGGCAACACCGCTGAACACCTTCTGATCGTCCTGAATCGTCTTCGCGATCTCGGACGGGGTGGCAGTCCAGGTCTGGAAGCCGACCGCAGCCAATTTCTCCTTCACATCCGGCTCGGCCAACGCCTTGGCGACATCGGCGTTGATCTTGTCGACGATCGCCTTCGGCGTGCCGTGCGGCGCGAACAACGCAACCCACGACTTCAGAAACAGATCGGACGGTCCGCCTGCTTCGGCAATGGTCGGAACGTCCGGGAAGCTTGAAACGCGCTTGGGAGCGGCAACGGCGAGGTACTTGACCTTTTGTGCCTTGACCATCGGACCCGAGGTCGACGCCGTCCCGAAGGACCATCCGAGTTGGCCTTGCGCGATCAGGATGAAGACCTGTGGCGTGTCCTTGACCGGAACATGGGTCATCTTGGCGCCGGACGCCCGCTCCATCATCGCACCGCCGAGATGCATGTGGCTTGCGACACCCGACGAGCCATACGCCATCATGCCGTCCTTTTGCTTTGCGGCGGCGAACAGATCGGGAATGGTCTTCCAGGGTGAATCGACCGGCACCACGACGAAGAAATAGGTTTCGTAAAGCGCCGCGACGGGATCGAGATCCTTGATCGGGTCGAACGGCATCTGCTTGAACACAAAAGGCTGCATGCCGACGAGCAGGTTGTCCGCCTGGAACAGGGTGTAACCGTCCGGCGCCGCCTTCTTCGCGACATCGACAGCGGTCCAGCCATTGGCGCCCGGTCGGTTGTCGACGATGACGGGCTGTCCCCAACTATTGGAGAGCTTCTCCCCGACGATCCGCATCACGGCATCCGGGCCCGTGCCGGCTGGGAACGGCAGCACGATCTTCACCGGCTTCTCTGGATAATTTTGCGCCATCGCGGGAAGCGCGAACGCAGCAGTCGCCCCAATGACGGCGGCAACGAAAACTCTCAACACTTTCATCAGTGTCTCCTCTTGAGGATTGTATTTGTTGAAAGGCTCGCCTCTTGCGGGCGACGTGCGAAGCTTGTTTGGTTTGTCGGCCGACGCGCGCGCCAACCGCCATCATGCAATCCTGCGCTGGGTACACGTTCGGCCCCGGCGCTGCACGCGAAAATCAGGCGGGACACCGCCGACGCGGCTCCCGTTATGACCAAGTGTAATATCCCATCCCTGCGGGAGGCCACGCCGGCGGACCGCCAGCGGCGGCCGCGGCGTTCGAAGCCGCCGCCGGCTTTCGCGGGCGGCGCGCCGAAAACGGCGTGCTACATCAAGAACACGCCCTTGCCGCCGCTCTGCCGATTGAACGCTCGATAGGCTTCCTCGGCCTGATCGAGACTCCAGCGGTCGGTAAAGAGCTTGTCGAGGTCGATGCCTCGATCGACAACAAATTCAGCGCATGCCCGCTGGCCTTGGATCGACATCGTCCAGGATGTGAGAATCCGCATCTGCGTACGCAACACGTTGGCAAGCGCAAAGCTGATTTCCGCGCCGATGCCGACCAGACAGATCGTGCCCCATGGACGCACCGAGGCGAGCGCATCCTTGCCCGCCGCGACCGCACCGGCCGTTTCCAGGACCATGCTCGCGCCGCGACCGCCGGTGACATCCCGGATCGCTTCAGCCACGCGGCCGTGCCGCGAGTTGATGACGATGTCGGCGCCAAAGGCCTTGGCCACGCCGAGGCGGGTCTCGTCGATGTCGAGCGCGATCACGCGGGCGCCCTGTGCCTTTGCCAGCAGCGTGGCGGAGAGGCCGACCGGCCCTTGGCCGAAGATCGCGACGGTGTCACGGCCCGTCAGTCCCATGCGCTCGAACGCGCCCCAGGCGGTCCCGGTGCCACACGAAATCGCAGCGCCGGCGGCGAAACTCAACCGTTCGTCGAGCGGCACCAGCGTGTCGGCAGGCACCTTCATGTACGGCGCGTGGGCCCCATGGGCATCGCTGCCATAGACGATGACCGGTACCGTGCGGCACATCTGCGGCCAACCCGAGCGGCAATCTTCGCAATCGGTGCAGCCATGATAGTGATGAACCATGACCCGCGCCCCGACCCGCGCATGCGGACCAACCACCCCGGGTCCTACCGCGACGACCACGCCGCATGGCTCATGACCACCGATCACCGGAATCGCTGGCGTCGCGCTGCGCGGACGACGGTAGTGATGAAGGTCGCTGCCGCACATTCCGGAAGCCTTCATCTCCAGCACCACCTCGCCAGGTCCAGGCGTCGGATCGGGCACGGTGACCTGCTCGAGGGTACAATCGCCGGTGAAAACAACGCCACGCATGAGGTCTGTCCTTCGGGTTGGCTAAAGCGCTATGGGTTTAGGTTGAATCATCACAGCGCTTTAGACTGTTGTTTGCGCATGATCCCCGGGTCGAGCCCGGGGGCATGCTTTTCGGAAAACCGCTGCGCACTTTTCCGGATCATGGTCTAGTACCGCCTATCTGAAGTCCCTGCACCATTCGCCGCTAATCCATCTCAGGGACTTCAGATAGAAAGCGGTACTAGAGTCATAGGCTTGCTAGTGCCCTTTGATTTTCGACGTTCGTGTCGGTGGTCGCCGCGCTGCATCACGAACGTCGAAAACCGGGCACTAGCTGGCCGCAAGCGGCAGCGAGTTCTCCAATGGAGCGCGTTGACATTCGCAACCCGCCTCGCAGCGCGCAGGATGCGCATGTCCGCATCGGGCCCCTGGTCAATGCGAGTGCTAAAATCGGACTACTCGCCAAATAGACTCGGCATCCGGTCTGGTCAAATGGCGGGTATAACGTGGAGCCATACCGGCTTCCGGACGGCTGCGGCGCCGTCGTCACATCCGCGAACCGCCATCCACGCCCAGCGACTGGCCGGTGATGTGGGCTGAATCGCTGGAGCACAGAAACGCGATGACGGAGGCAATGTTCTCCGAGGTGGCGGCTCGTCCCAACGGAGTGATCCGCTCGGTTTCGGCGATGATGCGCGCGCGCACCTCTTCGGGGGGCACGTCGGACTTGACGGCGCGTGCGGACCAATCGATCCGAGCGTTGTCGACAAGGCCCGGGCAGACTGCGTTCACGCGAACCTGGTGCGGCGCCATCTCATGCGCGAAGGATTGCATCAGGCCGATCACGCCGAATTTGGATGCGGAATAGGCGGCAAGGCCCGGCCTTGCGGCACGGCCGACTTCCGACGAAACAATGACGACGGCACCCTGCTTCCTGGCGGCCATATGTTTACCGACCGCCTTGCAGCACAGAAAGGCACCGGTGAGGTTGACCTCGATAACATGGCGAAACGCGTCCGCAGGCACGTCCGTCACCGGGCCCCGGTCCGCGCCGGGCCGCGCGCCTGCACTGGCAATGAGAAAATCGATCTGGCCAAACCGATCAAGCGTGCTGCGCACCGCGGCCTCGACCTGATGCTCGTTGGTGACGTCACCATAGATCGGCAGGCCATCGCTGCCTGCCTGCTTGACCTCGTCGGCGACGCTTTCGACACCCTTCCAGTTCTCGCGCTCATCCACCGGCCGCTGATCCTTCGGCCAGGCCAGATCCATCAGCGCGAGTTTCACGCCGGCACGCGCCAGCCACAGGGCCGTAGCGCGGCCGATGCCACGACGTCCGCCGGCGCCGGTGATCAGCGCCACTTTTCCCTTGAGATCGGAATTCATCTGCTACCCTTTTAACCTGAAGGCTGCCGCCGTTCGGAGATTTACGGAACCCTGCTCGACGCTTCGGCGGATGCCCATGGCAGCCTGCGGAACAGCCATGTCAGGAAGGCGTTCAGGCCCCAGCCGCCAATTGCGAGAAACAGCAGGGCCGCCAGCACTTTGGACGTCTCCAGCAGACCGGCATATCGGATCACCAGAAAGCCGAGTCCCTTGGTCGATGAGATCATCTCGCCCACGACTGCGGCTCCGATCGAGTACGGCGCGCTGAGGCGCATGCCGGCAATCAGCCAGTTCGTCGTCGCCGGCATGATCACCTTGGAAAAGAGCTGCCAGCGCGACACGCCAACCAGCTGGGCAAACCGGATATGGTTCGGGTCGACGGAACTCGCGCCGGCAATCGTGTTGATGAGCATCACGAAAAACGCGACCGAGAACACCAGAATGACCTTCGACAAAAGTCCGATTCCGAAGAACAAAACGAAAAGCGGCGCCAGCGCGAAGCGCGGCGTGGAATTGGCGATGTCGATGAACGGCGAAAAGACTTTGCCCCAAAAAGGCGAGCGCGCCAGCGCAATGCCGAGCGGCACCGCAACGATGACCGCGATGCAGAAGCCGAGCGATGCTTCATAGAGTGTGACCGCAGCATGATAGAACAGGCTGCCGTCCAACGCCCATTCCTTCAGAACCTTAAAAATTTCAAACGGTGCCCCGAAGAAGAAGTCGTTGAGGTAGCCCTTCGAAACACTCCATTGCCAGAGCCCGCAGAACACCACGATAATCACGATTTGGGCGAAAAGCACGGCAAGCCGGCCCGCGGGCCGCCGCCGTTTTGCAGTGGGACGAGGCAGGTCCGCAGGAGCGACGGCAATGGCGTCCGCTTTTGCAACGGGATGATTCATACGTTCACCTCGAGTTCCTGCCGCAGGTCGTCCCAGAGCGACGAGTACAACTCATGAAAGCGCGGATTTTTGGGAAGTGCCAGCACGTCCCGTGGCCGCGGAATATCGACATCGTAGATCTGCATGATCCGGCCGGGCCGGTGCGACATCACGACGATGCGGTCCGACAAGGCGATGGCCTCCGTGAGATCGTGGGTGACCATCAAAACGGTTTTGCTGTAACGCTCCCAGATATGACAGAATTCGGCCTGCACGATCACGCGGGTCTGCGCATCGAGCGCGCCAAACGGCTCATCCATCAAAAGAATTTCGGCATCGCAGGCGAGCGTGCGAGCCAATGCGACGCGCTGGCGCATGCCTTGCGAAAGCTGGTTCGGATATTTGTGGGTGGAATTGCCGAGACCCACCAGATCCAAAAACTCGCGCGCGACAATATCGGGGCTCTTGCCCGCCACCAGACGGCTGCCCCGGCCACACTCCAGCGGAAAGGCGACATTCTGCAGCGCCGTCCGCCATGGATACAGGGCATCCTGCGAAAACATGAAGGCGACCCGGCCGGGTTGAACGCCGCTGACCTCACGCCGATCGATCTGGACCGAGCCGTTATTCCATTCGATGAAGCCGGCCAGCATGTTGAGGAGCGTGGTCTTGCCGCAACCGCTCGGCCCGATCAGGCTGACGAACTCACCGTCCTTGACAGTCAACGACACATCTTGAAGCACGTTTGCGGCCAGGACGCCGGGGCTAGGCGGCGCATCGTCCGATCCAAAGCGATGCGAAACATGTGAAATCGTAATCTTCTCGCTCACTGACAGGTCCTGCGCTGGTTTTGATGACGCATTGCCGGATGCATAAGGTGCTTCAGCAGCGCCCTATGCATCCATCTCTCCAAACGCCCTTCAATCAGGCGCGAGCACCGACATAGACGCCGTCTTCATAGGCCGGAGCGTCCTGGATGATTCCGTTGACCTTCATGACGTCGACGGACACGTCCCATTGCGCGCGCGAGAACTTCACATTGCGCGCGACCGCCGCGATGAACGTCTCAATCGGACGTTCCAGCGTTGCCGGTTCGACCTTGAGTTCGCTCGCGATCACCGTAAGCATCTCTTTCCGGTTGTCCGGCTTGGCAGCGAATTCCACGGCCTCCTGCATCGATTGGATGTAGGCATTGATCAGATCCGGATTTTTTTCCGCGAAGGATTTGCGGGTGCCCGGAGATCCGCCGCCGATGAGGTTGATTTCCGGATTTGGCCCTTCACCCTTGTAGAAATCCATCACCGTGACGGCGACTTTGCGCTCGACGGCGCGCTCGAACAGCGGGCTGACCTGCATTGCAGCGTCGTAGAGGCCCTTTTCGAGATTGCCCATCAGGACGACCGCGTCTCCGGCCGGAGTGATCGTGATGTCCTTGTCCGGCTTGAGCCCGGCCTTGTTCGAAACGAACCGCGCCACCAGATCGTTGAGGCCGCCGGGAATGGTCACGCCAAGCTGCTTGCCGCGCAGCGCGGTGAAGACATCGGGCCATTTATGCGCGATCGGGGCGATCGGGCTGTCCGGCCTGACGATAATCGACGCCGTCACCTTCGAGATCGTCGTTGCAATGAACTGAAAGTCCTGCTTGCGGTTGATCGGCAGCAATCCGTTCAACGAACCAACGGTGGTGATGTCGATTTCGCCGGCGAGCAGCGGCAACATGGCGTTGGCGGCGAGCACAAACTCCGCGTCGATGCCGTGTTTCTTGAACATCCCAAAACGCTGCGCGATGAACGCCGGATAATCGGAAAGCTGCAGGGGATTTTGCGCCGCCATTTTCACTTTGCGCATGCTTTGCGCATAGGCCGGACTAAACCCCTTCAAGACGACCGGCGCGGCGATCATGCCGCCCAACACGCCTCTGCGAGACAGCAAACGGCGAACCTCCCTGGTCGAAGACGAATCGTGCGATTGCGTCATGACTTCCACCCTCCCTTTTATTTTTATGCGCTGCTCCGAGGCGGAACGCGTTTTTTTGCGCTGCCCCGGACGGAACGCGCCAGCGGAAAGCTAGGAGAAAACGGTACCCCTGTCAAAACGTCTCATCATTTGAGAACCGAGTTGATTCGGGATATGTCCGGACATAAACTGACGGGTCCGCATGGCGAACGTCTCGGGCGCTGCCAGGGCATCGCCTTGGGTTTGCGATCAGGCTTCGACCCTCACCTGCGGTCCTCCCTCACTGACCCTGCCAATCATGCAGGCGCCGGGATAACCAGCAGAGAGGATGCGCTCCAACAGATCGCTGGCACGATCCGGTGCACACGAAATCAGCAACCCGCCGGACGTTTGTGGATCGGACCAGACATGACGCTGCCAGTCCGCAGCATCTGTCGGCAATGTCACGCTTGCTTCATAACTCCGCCAATTGCGATGCGAGGCGCCCGTGACATGACCTGCCTGCGCAAGTGCCGCCGCCTCCCGCAGCAACGGAACTCGTTGCGCGTCGATCCGAACTGTCTTTCCTGATCCTTTTGCAACTTCCAGCGCATGACCGAGCAGGCCGAAGCCCGTGACATCCGTCATGGCATGGACCGCGCTCTCGCGACCGAGCGTGCTGCCGATCCGGTTCAACCGCGTCGTGGTTGCAATCAGTTCGTCATAGGCGGCCGGTGGAAGCGCGCCCTTCTTGAACGCAGCCGAATAGATACCGACACCAAGCGGTTTGGTCAGGATCAGCGCATCTCCCGCTTGCGCATCGGCATTGCGGCGAATGTCGGCCTTGGACGCCGTCCCGATCACCGCCAAGCCGTAAATCGGCTCCGGCGAATCGATCGAATGGCCGCCGGCGACGGGGATCCCGGCATCGTCACACACCGATGCTCCGCCCTCGAGAATCTGCCGGACGGTCTCCGGCGGAATTTTGTCGACGGGCATACCGAGGATCGCAAGCGCCATGATGGGCATGCCGCCCATCGCGTAGACATCCGAGATCGCGTTGGTGGCGGCAATACGGCCGAAATCGCGGGCGTCATCGACCATCGGCATGAAAAAATCGGTCGTCGCAATGACGCAGGTGCCATTCTCCAGCTCCCAGACCGCCGCGTCATCGCCGGTCTCGACGCCAACCAGAAGGCGCTTATAGGGCGAGGAGTCGGGGTGGCTGACCAACAATTGCTGCAGCACCGAGGGCGCAAGTTTGCAGCCGCATCCGCCACCATGCGACAGCTGAGCCAAACGGATCTGCTGCATTGAAGTTCGTCCCGGAGGGTTGACCGCGCACGACAACAAGGACGGGCGCCGGCAGGAGACCGGCGCCCGACCTCGCTCAGGTCGTCACGTCTTTCGAGGTAATCGAATAGCTGAATGTCTTCGGATCGAGGCAATCCAGCCGATCAGGTCCACATTCTCCTTGCGGATACATCAGGAAACCGAGTTTCGGCCCGTTCGAACCGGGCAAGGCGACATCATGGGCGAAGTTGTACGCGAGCCAATTGCCTTCCCAGGCACCGAACAGCATGTCGCGCGCCGCGACCACCTTATCGTTGCTGACCGGCAGATTTCCCGGTGGCTCTTCAAGCACCACCTTGCGCACATCGGCCGGATCGGTGGGGACCCATCCCAAGCCCGCGATATAGGTCTCGGCCCGGCAGTGCTGCGCGCCGGTAATCGTCTCCGAATTGGCGCCAAGGCTGCGGTAGCCAAGCTTCGAGGGCGCCACGCGGATCCCATAGACGTCGCGCGCCGCAAGACCGCTGGCCCGCGCGAGACCCACATAGAGCGCGTTCAGGTCGGCGCATTTGCCAGACAGGTTGCCGGTGCGCAGCATCGCGGCAATGTCGCCGATGCCGCAACCCCGGGTTTTCGCATCCCGGAACGTGTTGTCGACCACCCACTCATAGATCGCGCGCGCCTTGGCGAGATCGCCTGACGCCCCGGCGGTGATCTTGTCGGACGTTTCCTTGACGATTCCATCGATCGGAATGAGCTCCGTTCCTCTGGTGTATTTCGCCCGTTCGGCCGCCGACAATGCCGCGGCCGATCCGGGCTTGCTGAGATCAATCGTGCGATCGCGCATCGCGACGCGGCTGCTGACCTCGATGAAAGGAACGGCTTCCGTCTTGGTCCATTCCACATGGACGAACTGCGCGCCGCTGTTCGGATCGTGCTTCAGCGTCGCGATGCCGTTGGTTTTCCACTCGCTGCCGAGTGATTTGAACCACTGCTCCTCATTGACCGCCGGCACGGGAACCCATGCCTGGTTCTGCGCCCGCGGCGCGGCGAGATCGACGCGCGTCGTGATCTGGAAGGTACGCCAGTCACTCGGCTTGAGGCTGTCGGTCATCGCAGACGCAGACGCGACTCGCGGCAGGCTGAGCGCCACCGGCGCAGCGGCGGTGAATTTCAGGAGCGAACGTCGATCGAATGTCTTCACGGTTTTTAATCCTCTTGTTGAAGTGAAGTTCAAGAATGAAGCGAGAGCAAAGGACGGGTGACGGAGGCGCTTGCCGCGCCCCAAGGTACCAGGCACGTCATCTTGATGCCGACGCCGCCGGTGGAAATGAAAACGATGTCGTTCGCCGATCGGGAAAAAGGCCATGCCTTGCCCTCGCGGCCGGCCGGCGCATGATCGAAAATATAGCGTTGCGCGTCGCCGAGGTCCCAACCATCCCCGCGGATGAGGTCAGCCATTTCAGGTGGCAGCAGGATGAACTGCTCGGTGCCCGGCCGGTTCTTCGCGGAGTCATACGCCATGCGTCCGCCATGCATCGCCGCGATGACGGGCCGCAAGACGCTTTCCGCGGAATTTGCGGGGTCCTGAGGCAGCACTTCCAGCGTGCCGGAGACGCCGATGACGGTCACCGCATTGGCACCGGTGTCCAGCCCGCGCCGGCCCGGCAATGGCGGAACGACATCGGAGACACTCTCGGCGAAGCAAAACGTATATTTGCCGGGCTGCCCCATGGTGGCCATGTCGGTTGCCCCTGCCAGCGCACCGCCGACATTGCGGAAAACGAGTTGCAGCGCGCGGCCGATGCAGGCGTTCGCCCGATTGCCGGAGCCGAGGCAGTTCGCCTCCGCATTCATGCCGAGAGCCTCGACCATTGGCCCATGCGCGACGAGACAGGCGGTCGGCGTGCCGGTCGTGGTCAGGATGCCGAGCAGGTTGAAGTCGTCATCGAGTGTCGCCACCGCCGCGGTGACGACAACAGGCAATTCGGCCGGCTCGCAGCCCGCGAGCACGCAGCAATAGGCTACGCTTTCCACCGTTACCTCGCCGAGCAGCGGCGGCATCAGGCCGAGCACGCGTCGCGGTTCGGCCACCCCCGCCAGCATGTCGTCCAGCCTTTGTCCTGTCGGCACCACCAGAGGCAGGCCGTCACCGAAACCTGCCTCGCCGAGATCCTGCTGGGCCCGCTTCCACTCGGCGTCGCTTGCAAACACTAACGCTTCGGTGGAACCGACAATCACCGTCAGGCTCCCGTCGGCTTCGCGATGCGCACACAGATCGGCTGGGTCGCTCCGAAGCTCGGCAGCCAGGCGGAGTGTTTGCCTGGGCCGCCTGCCACGACGATATGGATGTCTTCCGGCTTGGGCGCGACGCTGTAACCCCTCGCCTCCGGATGGCGACCGCCTGAACCGTAATAGATCTTGTTCTCGGGCGAGACCTCGTCGGCTGGAATCCAGCCCTTTTCGTAAATCCGCTTCTGGATCGTCTCGATCGTCCAGCCGTCGCGGTAGAGCGTGTCGGCATGCTCGGGCCCAAGGACCAACAGCGTCGGGCCGTCGCCATACATCGAGTTGGAGCCGGACGTCGACATCGTCGAGGCAATGGTGGTGATGATCGCCTCGCCTGTGGTGCCGGCATGATCGTTGATGTTGTGCGGCGGCTCGGTCGAGAACAGCGTGACGATGCTGTCCTCGCGCGAAAATCCGCGGCGGACCCGATAAGGCTCCCACGGACATTCGTCCTCGTTCTCCGCAAAACAGGATGTGTATTTGGCCGGCGACCCGTGGGTGGACCGATCCGTGGCGCCGGGCACGCCGCCACCCACATTGCGCAGGACCAGCGCCAGCGCACGGCCGATGGTCGCGTTGGCGCGCCAGCCCTGACCCAAGCAATTGGAACCGAAATTGATCGACAACTCCTTGGTGATCGGGCCGCTGACCAGGATCGTCGGCGCGCAGGGATGCGTGGTCGCAAGCGTCCCATGCTGATTGTAGGTCGGGTCCGTGATTGCCCGCAGCGCGGCCAGCACGACCGGAAAATACTCAGGCTTACAGCCCGCCATCACTGCATTGGCCGCGGCGCTTTGCAGCGTCGGCGCAACGAAACGCGGCGACAACGGCTTGAGATCACCATTGTCGCCTCGGCACGCCGCCAGAAATTTGGCGACAGCGGCCTCGGTCGGCGGAATCAGGGGCATGCCGTCGCTCCAGCCCTGCTCGATTCCGAAATCGTTCCAATCCGCCGCATCGAGATCGGGAATCTCAAGCGTCTCGAGCTGTTCGATGTCTTCGAGTTGAGCCATGGCGGTCCCTCAAGCGTTCGCTGTTTGAACAACAGTTCTTGACACGAAAAAGGGCTGCGCCGAACGGCGCAACCCTTTTGCCGTTGTAGTCAGGTCAGACTTTTTGCATCTCGGCGACCAGTTGTTCGAACGCCGAATCGACACGCTTCTGCAATTCGTCCGGTTTGACGCCGCCGATCGGGTGCTTCACCACGAGCAAGCGTGGTTCGACCTTGCGGGCCTTGGCCTGCATCCTGACCAGCGGAGCGAATGTCTCGCTCGCGACGATGACCGTCGTCAGGCCGCGCTTCCGAAGTTCGAGGCTGTCGTGGAAACTCCACGACGAACAGGCCCCTCAATCCGCGGAGCCGAGCAGAGCGATCTTATACTTCGCTGCCACCTCCTCGATCATGGGCATCGGCGCCGGCACGCCAGCTGAATCCTTGGCGATGAAATCGACCTCGTCGACGTTGCGCACTGTCGCGAGCTTCAGCTTGAGACCTTCGAACAGCTCTTTGATGTTCGGCTTGTTGTTGCTGAACAGAATGATCGGATCTTTGTACCAATTCACCGGCCCGACGGCATTGGAAACGACCTTGTCCTCGTCCTTGATGCCGAACGTGGGATTGATAATTCGCATCTCTGTGCTCTCCACCGACGCTGGGATCAGACCCGAACAATATCGTCCGAGACCGGATTGTCAAACCAACGCGAACCATCTCCGATAGTAGGATTTCTTTGCTCACGAGCCTTCGGCCAATTTTGCAAACGTGCCATGCCAAACGTGCCATGCAAAGGCTGGCACGGGCCCTCGTCAAGCCGCGTGGCGGACACGACCCGAGTCCAAAGCGGCGACCGTCCGCGACAGCATGCCCGGGCAGACCGCTCACGATCAGCACGCACCTCAGCATAGGTCGGGGCTTCAGCCGGCGATCGGCTTCGTCACCGCATAGCCGCCAAGACTGCCCCACCCCGGACATACGGCCGCAAAATAGGTTCGGCCGCCGGCGACGACGATGAGAAGGTCGTCCGGCGTCGTCGTGACCGGAAATGTCGCCCGCGGCAGGTCCGTGCCGAATCGCGCGGGAAGCTGCCCCTGCGCGACCAGCGAGTGGCGCAGACCCCGACGGTGGAAGCCCGTGGCATCGATCTGCTCGATCGTCGGCCGCGCATTCTCCCAAAGATGATAGCGCACGTCGTTCTTGCTCCACCCGGCCTCGGCAAATTCATGCGCCTGCCGCGGATTGAGGACCACGAGCGACTGTCCGGCCATCACCGCGTTGTTGTTGCCGATAAACTTCAATCCTTCGGCCAGCACGTAGAGCATTTCAGCGGGTGTCCCCTGGCACTCGGCGCTGTGAGGCCCCTCGCAGGCAAACACGGTGACACCGCTCGATCCGGCCGGACAGCCCCGCTCGACATGCAGGGGCTCCCAGGGACTGTCGTCGGACTCCGCGATGCAAAAGGCGTATTCGGCGGGGTTCGACATGGTCGCCATGTCAGTGACGCCCGGCAACGCCCCGCCGAGATTCCACATCGCCAGCCGCAAGGCCCGGCCGACCGCGGCGTTCGCGCGAAAGCCGTTGCCGAACACACCGTCGCCGGCGTTGAATTTCAGCTTGCGCGCGATGGGCCCGCCGACGATGGCAAGGCTCACGCACATATGGGTGGTCTGGATCACGCCGTTGAGATTGTGCTCAGGCTCGAGCATGGCCCGAATGGCCGCGATCACGACCGGAAATAATTCCGGCGTGCAGCCCCCCATGACAGCGTTGATCGCGAGCTTTTCGATCGTGATCTGGTCGCCCTTGGGCGGCATTGCCCCAAGCGATTCATCGCGATCGCGGCCGCTGCCGGCGATGAGGGCGTCGACCAGTTTCCTGGTTGGCAGAACCACCGGCAGACCGTCGGTCCAGCCTTCGGCGTAAAACCGCTCGATGGCCTGTTCGTAGTCGTCGGCCTGGAACGATCTTGCGCCCGCCGGAAACTGGATTGAAGACATGATCGTGCCATCTCCTCATTTGTTGCCAGGCAGCCTTGCGTTGCAGACCAGGGCCTGAAACTCCAGCGCCGCTGCGGGTGGGCCGGTCCTGACAACCGGCGCTCGGCAGAAATTTATCGTTCTCGGAGTCTTGGGAGACTATCATCCGCCCACAGCACTGGATGTCAACACGTCCGAAAATGCGAGATTTTATAACGTTGGCGCATTAGACTTCAAATCGATCCGGCTCGGCCATAAGATGGCGCGGATTGGACCTGAACCGGAGGCTGTGACGGTCGCGTTGTCATCCACCGGGCAATTCATCACCGGGCAATTCATCGAAAAGAATCGAAAGAAAGGACGAACAAGATGGAGATCATGATACCGGTCTGGCCGACAAACGCCGGAGAACAGCTTGCGACAAGCAACCTTCAGGCGCTTCGCGGCGTCGAGGTCGCACTCGTCGACGACAACCTCGATCCCGACTACACCGAAGAGGTGGAAAAGCAGCTTGTCGAGGCTTACGGCGCCGTGGTGCGGAAGTTCATCAAGCCGCTCGGTACCGCCCCCTCCCCCAAATCCTTGATCGAAGAAGCCGCGAAATGCAGGGTCGCCGTCGTCGGCATGGCGATGTGAGGCTCTTGTACGTCGGGCAGTGTGCTTGACGCCGCAGCATTGGAGAAGAAGGGCATCCATACGGTAACCATCGTATGGGACACCTTCGAAAAGGCCGCACGGATCGCAGCTCGCGTTCAGGGCGTGCCGAATATCAAGCTTGTGATTACGCCGAACCGCACCGGCTCGGATACACCTGAACATCAGAAGGCCAAGGCCAGGATCGCAGTGCCGGAGATCGTGAAGCAATTGCTGGTTTAGGCACTGCGAATTCCTCGCAGCCCGGCAGGGTAGAAAAGCACCGGATACGACAGCGTATCCGGTGCTTTTTTTGTGGGTGCGCGTCAGCTGCAACGCAGCTTGCAGGCGGTTCGGTGGTCGTGAGTTCGCGAGCGTCGAACAGCTAAATTTTGTCGAAGAAGACGACGCGATCGCCCTGCCAGCGAAGCTCGGCCTTGCTGCCGATGGCTTCGGTGATCTGCTTGATGTAGGCGACGGTTTCCTGGCCCTGCTCATCGCGCTCGCCAAACGGCTGCGGCTGCTCGTCTCGATTGATCCAGCACGGAATGAAGCCCGCAGTCTGGACGCCATTCTTGGTCAGCTTGCAGGTCGCGATCATGGTGTGGCGCGATTCCGGCGCGAAGCGGAAATTGCTGTTGGGATCGCGGTCGGCCGGCGACGGCTCGCGCATCGATTTCCTGAAATAGTGCCGGTCGTGCATGTTGATGTTGGTGCCCGGCACATAGCTCGCCTTGCTCGGATCTGCATAGACCGCAACGAAATGGTTGACGCCGTGATAGATCGGCCGGTCCTTGTAAAGCTCGACCCCACGCAGGACGTGGGCATGGTGTCCGATGACAAGGTCGGCGCCGGCATCAATGGCAGCCCTTGAAACCTGACGCTCGTAAAGCGCGATCTTGGTGGGAATGCGGATCATGCCCTTGTGGAAGACGGTCACCACGACATCGACGCTCTGCTTGAGCTCGCGAATATCGCTCTCCATCGCTTCCAGATGGTCGGGATGGGCGAACGAGAATTCCGCCGGACGGCTGCCCGGACTTGCATATTCAAGCTCGTAATGGGTCATGACGTGAATCGGGGCGGTGCCTGCCTTCAAGGGCGTAGCCCAGGACTCACGCGGCCCCACGCAATTGTACGCCAGGACGCCGAGCTTGATGCCGTTTTTTTCCACGATTGCTGGCTTGCGCGCCTCAGCAAGGTTGGCACCGGCTCCGGTGTGCAAGATGCCGCGCGTCGTGAGCCCATCGATCGTGTCGATGACGCCGTACGGTCCCTGATCGAACATGTGATTGCTGGCGAGCGTGGCAATGCTGAAGCCCGCATTCTTCACAGCGTCGAGATGTTTCGGATCGGCGGCCGGCGCAGGAAGTTCGGTCGCGCAGAACTGGCCCCTGTCAGTATGCGGCCATTCCACCTGGCCCACCGCGACATCGGCACCACGCAAGATGCCACGCACCTTGTCGAAGTAGAATTCCGCTTCAGGCGCTCCGAGCAAGAGATCTCCGACCACCATCAGGTCGATCGTCTGTGCCGACATATTGTGCCTCCTACGTCGCGTCGCTTCTGGTTGCGTTTCTTGGATGGGTCGATCTTCTATATTGCAAGTTGCGGCGCGACGGAAACGCAGAAATGTCACGCTGGATGGCTCGCGAGCACACGTCGATAGTCGCATGCCGAACTCGCCCGCGAATGCCGCGCCACGACTGCCGGCGGGCGTGGGCGATGAAGCGTTGCGAGCGTTCAGCCGCACCGTATTTGATCAGGCGGAACGCCTCGGTATTTTCCGGAATCCGGAGTCGGGGCCGTACCGCCCCGACTCATCAAGGGATTCTGATCTTCAGAGGAAGCCCAGCGAGAACCAGGGAACGAGCGCCACGATCACCAAGCCGACGAACAACGCACCGACATACGGCCAGATCGCGCGCATGCCCTCGTCGGGATCGATGCGCCCAATCGCGCAGGCTGTGTAATAGCCGACGCCCAAGGGCGGCGTGAACAGGCCGATGCCCATCGCGAGGATCGCCACGATGGCGTACTGGACCTCGTGGATGCCAAGCTTGCGCGCGATCGGAAACAGCAAAGGTCCAAACAGCACCAGCGCCGGCACACCTTCCAGGACCGAGCCGAGCAGGACGAACAGGATGATCGACACCAGCATGAAGCCGGTCGCGCCACCCGGCACTTTCGTCATCGCCGCAGCGAGATCCGAAGAGAAGCCGGATTGGGTGAGCGCCCAGCCCATCGCAGTGGCCGACCCCAGAATGATCAGAATGGAACCGGTCATGGACGCGGTTTCAACCAGCATCGGATAGATCAGCGACCAATTGAACTGCCGATAGATGAAGAGTCCGCAGATCAGCCCATAGACGATGCCGATGGTCGACACTTCCGTCGCGGTGGCCACGCCTTCAACAACGGCGGAGCGAATGATGAAAGGAAGGATCAGCGCCGGCGAAGCGATCACCAGCTTTTTCAGAACGACCTTGAAATCAAGCGGTTTGGCCGACGCTCTCGGCGGCAATCCCGCTTTTTCCAACTCCGTATCGGACTGCTCGACGTGCCGATAGCGCGCCATGATCGCGAGCGCGATGGCAAGCAGAAGGGCGGGCAGCAAACCGGCCGTGAACAACTGGCCGATCGACACGTTCGAGACCGTGCCGATGATAATGAGCACAAGCGAAGGTGGGATGGTTTCCGACATCGCCGCCGATGATGCCAACAGCGCGATCAGTTCGCCCGGACTGTAGCCACGCTTCTTCAGTTCAGGAAACAGGATCGGCGTGACGGCCGCCATATCAGCGGCTTTGGAGCCCGATATGCCGGACATCAGGTACATTGCGCCCAACAGGACGTAGCAAAGCCCGGCCTTCACGCGCCCGAGCAACTCGGTCAGGAATTCGATCATGACCCGAGCCATGCCCGTGATTTCCATCAATGCGCCGAGAATCACAAACAGCGGCACCGAGAGCAGAATCGGGTTCGACATGCCGTCCTGAATGCTGTTGATCGCCACCGTCATCGGAACGGTTGTGGTGAGACCAAGATAAGCGATCGCGGCAAGTCCGAACGAAAAGCCGATCGGCACGCTCAGAACGACGCATGTGCCGAGGAAGAGAACGAAGAAAACAATGAGGTTGAATTTTCCAAGGCTCTTGTACAGCGGGATGCAAAGCCAGAACGCCAGGCCGATCACCGCCACAAGCGCAAAAGCGACAAGCAACTGCTTGGACGTGAACTGCTGGATGACACGCGTTGCGAACGCAAGGATGAGGAGCGACGCGCCGACCGGAAGAGCGGCGACACGCCAGGCGTCGCTGATATCGAGCCCGGGTATCGTGATGTAATATTGGTTGATGGTGTATTCGTAGGACGGGTGCAGCAGCGAGACCATGAAGACAGTCGAGATGCTCGCTGCCACCGCCTCGATCCACGGCCGCTTTTCGGCCAGTTTGCCGACAACCTTCTCGTTGAACAGGATGGTCAGACGGAGTTGAGCCCCTCGTCGCTCGGCAATCACGAGGCCGAGCATGATGAGCCACATGAACAGGACCGAAGCCAGCGCGTCGGACCAGTCCAGCGGATTTTGCAGCACGTAGCGGCTCACCACGCCAAACAGCATGATGACGCCTTCCACGAGGATGATCACGGCCACCGCAAGGTTTGTGACCCGCGACAAGCCGCGATCGATCGCGATCGGCCAAGCCCTCCACCCCCCGATCGGGGGTGGAGCATCCGCCAGCGAAATCCTGTCCGAGACCTGTGTATTTTGCATTTAGGCGAGCGACCCCGAGTACTTTTCGAGAGTCGTCCAGGCTTCGTTGCCGAACTTCTCTTTCCAGGAAGCGTAATAGCCGGACTTCTTCAGAGCGTCGCGGAAGCTCTGGGGATCCGACGGCGTCACGACGGTCATCCCCTTTTGCTTCAGAGCGTCCACGGCGCCGATGTTTTCCTTCTTGTTGAACTGGCGCTGTTGATCGGCACCTTCGTTGAAGGCGGTCACGACGATTTTCTGAATGTCCGGGGGCAGCCTGTTCAGCGCGGCGGTGTTGCAGGCGATCCAGTAATTGCCCCATTGGTGATTGGTGACATTGACGATCTTCTGCACCTCAAAGAGTTTTGCATTGAGGAAGGCGATCGGCGCCGTTTCCATTCCGTCGGCGAGATGGGTTTGGAGCGCCGAGTAAACCTCGGCAAATCCGATACTGACCGGCGCAGCGCCCATGCCCTTGAAGATCGAGAACGAGATCGGCGCGACCGGAACACGGATTTTCAAGCCATTGAAGTCGGACGCCGAATTGAGTGGCTTCGCGCTCGTATAGGTTTGACGGAAACCGCTATCCCAGACCTTGTCCATAAGCGTAATGCCGAATTTGGCGACTTCGCTCCGCACGATCTTGCCGAGGTCGCCATCTAGTGACTTCCAGGCCGTCTCATAATCGCGATAGGCGAACCCGATGTCGCTCACTTGCGACATCAATGTCAGGTTGCCGAGCGTGTTCGACGGCGCCGTAGAGAATTCCACGCCGCCAGAGCGCAGGGCCGAGAGCACAACATTTTCGGTGCCGAGCTGGCTGTTCGCGAAAATCTGGATGACCAGGCGGCCCTTGGTCTCGTCCTTGATCCGGTCAGCGACCTTCTGAGCGTAAATCGTCACCGGATCGTCTGTTCCGACCGAGCACGCAAATTTGTAGTTGAACTCCGCATCGGCCGACGAGGCCTTTCGCGTGCCGAGCAGACTGGCGCCACCGAGCGAGGCGCCTGCCGCCAAATGGGAAAACTTCCGACGAGTGAGCATTGATCCTCCTATTGTGCCTGATGTTTATGAGCGTCTCATGTTTATGAGTGTCTTCGGGTTGGAGCCCGTGTCCGGCCGGCAATAAAAGGCAGTCAACGCCTTGGGAGACGGCGGACGACAATTGGTACCGGCAGGCGGGTTGAATGGCCGAAGGTGAAAGCCGCAAGGGCAAACGTCGGCGAGAACGAGGTACGATCCAACGCTGAGCCGATGAGCATCCTCCCTTCGAGCGGTTTTCTTGTTTGCAGGCAAGAGCCGGCACCAGATGCTTAACGTCCCGAATTCGCGCGCCCAAGCGAGAAACGACACGTAACTTGCCGTTCTTCGGCAAGCATCCTACCAGCTCCTGATACGTCCGCCCGATATATACCGTCACGCCAGGCGATACAGCAATATAAATCGAAACTTATCGCATCTGGCATCACCGCAGCGCGACATAACTGTTTTTAAGCGAAAGAAAGTTTCTGAGCCACTCGGCGAGCGCCGCAATCTGCAAAAATTAGCGGCACGATGAGGGGACCACAAGCATGGTCCCCTCCCCGGAACGTCATCGATAGCGCGCGAGGCAGACCCCCGCGATCAATGCAGCGCGTGCCGCACCGCTGCCTGACGGCTTTCGCGCACCACCGACCAGATGATCAATGGCACCATTGCAAAGACCAGCACCATGAAGAAGCAGGAAATCGGCCGCTGGAAAAATATCAGCACGTCGCCGTTGCCCAATAGCATGGTGCGACGGAAGAAATCTTCCATTTCCGGTCCCAACACGAAGCCGAGCAGCGCCGGCGCCGCGGGAAACCTGAAAACCATCATCAGATAGCCAAGCACGCCGAAAAACACGACGGTCCAGACGTCGAAACTCGTGTAGTTCGTGATGTAGGTTCCGATGCAGATGAAGACGAGAACCGTCGGATACAGGAAGCGATAGGGGATCATCAGAATCCGGATCCAGATCCCGATAAAAGGCACGTTGAGAATGACGAGGATGACATTGCCGATCCAGAAACTCATCACCACGCCCCAGAAGATGTCCGGGTGCTGATTCATCAGCGCGGGACCTGGCGTAATGCCCTGAATGATCAACGCGCCGGCCATCAGCACCATGCTGGGACTGCTCGGAATTCCGAGCGTCAGGGTCGGGATGAAACCGGTCATCTCCGCGGCATTGTCGGCCGACTCCGGCGCGACGATGCCTTCGACCGCGCCCTTGCCAAATCGTTGCGGCTCCTTGGCAAGCCGCTTTTCGGTGGCGTAGGACAGGAACGACGCGATCAGCGTGCCGGCGCCGGGCAAGATGCCGAAGAAGGCTCCCAAGGCGGCACCACGCAGGGTCGGAAGCGCCGACCGGCGCAGATCTTCCGCGGTGGGCTTCGTTGTCCCCGTCACCGCCATCATGTTGATGCCGGTTGGATCCATCGCGTTGATCGAGACGATCACCTGCGCCACGCCGTAAATACCCATCGCCAGCGCAATAAGGCTGATCGGATTGTCTGCGATGCCGAACGTGAACCGCGGGGTGCCCGTGTAGATGTCGATACCGACGCATCCGAACATCACCCCGAGCACCACCATCGCAAGCGCCTTGATGGCTGATCCTTCCGAGATCGTCGAGGCGATGATCAGGCCAAACAACATCAGCGCGAAATATTCCGGCGCGCCGAAACGCAAGGCGAAGTCGGCCACGATCGGACCGAACAGCATCAAGAGCGTGATGCCGATTGATCCGCCTACGAACGCCGCGGTCGTGGTCAGAAGCAAGGCAACCCCTGCCCGGCCCTGATTGGCGAGCGGGAAGCCGTCCAGACACATCACCGCGTGAATCGGCGTGCCGGGAATGTTGAGCAGGATGGCGGCGATTCGGCCGCCATATCCCGCGCCGTACCAGATTCCCGCCAGCATGATCACGGCAGTGGTCGGCGGCAGGTAAAATGTGAGAGGGAACAGCACCGAGATGGCCGTCAGCGGGCCAATGCCCGGAATGACGCCGCTCAGCATTCCCACCATGACGCCCAAAAAGCAGTAGAGCAGGTTCGAGTACGAGGTCGCGACGCTCAAACCCAACGCAATGTTCGAAAGAACGCTCACGACATCACTCCCAATGCGGCCAGGCGGCAATCGGAATTGCGAGCTTCAGGCCCACAACAAATATCAGGTAAACGAGCAGGCAGAGCACCAGGCAGAGAGCGGCCAGCCCGAGCGGACGGACATTCAGGTCGGCCAAAGACGCCAACACCGTCAGCACAACGATAGCCGGCACCAATCCGAAAGAGCCGATGGTCAAGGCGAAGCCCGCGACACCGAGGATCACAAAAACCGGTTCGCGAAAGCGAAATCCAAACTTGCTGCCTTCGCGCCGCAGCCCCGCCAGCACGATCGCGAGGCCGAGAAACGCGAGAATCGTTCCCAGCGCCGCGGGAAACAGGCCGTCCCCCACATTCGTCATCGTGCCGCGGCCGTAATGCGTGATGGCATACCACGCGAACCAGGCTCCAAAGACCGTCAGGACCCCGCCGGAGACGATGTCACGATAGTCGCGTGAATACATGGCGCTCTTCCATGCCTCGGGTTTGTCAATTGCGGTGAGACAACGGTCCAGGCAGAGCCCGGCCGCGCTGTCGAAATTTCCAAAGCGATCGATCCGCCCTCAGGCATCGACCAAGTGATCGCGGCGGCAACTGCCTGCGCGGCGCAAGCCCTTGTCGCGACCTGCAGAGAACCAGGGCGCCGCAAAGCGGACCGAACCGCTCGCGACGCCCTTCGCCGTCCAACGTCTACTTCAGTTCCATGGACAGGCCGATGTCAGCGATCGGCTTCTTCCACATTTCCGTCTGCGTCTTCAGAAAAGCCGCGAATTGATCCGGCGTGCTGCCGACAATGACGTTGCCGTCTTGCAGGAAGCGTTCCTTCAATTCGGGACTCGCGATGGCCTTCGAGATGTCCTTGTAAAGCTTGTCGATGACATCGGCAGGCGTCGCCTTCGGCGCGATCAGGCCGTACCATTCGTCGATGCCCGAGAATGACGGCACGATCTCCTTCACCGTCGGCACATCCGGCATCGCCGGCGAGCGGGCATTGCCCGTCACTGCGATCGGCTTGAGGCGCGCTTCCGTAAGCATGGCCTTGAACACCGGATAGACCGAGAGAGTGAGGTTGGTCTCACCCGACACGGTCGCCGTCATCGAAGGCGCGGCGCCGAGATAGGGGATCTGCTTCAGCTGGATTTGGGCAGCCCGATCGAGAATTTCGATCGGCAGGCTCGTGATGTCGCCTGGCCCCGAAGTTGCGACCGTAACCTCGTTGGCGTGATCCTTGGCGTATTTCACGAGATCCGCGACGCTTTGGGTAGGCGCCTTCGGATTGGCCAAGATGAACAACGGAGAGGTCAGAAGCTGCGTCACCGGTTTGAAGTCATCGGACGTGTACGGCATGCTCTTGTAGATCGCCGGATTGATCGCGAGACGCGATGTGACCATGCCGAGCGTGTAACCGTCGGGCTTCGCATTGATCACGGCCTTGGTCGCGAGCGTGGTCGAGGCGCCAGCCATGTTTTCGACGACGACCGGCACCTTCCACATTTCTGACAGCGCCTTGGCGAGCAGTCGGCCATTCGCATCAACGCCACCACCTGCCGGATACGGCAGAATCAAGCGCACCGGACGATCCGGATATTCCGCGTGGGCAGCGCCGCTCGACAACACGGCAGCCATGCCAACGGCCGCAGCGCCCAAAACCGCAAGTGACAAAACTTTTCGCATCAACTTTTTTCCTCCTGGATTCTCTCCTCAAAAAACCCGGAATGACGCGTGTCGTCCGTTCCGGCGCTTTTTGCAGGGGTCCCATCTATCGAGATTTATTTCCGGCCGCTACAGGAATATCAACAAAATTGGCCTTATAGGCGCGAGCCTATATCAGGCAGAACGCGCATTCTTCGGCTCGATCTCCGCCTTCCGCCGGTTCATCAACAAATCCCACCCCTTGAGTAATGACGAAACTTGCGTAAACGGGTGCTTGACCGAGCCGGCGCGACAGATGATCGACGTTGCGACAGCCCGCAAGCGGTTGCTGTCTCGCTGCCTGATCCGCCCAGCAGGTCCATGACAAGCCGCGCCCCTTCGGGGGAACGCGCACGATTTGGGAACAACGAATCAAGATTTGGGAACAACGAACAATGAGCACTTCCACCGCAGATACCTTCGATTTCGTGATCGCCGGCGCCGGAACTGCTGGATGCGGTCTCGCCTACCGGCTCGGAGAAGCCGGTTATTCGGTATGCGTGCTCGAGGCCGGGCCGAAGGATACCAATCCCTATATCCGCATCCCCAGCGGTATCATGAAGACCTCTCATGATACTCGCATCACCTGGCGGTATGAGATGGATGGCGGGGAGAATGCCAACAACCGCAAGATTCCGATCTTTCTCGGCAAGACGCTCGGCGGTTCCAGCGCCATCAACGGCATGGTCTATAACCGCGGCCAGGTCTCCGATTTCGACAATTGGGCCAAAGCGGGAAATCCGGGCTGGGACTACGAATCGGTTCTGCCCTATTTCCGGAAATCCGAGCGCTATCTGAGCGGCGGCGAGGATCGCTATCGCGGCCGTCAGGGTCCAGTCCCGATCAAGATGGCCGAGCGGCGCGATCCCTTGAGCGATCGCTTTATCAAGGCCGCCACTGAAACGGGAATTCTGCCGACCGCCGATTACAACGGCCGCACCCAAGCGGGCGTTTCCTATGTTCAAGGCGTCATCAACAATGGCAAGCGCTGGAGTTCTGCGCATTGCTATTTGCATCCAGCGATCCGCAAATTCGGCGTCGATGTCCGCACCGACGCCTTGGTGCAGCGGGTCCTGGTCAAGGATGGCCGCGCGACCGGATTGGAATATCGACGCGCAGGCAGCCAGGACGTCCAGACGGTTTACGCAAGGCGCTGCACCATCGTCAGCACCGGCGCAACCTTGAGCCCGAAATTGCTGCAACTCTCGGGCATCGGCCCCGGCCCGCTGCTGCAACAGTTCGGCATTCCCGTCGTCGCCGACGTTGCGGGCGTCGGCGAGAATCTCAGCGATCATTATTCGGCGCGCCTGGTCGCTCGCATTCCTTCGGGCCTCGGCTCCGTCAACGAATTGGCCAAGGGAATCCCGCTGCTGTTCGAAATCGCCAAATGGCTGGCGGGCAAGCCGTCGGTCCTGGCGCTGAATGCGATGTCGGTCTTCACATTCTGCAAGTCGGACCCGACCTCGGCCGACTCAGATTATTCGTTGATGTTCTCACCGGCCTGCCTGAAAGGCGGCCGGACCCGTGAACTCGAGGACTTCCCCGGCGTCACAGGTGGCGCCTGGCAACAACGTCCCGAGAGCCGCGGGCATATCAAGATCCGCTCGACCAACATCCAGGATGATCCGATCATCTGGGCGAATTTTCTCGACGCCGAGATCGATCGCAGGACGATCGTGATTGCGCTCAAACATCTGATGCGAGTCTTCCAGACCGAGGCGATGAAGCCGATCGTCAGCCAGATCACGATGCCCGCGCAGGAATGCAAGACGGATGAGGAGTGGCTGGCTTATGCGCGGCAATACGGCATGACCTCCTACCATCCAGCCGGAACCTGCAAGATGGGCCCCGAGAGCGATCCTCTGGCCGTCGTCGATTCGCGCCTTCGGATGCGCAAGGTCAGGGATCTGCGCGTGATCGACGCTTCGGTGATGCCGACACAGATCGCCGGCCAGCTCAATGCGGGCGTGATGATGATCGCCGAAAAGGCCGCCGAAATGTTGCGGGAGGATTATCCGAAATCCTGACAGGGGCAACTGGCCACGCTGCGGCAAGGCTGACCTGACCGACAGTTTGAGAAAACGATTGCTGCGGCGTGCCGCACATATAAGATCGAGTTGCATCCAGGGTTTGCATCGCGGCATCGGACGGACGCGCGCCGGCGTGAGCGGTTCAAATCGCAAACCTGAAACCGCAACGCAGAAACGCAGTGGTGAGCCCTGCCGTTCACCGACCACACTCATCGTGCTGGGTTCTGTCACGCAACGACGGCGCAGATGGCGATTAAGCAGCGGCACCGGCCACCCGGCGCGAAGTTTTCAGTTGTAGACGTCGTCTGCCAGACGGCAGTCTTCAGATAACAACGGAGGATCAACCTTGGACAAGACAGTCGACGCTTTGGCAGGATTCGCCGCCGATCTTCGTTACGAGACCATTCGCCCGGCAGCGATTCATGCAGCAAAACGCAGCATTGCCGATTCGATCGGATGCGCGATCGGCGCACATGATGAACCGACGATGGAAGCACTGCGCAAGGTGGCGGCGACGTCCACCGCCAATCCGCCATGCACGATTATCGGCTGCAACACCAAGACGAGCCCCGAATGGGCCACCTTCGTCAACGGATCGATGATCCGCTACACCGATTTCAGCGACGACTATTTCGGAACCGAAGTCACGACTGCGAAAGGAGATGTCGGCCCGCATCCGAGCGATAATCTCGGCGGGATTTTCGCGGCTGTCGAAACCAAGGACGGCGACGGCAAGGCCGCCATCCTCGGCATGGTGATCGCCTATGAGATTTGCGGCGTGTTCACCGATGAAGTGATCGTCCGCTCAAAGGGCTGGGACTACACCGTCTTTCACGCCATCGCGACCGCACTCGCCGCCGGCAAGCTGCTTGGCTTGAACAAGGAGCAACTGGCCAACGCCGTGCGGCTGTCCGTCGTGCCCAACATGGCGCTGTATGAGACGCGCGTCGGCGAGTTGTCGCACTGGAAGGCGCTGGCCGGCCCGAACTCCAGCCGCAACGGACTGTTTGCGGCACAACTCGCGGGCGCCGGCATCACGGGTCCGGAGCTCGCCTTCGAAGGCAAGCGCGGCTTCATGCGCCAGACCGACGCCAAATTCCAGCTCGGCCCGTTCGGCAGCGCCCAGCATCCATTCCGGATCGAGTCGACCTACTTCAAGTCGATGCCCATCCGATACGAATTGCAGACGCCGGTCGAACTCGCGTTGCGCCTGCACAAAACGCTCAAACCGGACGAGATCAAGTCGCTCAAGGTTTATATGAGCCCGCGCTCGATGGCGACGCGTGAGGAAGAGCCGACGCACTGGAATCCGATGACACGCGAAACGGCCGACCACAGCTGTCCTTACCTGATCGGTGCCGCGCTGTCCGACGGCGCGATTTCTCACGACACTTTCGACGAAAAGCGTTTTCGTGATCCAGCCGTGCTCGCGCTGGTGGATCGCATCGAGATGGTGCCGGACCCCGAACTCGCCAAAATCCATCCCTGGAGAATGAGCGCGCGTTTCGAAATTCAGCTCGCCTCCGGAGAGGTCAAGAAGTTCGAGAACGAAAACCCGAAGGGCCATCCGCAAAATCCGTTCACCGACGCGGATATCGAGGAGAAGTTCTTCGCCCAGACGGCCCACGCGATCAGCAAGTCAAAGGCGCGCGAACTGCTCGACCACATCTGGTCGCTCGAGAAGGCTGCCAACCTGAAGGATCTCTTCCGACTCGCAACGATCTCGTAACACGGCCCGCGAATGGAAAACGCCGCCGGGATGCGGCGGCGTTTCGAGAGATGACTTGATCGCTAAGCCTGCCTAGGACAGCTCCGCTGTTCAAAACAGGCGAAAGCAGTCTGACAGACGCCGTCGAGCTTACTTCTTGCTTCGGACCTCTACGCCGGTCAGCTCTTCGAGCAGCGTCACGACCACCGGATGATATTTTGCGGCGCGGCCCTTGGCCCGAACGGCCTGATACATCTGATCGGCCATGGCGCCGAACATCAGGGGAACGCCGAGCTCATTGCCGAGCTCGAAGGCCAGCGCCAGATCCTTGCGCATGAAGTCGACCGAGAACAGGTCCTTCTCGCCGAAATCGCCCTTCAACACGTGCTGCTGATACTGCTTGCGCATGGAATGGTTGGATCCGACGCCGTTCACGACTGCATCGACCAGCTTGTCGGGGTCGAGGCCGGCCTTCACACCCAGCACGAGCGCTTCGGCATTGGCGGTCGTGCAGATCGCCAGCAGAAGATTGTTGATGATCTTCGCCGTTTCGCCGGCACCGACATCGCCGACATGACGGATTTGTCCGAGCGACCCGAGCACCGGTCGACATCGTTCCAAAATCGAATCCTTGCCGCCGACGACGAGCGCGAGCTCGCCGGACAGCGCCAGATGCGGCCCGCCATTCATCGGCGCCCCGATCACATCGATCTTCTTCTCGGCAAGAGCCTTCGCGACCTTCTGTGTGGTCGACGGCAAGGTCGTGCTCATGTTCACGAACACGGAACCGGGCCGACCGCCTTCGATGATGCCGTTGCTTCCCAGCGCGACCTGTTCGACCTGTTTGGAGTAAGGCACGAAGGCCAGGATGATGTCGCTCTTGCTTGCGACATCGGCCGGCGATGTCGCAGGCTTGCAGCTCGCAAGCGTCTTGATCTGCTCCGGCCTGACGTCATAGACCGTGACCTCGAAGCCCTTTTCGACCAGCCGCTTGGCGGCGTTGCTGCCCATGGCGCCGAGGCCGATGATTCCAACCTTGTCCGTCATCTTGATGTTCCCGTGTCGATAGGCGCCGTGACGCCGTTCTGGCGGTTATCCGCCGCTCCTGATCTACCGTGTCAAAAGTCGTCCCGCATCCGCCTCGATCCTCCTGCATGGCAGCGATCGCCGGTGGCGATCAGATGCCTGTCAGCTTCGACGTGGTCTCGCGCCGGGGGACGATCGCAAGGATACGGGTTCTCTGGTTACGCGCATCCCGGCCTGCAACACAAGCGTTTTCGTATTGTGGGATTTGCTTAAAGTCGAGGCGTGCCGGGGGTGACAACGCCCGGTTCGACCGCGCGCCTTCGATCCGGCAGGTCCTGGCACCCGGACACGGATCGCGCACCGTCTCATCCGCGCGGACGACCTGACGCAGAGATCGCCGCTCTTCGTTGAGACCAGAGGCGGCTGTCCAAAAGTTCCTCCGAAAAAACGGTACCCGGAAACGAAAGCGCGCGTCACCCTTGGCCACACCACCGGCAACGGTCTCGCATCTTGCATCGCACAACGCCCTTTGACGTCGTCCGGTTTGGCCGGTGACGGCTGGCATTGCGGCAAACACCCTGCTCTAATGCGCGGCACGTCGATAACGACGCCAGACACCCAATAAGAGCTTTGAAAAACATGAACCTCGGCAAATTCGCGCGTCTATTCGCGATCCTGAGCTTGGCAAGCGGCACGTCACAGACCGCGTTGGCGCAAGCAGATTATCCGTCGCATCCCATCAAGCTGGTCATCGCCTTCGCGCCGGGCGGCCCTGGCGATATCCTGGGGCGGCTGCTTGCTGACCGTGTCGGCGCCGAACTCAAGCAGAGTATCGTTGTCGACAACCGCGCGGGCGGCGCCTCCGTGATCGGCACCTCGACGGTCACCAAGGCTGATCCGGATGGCTACACCATCCTGCAGGTCACGGGCTCGCAGAAGACGATCGAGTATCTGCTTCCCTCGGTGCCGTTCAATTTCGACAAGGACCTGACCCCGATCATCGGCGTCGGCGCCACGCCGCTTGTGCTCGCCGTTCCGCCGTCAATCAAATCGATCGATGAACTGATTTCGATGTCGAAATCGAATCCGAACGGCATCAACTACGCAACAAGCGGCGTTGGCACGGTTGCGCATCTGGCTGCCGCGCTGTTTGCGCAGGATCGCCAGATGAAAGCGACACCCGTTCCCTACAAGGGGGGCAGCCCGGCCACGCAGGCGCTGATGGCGGGTCAGGTTCAGTACTTCTTCGCGACGCCAGAGATTGGAGAACTCGCGAAGTCAGGTGCCGTTCGCCTGCTCGCGGTTACGTCGGAGCAGCGCGTGCCAACCTTGCCGGATGTCCCGACGATGAAGGAACTCGGCATGCCCCAGAACGATTTCCGGATCTGGTACAGCTATTATGCGCCTGCGAAGACGCCGCCGGCGATCATCGACCGTCTCTACAAGGCTTTCGCGGCCGCGATCGCCGACGCGACGGTGCAGGCCCGTCTGCAAACGCTGGGCCTGATCCCGAACGTGCAGAACCCCGCCGCATTGACCGAGTTCGTCAAATCCGATTCCGCGCGCTGGAAGAAGGTCATCGACGACAACAAGATCACCGTCGAGAACTGATCGGCGGCTCGGTTCCGCACCGGCGGAATGGAACGGAACAATAGAAGACAATAAGAGGGCGCCTCGCGGGCGCCCTCTTTCGTTGTGACGGTTTCCGTTATGATGGTTTTCGTCAGGCGCCGAGCAGCCAAAGCTCAAGCCACGAGGCCGACCTCGCGGGCCTTGATCTGCAGCGCGATGTAGTGCGACCACACCCGCCCCTGGGCGAAACCGCCGCCGGTGATCCACAATCCCTTCTGAGGGGTCGGCTTGTACATGTTCCAGAGCTCACCGCCAGGATCGAGTCCCCAGACCTGACCGACCTTGTCGGCGATCTCGTCACCCAACAACCGCTTCAAGACATCTCGCGGCGGCTCATAGC
>Ga0081455_10001342_pt1 | contig 30466 bp, 30 predicted proteins | sample TabmetS3T2R1_FD_70207 | JGI IMG/M metagenome (GOLD analysis project Ga0081455, IMG submission 70207) | Tabebuia heterophylla rhizosphere microbial communities from the University of Puerto Rico - S3T2R1 | ecosystem: Host-associated > Plants > Roots > Rhizosphere ... | reverse complement strand
GCCGGCGAATTTCAGCGCGACGCGGCCTTTATGCATGCGCGAGTTTTCGAGGTCGAGAAGGAGGAGCCGTCCGTCGGCGCGTTTGACATAAACTCTGCCTAGTCTGGCGAAGCGCTCGGGGAAATCAGTCAGCAGATCGGCGATGACCTCGCCGCGATGTCCTTGTGGGCGGGCGATCCGCGCCACGCTGATTAAATCATCCTCCCTGGCGTCTTCTTTGACGTCAGGGCCCGCAGCCGCGCGATCCTGTTTCCCGCGGTCATTCATTCGAGGATTTCAAGCACGAAGCGCTTTTTGAGCTTCGTTCCCGAGGCGTTGAGGACCGTGCGAATCGCGCGCGCGGTGCGCCCCTGTTTGCCGATGACTTTTCCGAGGTCGCCTTCGGCGACGCGCAATTCGAGCACTGTCGCCTGATGGCCCTCGATCTCCTTGACGTTCACCCTCTCGGGGTGATCGACCAACGTCTGGGCTATCAACTCAACCAGCTCTTTCATTGCGCCGTCTCCACAACCTGCTGCTGCTCACTCTTGCGAATCAGGTTCCGCACCGTGTCGGTCGGCTGCGCGCCGCATTTGAGCCAGTAGTTGATGCGATCGTGATCGAGTTTCAGCTCCACCGGCTCGCGGCACGGGTTGTAATGGCCGACGATTTCGACGAAGCGCCCGTCGCGTTTCGCCCGCTTTTCGGCCACGACGACCCGGTAAAACGGCTTCTTCTTCGCTCCCTGTCTCGTCAATCTGATTGCTAACAAAGTAACTCACCTCCAAATGTAATCATGCCCGCATTATAAGTTGAGTCGGCGGGCGGTGGGTAGTGGATAGCGGATAGCGACCCACTGCCCACTCCCCATTCCTCACTCACCTACGTTTCTTCTTCTTCTGTTTCTGTTTCTTCTTGCGAGAGCCGACGCCCGTCAGCTTGCGCACGACCTTCCCCTTCAGGCCGCCGAGCATCCCGTCGCCTCCCATCAGTTGCGCCATCATCGTTTTCATTTCGACGTACTGCTTGAGCAATTTGTCGACGTCTTTGACCTTATTTCCGCTGCCCATCGCGATGCGGCGGCGGCGCGACGCGCTGATGATCAGATGGTTCTCGCGCTCGGCGGGCGTCATCGAGTTGATGATCGCCTCCGTGCGCCTCATTTCCTTTTCCATCTGCGCCGACATTTCGGGGGTCATCTTCGGCATGCCTTTGAACATGTCGCCGGGCAGCATCTCCAGAAGGCTCGACACCGAGCCGAGCTTCTTCATCTGTTGAAGCTGGTCGCGGAAATCTTCGAGCGTGAAGGCGTTCCGCTCCATCTTCTCCTGCAGTTCGAGCGCCTTCTGTTCGTCGACCTCTTCCTGCACTTTTTCGATCAGTGACAGGACGTCGCCCATCCCGAGGATGCGCGAGACGATGCGTTCGGGGTAGAAAGGATCGAGCGCGTCGTATTTTTCGCCGACGCCGACGAATTTTATCGGCTGGCCCGTGACCTCCTTGATCGAAAGCGCGGCGCCCCCGCGCGCGTCGCCGTCCATCTTGGTCAGGATGACGCCGGTCACGCCGACGCGGTCATGGAACTCCTTCGCGCTCTTGACCGCGTCCTGTCCGGTCATGGCGTCGGCGACGAAGAGCGTTTCGGCCGGAAACATTTCGGCCTTGATGCGCTGCAACTCTTCCATCAGCGCGTCGTCGATGTGCAAACGGCCCGCCGTATCGATCATCAGCGTGTCGAAGCCGACCTGCTCGCAGTGCAGCCGCGCCGCGCGGCACAATTCGATCGGGTCGTCGATGCCTTCGCCCGCGAACACCGGAATGTTGATCGCCTTGCCGATGACCGCCAACTGGTCGCGCGCGGCGGGGCGATAGACGTCTACGGAAAGCAGCAGCGGGTTGCGGTCCTGATTTTTATAGAGCCATTTCGCCAGCTTGCCCGTGGAGGTCGTCTTACCAGACCCTTGCAGTCCGACGATCATCACCGAATTCGGGCGGCGCGAGGTGAATAACAACCGGCTGGACGTGCCCCCGAGCATCTCGACCATCTCGTCATAGACGATCTTGACCACCTGCTGACCGGGCGAGAGCTTCTGCAACACCTCTTGCCCGACGGCCTTGCTCTTGACCCGCTCGATGAAGTCTTTGACGACCTTGAAATTGACGTCGGCTTCGAGCAGAGCGATGCGAATCTCGCGCATCGCCAGATCCAGATGCTCCGGGGACAAACGGCTCTCGCCGCGCAAATCCTTTAGAACTTTCTTGAGCTTGTCTGATAACGCCTCGAACATAGGTCAATCACATGGGGAGCGATCTTTTAGCGCATGCAAAACGAAGAGGATACGGACGCGCTGAGCGGGTGTCAAGGCGACAATCTCCGGCTACGGCTTCGCAGGTGAATGAGGTAAAAACCGCGATGGGCGAGAAAGAGAAGAAGATTCGCCGGGCGAGAGCTGGGTCGCGCGAAATTTAAATGCTCTGGTTAATCGAATATATCTTATCAACGATCAACACGGCGATCGGCGGGTAGACCAGGGCATATATAACCGCGTGGGCCATTATGGTGTTGTCCTGCGGTCTCGGGGAGAAACTTTCAAGCAACAGTCTGATCACAATGCCCGCGCCGACCGAGAACAAATAACCGATAATAACAAAGGCCACCGCGTCACTGCGCTTAAACCGCTTGCTGGATTTCCTGACCGGGCGCGTCACTGACATTCTGGGCTGGCGATAGGTGTAATAATCGAAATGCTCCTTGAGGTTGGTGTAGAGATGCCGGACTCCGATGATAAATAGCAGAGCCAGAGTAAGGAGCCATAAAGCTTTCCATAAATCACTGATCTCGCTGGGCGGCACGATCAGTCCGGCTGTAATCGCCGCGAAGAAAGTCGAAACGAACAGCGTGACGATCGTATAGACGGCCTTGCCGCGCGCGCGCGTCTCTTCGCGCTCGCGCCTCAACCATTCGTTGACGATGTGGTCTGCGCGCTGTTGGTAATGCGCGCGGCGCGCGGCGCGCGCGGCGGCGGAGTCGGGCTGGCGGGAGCGAGCCGCCGATGAGACTGAACCAGTCCGGTCGTAAGTCTTGCGACGCTCCGGGTCGATCAGCGTGTGATAAGCCTCATTGATCTGAGCGAATTTCGACTGGGCTGCTGGATCGGAGTTGACGTCAGGGTGATATTTACGCGCCAATCGGCGGTAAGCGGATTTGATCTCATTAGTAGTGGCCGTGCGGTTGACGCCCAGCACAGTATACGGATCGCCCATCTCCGACGCGCCCCCTCGCTCGCGTGACGGCGTTATTTTACGCCTTCCCCGGTCAGTTTCAAGGATAAGGTTTTACAGACCGCAGAGACCGCAGAGGCCGCAGAGAAGGAGGGGGAGAGGAAAGGGAGGATCGCAAACTCCCTCTGTCTCTATGTCTCTGCCGTCTAGCTGTCTCTTCGTCCCCTCAGCGTACGACGCCCGTTAGAGGACTGCTCGCGCTGGCGTACAACCGCCTTTCCATTCGCCCGGCGAGATAGGCGAGTCTTCCCGATCGCACTGCGAGCCTCATAGCTTCAGCCATCTCCCCCGGGTTCCCGGCTTCGGCGATCGCCGTGTTCATCAGGACGCCGTCCACTCCCAACTCCATGGCAAAGCAAGCGTCGGAGGGGGATCCCACGCCTGCGTCGACGATGATCGGGACCTCAGTGATCCGCTCGCGCATGATCCGCAGATTGTTCGGGTTCTGAACGCCGAGTCCGGAGCCGATCGGCGCGGCCAGAGGCATCACCGCCGCCGCGCCAGCGTCAATCAGCTTCTTCGCCATGATCAGATCGTCGTTGAAATAAGGCAGAGCTGTGAAGCCCTCTTTGACTAATATCTTCGTGGCTTCTAGCGTGGCCTCGTTGTCGGGAAAGAGCGTCTTCTGATCGCCGATCACCTCGACCTTGATCCAGTCCGACAAGCCGACCTCGCGAGCCAGCCTGGCGGTCCGCACGGCTTCGTCAACCGTGTAGCAGCCGGCCGTGTTCGGCAGGATCGAGAACCTCTTCAAATCGATGAAATCGAGCAGAGACGGCTGCGAACGGTCCGTGACGTTGACGCGGCGCACGGCGACGGTGATCATCTCGGCGCCGCTGCGATCGAACGCGGCGGCCATCTCATCGTTGTCGCGGTATTTTCCTGTGCCTATGATCAGGCGCGAATTGAACTCGCGCCCGGCGATGATGAGTTTATCGTTCATAATGCGCCACAGCAGCCACCGCAGACACAGAGGAAGAGAGAAAAAGAGATTGCCTATAAAGCTTCTTTTCTCTTTCTGCTCTGTGTCTCTGTGGCTGCGGTGGCCATTTCTTCATCCTAAAGTTTGTCGGCCTGATTTATCAAAAGAGCGTCACTTTCACGGACAGGTACTTCCTCGGGTTCTGGCGGAAATCATAGAGCAATTTCGTCACCTCGGCCGAGAGGTTGTTCGCGTTGTTATAAAGGCGCTCGTCTTTGAGTATCATTCCCATCGTGCCTTCGCCCTTCTCCAGGCGCGACATGATGACACCCAGCCTCTCGATCGAGCCGCGCATGTCGGTGTAGAGTTTGTCATCGTAGATCAATTTGCCGACAGTTCCCTCGCCGCGCTCGACCCTGGCGACCATGTTCTCAAACCGGCCTGTAGTCTGATCCAACCTGGCGATGAGCGAGCTGGCGTCGTTGTAAAGCTTGTCATCCTTGAGGAACTTGCCGAGGTTGCCTTTACCGAAACGGAGTTGGTTTTCGACCTGGTCGGAGATGTTGCGCAGTTGGGTGATGGCCTCGGTCGCCTGTTTGTAAAACGTCGGATCGCTGACAAGTTGGCCCATAGTCCCCTTGCCGGCCTTGATCTCTTGCATGAGGCTCTCGGCCTGGCGCACGGCGCTGTCGAGGTTTATGTAGAACGACTCGTCGTTGAGAAACCTACCTGCCGTTCCCTTGCCGGACTTCAAATTCCCGGTCATATCTCTGATGTCGGCGGCTATAAAGTTGAGGTGGCCGACCGCCGTCTGCGCGGCGTTGATGATGTCGCCGACGCTCTTTTGGGCCTCGCTGGGAATGCTGTCGCCGTCCTGTATCGGCTTGCCCGCGTTGGTGCCCAGGGTGATGTCAATGACGTTGTCGCCGAGCACTCCGGCGCCCTTAAGCACGGCCATCGAATCGGTGCGGATGCGCTCGACCGCGGGAGTCTCGCCGAGCCTGCCGTCGATTTCCATGACGATCTCAATATTGTTCTGCGATTCCCGGGAGTTCGGGATCTTACCGAAATTGATCTCTCTGACGCTGCCCACCTTCTTGCCCGAAAGGCGCACCTCAGCGCCTTTGCGCAGCCCGTCGACGTTCGCCATCTGAGTCTTGACGGTGGCGGTCTTGCCGATGCCCGGCAATCTGATGTCGCCGCTGACGGCGAAAACGACGAGAATCAAAATAGCCACCGCCGAAAGAACCAGAATACCCACGCGTAATTCCGAAAAACTCGCTTGCTTACGTTGAGCCATAAAATGCCTCCAAAGTTGCTGACCTGGGAATGGGACTCACAGGACCTATGGGACCTTTAGGGCTCATAGGGCTCACGAGTCCTACAGGTCCCACAAGTCCTATGAGTTCCATAAGTCTTATTCCCAAATCATCGCTCATTGTCGAGGAACTTGCGAATGTAAGGGTCGCGCGAATTGCGCATCTCCTCATCGCTACCGCTGAATATGACGTTCCCGTCCTTCAGCATGATGAATTTGGTATTTACAAGGCACATCTTGTCGCCTTCTTGCTCGAAGACCAGGTTGCCGTAATCGTCGCGCACGACGTACTCGCTGGCCAACACCTCGATGTCCTGCAAACGGTGCGTGACGAAGATCGAGGAGACCTCTTCCAGGTCGCGCAGCTTCAGAGCCAATTCGCAGATCGTGCGGGCGGTGATCGGGTCGAGGCCGGCGGTCGGCTCGTCGTAAAGGATGATCTTAGGGCTTCCGACCAGCGCCCTCGCGATGCCCACGCGCCGGCGCATGCCCCCCGACAGCTCGTTCGGCATCTTGTCCGCCGCGTCATCCAGGTCGACGAACCGCAGCATGCGCATGACGATCGGCTCGATCTCGGACTCGCGCGCCTTCTGTTCGCGCAGGCGGTAGGCGACGTTGTCGTAAACCGAGAGGCTGTCGAACAACGCGCCCTCCTGAAAGACCATTCCGATCTTCTGCCGTATCTCCATCAACCGCTCTTCGGTGTAATCGGTGATGTCTTCACCGTCTATTAGAATGCTGCCCGAATCGGGTTTGATCAACCCCAGAGCCAGGCGCAGCAGCGTGGACTTCCCCGTGCCGCTCCCCCCCATCACGACCTTGGATTCGCCGTAGCGCACGTTGAAGCTGACTTTGTCCAAAACCGTGCGCTCGTCGAACGCGAGTGAAACGTCTTTGAATTCGATGGCATGAAATTTATTCGTCATAAGCAAGACCGGCGGCTACAGCAGCAACGAGAGGATCAATTTCGAGAGCAGGAAATCGACCGCGATGATCAGGATCGAAGCGACGACGACCGATTGAGTGGTCGAACGCCCGACGCCGACGGTGCCGCCCGTGGTGCTCAGTCCTTTGTAACAACCGATGATCGCGATGATGAATCCGAAGACGGTCGGCTTGATCAACCCGCCCAGGATTTCGTTGTAGGTCACAGCCTCTTTCGCCGAAGAGATGTAGACCGACGACGCCTGCCCTTGAAACGACATCGCCGCGAGCATCCCACCCATGGTGCCGGTCATGTCGCAGACGACCGTTAGTGCGGGCGCCATCGTCACCAGCGCGACGATGCGCGGCGTGACCAGTTTTTTGATCGGGTCGGCCCCGAGGGCGCGCATGGCGTCGATCTGCTCGCTGACGAGCATGGAGCCGAGTTCGGCCGCGATGCCCGACCCGACGCGGCCCGCCAGCATCAGACAGGTCAGCACCGGCCCGAGTTCGCGGATCAGGCTGGTCGCCACGAGCTGGCCCGAAACGTTCTGCACGCCGAATTTCTGAAGCGTGTTGCCGGTGTTGAGCGCCAGCACGGCCCCGGTGAAGAATCCCGTCAACAGTATGATCGACAGGCTGCCGAAGCCCAGGGTGTCCATTTGCCGGATCATCTCGCGCATGTAGTAAGGCGACCGGAGAATCCCGCGCGCCACACGCCAGATGAGCAGGGTGATTTCTTGTACTTGGATGATTCCGCTGATGATCAGATTCATTTGGGTTCGCGTTCAGTCATCGAAATTGGCGCCGTGAGAAACGCGCCGCTGAACGAGCGCATTATGATGCTGTTTTTGCATTCGCAGGTCAAGACAAACCCGGTTTCCGCAAGGCGCTTATCTTATGAAGAGGGGCTCATCGATCCTGCGGCAAGGGCGGCTGCGGCGAGAACAGCCGGGCCTGATCCGTCAAGCGCTGGGCCTTGGGTAATTCTTCGACGGCCCGCAGCGCCTGATCGTCGCTCTCGATCAAAAACCGCTCGCCGGCCTCCATGCCGTAAGCCGCGGTGATCACTTCGGCGCGAATGCGGCGGCGGGCGTATTCCATATTTCGGTTGAATTGGTCTTCACTCACCTGCAACTCGCGGCGCTCGCGTATGAAAGAGCGGAAGGCGGCGATGACCTGATCGGTCAGATGATACTCATTGCCTCGGAGTTGATAACCGTATTCCGTCCGCTTCACCGCGTAATCGCCTAAGCCCGCGACCTGCCCCGCGACCAGCAGCCGCGCGAACTCGAAGCAGGCGTCGCGCAGACGGATGTCCGTGTCGGGAATCTTGACGACCACGTCCGGCGTGATGCCTCCGGCGTTGCGCTTACCCATAGCCGCCCCGACCTTCGATTTGGAATGCGATTTCGACGGGCGCTTCGCCGCCGGCTCTTCGCCGCGGCCGGCGATGAAGTAGTCGTAGATGCCGACGCCGCTGTAAGGCCGCTGAATCGAACGCCCGTTGGGCGTGTAGTATTTCGCGGTCGTCAGCGTCAACCCGGTTTTCCACCTCAATGAATAGACCGTCTGCACCAGGCCTTTACCGAAACTCTCCTCGCCGACCAGACGCGCGCGACGCCAGTCTTGCATCGCCGCCGCGACTATCTCCGAAGCCGACGCCGTTTCGCCGTTGATCAATATCACCATAGGCATGGTTTCCGGATTTTGATTCTCCGAACGGTAGACTTTTGGCGGACGCCCCTCGCGCCCGCGCACCGAGACGATTTCAAGCTCCTTCGGCAAGAACATCTCGGCCACCCGGATAGCCTGCTCCAACAGCCCGCCGGGATTGCGCCGCAGGTCCAGAACCAGCGAATTCATCCCCTGCTCTTTGAGTTGCGAGATCGCGCCGCGCAACTCCTCGGTGGTCTCCTGATTGAACCCGCCGGTCAGACCGACGTAACCGATTCCGGGTCGCATCATAAAGGAGTTCCGCACTGACGGGAACGGCACCTCGTCGCGAGTGACCTCCACGGTCAGCGGCTCCGGAGCGCCGGCCCGCTCGATGGTGAGGCTGACTTCGGCGCCGCGTTCGCCGCGCACGTGCTTCAAGGCGTCCGACTGCGTCCAGTCCTTGGTGGACTGGCCGTCGACCGCTATGATCGCGTCGCCGTAGCGCAACCCCGCGCTCTCGGCGGGCATTCCCTGACTGACGCCGAGCACGTAGAGCCGCCCGTTGCGCTGATTGATTGTCACGCCTATGCCGTAGAAATGGCTGCTCTGTTCATCCTGCATTTCGCTGAATTCGCGCCTTCCGTAAAAGCCCGAATGCGGGTCGAGAGAATGAAGCATCCCCAACACCGCCCCGCGGGTCAGCCGCTCTTTGTCCGGAGTGACGGCGTAATTGTCATCAATGAACTCGACCGCCTTGGCGAAATCCCGCACGGCCGGATTGTCCGCCATCCCGTCGCTGGGTTTGCTAAGGGCCGCCGAATCGTAACAGAATCCGCCGATTCCCGCAGACACGGCGAGGATCAGAATCGCGATCACCGGGATCGCGGCCCGCGGCCGTTTCTTACTGTGGATGATTGCGGATTGGGACTCTGGGACTGCGGACTGCGGATTCTCTGATTGCGGATTGCGGATTGCGGATTGCGGATTTCCGGTCTCGGGTAAGTCCGTCCCCGGTTGCTGGTAAGTTCCTATTTCTTTCGGTTCAAATGCATCCATTACATCAATCCTTTAATCTACAATCAACGCGTCAATCAACGCATCAATCAACGCATCAATCCGCTATCCGCTATCCGCTATCCGCAGTGTCAATGCCACTTCCTCACAGCAATCAAAAAAGCGACGGCTGTTCGACGAGCGATTCAGGATCAACAACCGCTTGCCCGATCAGCCGTTTGAAGAGGTTGGCCGATCCCGGCGAATGCCCTTGATAGTGATTATTGAAATAACCGTAGATGGTTCCAACCCCGCCGCGTAATATTTCAAACGCCGCCGCCCATTCGGCCGTCTCGCGATCCCGATCGATCTGTATGCGCGAGAACTCCGTCAACACCCGCGGTCCCATCCAACGCACGTAGGAGAAATCCGGCGCCGAACGCGCCGTCAGGCGTTCGGCCAAACTGATAGAGATTTCCCGAGGAATCCATTTGCTGTCCACCAGCGCGAGCGCGACCCCATGCGCGTTCAATAAGCTCAGCGTGCGTTCGCAAAATTCCTCGCCGAGCCAGGAATCGTCGCGGAACTCGATCGCGAATCGCATCCTCGAGGGCAGCAGCGGAATGAAACTCTCCAGCGCGCCCCACGAGCGCGGCGAAAAATCGGGCGGCAGTTGTATCAAAACCGCTCCGAGCTTCTCTTCCAAACCGCGCGCACGCTCGCAAAACCGTTCAAGAACCCCCTCGCAATCACACAGCCGTTGAAGATGCGTTATCTCCTGCGGCAACTTCAGCGCATAGACAAAACCTTGCGGCGCGCGACTGCGCCAGGCGACGATCGAAGCCTCGGACGGGATCGCATAAAAGGTCGAATCGATCTCGACCGTGTCGAAGACCCGCGCGTATAGCTCGAAGAAAGCCGCCGCCTTTGCGCCGCGCGGATAGAACGGCCCCACCCAGTCCTCATAGTTCCATCCCTGTGTCCCGATATGAATTTCACTCACGACGCAATGCCCCATAGCGTTTCATCTGTGATGTTTAACGCCGCAATATCCCATCCCTGATCGAGCGCTTAATCATATACGATCCAAACCGCTCAACCAACCATCTTTCTAACATCACAATCCTGCGCGTCGAGGCTTTCGTCAAACGCGAATCAAATGGGCGATCCGCCGATAATGCTTCGCGCTCATCCCCCGCACGATGATTACGTCCTGCGGGCGCTTGAACGGGCCGTGCTTGCGGCGATGCTCGACGACGCGCGAGGCGAGGGCGGGGCCCACGCCCGGCAATCGCTGCAATTCTTCGACCGAGGCGGTATTGATGTCGATGCGCTCTTCGTTCTGGGGATGGGAAATTGAAGCCGCGGCGGACGGCGGCGTCAAGATAAGCGCAAGGCCGAAGAGGAAGCCCGCGATGATCGTAGGGCAGGCGCCGTTCATGGAGCATGTCATACAGCGGATTGCAGTTGGACTCGGCCTTGCGCCTTGCGAGTAACCATCTCACGCAAATGCGCAAAGCATAGAGATAAATGAAGCGTGCGCATTAATCAGATCGGCGGAGCCTTTGGGGCGGGGTTCCGAGCAACCGCGCCCCAAAGGCCGCCGCCATTTCATACGTGACTACATTCAACTATCACTCTTCAACTTGATAGACATTTCCCTTCCACACGACCACGACGCGCCGACCGAGCGCGAAGTATTCGGCGAGTTTCGGCTCTTGGCCGATCAGGTTGAAGTATTCGTCGCTGGCGAATTTCAGCTTAACGACGGGCAGTTTGGCCTCGGCTTTGAACTCGCTGTCGTTCCAAACCCCGTCGCGCAGGTAGAAGTTCTTGCCTGCCATATTGCGCATATTACTCATCGAAGACGAATTCCTGGCGAGGTTTTCGGCATTGCGCAACTCTTCTTTATCTTTGCTGAAAGTCACTGCGCCACTGCCCGCGACACCCGACGGGACAGGAGCCGCCAGTGGAGGTGGCGGGGAATCGGCAGATTCCTGCGCACGTTGCCGGCCCTTCATGGTGGGCCGTTTGGCTGCATCGCGCCTAGATTCTGAACTGTCTCCGAAGACTTCCTCAGGGCCCAAACGGCTCAACTGTTGGTTCCTCATTCCCGGTTCCAGAACGAGGTACGACGTGTAGGGCGTGACGATGCCGTAGCGCGTCCCGAGTTCGACGATCTCGTCGCGCAACTCTTTCGATTCGCCGTTCACACGAATCTGATCGAGCAGATGGCCGACGCGCCGCATAGCCCACAGGTACGGCAGGAATTCGTTGTCGCTCTGCCTTTCGGGAAACTGGAGGTCGTCGTACATGAAGCGCCGCTCGCGGCCATTGACCTTGCCGGTGAGCGTCATGCGGATTGCGGACGGGCGCGGGCGATAACGCCCCATCAGAACGAGCTGCGACCCGTGAAAGACGTCCGGCGTCGCCCGCGGATAGACCAGGTCGGTCTCCACTCCGCCCCAATCGATCTTCACGTCGCTCAAGACCGGATTGTTGACCTTGGCGAAGAAGTTCGAGACTTTGACCTCAATGTCTTCTTTCGGTTCGATGTAGGCCACCGCCCCGCGATTTTCGTTGGCCAGGCCGTCGAGCAACAGGGTGTTGACGTCGTAACCTACGCCGAAGGTGAATAATCGCGTGTTGGCCTTGTTGGCCAGTTTGACGTTCGCCAGGATGCCGCCGGCCTTAGTCTCGCCGACGGTCGGCTGGCCGTCGGTGATGAGCACGACTATTTGCGGTCGGTCGCCGGCTTGGATCTGTTTGAACGCGGCCATCAAGGCGTCGTTGATGTTCGTGCCGCCCGTCGCGCGCATTCTCTCGATGAATTCGCGCGCCTGCTTCTTGCCCTCGTCGTCGGCGGTTATGAGGCGCTCGCTCAGCAAACGCTCTTCGCCGGCGAAGGAAATGAGGTTGAACCGGTCGCGCGGGTTGAGCGAGCCGACGCCGTGACGCAGAGCGGCCTTGGCCTTGTCCATCTTGCCTTCTTCGGCCATCGAGCCGGAAGTATCGAGCACGAAGATCACGTCCTTCGCCGAGACCTCGCGGTCGTCAAGCTCGGCCTTCGGCGAAACGAGCAGCAGGAAGAAACCGTCTTTGCCGGGATCGCGGTAGGTCAGCAGAGAGAGTCCGATGTCCTGATTCGAGAGAGTGTAGAAAAGCTGGAAATCGGTTTGGGCGCCGCCGCGCGACTCAAAACTCAAACGCGCCTTGCGCTCGCCGTCCCGCTTCACGTCGATATCGTGCGAAGGCGAATAGACCCCCTTGATCTCCGCCTTCGAAGAGATTTCGACGACGGCGGAAATCTGTCCGAGCGAAGAGCCGTCACCTGGCCGCGCTTGCCGGTTCTCCGGCTCAGACCCTCTTCGCGGCCACGGCCCCGGGAAGGGCCTCGGCGGCTGAACCCAGAACCCTTGGGACTGCCAGCCCGTTCCGAGCGGATAGCGATAGGCCACCGTCCCGCCCTCGTTGCGCAGGACCTGACTGTAGGTCAATTCGATCTTCTTATCGCTGTGCGGTTGAATCGGGAAGACGCTGGCCTGAAAAAGATTCTTGCCGGCGTATTCGAGCAGCGCTGGATCGCGACGCGACCGTACGATGTCGTTGTAAATCCGCCTCGCCTCGTCACGCGACCGGACCTCGCCGACCAGCCGCTTGTCGCCGTCCCACATCGCGAACTCGGTGATCGACACGTTGTCGGGCAGCGGGAAGAAGTAGACGCCTTCGAGCAGGTAAGGCGTGTCGTTTTCAAAGACCTGCTCGACCTGCGTGACCGTGACCTGATCCGTGATTTTGGCCGTGAACCGGATGCTTTTGACCTTGAGCGGACGTTGCGGGACTTCCATAGGCGGCGGGCAACGGACTTCAGGTCGTGGGCAAGGACGCGGAATGATGATTCCCTGCGCCTGCGCCGCCAGTGTGAACAAAAACACGCACATCAAAGCCGTAAACAAATGACCTAGCTTCATACTTTTTCCTCCTCGGAGATGAATAGGTCTTATGGGACTTATTGGACTCATAGATTCATAAGTCCCATGAGTCCTATAAGTCCTATCCATGACACTCATGGGGACACTCATGGGCAACATTCATTTGTTAGAACGCAGACGCGTTTCGTCGTTGCATGAACACCAATCACACAGCATCCGCAGGAGCAGGAGCGGGCGCAGTAGCGGGCGCAGTAGCGGGCGCAGTAGCAGGCGCTGTGGCGGACGCTGGCGGACGCTGGCGGACGCTGGCAGAAGTTTGAGGTCTCCGTTTGCCGTAAACTTCTTGAACGGAAGAATTTTCCATGATTAATTGAGAAACTATGTAATATATGCGCTCAGATAAAAAATCAACTGTATTCTTTTGAGATACTAAGCCGCTCGAAACCCTCTATGCGAGCGGTCAATCAATTATGTAACCCATTGCGAATCTATTACATCGCCGGCGAGCTATGACCTTTTCAATCGCTGGTATAAGTCTTGCTCATAATGCTGCCGCAATGGAGAGCATTCGCCAATGTGTTTGACTGGAATTAACCACACCAGGAGGAGAATTTTAATGAAGAGGAATTTGATTGGTCTACTATTGTTGTTCGGTCTGGCGCTCGGTCTGAGCCTGCCCGTCACCGCGCAGGAGAATGCTAGCGCGCAGAGCGATTCGCCTCGCTTGAGCCGCGTTCCCGCCGGGCAAAAGCAGAAGCTCAGAGGCGTCATCGTCAAACGTGAAGCCGACAGTTTCATTCTTCGCGATCTGTCCGGCTCCGAGGTTCAGGTCAACCTGAGCAACATCACCAAAGTCGAAGAGAAAAAGGGCAACCCGTTCCGCCGCGCCAAAGATTACGGCACGACCTCGCTATTGCGCGGACTGTCGGTTGAAGTGGAAGGCCGTGGCGAGGCTTCGGGCGCGCTGCTCGCCGACAAGATCAAGATGAGAGATTACGAGTTGGTTGCGGCGCAAACTACCAACGCCCTCGTGGTGCCTGTCGAAGGGCGCGTCGGCGAGGCCGAGAATCGACTCTCGCAGGCCGAGGCTAACGCCCAGCGGCTGTCGGGCCAGCTCGAAGAACTGTCCGCCGTCGCCAACACGGCCCGTGGCGGCGCGAAGGCCGCTCAGGAGACGGCTGATCAGGCCGTCGCCGCCGTCGGAGCGACCAACAAGCGCATTGACAGCATCCTTACCGGCCTCGACGAATATGAGTCGAAACACGGCGTCACCGTCAATTTCAAAGCCGGCAGCTTCAAACTCTCGCCCGAATCGATGGCGAGCCTCGACGAGATCGCCGTTCAGGCCAAGACCGAAAAAGCCTACGTAATCGAGATCACCGGCTACGCCTCGTCCGAAGGCGGGCAGGAATATAACAAGCGTCTGAGCCAGCAGCGCGCCGACGCCGTGGTTCGTTATCTGGCTGACAACCACATGATCCCGCTGCGCCGCATCGTCACTCCGCATGGTTACGGCACGCTCAATCCGGTGGCCGACAACACGACTCGCGATGGCCGCAAGGAGAATCGCCGGGTCGAAGTCAAGATTCTGGTCAACCGTAGCCTGTCGGGCAGTCCGAATTCGACCGGCGCGGGACAATAAGTCGCCACGCTTCAATGAATCGGAAATATCAGCGACGAGTGGTAAGCTCCGATGACGGACTTACCACTCGTTGTCGTTTCGGGCCTATTCAGCTATTGTTTCCCTCTCGTGGGATCCCCCTAAAATTAACGGACGGCAAAGAAAGCAGGCGGAAAGACTTATGAATTGGATTCGAAATTTCAGGCGTTTGAAATCTCTGGCTGTTTTTTCGATCGCCTCCGGCCTCATGCTCGCAATGACTGCGGCCGGACAATCTACGCGCGAGCGGCGAATTGATGGCGAGCCTCAACAGCAGCGGCCGGAGCAGCCTAAACAGGAGCAACCCAAACAGACCAAACAGGACCCACAGAAACCCAAGCCGACGCCCGACCCCGAAGCGGAGACGATTCGCATCAACACCAATCTGGTGGCTGTCCCGGTCTCGGTCACGGACGCCCAGGGCAATCCGGTCCGCAACCTGACTGTGGAAGATTTTCAGATCGAGGAAGAAGGGGTTAAACAAGTAGTTCAGTCTCTGGGCGAGCCGGGCAAGACTCCGATCGAATTGGCGCTGCTCTTCGACGTCTCACGCAGTATCCGCAACCGCTTCGATTTTGAGCGCGAGACGGCGGGCAGATTTCTCAAAGAGGTTCTCAAACCCGGCGACGCCGTCAGCGTCTTTTCAATCGGCACGACGCCGATACTCTCCGTCCCGCGCACCGGCAACGCCGATAGCGCCGTCGCCGCCACAGCCGCCATTCAACCGACAGAAGACTCCACTGCCTTTTTCGACACCGTGGTCAGGGCTTCGCATCATTTGAACGACAGTTCCAATCCCGGCGTCCGCCGCGTCATGGTGGTCCTCTCCGACGGCGAAGACACCAACAGCGAGCGCTTTCGATTGGGCGACGCCAAGCGCGAATTGCAACGCGCCGACGCCCTCTTTTACGCCATCAATCCGAGCGGCCCTTCGATCCACCTCAACAAGATCAGCACAAAAGGGCACGAAGGAATGATCACGTTGGCGAATGAGACCGGTGGGGTGGCCTTCCTGCCCGACAAGATCGAGGACCTGACCAAAGTCTTCAACCAGATCGTAGCCGAATTGCAGGCGCAATACCTGCTCGGTTACGACTCTTCCAAAGAGACCAATGACGGCAAATACCGCAGCATCACGGTTCGAGTTCCCAAACGCCCCGAACTCCGCATCCGCGCCAGGTCGGGCTATTACGCCCCCAAAGATTGAGGAGGGGAGTGGGGAGTAGGAGAAACTTTTCCAGGATATTGTTCATTGTTCATCGTTCATTTTTCATTTGTCATTGTGGAATACCGCAGTTCTGGCAATGAACAATGAACAATGAACAATGAAAATACTTCCCCCCTCGCCGCTGCCGATCACTTCCTTGCCAGGTAAAACATCCTACCGTCACTGATCGTGAAGCCGAACTCGCGCCGCGCGTCGTAGGTCCTGACGCGGCTGAAACCGCATTCGGCCAGAGCCGCGATCACGTCGTCCGGGGAGTGATAACGTTGGAACAGGGTCAGATCGGAGCGCCGCCAGGACGCGTCTTCCAGCCTGAACATCGTCACATCGTAACGCTTCAATTTCTCTTCGGGTTTATAACTCGCGCGCACCAGGCAGACATGGTCGTCTTCGACCATGTCCAGCGAACCGGCCAACATCTCCGATTCGTCTTCAAGATTCATGTCGAAGAGAAATAATCCGTCATCCTCCATCGCCGCGTAAACATTGCGGAAGACCGCCTTCAATTCTTTAAGCTCCATGACGTGATTGAGGCTGTCGAAGGCCGAGATGACGGCATGGAATTTATTAGGCAGGCGAAAATCCCGCGCGTCGGCCCGAATGAATTCGGCGCCTGGCGCGTTTGCGCGGGCAAATCCCAGCATCGCTTCGGAACCGTCAACGCCGGTGACCCGGTAGCCCCGCTCAGTCAGGCCATTCGCAAGCTGCCCGGCGCCGCAGCACAGGTCGAGAATGCGGCAGCCGTCAGGCAAATGCGGAAAGAGAATGATATTGTAGATGGCCAGCGCCGGGCGGCTGTATTCCCCGCCCCAGTATTTATTGTAGAACCACGCGAAGCGGTCGTATTCGGAGTAGATTTTTTCCGGCGACATCGCCGTGAGTTTACCGGGGAATCAGGCCAGAACAAAATCACCCTGCTGCGCGCTGTATTTGCGCTTCCCCATGATTCCCGCAGTCGCCTGTTTGCCGATCTCCGCTTTAAGCGTGGCGACGCGTCCGGCGTAAAGCTCTTTGCCGATCTCCAACAGGTTTTTGAAGGCCTTCTCGTCATTGCCGCCGGTGTTGAGCGCGCTGAGGATTTGAGAGCTTCTGCCGCGCCCCTGATGCCTGATGTCGGCCACCACCAGACAAACTTTATCGCTGCGCCCGTCGAGCGAATATCTCTGCGCGTACCCTTTCATCGCTTCGCGCAGATGCTCAATCCCGACGGCGACCTGAAGCGCCTGATGCTGCGGATCGTTGTCACACCAGTGGATGAATTTCGCGGCGTTGATCGCTTCGATCTCTTCGACTTCGTCGAGGCTCGGGTTGAGGTACCGCATCAGGGGTTCGGCGGTCTCAGGAGTTTCAAGCTTCACAGTTCCGGCCTCGGTCACGCGGCAAACCGCGCCATCTTTAATCACAAGGTCGGGGAAATATTCCGCGCCGGCGCCGAGGGCCAACAATCGGCGGAAGAATTTCACGAAATCACCGTTGGGCACATGCGCCGCGTATTGAAGAAAGGTAAACGTGAAGCGGGCGCGGTCATAGGTGTTGACGCAATGAAAAATCCCCCCGCTTTCACATTTCACCGTCGGGAAGATGAAATCCGCCCAGAAGGCATGCGCGGCCCGATAAGCCGCCGGATCGTAAATCGGCGTGTCGGCCGAAGCGACGGCGTTCACCAAGCCGGTCATTCCCATAAAATGGACTTTCTTGCCGACGAAAAACTTCGGCCCGTTATCGACCTTGGCAAAAAATTTTCCGTTTTCCATCGAAATGCTGACAAACTTCGCCGCCATAATCTTTCCTCCTTTCAAAGAGATCTGTTTCGCCAACTACAATTGGCGTTTCGGGCTTAAGAGTAACCAAGTCAACGCCCCATTTACTTCTATTTGAGGTCAATTAAGTCGGTTGTACTTCTTCAAAATATCGCGCAAGCCGTCATGCGGTAGCGCGATGACCTTGTGATCGTCGCGACCGATCATCGTCTCGGCGGCGACCAGCGCATTGATGATCGATTCCTCGACGGCCTGAACGGTCGCTTCGAACAAAGGATTCATACGGTCGTTCGGAAGCATTGCGAGCTGAGTCAAACCGCTTGATTGCGCCGCGTTCGGATTGGCCGTCGAAAAGGCTATGAAGATGTCGCCTGAGCTGTTGCCCGCCACGCTGCCCGTGCGCGCAAGCCCCATCGCGGCCCGGCGCGCCAATCGTTTCAACTGATGGGGCATGAGCGGCGCGTCGGTGGCGACGACAATGATGATCGAGCCGTTCTCGCGCTGCCGGAATGCGCCTTCGGAAAGCTCCCTGCCCACAGGGACGCCGGCGATGGTCAGTTGATGGCGCAATCCGAAATTCGACTGAACCAGCGCGCCCACGGTGTAACCGCCCTGCCGCTCGCCCAATTTTCTCGATGCGGTTCCGACGCCGCCTTTAAACTCGAAGCATACCATTCCCGTGCCGCCGCCGACATTGCCTTCGGCGACAGGCCCCGATTTCGCGTTGTCCAAGGCGTCGAAAGCGTGTTGCTGTTTGACGTGGAATCCGCTGATGTCATTGAGCCAGCCGTCCCAGGTTTCGGCGACTGTGGGCAATCCCCAGGGCTGCATTGTTTTGTTGAATTGCCGCAATTGCCATGCGATCACCGCGTCGCGCACAACGCCGACGCTCGAAGTGTTCGTGATCATCACCGGCCCCTCCAGAAATCCCGACTCCTCGACCCAGGTCGTGCCGGTCATCTCGCCGTTGCCGTTGAGCGAGAACCATCCGGCGAAGACCGGGTCGTTCGATGTTTTGCCTCGAGGGTGAATCGCCGTAACGCCTGTGCGCACAGGGCCTTTACCCACTTCCAGTTTGCCTTCGCCTGAGATCAGCGTAGTATGGCCCACCTCGACGCCTTTGACGTCGGTGATCGCGTTGAACGCTCCCGGCGTCCCGTCGAACGGGATGCCCAGGTCGCGCGCGCGCGGTTTCGATGGCGTTTGAGAATGGCTCGGCGTCGTCATAGTTTGAAAAGTCATTGTCAGAATAAACAACCAGCCGAAAAAATCCGTGAGAATCCGTCGCGTCCGCGTCATCCGTGTTCCATCTCCCTTCTGAAATTTGTACGGCTTCGGCTAAACTGCGGCGTATCGCCGACAAACGCGCGAATCATCAGGGAGCATACTATGAAATTGCAAGAAAAAGTTGTGGTCGTCACAGGCGGCGCGAACGGCATAGGCCGCGCGCTGTGCAGACGCTTCGCGGCCGAAGGCGCGCGCGGCGTCGTGGTTTCAGACATCGATTTCGACGCGGCGCGGAAAGTCGCGGATGAAATCAACGGCCTCGCGGTCAAAACCGACGTCGCCAGTGAGGCCGACGTCATAGCCCTGGTCGCAAAGGCCAAGGAAACCTTCGGCCCCATTGACCTCTTCTGCTCGAACGCGGGCATCGGGGGCGTTCCGGGTTTCGAAGAGGTCTCGAACGAGGACTGGCGGCGGATTTGGGAAATCAACGTGATGGCGCACATCTACGCCGCGCGCGCCGCGCTGCCGCAGATGCTCGAACGCGGGTCGGGTTACTTGCTCAACACCGCGTCGGCGGCGGGCTTGTTGACGCAGATCGGGTCGGCCCCCTATTCGGTGACCAAACATGCGGCCGTGTCCTTCGCCGAATGGCTGGCCATCACCTACGGCGACCGTGGGATCAAGGTCTCCTGCCTCTGTCCGCAAGGCGTGAAGACCAATTTGCTGACGGCCGGCGCGCTCGCAGGCTCCGCCGGGTTCCTGCTCGCGGGCGCGATCGAGCCGGAGGAGGCCGCCGAAGCCGTCGTGCGCGGTTTGGCCGAAGAGAAGTTCCTGATCCTGCCGCACCCGGAGGTCGCCGAATATTTCCAGCGCAAGGCTAACGATTACGAACGATGGCTGCGCGGCATGCGGCGGTTGCAGGATCAAGTTAATTCAACACGAGTCCCATAACTCCTACAGGTCCTATAATTCCTATACAGGAACGGAGAGAAAAATGGGATATCTTGTTTTAATTCGGCACGGACAGGCCCGCTCGTTCGAGAAGGACGGTGATCGGCTTTCGCCTATGGGCGAGGAGCAGGCGCGGGCGCTCGCCAAATATTGGACCCGGCAGGGCGTGAATTTCGATGAGGTCTATTCAGGCGAACTCGCCCGGCAGCGGCGCACGGCGGAAATCGCCGGAGAGTGTTTCGTCCAATCGGGTTTGGCCTGGCCTCAGCTCCAAACCATGCCGGAATTGAATGAATACGACGCAATCGGAATCATCAATAGTCTGGTCCCCTCATTGGCCGAGCGCGACGCCGCATTTGGGGCGTTGGCCGAAGCCTTCGAGCGGAACAAGGACGCGCCGGAACGCAATAGTCATTTTCAGAAGATGTTCGAAGCCGCGACCTCGGTCTGGCTCTGTGGGGAGTTCGAGGTCGAAGGCGTCGAGTCATGGCGATCGTTTCAATCGCGGGTTCGCGCGGCCATCAAACGGATCACCTCGGCCGAGGGGCGTGGCCGCCGCGTGGCCGTCTTCACTTCGGGAGGGGTGATCGGGCTGGCGGTGCAGAATGTCTTGAACGCGCCGGAGCGTTCGGCATTAGAAATAAACTGGCGGGTGCGCAACTGCTCGCTGACCGAATTCACGTTCAGCCGCGACCGGATCTCCCTCGATTCGTTCAACGCGATCCCGCATCTGGACGATCCGGCTTTGCGGACGTATCGGTAATATTTTAGGGCGCCGCGCGCTTCGCCCAGAATTATTGCCGGTCGCCGCGGCGCGGCTGGCGCCGATAAGATTGGGATGGTTATAATCGGCGTAGAAAATTCCCCCTGAAGGAGATCGGTTATGGTAGCTTCAAGCAAATCCAGAAATACCAGCTATGGGGTCGGAGATGAGGTTTCTTACGTCTTCGGCTCCGGGATCGCGTACGGCGAGGTCGTGAGGTTGCTGGAAGGCGGCGCGGCGGTCGAAATACTTTTTGAAGACGGGCGGCGCGAAATCAAAAAATCGAGAGACGGGGCATTGAGGCTCCTCCGCCGCGCTTCTGGCGCAAGCGAGTTGGAAGAGAGACGTTCTGACCGCGAGAGGCCGCGCGACAATGAGATCAGCGAAGTCTTTCGCAGCGACCAGAAAAAACGCTGGTAGCGATGAAGATGTAGAGCAGACTGTCCGGTTTGCTCTTGTCCCACAATCGGCCGATCAAAGAGATCAGAGCAAAGTGTCCAGCTTGCTCTACATTTTCTTAGGAGGCAAATGATGAAAAGACTGCTCTCAATGGCATTATTCGCCGCGATGCTCACCAGTCTCGGCGTTATCGCGAACGCTCAGGACGAGAATAAGAGTTCCGAGGAAAACAAAAACCCGGATAACATCACTATTCCTGAGGGTAAGCTGGCCAAGCTTTCACTTCAAACCCGGCTCAGCTCGAAACTCAGCGAAGTCAACGATGAGGTCACGGCCGTGCTGTATGAGCCTCTGCGGGGTGAGGACGGGCGTGTGGTCATCGAGCGCGGGGTCGAATTCATCGGGCGCGTCACCCAGGTGCAGGCCGCGAAGCGACCGCAAAAAGAGGCCACGATGACCGTCGTCTTCGACACGATGCGGATGCCCTACGGAACCGAAAAGGTTTCAGTCACCATCGTCGCCATTGACGATTACGCCAACGACTCCAAGCTGAAATCCAAGGACGAAGAGGGCAAAGTCGGCGGCGGACATTCAGGCGAACGCACGGGGAGGAACGCGGGCATCGGCGGCGGGCTTGGCTCGCTCGGCGGAATAATCGCGGCCAGGGCCGGCGCCGGGCTTGGCGGCCTCGCGGGCGGCATCGGAGGGGGCGTACTCGGCGGCGTGATGATGACCAAAGGCAACGACATCAAGCTCGAGCCCGGCACAATCTTGAGAATCAAATTCGAACGCGCGGTCACGCTCCCGGCCTTTGGAATCGAACGCTGATATGCGAATCGCGCTTGACGCCATTCCATTGGCCGCGGCAAAAACAGGGGTCGGGCATTATACGGGCGCGCTGGCTGAAGGGCTGGCGCGCGCGTATCCCGACAATCAGTACGACCTGCTCTCACCATACGAATTCGATCTCGATTACAACGGCGACAGGCCGAAAAACCTGAACAGACAATTCATCCCGGTCCGCTCGATCTTTCACAAATGGTGGCTGGTGGGACTGCCCTCGCTGCTCATGATTTATCGTGTGAACGTTTTTCACGGCACGAACTATGAAGTTCCTGTATTCGCTCCCTGCCCGACGGTCGTTACGATTCACGACTTGTCGCTCTTCACGCACTCGCATACGCACGAGAAGGCTAATGTCAAACGAGGCAAACTCCGGATGCCGATCATGGCGCGCCGGGCGAGCCTGATCATCGCGCCGAGCGAATGGACGAGGCGGGAGATCGTTGAACAGTTGCGCGTCAGCCCCGAAAAGATTCGGGTGGTTTACGAGGCGGCGCGGGAAGGAATGAAACCCCTGCCGCCTCATCTCTGCCAGCGCGCCCTCGACAAATATCAGATACGCCGCCCATATCTGCTTTACGTCGGAACGATCGAGCCTCGGAAGAACCTTCTGACGCTCATCCGCGCTTACGACGAATTGTTGCGAACGACGACGCGCCGCCCGCAACTCGCCCTGTGCGGCGGGCGCGGATGGCTGTGCGACGATGTCTTTAAGCTGGTCGAAGATTTAAAGCTGCAGGATCAGATCCGGTTCACCGGCTACGTCGATGACGCCGACCTGCCCGCGCTCTATTCCGCCGCCGAAGCGTTCGTCTACCCGTCGTTTTATGAAGGCTTCGGACTGCCCCCCCTAGAAGCGATGGCCTGCGGGGCGCCGGTGATCACGACCGACGTTTCGAGCCTGCCCGAAGTGGTGGGCAAAGCCGGACTGACTCACGCCCCAAATGACGCCCGCGCGCTGACTGATGCGATGGCGAAATTGCTCGGAGACGAAACGACGCGCGAACATTTCAGACGCGAGGGGATGAAACAGGCCGCAAAATTTTCGTGGGAGCGAGCCGCGCGCGAAACACAATCAATCTACAACGAGGTTTTGAGGAAAGGGTGACGCTACCCGAAGGAACTCTACGTTGACTGATAAGAAGGACAAGGAGACAAGGAGACAAGGGGAGAGGGAGACAAGGAGAAGGGGAGATGGAGAGACGGCGGATAATGCGCAACCAATTCCCATTGAATGGGAGGACGATGAGATTGCGAGTAGCGATCTTGTCTCTCCCCCTCCCTTTGTCCCCTTGTCTCCCCCTCTCCCTGCCTCCCCTTCTCCCGCTCTCTCCGTCTCGGTTCCCGGCGAGGCCGAGAATCAGCGCCTCGACCTCTTCCTCGCCTCGCGCTTCAGCGAGACGAGCCGGTCGGCGATTCAGCGCGCGATCAGCGGCGGCGACATAACTGTCAACGGCAAAACGGTCAAACCCAGTCATCGCCTCAGGGCCGGCGAAGAGATAACCGGCGAAATTCCGGCCGCCCCGGTCATCGACGCGGTTCCCGAAGACATTCCGCTCGACATCGTTTACGAAGACGAAGAGATCGTCGTCGTCAACAAACCCGCCGGAATGGTCACGCACCCGGGCGCGGGCGCGACGTCGGGGACGCTGGCCAACGGGCTGGTCTATTACCTCAATCGGATCGGACGCCAACCGCCGCGACGCGGAGGGGCGTCACGACCCGGCATAGTGCACCGCCTGGACGTGGGGACTTCTGGATTGATCGTGGTGGCGAAAACGGACCGGGCGCATCTCAACCTGGCTGAGCAGTTCGAATCGCGATCGGTTACGAAGGGCTATATTGCGCTGGTTTACGGGGGGCCGTCGGAGGATTCCGGGAAGATCGAAGCGCCGATCGGCCGCGATCCTCGCAACCGCGTGAAGATGGCCGTCACGCGCGACGGACGGCATGCGACGACTCTCTACCGAGTGGTCGAACGCTTCGATGAATTTACGCTGCTCGATGTGGAGATCAAGACCGGCCGCACTCATCAAATCCGCGTCCACCTGGCCCACATCAAACATCCCGTCGTGGCCGATTCGACTTACGGCGCGGGCCGGGCGAATTCAATTAAAAGCGCGAAGCTGCGCGCAGCGGTGGCGCGACTGGACCGGCCTTTTCTGCATGCGGCGCGGCTCGGCTTCGCGCATCCGGCGACGGGAGAGAGGATGGAATTCACCGCCCCGCTCCCCCCTGAGTTGCGCGCCTTCCTGGAGCAGGTCTCAGCCACAGTACCGCGCGCGTAAGCAAGAGCTGCCCCATGAGACAACCGCTTGCTTACGCGCGCGGTACTGTGGCAAGACTCAACGGCTCGATGACCCCGATGGCGGGACAGACTAAAGTCTGTCCCGCCATCGCTCAGACGGTTTTGATCTCGGTCACTTTCAGGCCGCGCTGCTTAGCCTCTTCCAAAAAATGCTTGGTCACGTCCTCTTCGCCGCGCGCCTGGCCGTTCCATACGACCACCGCCGACAATTGTTCTCCGGTCTCTTCGGCCAAATCTTCAGCCTGATCCAGAATGTCGTGGTTCGCGGCGAAATACGACTCTTCGTCTTCGTCGTAATCGTCCACGATCAGGTCGCCTTTCTCATCCACCTCGGCCATGATGCGGTCGTAACGATCGCCCCAATCGCCGGGGCGGTCAATGACCGACGCATGTTTGAACGTTACTTTATCGTAAGGTAGAACGACGCGACGGCGAATGCCCAAATCACCCGCGGCTTCCAGGGCCAGAATGTCCGCGCCGCAAGCCGCGGCGCTGACCAGCGTGGTCGCCTTCTCGGCCCGCAGGAACTCGCGGATCCGCTCTTTGACGCTCTCAGCGTTTTCGGGTGAAAAACGTTTTTCTTTTGCGTCCGGCGCGTCAACCCGACGGCCGGCTAATGCGACAATCATCCCGTTATCCTTTTTATTTTTAGAACATAGTCGATCGAAGTCTGATTATCTCAACGAACAGGGAAAGATTCCACAAGCAAATCTCAAAATTTTTTCCTGATTCTTCGCTCCACTTCGATGTCGTCGGGCGCCGCAGGTGACGCAATCAATCCACCTTTGAATTGCGGCGCGATCTCGACACGGCCGAGCAGAATCCGTCGAATCCTCCCTGGCAGGACATAACGCGCGGCTCTTTCGATACGGCCGACCAGCGCGGCCAGATCGCTTCCGCCGTCCCAATGCTCACGCAAAACTTCCTCGTTTGTCCGGCTCAACAATCGCAAGACGACCAGCGCGACCAGATAGAGATCATCAACCTGGCCGATGAACGGAAACATGTCGGGGATGAAATCGAGTGGGGAGACAACGTAGATGATCGTCCCGGCGAGCAGGGCCTTCTCAGCCAACGGCGCACGGGGGTCTTTAAACAGCCGATAAAGCAGTTTGAGAAAATTGGGGATGAGCGTCGCCGCCTCTCTCAAGACGCCACGCCTATGTTTACGATTTTTCAGGTCAATTTCCATGAGGATCAAGGATTGAGGATCAAGGATTGAGGATCGAGTCTTCGCTCACAAGGCGATTTTCGATTCTCAATCTTCGATCTTCAATCTTCAGAGTTTACTACGCGCCGCCTTCGATGTTTAAATGTCTCGCAGGCGACAGAGCATTTAAACATTCATTGTAATTTGATTCAATCCAGTTATGGCTCAAGAACGCGATTTCAGCGAAGCTTTTCCGCAATCTTTAGAATTGACCGACGACGATTCGGTCTTGCAGATCGTGTGGGACGACGGCCACACCAGCCGCCTTCGGCTCGACGCGTTGCGCGCGGCCTGTTCATGCGCGGTCTGTCAGGGGCACCATCCGTCGCAGAGTTTGAATTTAAAACCCGAGCAGTTTCCGGACATCCGCATCGCCGACATCGCGCCCGTGGGCCGATACGCCTATCACATCGTCTGGAGCGACGGCCACGACACTGGCATCTACACGTTGAAAATGCTGCGTGAGACGCGAGACTCGGCATGATCGACGCCAGGGTATGGCCAGGGTATGGCCAGGGTATTTCCTGCCCTCGTCCGTGATCGAGGCGCGCTGGCGCGGAATATGCGCAATTACATTGTTAGGGTAGTTATTTTCAAACACCATTAGTCGTCACTACGTGGCTGTTTTTATGGAGGCAGAGCTATGACACGAGGCTCGTTTCTCACCTTCATAGTATTGACTATTGCGTTCCTGCCCAATGCGAGCAGAAGCGCCGCTCAAAACTCTTCGCTGATCTATCGGCATTCACTTTTCTCTTTAAGTTATGAGCGAGGGCAGGTTCGCCTTATTCCGGCGGAAGGCGCGGCGTCGTTGGTGAAAGAGACGCGCCTGGAGGTTTACAGTTTCAATGGGGGCAAAGTCTTCGACAGCGGCGCGGTTGGAAATCAGCCGATCGTTTGGGGATTGCAAGACCAGTCAGGCTCCGCCGCGCCTGACGGAAAATATATATGCTCAATTCGATTTAAGCTCGACGGTGGAAAATACGATGTCGTGTTCGGGCAACTAACAAAATCCGCTCAGAGAGTCAACTTCATTGACGCGCTTCGGTTGCGCGCGGGGAGTCCCGCCAATGGCGCTCAGGAGTTTTTCAAGCGACTCACCGCCTCGCGCCCCGACGACGCATCGGCGTGGTTGTGGTATGGGCAAACGATGTGTAAGCCGCCCGAGATAATTTTTGATCCCCAGATTGCGCCGCCTCCTCTACCGCCGCCGCCTCCTCCTCCGCCGCCGCCCTCTAAGCCCGCGGGCGGAGAACAAAGACAGGAAGGCGTTCCATCAGGCCGCTCCGCCGGCCCTGGCGAAAGCGATTTGAAAGAAGCTATCAACGCGTTCCAAAGGGCGCTCGATCTAGCCACGGATTGCAAGACGAAAGACCAGGCTCTCGCCTACCTCGCCATCGCTTACGGCCAACTCGGCGCTGAAGCAGAAGAGACCGAATCGCTCTTGAAAAGAGCCGGGAGCGAATGCGCGATAAAAGAGGTCAAAGCGACCACCTACTATTTGCTCGGCGTCAAATATTGGAAATGCGCATATTCGCTCTCAACCGCATACATAGACAGAAATAAATTTGTTTACGAACCCTTTCACTACCGCAACTTCACCAATCCGGCGGACAGACAGAAATTCGATTATTGCCTAACGAAAGGTTTTGAGTTTATAGAGAAAGCTCTGGCGCTGGATCCCGAATACGTGCAGGCGATCTTTTACAAAGGCTTGCTTTGTCGTGAAAAGCAGAAGGGCTCGGAAGACGAGACTGAACGCGCGCAATGGGCGAAAGAATCGCAGGAGTTGGATTCCAAAGGCATTGCTCTTCAAAGAAAAAAAGAGGGCAGGCAATAAGTTTCATGTCTATTCTCTAAATCTCGCCTGCGAGCGGTACCTGGCCAGCAACTCTTCGAGAAACCCCTCGTAATTGAAAGTCGCCGGATCGTAATAAGGCCGTATCTTTTCGAGCAGCGGCATCGCGATGCGCCACGCCAGCCACATCCTGGGGTGCTCGGGGATGTCGTAGCGGCGGCGGAGGAAGCTTTCGACGACCAGGATTTCCGAAGGGGTCACGGCGCGCACGTCGCCCTGGAAGTTCACTTGCGGGACGACGCGGCGCATCGCCGTGTCCGGGATCTCGCTCTCGAAGACCTCGTCGAATTTCGGCGCCTCAGCCGCGCGCTCTTTGACGACGACGGTGTTCGCCACGTAATCGCCCAGCCGCTTCGCGCGCGCGCTGGCGAAGACCGAGACGATCCCAATCGAATAGAAAGGCGGAAAGAACATGTCCGCGAATCGGATCAGGTTGCGCGCGAGCGCCGCGAAAAAATTAATCGGGCGCCCGTCTTCCTGAATCACGCGCAGTTTGAGCCACCGCTTACCAGGGGTCTGGCCGCTCCAAATCGTCTCGAAAAAGATGAAATATCCGAAGAAGATCAAGAAGCTGGCTATAATCGCCCCAGCCAGGACCCACAGGCTGACCTCCCTCTCAGCCCCGAAGACCGCGCCCTCGGCGGAGCGCAGCCCGGGACTCAGAATCCGCGCGATGAAATAAACGATCACGGATGAAACCACCTGAATGACATGGTCAACCGCGCAGGCGAGAAAGCGGTTGCCGATCGTCGCGAGCGCGAACTGCAATTCAACATGTTCCGGCGTCTCGATGACTAGAGTCTCGTCAGTCATATCATCTCATTGCTCTTTTTGTTTCTCCGGCGCGCCCTGCTCCGTTTTCTTCTCTGACGCGGGCGAAGAACAACAAGGACAGTTACAATTACAAGTCTTCTTCTCCGGCTTTCCCAGCTCAGTTGGCTTCTCCGGCGCTGCCAGTTCTGTCGGCTTCTCCGGCTTCACTTGCTCCGTTGGCTTCTCCGGCGCTGCCAGCTCCGCCGGCTTCTCCGGCGCGCCCTGCTCCGTTGGCTTCTCTGGCTTACCCTGCTCTGCCGGCTTCTCTGGCGCGCTCTGCTCTATTTGTTTCTCTGGCGCGCCCTGCTCTGCCGGTTTCTCCGGCGCGCCGGCCATGGCCTTAGCGACAGCGCCGTTCAAAGCGCTGCTCATCTGGGGGCTGTAACCAACCAGACGCCAAATGAGCTTCCCGTCAGCGCCGAAAACAAGGGTATAGGGGATGCGAGCGGCCGCCATGCCACTGAAGAACTGGTAAATCGCATGCGGGGCGAAGACGTTCTGATAATCCATTCTAAATCTTTTCACGAAACTCTTGACCGCCTGCTGGTCTTCCGCCGGGTTCTCGAGGTTCATTCCGATGACTACCAGCCCGTCCTTGCCATACCTTCGGTGTAGCTCACCCAGGTGCGGAATCACCATGCGGCACGGGCCACACCAGGTTGCCCAGAAATCGATCAAGACCGGCTTACCCTCACCGAGCAGCGTGTTGAGACTGACGCTCTGACCGTCGAGCGTCTTGACGGTGAAGTCCTTCGCCTTGAGCTGATCGATGGTCGGTCCCGGCGAAGGTCGAGCAGGATATTGTTTAGCAAATGAACGCGTGGTGTGAGTGAATACGAATAACGTGACCGTGAAGACGGACACCAGTAAGAGGATTGTCTTTCTCAAAGCTTAGCCTTTCTCTGTTTCGTGTTTTGATTGAATTGCGGGATCGCAGGGCCTGCGCCCGCTTCGATGATTCCGTTTCGTTCGCCGGAGATCAGGATTGCAAGGACTCTGTTGCGGAACCTGGCGCTCTGTTCGACCGCCAGGTGTTCGACCAGCGTCAGCATCCGGTACCATGAAGATTCCAGATCGTCGGCCAGCCGCGAAACCTGCGTGATATCGTAAGGCGTCGCGACCTCAGCCACGCCGAGTCGCGCGAAGACCGACAGGTACCGCGCCATGGCCAGATCGGGACACAACAAACGTCGCTTCCCGATCTTCAACTCGACGCCGAGCAGCGTGTGCATAATCTCGACGTCGGTCTTCTTTACCGGCGCGTCGAGCCGGTAACTGCGGGTGCGTATCGCGCGGACCCGGTCGCGATAGATGACCGAAATCAGTTGATCGCCCAACTGGCGTTTGACTTCGGCGGCCATCTCTTCGACGCGGGCGGCGCGCGACTGCGGTTTGGGCGTCGGGACTTTGATCATAATCGAACGGGTGAATGGCGCGGACGCTTAGCGTTTTTACATTTAAGATTCGATCTGGGAGGAGAGTTTTACCACAGAGACGCGATTGGCGGGAAGGCGCCTTTTTCTGGACGAAGGGCGGTGGAGAGGGCAGACCGACTACGCGCGGAGCGCGCGCGCCGCGTCGCGTCGAGAAAGGTATAGCGGATTAAAAACCCCGGCCCAGAGCGCAAACCGGGCGCGCCGAAAAAGAGAGGGAGAGCGTTTAGCGTACCGACTTCAGTCGGTACGCTAAACGCTCTCCCTCGATGATTGTGGTTAACCGAATGCGCCAAGGTCGGTTGTTCCGATTTAAAACGTCAGTCTAACGGCGAACTGGAAGGCGCGCGGCCCGCCAGTGCCGAAGACCTGTCCGAGGCGTCTGCTCGGCTGCCCGAATCGCCCCGTTGTCAAGTTGTCTTCGTAACCGTCGAGGTTCGCGACGTTGAACAGGTTGAAGACCTCGCCGATCAGCGTCAGCTTATACTTTTCGTTGAAATTGACGAAGCGCGACAAGCGCACGTCCTGCGCGAAGAAGTTGTCGCCGCTGTCAAACTCATCAGGCAGGACGATCGGATTGAGTATCTGGTCTTTTGGCGTGCGCGGACGAACCGAGCGCGGCGTGCCGTCCGGGTTTCTCTCGATGCCCACGTTGTAGGCCGCCACTAACTCACGCAACTTGTCTGCGTTGACGCTCCGCCCGAAGCTCCTAAAGTAAGTTCCAGGCAGCGGCGTAGTGTCAATGCCGTCACCATCGAGGTCGGCCGCGACGTTGGCGTTGAGCGGCGGCTTGCTGACTATCTGCGAGATCAGCGAAACTTGCCAGGTGTTCGCAATGCCCCTCAGAAAGCGTGAACCGCCCTTGTAGGTCGGTAGTTCCAATAAGCCGCTGAAGGTGAAGCGGTGCGTCCGGTCAGATGAGATGTAACCATCACCGGCGAACAGGTTATTGGCGTCAATCACGTCGTTGAAGCCGGTGAAGCGCGAGAGCGCATACGAGCCTGTGA
>Ga0081455_10001341_pt1 | contig 30474 bp, 25 predicted proteins | sample TabmetS3T2R1_FD_70207 | JGI IMG/M metagenome (GOLD analysis project Ga0081455, IMG submission 70207) | Tabebuia heterophylla rhizosphere microbial communities from the University of Puerto Rico - S3T2R1 | ecosystem: Host-associated > Plants > Roots > Rhizosphere ... | reverse complement strand
CCGCCTGGGCCACTTACTTCTTCTTCTCGGCTCCGCCCTTGTCGCCCTCGGCCGCCGCTTCCTCCTTGGGCTTGCGCTCGGTGAGCACCTCGGGCTCGGCCGCCGCCACCTCCGTCGCCACCACCGCGGTGGGGGCCGCCACCTCTTCCGCGGCCGGCGGGGCCACCGTCACCACCGCCTGGTTCGGGTCGTTCAGCACGCGCACGCCCTCGGGAACCTTGAGGTCCTTGACGGTGAGCACGTCGTGGATGTTCAGGCTCGTCACGTCGGCCTCGAGGTACTGGGGGATGCTGCCGGGCAGGCACGACACCCGGACCTCGCGGAGCACCATCTCCAGGATGCCCTGCGAGTCCTTGACCCCGATCGCCTCGCCCACGTGGTGGATGGCCACCGAGACCTGGATGGCGCGATCCATCGCCACTTCCTGCAGGTCGACGTGGATCAGCATCTCCGAGACGGGGTCGAACTGCATGTCCCGGATGATCGCCATCTTGCCGTCGGTGGACCCCTCGAACATCACCCGGAACAGCTGCGTGCTGCCCTCGTGGCCGTGGGTGACGCGGAGGATGTCCTTCGGCGGCACCGCGATGCTCACCGGGCTCGCCCCGCCGTAGAGGATCGCGGGCACCAGCCCGGTGCGGCGCAGCCGCTTGGCCGGGCCCTTGCCCACGCCGTCCCGCTTCTTGATGGTCAGCTCACGCAATTCCATGCCTCTCCGCTCCTTTGTCGTTTGCCGGTCTCCCCGCCGCTCACACGAAGAGCGTGGAAACCGATTCCTCGTCGTGGATGCGCCGGATCGCCTCCGCCAGCAGCGGAGCCACCGAGAGGACCCGCATCTTCGGTAGCTGCCGCTCCGGCGTCAGGGGGATCGTGTTGGTGATGATGACTTCCTCCAGCACCGATTCCTCGATGCGGACGATGGCGGGTCCGGAGAGCACTCCGTGGACCGCGCAGGCCAGGATCCGCCGCGCGCCCTCGCGCCGGAGAGCGTCCACCGCCTGGATCAGCGTGCCCCCGGTGTCGATCATGTCGTCGATGATCACCACGTCCCGGCCCTTGACGTCACCGATCAGGTGCATGAACACCGCGACGTTGTTGCCGTCGCGCCGCTTGTCGATGATGGCGAGGCCGGCCTTGAAGCGCTTGGCGTTGGCGCGCGCCCGCTCGACGCCGCCCGCGTCGGGCGACACCAGCACCGGATCCTTCAGGTCCTTCTTGGCCAGGTACTCCAGGATGACCGGTGGCGCCGCGAGGAGATGATCCACCGGAATATTGAAGAAGCCCTGGATCTGCCCGGCGTGCAGGTCGATCGCGAGCACCCGGTGGGCGCCCGCGGCGGTGATGAGGTCGGCCACCAGCTTGGCGGTGATCGGCACCCGCGGCTGCACCTTGCGATCCTGCCGGCCGTAGCCGTAGTACGGCAGCACCGCGGTGATGCGCCGGGCCGAGGCGCGCTTGAAGGCGTCGATCATCACGAGCAGCTCCATCAGATGATCGTTCACCGGGGGGCAGGTGGGCTGGACCACGAAGACGTCCTCGCCGCGGACGTTCTCGTTGATCTGCACGTACACCTCGCCGTCGGAGAAGCGCGAGACGTCCGCGTCACCCAGCGAGAGCTGGAGCGTCTTGGCGATCTCCTCCGCCAGCGGGCGGTTCGCGTTGCCCGAGAAGAGCTTCAGCTCGTAAGACATGTGTTCTCCGTGGCGGTTGGGCCGCCCGCGTTCGCGGACCTTCGGGACCCCTCTATGTATCCGCTCGGCTCGCCTTCGGCTGCACCTCGCCCAGCCACTGCCGGCTCGCCTTCGGCTGCACCCCGCCCAGCCACTGCGGCTCGGCGTCTCCGAAACCCGGGGGGTGGCTGGGGCGGGAGGAATCGAACCTCCATTGCGGGGTCCAAAGCCCCGAGTCCTACCACTGAACGACGCCCCAGTGCAGTCATGCCCGGATCGCCGGTCCCGAGTTCGTTCGCACCGCCCAGCAGGCCCACCCCGCCCGGCTCACCCGGGTCCGGATCTGACGCGCGTGATCGAGCGACCGTGCCATCCCGAACACCGTCGGCCCGCTGCCCGACATGATCGCTCCGAGCGCGCCGGCTGCCAAGAGCGCCGCCTTCATGCGCCCGATCACCGGCAGCACCGGCTCCACCACCCGCTCCAGGTTGTTGGTCAGCGCCCCCGCCAGCCGGCTGGCGTTCCGCGTCCGCAGCGCCTCGATGACCCGCTCCGTCCCCGCCGGCTCCGCGTGCCAGCCCGCGGGCACCCGACCATACACCTCCCGGGTCGACAGCGGAACCCGCGGATTCACGAGCACCAGCGCGTAGCCGCCTCCGCCGGGCAGCGCGGCCAGCTGCTCGCCCCGCCCTCTCGCCACCGCCCGCCCCGGGCCCAGGAAGAACGGCACGTCCATGCCGAGCTCTACCGCCAGCTCCCGCAGGCGCGCCGCCGGCCAGCGCAGCTTCCAGAGCCGGTTGAGCCCCCAGAGTGTGGCCGCGGCATCGCTCGATCCGCCGCCCAGCCCCGCCGCCACCGGAATCCGCTTCTGCAGCCGGATCCGGGCGCCCGCTTCGATCCCGGCGGCTTTCTGGAGCAGCCGGGCGGCGCGCATCACCAGGTTGCTGTCGTCGGTCGGCAGAGCGGGATCGTCGGTATGGAGCGAAAGGGTGTCGGCCGCTCCCAGCGCGATACGATCGAAGAGGTCCACCGCCTGCAGCACCGTTGCGATCTCGTGATAGCCGTCCGCCCGCTTCCCCAACACCTCGAGGGCCAGGTTGACCTTGGCCGAGGTGCGGAGCGCCAACTCCTGGCTACCCCGTGACCGCTTCGACAAGGCCCGCACACGCTACCACGCGGCGCGACAGAGTGTCAACGGAAGTCTTGAATTCTAACGTGTTCCGGCACAGTCAGGGTCAGCAGCGAGGGGTCGAGCTCCGTGTTCATGCGCGGGTCACGATAGCGGACCATCACCTCGAGCTTGCCGTCCGGCGTGTCGAGCTTGAGCCCGGTGGGCGGGCCGTCCGGCGGGGTGGCGGTGAAGACGACGCGGGCCGGGTTCTTGCCGGTCCACTCGACCTTCTGCGCCTGCCCGGTCTCGGGGTCGAACCAGATCCGCTGCTCGCCGGAGCCGCCCACGAGCCGGAGCGAGGGGCCGACGTCGTCGGGTGGTAGCAGCTCCACCGAGGTCGGATCCGCCATCGGTCGCACGCGCCCACCGAGCAGCGCCACCAGGTCCTCGACGCTCATGGCCAGGCCCAGCCAGCGTCGGTTGGCGTCGGGCGAGGCGGGCGCGATGTAGGCGCGGTTGTCGAGCACCTCCCACAGGGTGACGCTCTGACTGTCGCCGGCCACGATCAGCACCGGGGTGCCGAAGGGCGAGAGGGCCTCGAATCGGAGTGCGGGCGGCTCGGCGATGAGCAGCAGGACGCCGGTCAGGCGCTGGGCTCGCCCGCTGCGGCGGATCGTCAGGTCGGTGAGCGAGCGCAGGTCGCGCAGGGAGCGGCGATGCTGCTCGAGGCGGGCCAGCGCGGCGCGGGCTTCTTCCGGGACCGGCTGGGCTGGCGGCGGCGCGGCGGTGGCGCAGCCGCCGAGTATGGCGGCCAGCAGGACGAGGGCCGGAAGACTACTTCTGCTCGGCCTTGGGCGGAGCACCCTTGGCCCGGCTCATGTTCTCCCGCGTCTGCTTGATCTTGGTGCGCACCTGTTCGGCGGTAGGACCGTCGGGATCCACCTTCAGCGACTTCTCCCACGCCTCGAGCGCCTCGCTGGTGAGGTTGTTCTTCAGGTACGCGTCGCCCAGGTGCTCGTAGAGCACGGGATCTTCCTTGGCGAGGCTCACCGCGCGCTTCAGCTCACGCAGGGCCTCCGGGTAGCGGCCCTGCTGGTAGTACGCCCAGCCGAGGCTGTCGATGAAGTAGCCGTTCTGGGGCTCCAGCGCCAGGGCCTGCTGGATCATCTGGATGGCCTCGGTGAGATTCGTGCCCTTCTCGGCGTACATGTAGCCGATGTAGTTGTACGACTCGGCGTGCTTGGGGTCGAGGGCCAACACCTGCCGGAAGGAGCGGATCGCCTCGTCGAAGCGTTGCTGCTTCTCCTGCACGACGCCCAGCTGGAAGTAGAGGTCCTTGTTCTTGTTGTCGACCGAGAGGCCCTCCTGGAGCGCGGAGGCGGCGCGGTCGTACTGGCTGGCCCGCTGCAGCGCGGTGCCCAGGTACAGGAACAGGTCGGCCCGCTTGGGCTCGAGGTTGACCGCCTCCTGCAGGGTCGCGACCGCCTCGTCGTAGCGCTTGGCGCGCCCGTAGAGGAAGCCGAGCTGCACGCGCGCATCCACCGAGCGCGGGTCGGCTTTCAAGATCTTCTCGAGCTCGGTGCGCGCCTCGTCCTCCTTGCCCGCGTCCATCAGGGCGGTGGCGAGGTAGTAGCGCGTCCGCATGTTGCCGGGCTCGAGCGCGACCGCCTGCCGGAAGGCGGCCACCGCGCGGTCGTACTGCTTCTGCTCGTAGTGGATCGCCCCCAGCTTCAGCCAGACCCGAGGGTCGCGCGGGAGCGACTCGGTCAGGCTCTCGATCTCGCTCTGGGCCTCGCCGTAGCGGCCGAGCTTCACCAGGAGATCGCCGAGGCGCTCCACGAAGGCCGCGTTGTCCGGGTTGGTCTTGAGCGCGTCCTTGTAGACGCCCACCGCCTCCTCGAGCTTGTTCTGCGACTCGTAGACGAAGCCGAGCGCTGACCACGCCCCGTCGTGATCGGGATCGAGCTCGATGGCCCGCTTGAGATTGACCAGCGCGTCGTCCCACTGCTCGTTCTCGATGCCGATACGCCCGAGCAGGTAGTAGCCCTGCGACAGGTTCGGCCGCGCCGCCACCAGGCGCTGCAGCACCGCGCGGGCCTTGTCGTAGTTCTTCTGCTCGAAATGGAGCTGGGCCAGGGCCAGGTAGCCGTCCGGCGTCTGGGGATCGAGCGCGACCGCCTGCTCCAGCTCGGCCTCCGCCTCGGGCATCTTCTTGGCCCGCTTGTAGAGGTCGGCGAGCGTCATGTGGGCGGCCGGACTGTTGGGCTCGAGCGCGATGGCCTTCTGGGCCGCCGCGAACGCGGCGGGGTTGTCGTTGACGCGGGTGAGCCACTGCGAGAGCTGGATCCACAGCAGCGCGGTGTGGGGATCGGACTTGATCGCCTCCCGCAGCTGCGCGATCGCCTGCGGCAGGCGGCCGGCCCGCGCTTCCATCTGGGCGATCGCGAAGTGATCGTAGGCCTCGCCCTGCGCCGACATCGGCCGGCTGCGCGGGGTGGCGGTCACCGTCGTCGCGTCCTCCAACTGGCTGGTACCGGCGGTGGCGCAGCCGGCGAGCGAGGCGGCCAGCGTCGCGAGCGCGAGCGCCGACACGCCGAGGTGGCGGCGCGCGAGCAGGCTCTTGGTCACCACGCGGCGCACGGTGGGGGCGAGGTCGGCGTCGCGCACCGGCTCGACCGCGCGCTCGACCATCGCCGCGTCGTCGGCCGCGAGCTTCGGCGCGGCGGTGCGACGCGGGCTCGTGCGGAGGGCGGCCGGACGCTCGGTGGCCGGCGCGGGTCCGCCGAGACGGAGCCGCAGCGCGGTGACGCTCGGTCCGAAGTGAGCACGGACCTTGTCGAGGACTTCCGGCGATCGCATGGAGAGCTCCTGGAGCCAGGGGGAGTTGTCGACCACGATCGTGAGCGTGCCGGCCTGGAGATCACCCGGTCGCGCGCGACGTGCCAGCTCGGGGCCGACCGCGGCGCGCCAGTGGAGCCGGATCCGCTCGGCGAGGAGGCGCTCCTCGAGGGCGGGAACAGCCGCGGTCAGCACGTCGCCGACGCGAACGGGTTGCGAAAAGCGGGATCTGCCGGCGGCGCTCCGCATCGTGTTGACCATGGTAACTGATCGCCTATCCGCTCGCTACCATCTGCCCTTCGCCATCGGCCGATTCTGCTCCGTGCAGCGGCCCGGGGCAAATTGACTCCAATGGGACGGACATTTATAGTGTCGGCACCATGGCCCGGCCCAAGCGAGGGGAGATTCTGTCCCTCACGATCGATGACCTCGCCTTCGGTGGGGAAGGGGTCGGGCGAGCCGACGGCTACGTGGTGTTCGTGCCGGGCGGCCTGCCGGGTGATCGGGTGCGGGTGCGCCTGGCGCAGGTGCGCTCTCGCTTCGGCCGCGGCGTCATCGAATCGATCGAGCAGGCCTCGCCTCAGCGCGTGGACGCGCCCTGCCCGTACTTCGGGCGCTGCGGCGGCTGTCGTCTGCAGCACGTCGCCTACGACGCACAGCTGGCTTTCAAGGCCAAGCAGGTCGCCGACGCGCTCGAGCGCCTCGGGGGACTGCGCGACGCGCCCGTGCGCCCCATCATCGGCGCCGACCTGACCTTCGGCTATCGAAACAAGATGGAGTTCACGGTGGCGCGGGGGCCGGCGGCCGCGCCGGTGGTCGGCCTCCACGAGGCGGATCGGTACGACTCCGTGCTCGACATCGACCGCTGCCTGCTCCAGTCCGACCGGATGAACGCGCTGCTCACCGAGGCGCGGGCCTTCTTCGCCGAGCGCGGGCTCACCGTCTACGAGCAGGAGACCGGCGAGGGGCTGCTGCGCTTCCTGATGCTGCGCGAGGGCAAGCAGACCGGCGAGCTGATGACCAACGTGGTGACCTCCGCGCCCGCGGTGTCCGAGCTGGCCCCGCTGGCCGAGCGCCTGACCGCACGGGTGGCCGGCACCACGAGCGTGGTGATGAACGTCAACCCGAAGAAGGCCAGTGTGGCGGTCGGGGTGGAGGAGCACCTGCTCGGCGGCCGGGACCACATCCGGGAGGGCATGGGCGGCCTGACGTTCCAGGTCTCGGCCAACTCGTTCTTCCAGACCAACACCCGTCAGGCCGAGCGGCTCTTCGAGCTGGTGACCGAGTCGACCGGGCTCACCGGGACCGAGACCGTCCTCGATCTCTATTCGGGCACCGGCGCGATCAGCCTGCTGCTGGCGCGCCGCTGTCGCTGGGTCTACGGCATCGAGCTGGTGCAGGCCGCGGTGGACGACGCGGCGGTGAACGCGGCGGCCAACCGCATCACCAACTGCACGTTCCTGTGCGGCGAGGTGCGGTTCGTACTGCCGTCGCTGATCGGCAAGGGCGTCACCGCCGAGGTGGTGGTGGCCGACCCGCCGCGCGCCGGCTTTCATCCCAAGGCGCTGCACGCGCTGATCACGCTTCAGGCGCGGCGGGTCGTGTACGTCTCGTGCAACCCGACCACGCTGGCGCGTGATTTGGGCGAGCTGGTCCGGGGCGGCTACCGGCTCGAGTGGGTGCAGCCGGTGGACATGTTCCCGCACACCCCGCACATCGAGGCGGTGGCCCGCCTGGAGCGCCTCCCTCCGTGAAGTCGTACCTGCTGCGCCGGCTCTGGCAGTCGGTCCTGGTGCTCTTCGGCGTCTCGGTGGTGGTGTTCCTCATCCTGCACCTGACCGGCGATCCGGCCGCGCTCCTGCTGCCGCCCGAGGCGACCGCGGAGGACATCGCGAAGTTCCGGACCGCGATGGGGTTCGACGACCCGGTGGCGGTGCAGTACGTGCGCTTCTTGAAGGGCGCGCTGCGCGGCGACTTCGGCCAGTCGCTGCGGCACGGCGAGCCCGCGATGGGCCTGGTGGTGGAGCGGCTGCCCGCCACCTTCCAGCTGGCCGGGGCCGGCCTGCTGATCGCGCTGTGCCTGGCCATTCCGGCCGGCATCGTGTCCGCGGTGCGCCGCAACACCACGGTGGACTACGTCTCCACGGTGCTCGCCCTGCTCGGGCAGGCCATGCCGACCTTCTGGCTCGGGATCATGCTGATCCTGGTGTTCTCGGTGCACCTGAGCTGGCTGCCCTCCTCCGGCCGGGGCGGCCTCGAGCACCTGATCCTGCCCGCCATCACCCTCGGCCTCTTCACCACCGCGCGCATCACGCGACTGACCCGCTCCGGGATGCTCGAGGTGCTCGGACAGGACTACATCCGGACCGCGCGGGCCAAGGGCGTCGGGGAGCCGCCGGTGGTGTGGAAACACGCCCTCAAGAACGCATCGATCCCGATCGTCACCATCGTCGGCATCGAGCTGGGTACCCTGCTCGGCGGCTCGGTGATCACCGAGACGATCTTCGCGTGGCCGGGCGTGGGTCGCCTGTCGGTGCAGGCCATCTTCAACCGCGACTACCCGGTGGTGCAGTCCGCGGTGTTCCTGCTGGCCAGCACGTTCGTGATCGTGAACTTCCTGGTCGACGTGGTCTACACGTATCTCGATCCGCGGATCCGGATCCACTGATGGCCGCCGCGCCGCCCTCCGCCGCCGCCACCCAGGTCGCGCCGCTGCCGTCCGCGCGCTCGTGGAGGGAGCGCGAGTGGGTGGTGCTGCTGCGGCGCCTGGTGCGACGCCGCACCGCGCTCTTCGGCATGGTCGTGTGCCTCGGCGTGCTGCTCGCCGCGGTGCTGGCGCCTTACGTGTCGCCCTTCGATCCGCTCGAGCAGGACATCGGTCAGCGTCTGAAAGCGCCCGGGTGGCAGGACGAGCAGGGGCGGGTGCACCCCCTCGGCACCGATCACCTTGGGCGCGACATCCTGGCCCGGATCATATTCGGCTCGCAGATCGCGCTCGTGGTCGGCCTGGCCGCGGTGATCATCTCCGGGGTGCTCGGCATGATCATCGGCCTGGTGGCCGGGTACTTCGGCCGCCGCGTCGACGACTTCCTCATGCGGCTCGCCGACATCCAGCTCGCCTTTCCGTTCATCCTGCTCGCGATCGCGGTGATCGGGGTGCTGGGGCCGAGCCTGCGCAACATCATCATCGTCATCGGGGTGTCCTCGTGGGTGGTCTACGCGCGGGTGGTGCGCGGCGAGGTCCTCTCGATCCGCGAGCGCGAGTACGTGCAGGCCGCGATCGCGCTCGGGAGCCGGCACGGGCGCGTGCTGTGGAGCCACGTGCTGCCCAACACCTTCACCCCGTGGCTGGTGGTCGCCACGCTCGACATGGCGCGGGTGATCGTGATCGAGTCCGCGCTGTCGTTCCTGGGGCTGGGCGTGCAGCCGCCCACGCCGACCTGGGGAGGCATGCTCGCCGACGGCCGCGTGTACCTCTCCACCGCGTGGTGGCTCGCCACCTTCCCGGGCCTGGCGATCCTCGTCACGGTGCTCGGCATCAACCTGCTCGGTGATGGGCTGCGGGACACGCTGGATCCACGACTGAAGGTCTAGCCGGCTGATGAAAAAGGCCCAGCCTGCGAGGTGTAGCCGGAGCTAGAGGCCATGGCGAGCGACGAGACGCTGGTGCTGAGCGGGGCGCGGCTGATCGACGGCACCGGAGCCGAGCCGGTGCGCGGGCGGTCCGTGGTGGTGGAGCGCGGGCTCATCACCGCGGTGGTGGACGACGCGCGCGCTCCCCGCGGCGCGGGGATCGACCTGGCGGGCCACACGATCCTGCCCGGGCTCATCAACTGCCACGTCCACCTGTGCTTCGGGGCGGAAGCCGACCCTGTGCGACCGCTGCGAGAAGACCCGGTGGGGCTGACCGCGATCAAGGCGCTGCTGCGCGCGCGGCAGACGGCGGAGGCGGGGGTCACCACCGTCCGGGACCTGGGCGGGCGCGACTACGTGGAGATCGCGGTGCGGCGCGCCATTCAGGACGGGCTCACCGCGGGGCCGCGCATCCTGGCCGCGGGCCGGCCGGTGTGCATGACGGGCGGGCACGGCCACTGGCTGGCCCGCGAGGCCGACGGCGCCGACGACGCGCGAAAGGCGGTGCGCGAGCAGCTCAAGGCGGGCGCCGACGTCATCAAGATCATCGCCACCGGTGGGGTGATGACACCGGGAGTGGAGCCGGGCTCGGCGCAGCTCACGCTCGAAGAGATGCGCGCCGCGGTGGAGGAGGCGCGGAAGGCGGGGCGTCGGACCGCCGCGCACGCGATGGCCGCCTCCGGCATCAGCGACGCGATCGCGGCCGGGATCACGTCGATCGAGCACGGCATCTACCTGACCGACGAGATCGTGGCCCGCATGCGCCGGGACGGGACCTACCTGGTGCCGACGCTCAACGCGCCGGCGGCCATCGCGACGGGCGGCCTCGCCGCCGGCATCCCCGACTACATGGTGCGCAAGTCGGAGGCGGTGGTGCCGCCGCACGTGGCGAGCTTCCAGCTCGCGCAGCGAGCGGGCGTACGGATCGCGGCGGGCGCCGACTCCGGCACGCCGCTCAACTTCCACGGCTCGCTCCTGCCCGAGCTGGAGCTGATGGTCAAGTACGGGATGACGCCGCTTCAGGCGATTCGCGCCGCCACCACCACCGCGGCGGACTGCCTGGGCCTGGGCGGGGTGACCGGCCGGATCGCGGCGGGTTACGCGGCCGACCTCATCGCGGTGGCGGGCGATCCGGCCGAGCGCATCCAGGCGCTCGGCGAGCTGCGCCTGGTCTTGGCGGGGGGCCGCCTCATCCGGCGCGAGACCGACCGATGACGGGCCGGCGGACACGTTGCCTGCGCTGACGTGGCCGTCGAGGCCCTTCCGACAGCTAGACCGAGAGCACGAGCCGGACGGTCACCCGCGCCACCAGCGCCGCGAAGGCCAGCCCGCCTAGTAGCACCACCGCCTCTCGCCACCGGGACGGCCGGAGCGTGGCCGGCAGCAGCGCACGGTTGAGGCTCACGGTGTGGACCGAGAGGATCGCGAAATTCAGCGCGGCCACATTGGCGCCGATGAGGATCACGGTGAGGGGGGACCCCACCGTCATGACCGCGGCGCCGACCAGCACGAGCACGCCGAGCACCGGATAGTAGAGCCATCCCGCGGCCGCGCCGCCGGGCCGTACGCCGCCGGTCCACAGCATCTCGGTCACGTGGCGCGCGAAGCCTTCCACGATGCCGACCTGGGTCGAGAAGAAGATCCACAGGGCGGTGATCAGCGCGGGCGCCCACAGCATGGCGCCGTACCGCCGGGCCAGCTCACGCGCGAACACCGCGGCGCCGCCCACGCCGCTCATATCGGTGCCGCGCGGCACCGCGTCGAGGGCCAGCAGCACCGGCAGACCCATGCCGATCAGGCAGGCGGCGGTCCACAGCCAGGAGAGGTCGGCCCGGAGATAGCGCCACCACTCGCGCCACTTGGCGAGATTGCCCTCGCTGGGTGGGAAGATGGCGCCCTCGCGCGGGAGCAGGATGGTCTGGCCCCCGACCTGCGTCGGCTGGGCTCCGACGGTCCCCGCCATGCCGAAGCCCTTGTCGCGGAGCCAGTAGGTGAGCATGGCGTTGACGGTGCCGCCCGCTCCCGAGTACGCGGCGAAGCCGGTGACGAGCGCCCAGTCGATGGCGCGGTCAGCCACCGGGACCGGGAGCCAGGCCGCATCCCAGGCCGGCCGCCCCACGAAGCTCCACGCGAGCATCGCCCACACCGGGCGCGGCACGAAGATGAGCCCGAGCGCAGCGAGCAGCAGCAGCATCCACGCCAGCATGATCCACTCGGCGATCTCGAGCGCCCGCTGGAGCCTGCGGCCGAGCAGCGTCGTCGCGGCCGCGCCGAGGAACAGCACATAGCCGAGCGTCACGACGATGGCCGCGTCCTCCGCCCGCGGCACCCGGCCCAACAGCAGCGCGGCCAGCGTGGCTCCGCCCGCGAGCGCCCAGCCGGGCCAGCCCACCTGGGCCAGGTGGAGCAGCGCGTAGACCGCGGCCCACCAGCCCGGGCCGGGGCGCTGGCGCATGAAGCCGGTGAAGACCGGCTCGCCCGTCGCCAGCGTGTAGCGCGCCATCTCCGCGTTGAGCATCGCCTGGAAGAGCACCGAGAGCGTGCAGATCCAGAGCAGGCTCGGGCCGTAGGCGGCGGCCACCGCGGGGCCGAGCAGCCAGTCGCCCGCGCCGAGCGACAGCCCGAGCAGCAGCGCGCCCGGCCCGATCACGCGGACGAGATTGCGCGCGGTATACGCGGGCGGGTGCGGCAGGTCGCCCTGCCGCCACACCGGCAGATCGCTCACGTGCGGCTCCCGCGCCAGTACCAGAGCGCGAGCCACGCGGCCGGCACGGTCAGCCAGAGCCAGCCCGACGGCGCGGCCGCGGACAGGTTGATCGCCAGCAGCAGCGTACCCCCCGCCGCCGCGGTCCAGAGCAGGATCCGGGCGAGGCTCTCGGCGGCGCGACGAGCTCCGCCGACTGCCACGCGCAGCGCGGCGGCCGCGGCGGCCACGTCGAGGACCACGTCGCCGAGGCTGCCCTCGCGGACGTGGGTGGTGGCCTGGTGCGCCTCGTCCAGCCCGGCGGTGAGCGCGGCGAGCAGCAGGGGGCGCCGCCATGGCGTGCGCCCGGTATCGCCCGCGATCGCGCGCGACCACAGCAGCGCCAGCACCGCGTACTCGGCGACGTGGCCGGCCTTGCGCACGAGCCAGTGCAGCGCGGCGATCTGCTCGGGAGCCGCCCACGGCAGGAGCGCGCGCAGCCACGGCTCGAGCAGCGGAGCGGTGGAGTCCGCGCTGAAGCCGGCGCCGGAGAACCACGCGATCAGCACCGACCACGCGAGCGGCGGCAGGAAGCGGAGCGCGGTGGTCACGATCATCAGCCTGGCACAGCGGGCCCGGCATTGACAAACGCGGGCCCGCCGCGGCGCGCGTCAGAGGAAGGCGCGCTCCACGAACAGCACCAGGCCCACCCCGAGCACCGCGATCGAGCAGGTCGCGACGGCGGGGCCGGCCCACCGCGTGCGGCGGAGCAGGAGCAAGAGCGGCAGGCAGGCCACGATCACCAGCGCCTGGCCGGCCTCGACGCCCGCGTTGAAGCCGAAGAGTGAGAGCAGGAGGCCCTGGCGGGGCAGGCCCAGCTCGCGGAGGGCGGAGGAGAAGCCGAAGCCGTGCACGAGGCCGAAGCCAAAGCTGACGAGCCACCGCCGCGAGATCGTGGGCTCGAAGAACAGGTTCTCGGCGGCCACGAACGCGATGGACAGCGCGATCACTGCCTCGATCAGCCGATCGGGCAGGGTCACCACCTGCAGCACCGCCAGGGTGAGGGTGATGCTGTGGGCGATGGTGAAGGCGGTGATGATCTTGACCAGGGAGAGGAGCCCGCCCCCGGGCAGCAGCAGCGCGAGCAGGAAGAGCAGGTGATCGTAGCCGCTCAGGATGTGCTCCACGCCGAGCAGGAAGAAGCTGCCGGTCCCGCGCGTCCCGCCGCCCGCGGCCGCGACCGCGAAGCGCGCCTGCCGGCTGTCCGGGGCGAACGCGAACTGCTGGGTGCCGCCCGGCGTCTCGATCTTGGCGAGGGTGTGATGGTCGGGGCCGAGCGCGTCGAAGATGTCGTCCTGGACGGTGAGCTCGCGCACCGGGCCGCCGCACGCGAAGTCGACCGACATGGTCACGCTCGGCGCGTCGAAGGGAGCCGACTGGAGGCCCCCCGGCCCCGGCTCGCATCGGGTGCTCCCCGCGTGGAGCACGATGCGGGTGCGCAGCACGTCGAGCAGCTGCTCCCGGCTGCGGGCGCTGCCCTCCCGGGCCAGCCGGAGGGCGTCGGCCAGGTCCGACGGCAGTGCGGCGACCGGCAAGGTCAGGCCGTAGCGCACGGTGCCGCGCTCCACCGTGATCGAGGCATAGCCGGTGGTGCCGCCGGTGTGCGCTCGCCCAACCGAGGCGGCCGTCACCACGAGCGCCAGCGCGAGGGCGAGGCGCACCGGCGCGTGGCTCATCCCCGGCTCGCCTCGCGCAGCGCGTGCTCCCACTCCTCCCCGACGAAGCGCGACATCAGGTACACCCGCTCCCCGCCCTGCAGCTTCATGTACTGCAACACCTGCTGGGGGTTCGGCCCGCCGAACTCGGCGCCGAGTACCGCGACGTCACCGCGATAGAGGACCGCGGTGAGGCCCGGCGGATCCAGCCCGAACTCGCTCAGCCCGACCGCGTCCCATTCGGCCCGCTCCATCACCCGGACCGGCGCCGAGACGTGCATGAATTTGATCGACGATTCGAGCGACGTCGCGAGCGCACCCGGCAGCGGCCGGTCCCCCGGTGTCGTCCGCCAGCCGTCGGCTTTCCGCACGAACGTCCAGCGACGATCGGCCGACGACAGCTCGACCCGGTCGATGTCGCCGGGCGCTTCCCGCATGACGCCGTCCGGCTTGAACGCGACGAACTGACGATTCTCGCGGAGGTGGCCGGTGAGCGCCATTGCCGCGAGCAGCCCCACCGCGAGCAGGGCAGTTGCCAGCGATGCCCAGCGGCGCGGGCGGCCTATCGCCGTCTCCACCACACCACGGTCCCGGCCACGACCACGGACAGCGGCAAGAGCACCTCGATGAGAAGGAAGATGCGCTGCATCTGGGACTTGGTCAGGAGCACCAGCGGTGGAACCGGCATGCGGAGGGCGACGGTGGGCGTCTGATCCTCGTGGACCGCCCAGCGGACCATCGCGAGGGCGAGATCGCTGTTGGCCATGTACGGAAGGAAGGAGTTGCTCGCGAAGTCGCCGTCGCCGACCACGACCAGGCGGAACGGCCGGGATCCGGCGGCTGCGCCCGGCCAGGTGCCCTCGAGGGCGGCGGCCAGCGGCCGACGACCAGGCGCGGGCGGGCGGTCCCCGGCGGGCGCGGCGCTGCCGCGCCCCGGCCGGCGCTCCTCCACCTCCTGCACCTCGCGCGCGTAGCTCTGTGGGCTGCTGAGAAACAGCGGCACGCTGCTGACCCCGGCCGGCGGCGGCAGCACGGTGAGGGAGCGGACCCCGGGGAAGAAGGAGAGCGCGATGTTCCGCGTGATCGGATGCCGCTCGTACACCGGCACCGCCACCACTTCCGGATCCGTGGAGTAGTGATCGAGCGGATCGATCACCACGTTCTGGTTCACGACGATGCCGACCCGCTCGAGCGCTCCCGCGAGATGGGGCTCGAGCACGAAGCCCAGGTCGTACATGAGCACCGCCGAGCCTCCCTGCGCGAGGTACGCGGTCAGCAGGTCGCTCTCGCCCGGCAGATAGGTCGTGCGCGGATTGACGTCCAGCACCGCCGCGCAGTCGGCCGGGATGGCGCTGAGGGTGGCGGGCACGATCTTGCGGGCCTCGTAGCCGAACGACTCGAGCGCCCGCCTCAGCCGGCCGGCCCCGTGGGATCGCATCTGCACGATCGCGGAGGCGCCTTCGCCGTGGCCGTGTCCGGCGACGCCCTCGAAGTGGGTGTGGAACTCGAAGTTCTCCATCGGGTACTCGTTGTGGCCTTCGACGAAGCAGACCGTGGTGACCCGATCGCGGACGACCCGCAGGATGCCGAGCGCGATCTGGTTCTCGTCCGTGCTCATGACCTGGATCCGGCGGCCCCCGCTCTCCAGCACCGCCGCGTTGTAGATGCGGATCCCGTAGGTGTCGGCCACCGTCGGCTGCTTGTCGGGGTCGACGGTGCGGACGTGCAGGCGCGGGTTGCGGCGCCCGAGGATCTCCACCATGTCCCGGGCGCGCAGGCCCTCCTGATGCTGGGACTGGTAGAAGTAGGTCAGGCTCACGTCCTGGCGGAGCCGATCCACCACCTCCTCGGCCTGCTTCGACGGGGTGAAGACGCGCTCGCGGGTGAGATCGAAGTGCTCGTCGTGTCGGACCAGCGCCAGGTTGGCCAGCACCGCGATGCCGAGCGTCGCGGCCACGATCCCGGCCACGTAGGCCAGCGCGGCGGGCCGCCTCAGGCGCGGCTGCAGGGGCAGCCGCAGCCCGAGCGCGAAGAGGGCGGCGAGGGCCACGAGCCAGCCCGCGAACCAGAGCAGGTTGATGGGGTCGACGCGATCCATGGCCGCGCTATCGCCGCGCGAGCGCCCGCACCGAGAGGAAGAGACCGACCAGGACCACGCTCAGGAAGAACCCGACGTCGGAGAGGAACATGGCCCCGGTGGCGAACGGCGTGAAGTGAGCCACCAGCGACAGGTGGGAGACGATCTGGTCGTAGGGATCGGGAAGCAGGTAGCCGAGGGTATCGATCATCCACAGCAGGATGCCGGCGCCCAGGGACACCACCGCGGCCACGATCTGATTCGAGGTGAGTCCCGAGGCCAGCAGGCCGATCGCGGTGAGCGCGGCTGCGAGCAGCAGCAGGCCCAGGAAGCCGCTGTAGATCGGGCCCCAGTCGGGATCGCCGTAGACGCCCAGCACGATGGCGTAGCTGACGGTGAGAGCCAGCATGAGCGCGGGCAGCGTGAGGCCAGCGAGGAACTTGGCGAGGACGATCTCGACCTCCCGGACCGGCGAGGTGAGCAGCAGCTCGAGCGTGCCGGCCCGCCGCTCCTCCGCGAAGAGCCGCATCGTCACCACCGGCACGATGAGCAGGAAGAGCACCGCGGCCTGGAAGAACACGCGTACGAGGTCGCCGGTCCGGTTGAGGAACAGCACCGCGGTGAAGGTGTAGCCCATCAGCAGGAGATAGACCACCAGGGTGACGTAGGCGATGGGCGAGGCGAACATCGCCTGCTCCTCCTTGAGCAGCAGCGTGGCGAAATGCTTCACGGAGCGCCTCGCGGGCCACCGCTGGTGAGGCCGAGGAACAACGACTCCAGGTCCACCGGGGCCGGTGCCATCTCGACCAGCCCGAGGCGGCCCGCGACGAGCGCGGCGGCCAGCGCCTCCGAGACGGAGCCGTCCGCGTCGACCACGTAGGCGGCGACGTCGCCTCCGGCGGAGCCGTCCAGGGTCACCGCCCTCACTCCCGGGACGCCGGCCAGCGCGGCGCGCACCGACTCCGGCCGGCCGCGGACGCGCAGCCGGAGGCGCTGGCCGAGCGCGCCGGCGCGAAGCGAATGCACGGCGAGGAGGCGGCCGCCCAGCAGGATGGCCACGCGATCGGCCACCCGCTCGATCTCGCCCAGGATGTGCGAGGTGACGAGCACCGTCCGCTCTCCGGCCAGCTCCCGGATGTGTCCCCGCATCTCGATGATCTGACGGGGATCGAGGCCGTTGGTCGGCTCGTCGAGCACGAGCAGCTCGGGATCGCCCAGCAGGGCCTGGGCGATGGCGACGCGCTGACGGTATCCGCGCGAGAGCTTGCCGATGAGGAGACGGGCGACATCGCCGAGCGCGAGCCGCTCGATGGCCGAATCGACCGCGGCCGCGGCGCGGCTCCGCGGGAGGCCCTTGAGCCGCGCCATGAACGCGAGGAACTCGCGCACCGCCATCGACCCGTAGAGCGGGCTGTCCTCTGGCACGTAGCCGACTCGGGCGCGGGCCTCGAACGCCTGATCGACGACGTCGAGCCCGGCGATGCGCGCCGTCCCCTGAGACGGCCGGAGATAGCCGGTGAGGATTCGCAGGATCGTGGTCTTGCCAGAGCCGTTGGGGCCGAGCAACCCCATGACCTCGCCGGCCGCGACTTCCAGAGACACGCGGTCGATCGCGAGACGGGGCCCGTACCACTTCGTCAGGTGCTCGGCGACGATGACCGGGGGCATGGGGCAAAGACGGCGCCGCCGGACGGCTCGACCGTCCGGCGGCGCGGGCTAGAGCTGATCCTCCGACAGCGTGACGGCTACTCGAAGACCTGCGGGCTCTTCGTCGACCGGGCCTTGCCGGCCGGGCCGTCCGGGTCGTGGGCGGTCATGAAGCTGGCGTTCTCGCGTCCCTGCAGCATCCGGATGTACTCGTACGCGTTCAGGATCCCGGCCGGATAGTACGCGAGCGAGATGTCGGGCAGCAGGTTCTTGGTGACGTTCTCCGAGAAGTAGACGTTGTCGCTCGTCAGCACCACCGTGCCGGTCTTGGGCAGGCGGACGATCGCCATCTGGCTGCCCGGAGTGTGGCCGGGCCAGTTCTTGACGACGATGCTGCCGTCGCCGAAGACGTCCTGGTCACCCGAGAGCTGCTCCATCTTGTACTTGTTGGGCAGCGCCTCTCCGAGATCGTTGCGCAGGCAGGCCACGTCGCCCGGAATGTAGGGGCCGGCGGTGCCGGGCTCGGGCCAGGCCGCGTTCTTCATCTCGGCCTTCTGCACCAGGAGGGTCGCCTTGGGGAACTTGCAGACGTTGCCGCCGTGGTCCAGATGCATGTGGCCAACCGCCACGTACTTGATGTCGTCGGGGCTGAGGCCGATCTTCTTGAGCTGGGTGTCGATCGCGACGTCCGGGCCGCGCTCGGGGGTCAGGCCCTTCACGAAAGGCCCCCAGTAGCTGGGATCGCTGATGATCTTGTCGTTGTTGCCGGTGTCGAAGAGGAAGTTGCCCTTCGGGTGCTTGACGACGAAAAAGCCGACCGGCACCGTGATCGGGTTGCTGGAGGCTCCCGCCTGCAGCGCGCTCTTCGCAATGGTGAGACCGCCGGAGCTGAACACGTACATCTTCATCCCGGCGGGAGGCGCGTTCTGCGCAAAGGCGGGGGGAGCCACGAGTAGGACGACGACGGCCAGGCACGACACGGTGGACACGATCCTTCGGATCATTCGGTTCTCCTCAGCGGCCCGATGCTTCCGCTCTGAAGACGTCAACGCGTCAAAAAGTTTCCGTGGCGGCTGCTCCTCCCTTCCGGGCCGTCGCCCCGCGATGGGGCGGAGTATAGGAAGGCGGCGCGAACCTTGTCAAGGTAAGGCGCGCGCCATGGCACCGCGCGTCGAGCGCGTCTCAACACCGAATCGGAACCATTCGCCCTCGGCGGGCCGTCATCTTCCGGGAAAGCTCTCCGGCTCGCGGCCGGAGACCGGCTCGCGACCTCCGGCTCGGCGGAAGGAGCGGACCTTGCCGTCTTCTTCGGCATCGGAACCGCTTGTCGGCCGCCCTGTCGCGTGACCGGCGATAGGCGGCCGGGGACCCCGCGCTCCGCGCTCGGGCGGCGGCCGGCGAGACACACCAGGCGTATCGCGCGCGCATCTGGCCGGCCTCGGTGAGCGCGGGCCCGTAGCGGTGGGCTGCCGGCGCCGAGGCGCGCACCGCCATTTTCCACCGATGCACCGTGGACTTGGCGCGCCCCTTAAGTTTGACAAGCCGCGCCCACTAAACATACAGTGAGCCCCATGCAAATCCGAGAGCTCCTCGACGAGCTCTTGACCTCGCTCGAGACCGGCCCCCTCATCACCGCGGTGCGCCACTTCGACGCCCGGCCCGCCGTCTTCGCGCCGTTTCCGTCGTCGCTCGATCCGCGCATCGTCGAGGCGCTCCGGACTCGCGGCATCGAGCAGCTCTACTCGCACCAGGCCTGCGCCTTCGATACGGTGGCCAAGGGCGAGCACCTGGTGGTGGTCACCCCGACCGCGTCCGGCAAGACGCTCTGCTACAACCTGCCGGTGCTGCAGGCGCTCGTGCAGCAGCCGGAGGCGCGGGTGCTCTATCTGTTCCCGACCAAGGCGCTCGCGCAGGACCAGCTCGCCGAGCTGACCGAGCTCGCCCGGTCGCTGCCCGACATGCGGATGTTCACCTACGACGGCGACACGCCGCAGGACGCGCGCCGATCGGTGCGCGCGCGGGCCAACCTGGTGCTGACCAACCCGGACATGCTGCACTCCGGGATCCTGCCGCATCACACCAAGTGGGTGAACCTGTTCCAGAATCTCAAGTACGTGGTGATCGACGAGCTGCACGCCTACCGGGGTGTCTTCGGCAGCCACCTCGCCAACGTGCTCCGGCGGCTCAAGCGCATCTGTCGCCACTACGGCGCGACGCCGCAATTCATCATGGCGTCGGCCACCATCGCCAACCCCGGCGACCTGGCGCGGCGCCTGACCGGAGAGCCGGTGACCGAGCTGAACGAGAGCGGCGCGCCCAGCGGGGAGAAGACCTTCCTGGTCTACAACCCGCCGGTGATCAACCCGGACCTGGGCATCCGCGCGCCGTACCTCGGCGAGGCGTCCAAGCTGGCCGCGCGCTTCCTGCGCAAGCGGGTCGCCACCATCGTCTTCTGCCAGAGCCGGCTCTCCACCGAGGTGGTGCTGGCCTCGATCAAGCAGCAGGTCGAGGACAAGACCGGCGATTCCGGCATCGTGCGCGGCTATCGCGGCGGCTACCTGCCGCTGCGCCGTCGCGAGGTCGAGCAGGGCCTGCGCTCGGGCGAGGTGCTGGGGGTGGTGGCCACCAGCGCGCTCGAGCTCGGCATCGACATCGGCCATCTCGATCTCGCGGTGCTCGCGGGCTATCCCGGCACCATCGCCTCGATGTGGCAGCAGGCGGGCCGCGCGGGGCGCCGCACCGGCGAATCCGCCGCGGTGATGGTGGCGACCAGCTCGCCGATGGATCAGTACCTGGCCGCCCATCCCGACTATCTCTTCGGCGCGCCGCCCGAGCACGCGCGGGTGAATCCGGAGAACCCGTTCATCCTGATCAACCACGTCAAGTGTGCGGCCTTCGAGCTTCCGCTCGAAGCCGACGAGCCCTTCGGCGGCGACGTGTCGGCCCACCTGGCTGCGCTCGGGGAGGAAGGCCTGCTCCACCGGGCGGGCGCGCACTTCCACTGGAGCTCCGAGCGATATCCGGCCGACCACGTCTCGCTGCGCACGGTGACTTCCGACAATTTCCTGGTCATCGACACCACCGCGCGCGACGCCCAGCAGGTGAAGCGCCGGCAGATCATCGCCGAGGTGGACTGGAAGAGCGCCTTCGCCATGATCTATCCGAAGGCCATCTACATGGTCGAAGGGGAGCCGTTCGAGGTGCAGGAGCTCCACTACCGGGAGGACGAGGAAAAGGTCGCCTACGTGAAGAAGGTGGTGGTGGACTACTTCACCGACGCGATCACCGCCAAGGGGGTGTGGATCCTCCAGCGCTTCGACCGACAGGAAACGCCGGGCCTGCTCGCCGAGCAGGGCGAGGTGCTGGTCGCCGAGAAGGTGGTCGGCTTCAAGAAGATCAAGATGGGCACGCTCGAGAACGTGGGCTCGGGTGAGGTGGAGCTCCCGCAACAGGAAATGCAGACCACCAGCGCGTGGCTCACCCTCGACCCGGATCTCCTTCACCAGATCTCGCCGCGCCGCGACGACCTGGTGGACGGTCTGCGCGCGCTCACCCACCTGCTGCACAACCTGGCTCCCATCTTCCTCCTGTGCGACATCCGCGACGTCGGGTCGTGGCTCGGCGACGGCTCGCCGGTCCAGGCCGGTCAGGTGGTGACGCGGGATACCATGCGGGCCCAGCTCGTGCAGGGCGAGACCTTCACGCCGACGATCTACCTCTACGACAACCAGCCGGGCGGCATCGGCCTGGCCGAGCGCATCTTCGAAGTGCTGCCCGACCTGCTCGCCCGGGGCCTCGAGACGCTCGAGGCGTGCGCCTGCCGCAGCGGCTGCCCGTCGTGCGCGGGACCGGTGAACGAGGTGGGCCGTCAGGCCAAGCCGGTGGCCCGGGCGATTCTCCAGCGCCTGGTGCGGCGGCGCTGACGCCCGCGCTCCGTTGGGACGCGACCTCGCCGAGCTGACCCGCATCATCCGCCGCATCGAGGCCAAGACCCGGGCCTCGAGCGCGCCCGCCGCTCCGCCGAGGCTTCGCCCGACCATCGAGGCGCTGCTGGAGGGCGCCATCGAGGAGACCGATCGCGGCGCGCTCCTCGTGGTCCGCCGGCGCTTCCCGGTGGCGCATCGTCACGGCGCGCAGTCCCTGCTCGCGGCCCGCGAGGCGGCGCCGCGGGCGCTGGCCCTCCTGAGCCGCGCGGGGGTGGCGCCCGCCGAGGGCGGGCGGCTCCTCTACCTCGACACCGAGACCACCGGGCTGGCCGGCGGCACCGGCACCTACGCGTTCCTGGTCGGCGTGGGATTCTTCGACGGCGACGATTTCGAGGTGCGGCAGTTCTTCATGCGCGATCTCGACGAGGAGCCCGCCCTGTTGAGCGCGCTGGAGGCGATATTCCGGCAGTTCGACGGCTTCGTGACGTACAACGGCGTCGGCTTCGACCTGCCCCTGCTGGAGACGCGCTTCGTGCTCGGTCGCCGGCGCTTCCCCGGCGACGAGGTCTTCCACGTCGACCTGCTCGGTGCGGCCCGGCGGCTGTGGAGCGCGCGACTGGCCGATTGCCGGCTGGGCACGGTCGAGCAGCACGCGCTCCGGTTCGTACGCCACGACGATCTGCCCGGCGCGCTGATTCCCACCGTGTATTTCGAGTACCTCCGCCGGAAGCAACCGCACGCGCTGCCGCGGATCTTCGAGCACAACCGGCACGACATCCTCTCGCTGGCCGCGCTCACCGGCTGGGTCGCGGACGCGGTGATGCGGGCGCCGCGGGCCGATCTCGAGCCGGAAGCCCTGGCCGGCCTGGGCCGGCTGCTCGAAGCGAGCGAGCCGGAGCGGAGTCTCGCCTGTTACCGCATGGCTCTCGAGGCCGGGTTGCCCACGCCATCGCGCGAGCGGCTGCTCCTGCGCCTGGCCCAGGGTGAGAAGCGACGCGAGCGGTGGGACGAGGCGCGCTCGCTCTGGGAGGCGGCGGCCCGGACGCCGCTCGACTTCGATCCCCGCCCGTGGGAGGAGATCGCCAAGCTCCACGAGCATCGCCGGCGGGACCTGATGGCGGCGCGTCTGGTGGTGGAGGAGGCGCTCGATCGGGCCCGGCGCCATCGCGCCTCCGAGCGGGTGCTGGCCGCGTTCGAGCACCGGCTCGGGCGCCTGGCCCGCCGCCTCGAGCGAGCGGCCGGTCTGAGCGACGCGCAGCAGCCCGCCTGATCGCGCCGCGCGCCGGCGCCCGCGCGTTCCGATTTAGGTTTGACACATCTCGGCCATTAGGGTAGCCTCACACCCCATTTCAGTCTCGACGAAGTACGGAGGCCAAACCATGGGGACGGCGGGGAGCAGACGGATGGGGACGAGGATGCTCGCGGCGGGGCTGGGCCTGGCCGCGTGGATGGTGGCGGCCACGGGCGAGACCTCGGAGGTCACGGTGTACTCGGCGCGCTCGCACTACGGGCAGGAGCCGGCCATGGAGGCCTTCACCAAGAAGACGGGGATCCAGGTGAAGAGCTTCGGCGGCGAATCCGGGGCCCTCTTCGAGCGGCTGAAGGCGGAAGGCGACAAGACGCCGGCCGATGTGCTGATCAGCGTCGACGCCGGCAACCTGTGGAATGCGGCGCGCGCGGGGCTCCTGTCCAAGGTCGATTCCCCGGAGATCGTGGCCAACGTGCCGGCGCACCTGCGCGATCCCGACAACCGGTGGGTCGGCCTGACCGTCCGGGCCCGCACCATCATGTACAACACCACCCGGGTGAAGCCGGAGGAGCTGTCCACCTACGAGGCGCTCGGCGATCCCAAGTGGAAGGGGCGCCTCTGTCTGCGCTCCTCGAGCCACATCTACAACCAGTCGCTGATCGCGACCATGATCAAGCGGAGCGGCGAGGCGAAGACCGAGGCGATCGTGCGCGGCTGGGTGGCCAACAACCCGACGCTGATCAGCGGCGACACCAAGATCCTGGAAGCGGTGGCGGCCGGACAGTGCGACGTCGCGCTGACCAACACCTACTACCTCGGGCGGATTCTCGCCAAGAACGCCACCTTCCCGGTGGCCGCCTTCTGGGCGAACCAGCCGGCGCCCGGCACCCACGTGAACATCTCGGGGGCGGGCGTCACCGCGCACGCCAAGAACCGCGCGGCCGCCATCAAGCTCATCGAGTTCCTGACGAGCCCCGAGGCGCAGCAGATGTTCGCCGACGCCAACTTCGAGTACCCGGCGAACCCGCAGGCGAGCGTCAACCCGGTCATCGCCAGGTGGGGGAAGTTCAAGCAGGACGACACCAACGTGGCCGCGGCGGGCGAGTACCAGGCCGCCGCGACCCGGCTGGCGGATCGGGCGGGCTACAAGTAGACGTGCGCCTGACGCCTCGCTGACCGCATGCCCGGGCTGCGGGCGGCGCGGTCGCCTCTCTGGGCCTGGCTCGCGATGGGCATCGCGGCGGCGCTGGCGGTGCCCATCGCGGCGGTGCTCTCCTCGCTCGCGGTCCCGGCGGGCGATGTCTGGCTCCACCTCTGGCGGACCCAGCTGCTCGAGCTGATCGCCCACACCCTCCTGCTGCTGCTGGGCGTCGGGGCCGGCACGCTGGTCGTGGGCGGCGGGCTGGCGTGGCTGGTCGTCCACCACCGGTTCCCCGGCCGCACGGCTCTGGAGTGGGCGCTCATCCTGCCGCTCGCGATCCCGGCCTACGTCATCGGCTTCGCCTTCCTCGGCCTCTTCGAGTACTCGGGTCCGCTGCAGACCGCGCTGCGCGGTGCGCTCGGACCAGGTGCGCGGCTGCCCGAGCTGCGCTCGCTCGGTGGCGTGGTGCTGATGATGACGCTGGTCTTCTATCCCTACGTGTACCTGCTGGCCCGCGTCGCCTTCCGCGAACAGGGCACCGCGGTGGTGGAGACCGCGCGGAGTCTCGGCTGCTCGCGCGGGGCCGCGTTCCTTCGCGTCACCGCGCCGATGGCGCGGCCGGCGCTGGCCGCTGGCGTCGCGCTGGCCATGATGGAGGCGCTCGCCGATTTCGGCACGGTGGCCACCTTCGGGTATCGAACGCTCACCGAGGCGATCTACCGGGTCTGGTACGGCATGTTCGACCGCCTGGCCGCGACGCAGCTGGCGAGCGTGCTGCTCCTCTTCGCCCTGGCCCTGCTGGTGCTGGAGCGCCGGTCGCGAGGCCGCGCCCGGTTCACCCAGGCCGCGCGCGGCGCCCCCACCGTGGAGCCGCGACGGCTCCGGGGCTGGCGGGCGGCCGCCGCCACCGGCGCCTGCCTCGGCGTCCTCGGGCTGGCCTTCCTGCTCCCGGTGGGCCAGCTCGGCTGGTGGGCAATGGCGACGGTGCGGGCGGGGCGTGTCGCGCCCGACTTCTCCGCGCTCCTCGGCCGCAGCTGTCTCCTCGCCGGCGGAGCGGCGACGCTGGCCTGTGCGCTGGCCGTGCTGCTGGCCTACGCGGGACGCCTCCACGGCGGGGGCGCGGTGCGGCTGGCCACGCAGGCCGCCGCCATGGGCTACGCGCTGCCCGGCGCGGTGATCGCGGTGGGGGTGCTGCTGCCGCTGGCGTGGGCGGACCACACGCTCGTGCCCCTGCTCGAGCGGGCTCTGGGGTGGCCGCTCGGGCTCCTGCTCACCGGCTCGGCGACCGGCCTGATCCTCGCCTATGTCGTGCGCTTCCTCGCCGTCGGGCTCCAGACCGTCGATGCGAGCCTGGGCAAGATCTCGCCGAGCCTCGACGAGGCCGCACAGATGCTCGGCGCCCGCGCGGGGGACGCGCTTCGCCGCGTGCACCTGCCGCTCATGCGGGGCGGAGTCCTGACCGCGGCGGTGCTCGTGTTCGTCGAGACCATGAAGGAGATGCCGGCGACGCTCTTGCTGCGCCCGCTCGGGCTCAACACGCTGGCCGTCGAGATCTGGGAGCGCACCTCGGAGGCGATGTGGCAGGAGGCCGCGGTGCCGGCGCTGACGCTGGTGGGGGTCGGACTGCTGCCGGTGGCGCTGCTGATCCGCCTGACGACCCGGCGCTAGCCCGCGCTCGACGCGAGCGCGGCCGGGAAGGCCACCACGTGCAGGACGTGGGCGGAGAGGCTCACCCGCATGCCGGTCGGCAGCACCGAGGCCGAGGGCTGCGAGGAATGCACCCGGTGGCCGGACGGCAGGCGGATGCAGTAGACGGTTTCCGAGCCCCTGAAGTAGCGGCGGGTGATCACCCCCGCGCCGTTGGCCTCGGGCACGAACGAGATGTCGTCGGGCCGGATCATCACGTCGACCGGCTGGCCCGTGACGAGCTGGTCGACGTTGGCGAAGGTCCCCAGCTCGGTGACGATGCCCTCCTGGCCGACGAGGCCGGGCAGGAAGTCGGCGGCCCCCACGAAGGCGGCGACGAATCGGGTCGCGGGGCGATGGTAGAGCTGCTGGGGCGGAGCCATCTGCTCGACGCGGCCGGCCTGGAGCACGCCCACGCGATCGGCGAGCGTGAAGGCCTCCTCCTGGTCGTGGGTGACGAACACCGCGGTGGTCGCGGTCTCGCGCAGGATCCGCTCCACCTCGTCCCGCATCTGCGCGCGCAGGTCGGCGTCGAGGTTCGAGAACGGCTCGTCGAGCAGCATCAGCGCGGGGGCGGGGGCTAGCGCGCGGGCCAAGGCCACGCGCTGCTGCTGGCCCCCCGACAGCTCGTGTGGGTAGCGCGACTCGTAGCCCGCGAGGTCCACCAGATTGAGCACCTCCGCGATGCGGGGCCGCCGGCCCGGACGTGCGGCCCGGGGCAGCCCGAAGCCCACGTTGTCCTCCACGGTGAGATGCGGAAAGAGCGCATAGTCCTGGAACACGATGCCGACGCCGCGCTCCTCGGGGGGAACGGCCCGGCCGGGCCCGGTCACCACGCGGCCGCGGAGGGTGATGGTGCCCGCGTCGGCTCCCTCGAGGCCGGCGATCAGGCGCAACGTGGTGGTCTTGCCGCAGCCCGACGGGCCCAGGAGGGCCACGATTTCGCCTTCCGCGACCCGCAGGGACAGACGGTCCACGGCGGGCGGGGCGTCAGGCCCGTAGCGCTTGCTGACCTGGTCGAGGACCAGCAGGTCCACGGCTAGCTCGTCGAAGGGGGCGACTGGATCAGAACGGGCTCCGCCCTTCGGGGCCTCCTCCGAGCCCCCCCCAGGAGCCGAATTGCGCTGGCCAAGCCCGCGCTCGAACGGAGATTACTCAAACACGCTCCTAGCGCCGGTTGAGGACCTCGGGATTGACCGGGGTGGGTGGCGTCCGGCCCTCGAGCACCGCGAGGCAGTTCTCGACCGCGAGGGTGGCCATCTTGAGCCGGGTCTCGAGCGATGCGCTGCCGATGTGCGGAGCCAGGACGACGTTGGAGAGACCGAGCAGGCCGGGATGAACCTTCGGCTCCTCCTCGAAGACGTCGAGGCCGGCGCCCGCGATCCATCCTTCGCTGAGAGCCTCCACCAGGGCCGCCTCGTCCACGACCGGGCCGCGCGCCGCGTTGATCAGGTACGCGGTCGTCTTCATGGCGCGCAGGGTGTCGCGGTTGATGAGGTGACGCGTCTCCGGGGTGAGCGGGGTGTGGAGCGTCACGAAGTCCGACTCCCGTAGCAGCGTGTCGAGCTCCACGCGGGTGGCGCGTAGCTCGCGCTCGGTGGCCGCGTCGGCCGCGATCGCGTCCTGGTACAGCACCCGCATGCCGAAGCCCTGCGCCCGCCGCGCCATCGTCCGGCCGATGCGGCCGAAGCCGACCACCCCGAGCGTCTTGCCATGGACGTCGCCGCCGAGCTGCCGCATGTACTCCCACTGCTTGAACCGCCCCTCGCGGACGTAGCGATCCGCCTCCACGAGCCGGCGGGCGGTGGCCATCAACAGCGCCCAGGCGAAGTCCGCGGTGGTGTCGGTCAGCACGTCCGGCGTGTTGGTCACCACGACGCCCCGCCTGGTGCAGGCCGTCACGTCCACGTTGTTGTAGCCGACCGCCACGTTGGAGACGACCCGCAGCTTCGGGCAGGCGTCCAGCAGCGTCTGGTCGACCGCCTCGCTGATCACGCAGATGAGCCCCTGTCGGTCGGCCAACCGCCGCAGCAGATCGGAGCGCGGCATCGGCGCGTCCTGGTCGTAGGCGTCGACCGCGGCACGGCTACGAGCCAGCGCCACGGCCGGCCCGGGCAGCACGCGGGAGATCAAAATTGCGGGTCGGTCAGAGCCAGTGGTCATCCGGGATACACCTTCCTATGCTGCTGAGAATATTGACGATATTAGATTTGACATCGTCCATGCCGCCGACTATATTAGCACTCGCCTTGGTTGAGTGCTAAGGCCCGTAGGCGCGGGATCCGCCGCAAGGCCCAACATCTTACTTATCGGGAGGCGAGTTGGCTATGAAGATTCGTCCGTTGCACGACCGGATCCTCGTGAAGCGCGAAGAGGAGAAGGAGGTCAAGAAGGGCGGCATCATCATTCCGGACACCGCGAAGGAGAAGCCCCAGGAGGGCAAGGTCATCGCGGTCGGGAACGGCAAGGTGAACGACGAGGGCAAGAAGGTGCCGCTCGACGTGAAGGCCGGCGACAAGATCCTCTTCGGCAAGTATTCCGGCTCCGAGGTCAAGCTGGACGACGAGGAGTACCTGATCCTCCGCGAGGAGGACGTGCTCGCGATCATCGAGTAGCCGGAAATAGCCCGACCCAGCAATCCAACCCGACCGGGCTCCCCGGGGGCGCCGCGGTCAATTCCATCGAACGTCGAGGAGGAGATTTCAGCATGCCGAAGCAGGTCATGTTCAGTGACGAGGGACGGTCGGCCCTGCTGCGCGGGGTCAACATCATGGCGTCGGCCGTCAAGGCGACCATGGGCCCCAAGGGCCGCAACGTGGTCATCGACAAGAAGTTCGGTAGCCCGACCATCACCAAGGACGGCGTGACGGTCGCGAAGGAGATCGAGCTGAAGGACAACTACGAGGACATGGGCGCCCAGATGGTGAAGGAAGTCGCGTCCAAGACCTCGGATATCGCGGGTGACGGGACGACAACCGCCACCGTTCTCGCGCACGCCATCGTCCGTGAAGGTCTGAAGAACGTCACCGCCGGGGCCAACCCCATGGGGCTGAAGCGCGGAATCGACAAGGCGGTGGAGGCGGTGGTCGAGGACCTCAAGAAGATGTCGAAGTCCACCAAGGACAAGAAGGAGATCGCGCAGGTCGCCACCATCGCCTCCAACAACGACAAGACGATCGGCAGCCTGATCGCCGAGGCGATGGAGAAGGTGGGCAAGGACGGCGTCATCACCGTCGAGGAGTCGAAGTCGGCGGAGACGGTGCTGGACGTGGTCGAGGGCATGCAGTTCGACCGCGGCTACCTCTCGCCCTACTTCGTGACCGACGCGGAGCGGATGGAGTGCGTCCTGGAGGACGCGCTGGTGCTGATCCACGAGAAGAAGATCAGCGTCATGAAGGACATGCTGCCCCTGCTCGAGCAGGTGGCCCGCTCGGGCAAGCCGTTCCTGATCATCGCGGAGGACATCGAAGGCGAGGCCCTGGCCACCCTGGTCGTCAACAAGCTGCGCGGCACGCTGCACACCGCGGCGGTGAAGGCCCCCGGCTTCGGCGATCGCCGGAAGGCCATGCTGGAGGACATCGCGATCCTGACCGGCGGCAAGGCCATCACCGAGGACCTGGGCATCAAGCTCGAGAACATCAAGCTGGAAGACCTCGGCAAGGCCAAGAAGATCGTGGTCGACAAGGACAACAGCACGCTCGTCGAGGGCGCGGGCAAGACCGCGAACATCGAGGGCCGCATCAAGCAGATCCGGGCCCAGATCGAGGAGACCACCTCGGACTACGATCGCGAGAAGCTGCAGGAGCGGCTGGCCAAGCTGGCCGGCGGCGTCGCGGTCATCAAGGTGGGAGCCGCCACCGAGACGGCCATGAAGGAGAAGAAGGCCCGCGTGGAGGACGCGCTCAACGCGACCCGCGCCGCGGTCGAGGAAGGTATCGTGCCGGGCGGGGGGGTCGCGCTCCTGAGGGCGGCCAGCGCCGTCGACGCCCTGAAGCTCGAGGGTGACGAGAAGGTCGGCGCGCACATCGTGCGACGCGCGCTCGAGGAGCCCATCCGTCAGATCGTGGAGAACGCGGGGCTCGAGGGCAGCGTGATCGTCGAGAAGGTCAAGGCGGAGAAGGTGGTGACCCGCGGCTTCGACGCGGAGTCGCTCGAGTTCGTGGATATGATCCAGGCCGGTATCATTGACCCCACCAAGGTGGAGCGGGTGGCGCTGGAGAACGCGGCGTCGGTGGCCTCGCTCCTGCTGACGACGGAGGCGCTCATCACCGACCTGCCCGAGGAGAAGGCGGCGGCGGCCCCGCCGATGCCTCACGGGGACTTCTAGCCCCGGCGCTCAGCGGGCTCGGGGTAAGAGCCGGGCGGCCCTTGTCGGAAACGGCAAGGGCCGCGTTCGTCGACCACCCGTCCCCTTTGCCCTGCAGCGTGAGCGAAGCGCGGCTCCCGGGCCTGCGCGTTGGCCTGCTCCGTGGATGGAGTCAGCCAGGATCCCCCGCGCGACTTCAGGGCACCGCCGGCCGGAGGGGAAGTGAGGACTGGTCAACTTGCGCTGGGTCTACGGTCGTCTTCGCCGAAGTGGATGATCAGGAAATCACCGCGACAATCAGGAAGATCTGAATCGGCCCTCCGCGGTGTGGAATGCAAGCCAACAGAGGACCCATTCTACAAGTGGGACGATAGATGCGATCAGGGATCCTTGCGAGAGAACAAACAGACGCGCTCCACGGCGGTGGCTGGCTCACCAATCCAGATTGAATGCGGCAGGAAGGTAGCGTTGCCTCATCCATCACAAACGTTTCTCTGTTCTTCCTTTGGTACTGCGGCGGCATGGCCGTCACCGTGGATTCGGTCAGTTCCAGCCGGGCTTCTCAAGGGAAGAGGCAGTGAGTGTACGGCAAACACTCCCATCGCGGCGGTTGAATCGGTGACCCGCGAAGCTCTTCGGAGAGGTCGGAGCCACCGTGACAAGCGTCACGGTGCCACGCGCGAATACGGATGCTCCGCCAACCCTGATCGGATAGCGATGGGCAAATGCAACGCATTCGGCGGGTGCCTTGGGAAGCATGCGTGCCGCGGCGCTTCGTGCGTCGATCCAGCA
>Ga0081455_10001340_pt1 | contig 30476 bp, 23 predicted proteins | sample TabmetS3T2R1_FD_70207 | JGI IMG/M metagenome (GOLD analysis project Ga0081455, IMG submission 70207) | Tabebuia heterophylla rhizosphere microbial communities from the University of Puerto Rico - S3T2R1 | ecosystem: Host-associated > Plants > Roots > Rhizosphere ... | reverse complement strand
TAGCTATTTGAAAGTCCTGAAATTTCCTTTCGATATTCGCCGAATAACTAAATATTCGACTAACATCATTTATACTGCAATTCGTAACAACCAGTCAAGACATACTTTTGTTAGTGATAAAATTCCCATCTTAAACCGTATACTTCATCGAGATTATATCTAGGAATTTCCAACCATAAGTTTGGCTTTGCTCTCAACTATAAATTCAAAAATATAGTGGGCATCAATCAGGCATAGAGTTAGCAATCTTCCGAGGCGGAAGCGACAATATGCCGTTGGGTTTAGAATGGTTTTTGATAGACTTGATAATTATTGCGGGACGCTAAAATTATAGATCTATTCTATTCCTAATTGGGAGAAGGATGCGATGAAAATTAATGTCTTCCCGAAGTCGAACAGCACCTGCTCGCTCTTGCTGGTCAATAGCCAATGGTTAATAGCTAATGCCGGGTTCGCTAGCAGCGTCCCGAGCGGCGGCGCCTCAAAAGCCGCGCCCATCTCAAGATGTTAAAGGAAAGGTCGAAAATGAAAATTCATATCCGCCGATTGACTATCGTGGCGGCGATCTCCGGGCTGGCCATTCTCGTCTTCGCCCAATCGGGTAAGAAGATACTGGTCGCGCACCGCGGGGCGTCGGCCTATGCGCCCGAACACACTATCGAGGCTTACCGCCTGGCGATCGAGCAGGGCGCCGATTTCGTCGAGCAGGATTTGCAGATCACGAAGGACGGCGCGCTGGTCTGCCTGCACGACCTGACGCTCGAACGCACGACCGACGTCGAGGAGGTCTTCCCGGACCGATACCGCGCCAACGTGAGTGAGGACCAGTCGCCCGGCAGCCGGCCCACGAAACACTGGTACGTTTCGGATTTCACGCTCGGCGAGATCAAACGACTCGACGCCGGATCGTGGTTCAATGCGAAGTTCAAAGGCGCCAGAGTCCCCACGTTTCAGGAGGCGATCGATCTGGTCCGTGGCAAGGCCGGGCTATACCCTGAGACCAAAGCGCCTGAAGTCTACGGCAAACGCGGCTTCGACATGGAAAAACTCGTGATCGAGATTTTGAGAAAAAACCGCCTGGAGGCCGTGGGCGCCGACCAGAAAACGCCTGTGATCATTCAATCGTTCAGCGCCGAGAGCCTGCGCAAAATGAGGTCCGATTTTAAGACGAAGCTGTCTCTCACGTTTCTGATCGGCGCAGATCCGCAAAACAGATGGTTGTCAGTTGACGGGTTGAAGATGGTGAAAGAGTTCGCCGACGGCATCGGCCCGGCTAAAGGGTTGATCGAACGTAACCCCGAAATCACGCGATGGGCGCACGACGCGGGGTTGACTGTAACGCCTTACACTTTCAGATCGGCTTCGACCGGGCGCTTCAAAGACGCGCGCGAAGAGATGCGCCATTTCCTGTTCGATTACGGCGTCGACGCTGTGTTCACTGATAATCCCGATCTGTTTCCGCGGTCGTGATAGAATTCAAGAAGAAGAATTTAGCCACGAATGAACACGAATATTCACGAATAGGAGCAGGCGCCTGGCAAGCAAACAACTTGTCAAGGTTCGGAAAGAAGATTCGTGTACATTCGCGTTCATTCGTGGCTAAAACACTTTCTTGAGAGTTATAGCCTCAAGCCGCTTTGGGCATCGTCAGCCGCGGCGCCAGATCTGGTATCGCCGCAGTCAACACCTCCTCGACCCGGTCGGCGAATACGAACTCCATTTCGGCGCGCACGTTGTCAGGCAGTTCGCGCAGATCCTTCTGGTTCTCCCTGGGCAAGATGACGCGGTTAACGCCGGCGCGGCGCGCGGCCAGAACCTTCTCTTTAATGCCGCCGATGGGCAGAACGAGTCCGGTCAGCGTGATTTCGCCGGTCATCGCCGTGTCGCTGCGCGCCGGGGCGTCGGTGTAGACCGAAGCGAGCGCCGTCGCCATCGTTATGCCGGCCGACGGGCCGTCTTTCGGAATCGCGCCCGCCGGGACGTGTATGTGAACGCCCGAACGCCGCACGACGTTCGGGTCAATGCCCATCTGCTCGGCGTGGGCCCAGATGAAGCTCTGCGCGGCCTTGGCCGATTCCTGCATCACTTCGCCCAGATGACCGGTCAGCGTCAGGCCTCGTCCGGCGGGCAGCAGCGTCGCCTCGATGTAGAGCACGTCGCCGCCGGTTTCGGTCCATGCCAGCCCGGTCGCGACTCCCGGCGGCAACTGTTTGCGCGCAAGCTCGAACGTGAAGCGTTCGGGGCCGAGCATCTCGGGCAGGTCTTCGACCCTGACGATCACGGGCGTCGTGTCGCCTTCGGCGAAGCGCAGCGCGACGCGGCGAGTCAGGCTCCCGATGGCGCGTTCGAGTTGGCGCACGCCCGCCTCGCGCGTGTACCGACCGATGACGTGGCTCAGCGCCTCGTCGGTCAGTATGAATTGCTGATCCGTCAATCCGCTCTCTTTTAACTGGCGCGGGATCAGGTAGCGATGCGCGATCTCCATCTTCTCCTCCGCGCTGTAGCCGCTCAGCCGCAGCATCTCCATGCGGTCGAGCAGCGGCGCCGGGATCGTGTCTGTGGTGTTGGCGGTCGTGATGAAGAAGGCCTTCGAGAGGTTGAACGGCAGGTCGAGATAGTTGTCGCGGAAAGTGTGGTTCTGCGCCGGGTCTAAAACTTCGAGCAGCGCCGCCGCCGGGTCGCCGCGGAAATCCCGCCCCAGTTTGTCCACTTCGTCGAGCATCAATACCGGGTTGTTCGATTCGGCGCGGCGCATGGCTTGAATGATGCGGCCCGGCATCGCGCCGATGTAAGTGCGGCGGTGGCCGCGCAACTCGGCCTCGTCGTGCATTCCGCCGAGCGACAATCGCTCGAATTTACGGCCGAGCGAACGCGCGATCGATTGTCCGAGCGAGGTCTTGCCCACGCCCGGAGGCCCGACGAAACAGAGAATCGGCGCGTTGGCCGTCGGGTTGAGTTTGAGCACGCCCAGGTGTTCGAGGATTCGTTCTTTGACTTCCTTCAGATCGAAATGGTCTTCGTCGAGCACCTGGCGGGCGTGCTGGAGGTCGAGATTGTCTTCGGTGCTTTTGGCCCAGGGAAGTTCGAGGATCATTTCCAGGTAGGTGCGGATGACGTGGTAATCGGGCGAAGCCTGCGGCAATTTCTCCAGGCGCGACAATTCGCGCTCGGCCTCTTTGCGCACGTCTTCGGGCAACTGGGCCTCGTCCATCTGTTTGCGGAACATCTCGGCGTCGGCCTGTTCGGGACTGGTCTCGCCCAGCTCCTCCTGAATGGCGCGCAGTTGCTGGCGCAGCAGGTATTCGCGCTGCTGGCGCTCCATCTCACCCTGCGCCTGGACGTTGATCTGGTTGCGCAGCTCGAGCACCTGCAGTTCGTGCAGCAAATAAGAATGGAGCAGCCGCAGCGCGTCCAGACGCGAAGGGGCTTCGAGCAAGCCCTGCTCCTTCTCGACCGGCAGTCCGAGCACCGACCCGATCAGGTAAGTGAGCTGAAGCGGCTCCTCGTTCTCGGCGAGCATCTGCGTCACCTCGACCGGCGCGTTGGGCTGCGCCAGTTGAATGGCGCGCGCCGAAAGCTCCAGTATCGCGCGGCGCATTGCCTCTATCTCGGTGTTCGTCTCCTCCGGAACGGGCGCGAGGCGGACGCGCGCCACGAGGTATGGCTCGGTCTGATCGATCTTGATCAACACCACGCGTTCGACGCCTTGCACGATCAGGTTCACCGCGCCGTCCTGTCGCCGCATCATCCGTTTGACCACGGCCTTGGTCCCGATCGTGTAAAGGTCGCTCATGGTGGGCGACTCGACGGATGAGTCGCGCTGCGTGATGATCAGCAGCTCCTTGTCTTCGCTGGCCAGGGCGGCGTCGATCGCGGCGATGGACGACGGGCGCCCGGCCGTCAGCGGCATCAGCAACCCGGGAAACAGCACGCTGTTTTTGATCGGCAACACGGGCAGGCTTTCGATCTGTTCGTTCATCGTTTTTCCTCCTCGTGACTGACTCCCACGCGCACCAACAGCAAGCCGTCATGGCTTTCTATTGAAATGCTGGCGCGGTCCAGGTCGCAGGGCAATTCGATCACACGTTCGAAGTGGCTGTAGGCGATCTCCATCGAATGATGGCTCCACCCTTCCTCGACGAACCTGTCGCGACGAACGCCACTGACAAAAAGCTCCGAACCGCTGGTATCAACATTGACGTCTTCCTGTTTCACTCCCGCCAACTCCAATTTGACGATCCACCCTTCGGGCGTGCGGTAAATGTCCGCCGCCGGTCGCCACGCCATCGCGGCCCCCGCATCAGCGGAAATGAAGAAAAGCGACATCGGTTTCGTTTCCGGCAAGACTTTCTCCTTCTTCAGAAATAGGACTTATAGAACGTAAGGACCTATAGGAGACACATCCTATAGGTCTTATAGGCCCTATAAGTCCTATAAGTCCTATTCATGATCATGGCGCCCCACTGGCGACCCTCCCCTCCGGTTGAGCGGTGAAATTCAACTCGCCGCTCGAGGGGTCGAGACCTACGAGAACGGTCTGGCCGTCGCGGACTTCGCCTTTCAGGATGCGGCGTCCGAGCGGCGTTTCGATCTCGCGCTGGATCGCGCGTTTGAGCGGGCGCGCGCCGTAGAGCGGGTCATAGCCCATGCGCACCAGATGCGTGCGCGCCGCGTCGGTCAACTCCAGGCTGATGTGACGTTCGGCCAGGCGCTGCCGCAGCCTCTCGAGCTGTATCTCCACGATTTGTTTCAGGTGCTCTTCTGACAAGGCATGGAAGACGATGATCTCGTCTACGCGATTGAGGAATTCGGGCCGGAAGTGATGGCGCATCTCTTCCAGCACCGCCGCCTTCATTCGTTCGTAAGCTTCGCCCTCGAACGCGCCGCGGTATTCCAGGATGCGGTGGCTGCCGATGTTCGAGGTCATGATCACGATCGTGTTTTTGAAATCCACGACGCGCCCCTGACCGTCGGTCAACCGCCCGTCGTCCAGAATCTGCAGCATGACGTTGAAGACGTCGTGATGAGCCTTATCGATCTCGTCGAAGAGGATCACCGAATAGGGACGCCGCCGGACGGCCTCGGTCAATTGCCCGCCCTCTTCATAACCGACGTAACCTGGCGGCGCGCCGATCAGCCGGGCCACGGTGTGCCTCTCCTGGTATTCCGACATATCAATGCGGATCATCGCGCGCTCGTCGTCGAAGAGAAATTCGGCCAGCGCCCGCGCCAGCTCCGTTTTGCCGACGCCGGTCGGTCCTAGAAAGATGAACGAACCGATGGGGCGGTTCGGGTCTTTCAACCCCGAACGCGCGCGGATGACGGCTTCGGCCACCGCCGTCACGGCCTCGTCCTGGCCGATCACGCGGCGATGCAACTCCTGTTCGAGGCCGAGCAGCTTCTGTAATTCGCCTTCGAGCAATTTCGTCACTGGCACGCCCGTCCAGCGGCTGACGACCTCGGCGATGTCCTCTTCGCTGACTTCCTCTTTAATCAGCCGAAATTGGCCCTGTTTTTTCGCGAGCATCTCTTCCTCGGCCTTCAGCCGCCGCTCGAGCTCGGCCAGTTTGCCGTAACGTAGCTCGGCGGCGCGGTTGAGGTCGTACTGGCGCTCGGCCTGCTCGACCTCGATGCGGGTCTGTTCAATCTGCTCGCGCAGGCTTCGCAGCCGCTGTACCGCCTGTTTCTCAGCCTGCCACTGGGCGCGGAGCGCGTCCGCCTTCGACCGCGTCTCGGCAAGCTCTTTTTCGAGCTTCTCCAGCCGTTCGCGCGACGCGGGGTCGGTCTCCTTCTTTAACGCCTCGCGTTCGATTTCGAGCTGCATGACGCGACGCGAGATTTCGTCCAGCTCCGTCGGCATCGAATCGATCTCGGTTCGCAATTTCGCGGCGGCCTCGTCGACCAGGTCAATCGCCTTGTCGGGCAGGAAGCGGTCGGCGATGTAGCGTTGCGAGAGCACTGCGGCGGCGACCAGCGCCGAGTCCTTGATCCGCACGCCGTGATGCACCTCGTAGCGCTCCTTCAGCCCGCGCAGGATCGAGATCGTGTCTTCGACCGACGGCTCCTCGACCATCACCGGCTGGAAGCGGCGTTCGAGCGCGGCGTCTTTCTCGATGTGTTTGCGGTATTCGTCGATCGTCGTCGCGCCGATGCAGTGCAATTCGCCGCGCGCGAGCATCGGCTTGAGCAGGTTGCCCGCGTCCATCGCGCCTTCGGCCCGGCCCGCGCCGACCACCGTGTGCAATTCGTCAATGAAGAGGATGATTTCGCCCTCGCTCTCCTGAACCTCTTTCAGCACGGCCTTCAAACGTTCTTCAAATTCTCCGCGGTACTTCGCGCCGGCGATCAACGCGCCCATGTCGAGAGCGATGATCTTTTTGTCTTTCAGACTTTCGGGCACGTCGCCGCGCACGATGCGTTGCGCCAGCCCCTCGACAATGGCGGTCTTGCCGACGCCGGGTTCGCCGACAAGCGCCGGATTGTTTTTGGTTCGGCGCGAGAGCACCTGGATGGTCCGGCGGATCTCGTCGTCGCGCCCGATTACAGGGTCGAGCTTGCCCTGTTCGGCGAGCCGCGTCAGGTCGCGGCCGTAGCGCTCCAGCGCCTCGTAAGTCGCTTCCGGGTTTTGCGAGGTGACGCGCTGGCTGCCGCGCACTTCCTGCAGCGCCCGCATTAATCGCTCGCGCGTGACGCCGAATTCGTGAAAGATGCGCCCCGTCGATCCCATGTCGTCGGTCATCGCCAGCAATAGGTGCTCGACCGAGACGTAATCGTCCTTGAGCTTTTTGGCCTCGTCTTCGGCCTGGGCGAAAAGGCGGTTCAACCGGCCTGTGACGTAAATTTGATCGGGCGATCCCGCCGGGCCTGAGACTTTGGGCAGGCGCTGCAGTTCCTGCTCGACGCGCTGTTTGAGCGCATCGGCGTTGATTTCGGACTTGTTGAGAATCGAGCTGGCCAGCCCGCGCTCCTGTTCGAGCAACGACGCCAGCAGGTGCTCGACGTCGACCTGCTGATTGCTGTAACGCGCGGCCTTCGATTGCGCCGCGCCAAGCGATTGTTGAACACTTTCTGTAAAGCGATTTATATCCATATAGGACTCATAGGACTCATAGGACTCATAGGACTCAGGAATTATTTGTCCTATGAGTCCTATGAGTCCTATTCCCCCTTACAACATCCGCAACCTTTCAATTTCCTGTTCCAATTCGCTCAGCCGGTCGAGCAAGTCGAGGATCACCGCGACGCTCGCCAGATTTGTGCCCAGATGACGGCGCAACCGTTCGATCTTGCGGACGCGCGCAACGCAATCCATGTCGAAGAGCATGTGCGCGCCCGCGCGTTCCACCGGCTCGATCAACCCATATTCGACGAACCGTTCGATCAGAGTCGGGTGGAGTCCCGCGCGCGCGGCCAGGCCCTCCAGCGTCACGCGCTCGCCCTCGATTCGCTCGATCTGTCCGAATTGCCCAAACCGATAGACTGTGATCTGGCGCATGGTTCCGTTCATCGCTTGCCTCCATTCATCAGATCACGGGGGTTGAACTGCGATTCGGCGGCGAGCCGCTCGAACAATTCTCTCTCCTTCTCGGTCGGCTTCGGCGGAGTGACGATCTTCAATCTGACGTATTCGTCTCCGCGTCCGCCGCCTCTGCGGTTGAGTCCCTGGCCGCGCAGCCGCAGCCGCTGGCCGCCCTGCGCGCCTGCGGGGATGGTCATCTCGACCGAGCCGTCGAGCGTCGGGACGTTGACATGCGCGCCGAGCGCAGTCTCCCAAGGCGCCACCGGCAGGTCAATTTGAACGTCTCCTTCGGGAGTGACGCTGAAGAGACGGTGAGGCTTCAACCGCAATCGCAACAGAAGGTCGCCTGGCGTCGCGTTCCCCAAGCCCGGCTCCCCTTGGCCCGCCAACCGAATCACCGAGCCTTCGCGCACGCCTGCAGGGATATTGACGTCGAGCGTCTTTGGACGCCTCACGACGCCCCCGCCACGGCACGTCGGGCACGGCTTGTTGTTGACCGCGCCTGCGCCATTGCACGTGGGACAGGGCGCCTGGGCTTGAATCGTGATCGCCCGTGTGGCCCCGCGATGAGCGTCTTCCAGGCCGATCTCCATTTCGGCTTCGACGTCACGACCGCGACTCGCGAAGGGGGCGCCGCGCGGGGCGCCGCGCCGCGCCCCGAAGAGCGTTTCAAAGAAATCGCTGAAGCCGCCTGCGCCGAAAATGTCCCCGAGATCGCCGTACTCGACCCGGAAGCCTTCCCCGGGCGCCCATCCCGGAGGCGGAGTGAAATCGGCGCCCGCCTTCCAACCCGCGCCGAGTTGGTCATAGCGTTTGCGTTTATCGGGGTCAGAGAGAACCTCGTAGGCCTCGCTAATCTCCTTGAACTTCTCTTCCGCCGATTTGTCGTTGGGATTTACGTCGGGGTGGTATTTGCGCGCGAGTTTGCGGTACGCCTTCTTGATTTCATCGGCGGTCGCGGAGCGCGCGACGCCCAGGGTTTCGTAATAGTCGTGAAATTTTACTGCCATATTTGGTGGGAGTGGGGAGTGGGGAATGGGGAGTGGGGGAGAGGAAATTTCCTTATCTCCCGCTTCACATTCCCCATTCCCCACTCCCCACTCCCTACTCCCCTGTTACTTCGCCACATGCACGCGCGCCGGTCGCAACACTTCGCCCTCCCAGAGGTATCCACGGCGCGTCTCATCGGTCACTGCTCCCGGCTCGAGCACGATTCCCGCCCTGCTGGCGCCGGCCTCGATCGCGCCCACCGCTTCGTGCCGCATGGGATCGAATTGCTGGCCCACACTCTCGATTGGCGTCACGCCTTGGGCTTTGAGCGCGTCCGCCAACCGTTTGTGAACGGCGCGCAAGCCCTCGACAACCGCGTCGGGCGATTGACCGACGTGTTCGAGCGCGCGGTCGAAATCGTCCATCACGTCAAGAAGCGCGAGGATGATGGCGCGCTTGCCGGAACGCTCCGACGCCCCTCGCTCGCGCTCGACGCGCTTGCGGTAGTTGTCGAAATCGGCTAGCGCGCGCATCCGCAACTCGCGCTCGCGCTCCAGTTCGTCCCGGATGCTTTTGATCTCAGCCGGCGTCAGAAGACTTTCGACCTCGGCCGGCGCGCCGGCCGCTTCGCTCTTGCGCTCTCTTTCTTTAGCCTTTGTCATTGCCACCTCGGAAAATCGTTCGTAGTCCCGCCTTTAGGCGGAAGCGTAAGCCGAAAATCCATTCCGTAATACCAGACGCTTCCGCCTAAAGGCGGGACTACGAACTGAAATCCATTCCGTAATTCCAAATGCTTCCGCCTGAAGGCGGGACTACGAACTGCGCTATATGCGCTCGCAATGATTGTGCCTTTAGATCAATACAATATCGCGCGCGTAGGGGCGGGTATTCCCCGCCCAATCACCTCAACCACGAACCCGGGCGGGGAATACCCGCCCCTACGCGCTGTCCGATGGCCCAATTCAAGATCGCGGTTTGAACTCCGCGTCGATCACGTCGTCGGGGCCGCGCTCTTGTGTTCCCTGCCCTCCTGGCCCCTGAGCGCCGCCCGCCGCGGCGCGCGTGTAAGTGGCGGACGCCAGGCCCGAGGCCAGTTGCTGTAAATCGCTCGTCAATTGACGGAGCCGCGCGACGTCGGGCGATTGGCTTTTAACCATTTCTCTGACCTCATTGATCATCGCCTCGGCGCGCGCGCGTTCATTAGCGGGGGCGCGGTCGCCCAATTCGCTGAACTGTCGTTCGACCTGATAAGCGATCGCATCGGCATGGTTGCGCGCGTCGACCTCTTCGCGACGTCGTCGGTCTTCGTCGGCGTGGCTCTGGGCGTCGGCGACCATGCGCTCGACCTCTTCCTTCGGGAGCTGGGTCGAGCCGGTGATCGTGATGCGTTGCTCCTTGCCCGTCGCCTTGTCGCGCGCGGTCGCGGTCAGGATTCCGTTGGCGTCGATGTCGAAGCTGACCTCTATCTGAGGCAGCCCGCGAGGCGCGGGCGCGAGGCCTTCAAGCCGGAAATGGCCCAGCGTGCGGTTGTCACGCGCCAGTTCGCGCTCGCCCTGCAGCACGTGGATGTCGACGGCGGTCTGGTTGTCTTCGGCCGTCGAAAAGACCTCGGAACGGCGCGCGGGGATGGTCGTATTGCGCTCGATCAGTTTGGTCATCACGCCGCCGAGCGTCTCCACGCCCAGGCTGAGCGGCGTGACGTCGAGCAGCACGACGTCTTTGACCTCCCCCGCCAGAACGCCCGCCTGAATCGCCGCCCCGACCGCCACGACCTCGTCCGGATTGACCGATTGGTTCGGCTCTTTGCCGGCGGTCATCCGCCGCACCAGCGCCTGAACTGAGGGCATGCGCGTCGCGCCGCCCACCAGTATGACCTCGTCGATGTCGCGGTCGGTCAGCTTCGCGTCCTGGAGCGCCTGTTTGACGGGGCCTACGCAGCGTTCAACCAGGTCGGCCGTCAGTTGGTCGAACTTCGCGCGCGAAAGCTTCATTTCGAGGTGCTTAGGCCCGCTCGCGTCCGCCGTGATGAAAGGCAGGCTGATCGTGGCCTCGGTCACGCTCGACAATTCTATCTTCGCCTTCTCCGCGGCTTCGGTCAGTCGCTGTAACGACTGGCGGTCGGCGCGCAGATCGATGCCCTGGTCGCGTTTGAACTCTTCGGCCAGCCAATCCACGATGCGCTTGTCGAAATCGTCGCCGCCCAGGTGCGTATCGCCGGCCGTGGCCTTCACCTCGAAGACGCCTTCGCCTACTTCGAGGATCGAGACGTCGAATGTCCCGCCGCCCAGATCAAAGACCATCACCGTCTCATTGCCCTTCTTGTCCAACCCGTAGGCGAGCGCGGCGGCCGTCGGCTCGTTGATGATGCGCAACACATTGAGGCCCGCGATCTTGCCCGCGTCCTTGGTGGCCGTGCGCTGCGCGTCGTTGAAATAGGCAGGCACGGTGATGACCGCGTCGGTCACTTTTTCGCCGAGGTACTTCGCCGCGTCGTCGGCAAGTTTGCGTAAAACTTGCGCCGAAATCTCCTCGGGCGCGTACAGCTTGCCCTGGATTTCGAAGCGAACCGCGTCGTTCGGTCCGGCGACGACCTTGTACGGAACGTTCTTGATCTCGCTCTGAACCTCGCCGTAGCGGCGCCCGATGAAGCGTTTGGCCGAATAGATTGTGTTTTCTGGATTGAGCACTGCCTGGCGGCGCGCTATCTGCCCGACCAAACGCTCGCCGGTTTTAGTGAAGGCCACTACGGACGGAGTCAGACGGCTGCCTTCATTGTTGATGACGACGGTCGGTTTGCCTCCTTCCATCACCGCGACCACCGAGTTGGTCGTCCCCAGATCAATGCCTACTGCCTTTCCCATAATCCGCCTCCCTGGAAATTAGTGGGCAGTGGGCAGTGGGCAGTGGGTAGTGTTGATTTCTTCACTGCCCACTGCCCACTACCCACTTCCCACTGCCTTTCAGTGACTCGGCGCGGCGCGTCCCACATGCGGAATCTCTCCGCCCGGATGCCTCATCGACCGCAGTTTGAACGCTAGCGCGATCATGAGCACGCCCATGACGAAAACGAAGGCCCCGATCAGCAAGACGAGCGAGAGCGCGCCTGCCAGCGGGCGCGCCAGCAGCAATAATCCGAATACGATTGAAATAACGCCTATCAGCGCCATCATCCATTCACCACTGATTTCGTGGCGCAACCTGATGGCGGTGATAATCTCAAACACGCCGGTCACAATCGCCCAGAACGCGATCAGGAAGAGCAATCCCATAGCGGTCAGCCCCGGCCAAAAGAACGTCAGGACGCCTATCGCGATGCCGACGAAGCCTTCAAACAGCAGCGCCCACCAACGCTCTCCCACGACGTCGCGCCTGAAGGACTCGATCACCGCGAAGATTCCGTCCACCAGCGCGTATGCGCCGAAGAGCGCCACCAGCGCCCACAACGTGATGCCGGGCCACATAAACGCGGCGATTCCGAACAGAATGGCGACCAGTCCGCGCAGCGCAATCGCCCACCAGTTTTGAGTCATCAAATTGAACATATCTCCCCCTTCTACTGTCATACGTCTCTCAGATTTGACTGATGTCGGGATACATCTGAAAGATAAGCCTCTCAATGATGAAAGCCGGGCGGGAGCAAAAAAGGCAAAAAGAGCAAAAACGACAAAACTTTTGTCTTTTTGTCCTTTTTGCCTTTTTTGCTTTCACCTATTCCATCACCCGCCGAATCGTCGGGGGAAATGTCTCCGGACATCAGTGGATTGGGGGGCAATTGATATGCCGAGTCGGTGTTGCGGGATATGCCATATGCAATATTTCATATTGCATATGGCATATTTCATTTAGGTAAGTTTCACTTCGTCCAATTTTTCCGCCGACGGATAAAGCTCTTCCAGCCGGCTTTTGAGGTAATTGAAGGCCTCGTCTACGGAATCGGTCGTCAGAAAAAGGCCCAGGTCCTCGGGGCCAATCATTCCCCATTTCAATAGCGCGTCGAAGTTGACGATTTCATTCCAGAACTCCGCGCCGAACAGGATGATCGGCATGGTCTTGCGCGGTTTCTTGGTCTGAATCAGTGTCAATACCTCAAAGAGTTCGTCCATTGTTCCGAATCCGCCGGGTAAGATCACCAGCGCTTTGGCCAGGTAGACGAACCAGAATTTGCGCATGAAGAAGTAATGAAATCTGAAGACCAGGTCAGGTGTGACGTAGGGGTTGACTATTTCCTCTGTGCTGAGGTCGATGTGGAGGCCGATGGTCTTGCCGCCCGCCATCGAAGCGCCGCGGTTGGCGGCTTCCATCATTCCGCCGGAACCTCCGGAGCAGACGATGAAATGATGATTGCCGGTCAGGGATTTCGACCATTCGGTCACGCGGCGCGCCAGTTCCATGGCGTCCCGGTAATAACGCGACATTCTGACGGCGTATTCGGCGCGCGCCAACTCGGCTTTCAATCCGGGAGTGATTTCGCCCGCGCGTTCGATCTCGGCGCGGAGCGTGGCCATCCGCCGCTCTGCCTCTTCTGGAGAGAGCGAGCGGGCGGAGCCGAAAAAAACTATTGTGTCGCGGATGCGCGCGCGGCGCATCCGTTCGGCAGGCTCGATGTATTCCGAAAGAATCCTGATGGGGCGGGCCGCGACGCTTCTCAAAAATTCGGGATTCAGGAATGACAGTTCGCCGTTAATACCATTTCCATTTCCATTTATCATTTGTTTATTATATTGAAAATGGCGAAGCCTTTGGAGCGCAATTGCTTGGAACCGCTTTGGTAGGCATTTTCGGTACTGCGACGAATGATTAGGAACTCGCCCACTGTGGCCTTTGTCTTATGGAGATATTTGGAATCGGAGATGACTACCAAAGCGGTTCCAAGCAATACTGCTGGCAAACTCAGAAAATGTCCGACAAACTGAAGTTTGTCGAGGCTTTCGGCAGTAGGCGAGTGGTGGAAATGTCCGACAAACTGAAGTTTGTCGGACATTTCCACCGCCCATTCGCCCTACTCCCGAGTTTGCCAGCAGTATCCCAGGCGCCTGCACTCCAAAGGCTCCGCCGATCTATCTGATGACCCACTCCTGCTTAAATTTTCTGGTCTCGCCGCCGGGCAGGCTGACGACGATTTTGTCCCCTTCGATGGCCTTGACCTTGACCTCCCCGTGCGCAGGCAATTTGACCACATCGCCCGGCCTGATTAGCGACTCTTCCCTCTGGCGATGTGCGAAAAGCAGATCGATGAAATCGGGCCTGGCCATGCTCTCAGGCGCGCGTGACCGCTCGGAGGTCGTGAGGGAACAGTTGTCGCAATGGCCGCACCCTTTCAAGCCCGTCTGTTCCGTTCGCCCGGGGGGCGCGCCGAAATATTCGAGCATCAGCTTCCACCTGCATTCTGGGCTTTGCGCGTAGAGCGTCATCCGATCCAGTTTTTCACGGTCGCTCTCGCCTTTGCTCGTGTACTCGCCCGCCAGCCGTCTCATCTCCTGCTCGCCGAGGTCCCGTTTCAGAAGCGTGTAGCGCGCGCCCCGGTGTTCTTTAATGAATCCCATGTTTTTGAGCAGCGAAAGGATGGCGCGCACTTTGATCCTGGGCGCCTCGCTCGCGCTCGTTTGTATCCGCTCCAGCGACGCCGGGGCAAGATCGGCGCCGAGCGTTTTCAGCGTCGCATAGACCGCGATCACTTCTTCGGGCTTCAGTGACCGCCCGTTCGTGGCGAACGACTGCGCGCGCCGGTCGGCGATCTGAAACAACAACACGCATCGCGCCGGACGGCCGTCGAGGCCCGCGCGGCCGGATTCCCGATAGTAATCTTCGAGCGACGCCGGCATGTTGTAGTGGATCACGAAGCTGATGTCGGGTTTGTCGATCTCCGTGTCCATTTCGGGGGCTGTGCCGTAGGGGGACGCTCCGGAATCGCTGACCGCGATGATCGCTTTCAAGGCGCCAGATAGGAAACGGTCCCGATCCTTTAGGTTTTCGTCGGCGCCCAATTGCCCCAATTGCTCATGATGAGGATGAGGCGCGACGTCGAAGCCGATCCGCTTCAGATAATCGGCGACGCCTTTGACCTCCTTGACCGTCGCGGCGTAAACAACGCCGCCGCCCTCGGTCTCTCTCAGCAACCGTACCAGCGACAGTCGCTTCTCACCTTCATTGCTGACGCGCTCCACTTCGTAGCGCAGATTCTGGCGGTAGGCGCCAGTGTCGGTCGGGAACTGCGCCGTCGCAGAATTATCACGCATAGCTCCATTCAAATCAGAAACGTTGTTGGTCATAATCATATTTCCTTGGACCGCGCTCTTAGACACTCTTTGTTCTGCGCCTATACACGACTGTAGTTATTCTGGTCATTCTGACCAGACGGCGGGACGCGCAGGCGCGGGAGATCATCCCCGCTGCAAACGGCATGCAGAAGTGAAAGCGGCCGCCAACTGGAATGGGGATTGCCTAATTGGGGTTCAAGGCAGACACACTAAACTCAATATTGCAGTCGCAGCAGGGCCGCGGGCGCTGCCACTTCGCAGGTTCTGTTCGTGCGATTGCGTGTTTTTATCTCAACGGAGAGCTGATAATGAAAGAGAATAGAAAATCCGATAAATCGTTGGCCGAAACGCCGGAGGCGCCGCAAGCTTCCTCGGCTAGGAGAAAGGCGCAAACTTCGGCCGAGAGTTATGATAGTGACGGACAGTTCGATTTGCGCGAGTTGATCGCGCGGCGGGCTTATGAAATTTACGAGGAGCGCGGCAGATGCGACGGGGATGATATAAATGACTGGCTCAGGGCTGAGGCGGAAGTGAAGTCGGCCCTGAGGCCGGAGAAGCGCCGCTCCGCAACGCCGCGCGTCAGAGCTGGTCAGTAGGTCATTGTCATTGGTCATCAGTCATTGGTCGCTGGGCGCCAGCCCCAATTTTTAATACGACGACGAATGGCAATGACGAATGACCAATTGACCGGCGACGAATGACCAATGACCAGTGACAAATGATGAATAACAAATGACGAATGAACGCCTTTGCCCACTTCATATCGGGGCAAATATTTTGCCGCAAGGGGGAACACATTTTCGCGTTTGGGCGCCACGACGTCAGGCCGTCGAGGTCGTCATCGAGGGCGGGGCCGAACGCGGTACTGACAGCCGGACATTTGGGCTGGCGCCGGAAGGTCAGGGTTATTTCTCCGGCTTGGTCCGGTCTGTGGGCGCCGGCGCCCTTTACCGCTTCCGTTTGGACGGCGGGGCGCCGCTCTATCCGGACCCGGCTTCGCGCTATCAACCCGAAGGCCCGCACGGCCCGTCGCAGGTCGTCGATCCGAAGAGCTTCGGATGGACCGATCACGACTGGCGCGGCGTGAATCCGCGCGGCCAGGTCATTTATGAAACGCACATCGGGACGTTCACGCGCGAAGGCTCGTGGGCAGCGGCCGCGCGCGAACTCGACGAACTCGCGAGGTTGGGAATAACCGTGGTCGAGGTCATGCCGGTGGCCGACTTCCCCGGGAAATTCGGCTGGGGATACGACGGCGTGAATTTGTTCGCGCCGACGCGCCTCTACGGCTCTCCCGACGACTTCAGGCGATTCGTCGATCGCGCCCATGCGGTCGGCCTCGGCGTCATTTTAGACGTCGTCTACAACCACCTGGGGCCGGACGGTAACTATCTGAGGGAGTTCGCCCAAGATTACTTCACCGAGCGCTACACGACCGATTGGGGCGCCGCGATTAATTTCGGCGGGGAGAACGCCGGACCTGTCCGCGAATATTTCATCGCCAACGCCGGTTACTGGATCGATGAATTTCATCTCGACGGGTTGCGGCTGGACGCCACGCAGAACATCTACGATTTGTCGGACGATCACATCCTGGCCGCCGTCACGCGTCGCGCCCGCTCATCCGCGAGGGGGCGTTCGATCATCATCGTCGCCGAAAACGAGTCGCAGGAGACAATCCTCGTCCGGCCTCCGGAGGAGGGCGGCTATGGAATTGACGCGCTCTGGAACGACGATTTCCATCACAGCGCGATGGTGGCGATGACCGGGCGCAACGAAGCCTATTACACCGACTATCTGGGCAAGCCGCAGGAGTTCATTTCGGCGGTCAAATACGGCTACCTCTATCAAGGCCAGTGGTACAGATGGCAGGAGTGGCGGCGCGGGACGCCCAGTCTGAAGATTCCGCGCTCGGCCTTCGTCAACTTCATTCAGAACCACGATCAAGTCGCGAATTCGGGGCGCGGCGAGCGATGTCACCAATTGACCGGCCCCGGACGTTACCGCGCGATGACGGCGCTCACGATGCTCGCCCCAGGCACGCCGATGCTCTTCCAGGGGCAGGAATTCGCCGCGTCGAGTCCGTTCCTCTTCTTCGCCGATCACAACAAGGAGTTAGCGCCGCTCGTCCGCAAGGGGCGCGCGGAGTTCCTCGCGCAATTCAGCAGCCTTGCGACGCCCGAGGTTCAGGCCATTCTGGACGACCCCGGCGACGAGCGGACGTTCAAGCGGTCGAAACTCGACTTGTCCGAGCGCGGGCGCCATTCGGAGATTTACGAGATGCATCGCGACCTGCTGAGACTGCGGCGCGAAGACGCCGTCTTCGGCGATGCGGCGGGCGGGGTCGATGGAGCCGTTCTCGGCGACGAGGCCTTCGTCTTGCGATTCTTCGGCGAACATGACGACGACCGGCTGCTGCTCGTTAATCTCGGACTCGACCTGAATCTTAACCCCGCGCCCGAACCTCTGCTCGCGCCCCCCGATGGGAAGGAATGGCGGGTTCTATGGTCGAGTGAAGACCCGCGCTACGGCGGGATGGGCGCGCCGCCGCCCGACTCGGAAGACAGGTGGTTTTTGCCCGGCTGCGCGGCGATTGCGCTCGGCCTCGCGCCGATGCCGGAAGATAAGATTCTGTCAGCCAGGCGGCGAATGGAAGCCGTATGGAGAGGACAGTACCGCCCAGGGAAGCGAGCGGTTGACCCGGAGAGGCGATGAACGAATGCCCCTTACAGTACCGCGCCCGGAAGCGGACTATATGGAGAGGCGATGAACGAAATGATCCACCGAATCGAATGGCCCGGCAGGCATGAAACGGAGGATTTTCTCAGAAAGGAGTGGCTCGTCACTAACGGCCTGGGCGGCTACGCGTCGGGAACGATCGCCGGCGTCGTGACGAGGCGCTTTCACGGTCTGCTCATCGCGGCGCTGCCCGCGCCGCTGGGCCGCACCATGATGTTCAACCATTTGATCGAGCTGCTGAGTCTGCCCGGCGGTCAGACGGTCCAGCTTTGCGGCGAAGAATGCTGGCCCGATGAGACGCCTTTTTTGCCCTGCGCAGACGTCCTGGCCGAATTCCGACTGGAGATGGGCCTGCCCGTATGGCGGTACGAAGTCGGCGGGGTGACGCTGGAAAAGCGCGTGGTGATGCCTCACCTCCAGAACACGGTTCACGTCAATTACAGGCTGATTTCGGGCCGTGAGCCGGCGCGGATCGAACTGCGGCCCGCCATCCATTTTCGCCCGCACGAAGGTCTGGTCAGCGTCCCTCCACCCGAGCCTTATACGCTGGTAATAGTCGAGGACAGATACGAGATCATCGGGGGGCCGGATTACCCGCCGCTGAGGATGCGGTTGCTCGGCGAGGGAGCCTCGTTGACGCTCGACCGCGGCGTCATCAAAGACCTCTTCTATCGCGTGGAGGCGCGGCGCGGTTACGATTCGCAGGGCGTCTTGTGGAGCCCTGGCTATCTCAGCGGCGCCTTGCGGCGCGACAGTGACGTCACGCTGATCGCTTCGACGGAACCCTGGGCGACGATATATGCGCTCTCGCCGCGCGACGCGCTGCCCGCCGAAATCGAACGCCGCGAGCGGTTGCTGTCGACGGCCACGGCGCCGGCGCAAACCGGCTTCGGCGCGGAAATGGCGCTGGCGTCGGACCAGTTCATCATCATTCCCGCCGGCCGCATCGAAGAGGCCGCGCGGGCGCGCGCAGCCGGTGACGAAGTTCGCACGGTGATCGCCGGCTACCACTGGTTCACCGACTGGGGGCGCGACACCATGATCAGCCTCGAAGGGTTGACGCTCGCCACGGGGCGGTTGGCCGAGGCCGGTTGGATCCTTCGGACATTCGCGCATCACGTGCGCGACGGATTGATCCCGAATCTGTTCCCCGAAGGCGAAAGGGAGGGGCGCTATCATACGGCCGACGCGACGCTCTGGTTCTTTCACGCGCTCGACCGCTACTTCCAGGCGACTAGCGACCGCGAGACCCTGCGATTGATTCTCCCGATCCTGCGCGACATCGTGAGCCGCCATGTTCATGGCACGCGCTTCGGCATCGGCGTCGACCCGCGCGACGGGCTGCTCAGCCAGGGCGCGGCGGGCTATCAGCTCACGTGGATGGACGCGAAGGTCGGCGATTGGGTGGTCACGCCGCGCCGGGGCAAGGCCGTCGAGATCAACGCGCTCTGGCACAACGCGCTGCGGCTGCTCGCCGAATGGGTAGGCGAAGAGGACGCCGCGAACGACCAGGAGGCGCAAGCGCTCGTCGAGCGCGCGGAAAAAGTCCGCCAATCGTTCAACCGCCGGTTCTGGTACGCCGAGGGCGGCTTCCTTTACGACGTCGTAGACGGCGCCCGCGGCGACGACCCGGCCTGCCGCCCGAACCAGTTGCTGTCTTTCTCACTGAAGTATCCGGTCCTAGACGAGGACAAATGGAAACCCACGCTCGACGTGGTCACCGAGCGGCTGTTGACGCCGCTCGGCCTGCGCTCGCTCGCGCCAGGCCATCCCGATTACAGGCCGGCGTACGACGGCGACCTGCGCTCGCGCGACGCGGCTTATCACCAGGGGACGGTCTGGGCATGGCTGATCGGGCCGTTCATCGACGCCTGGCTCAGAGTGTATCCCGGTCAGTATCAGAGCGCGCGCCGATTTCTTGACGGGTTCAAGGAACACCTCAGCGAGGCATGTGTCGGTTCGATCAGCGAGATCTTCGACGCCGAGGGCCAGTACGCGCCGCGCGGCTGCGTGGCTCAGGCTTGGAGCGTAGCGGAGGTCTTGAGATGCTATGTGAAAACTTCGCAGTAATAACCAAGGGTGGGACAGACTAATTGTCTTTGAGAAATAAACGCAATTTGCTGAGCAATCGCCTATGAATTTTGACAACATTCCCCACTCCCTATTCCCCTTTCCCCACTCCCTGACTCAACAAGAGCCAGTAGAAGCCGTACTCGTTGAGCGCGAGCTGATAGGGGCGCTCCTCGACGCGCGGGAACGGCTGCTGGTATTGCAAGTCCATCGGCGTCGTCCCCTCATACCGGCTCAGATCAAGCAGGACGGGCTGCGACGACCGCGCGAGGTTGTAGATGCAGAGCACGGTCTCGTTCTCGTAACTCCGCGTGAAGGCCAGAACCTTCCTGTTCTCCGGGTGGAGGAATTCGAGCGACCCGCGGCCGAAGACCGGGTGCTTTTTCCGCATCATTATCATCTGGCGCATCCAGTGCAGCAGTGACGTCGAGTGGCGATGCTGCGCCTCGACGTTGACCGATTGATAGCCGTAAACCGGGTCCATGTTGATGGGGAAATACAATTGCGCGAAATCGGCTTTTGAAAACCCGGCGTTGCGGTCAAGTGACCACTGCATGGGCGTCCGCACGCCGTCGCGGTCGCCCATGTAGATGTTGTCGCCCATGCCGATCTCGTCCCCGTAATACAGGAACGGGCTGCCCGGCAGGCTGAAGAGCAGCGCGTTGAGCAGTTCTATGCGGCGGCGGCCGTTGTCCATCAGCGGCGCCAGCCGGCGGCGGATGCCCAGATTTAGTCGCATTCGCCGGTCGTTCGCGTACTCGGCATAAAGGTAATCGCGCTCTTCATCGGTCACCATCTCCAGGGTCAACTCGTCGTGATTGCGCAGAAACATCCCCCATTGGGCGGTTTCGGCGATGGCCGGAGTGCGGTTCAGAATCTCGACGATCGGGAGGCGGTCTTCCTGGCGCAGCGCCATAAAGAGCCTTGGCATGATCGGAAAGTGGTAGCACATGTGGCACTCGTCGCCCTGGCCGAAATAGGCCACCACGTCTTCGGGCCACTGGTTAGCCTCCGCCAGCAGCAGACGGCCGGGGTACCGCTCGTCGACGAATCCCCTCAGCCGTTTGATGAAGGCATGCGTCTCAGGCAGGTTTTCGCAATTCGTGCCTTCGCGCTCGTAAAGATAGGGGACGGCGTCGAGCCTGAAACCGTCAACCCCCATGTCGAGCCAGAATGAGATGACGTCGAGGATGGCCTGTTGGACCTCGGGGTTGTCGAAGTTGAGGTCGGGCTGATGGCTGAAAAAGCGGTGCCAGTAGAATTGGCCCGACTGCTCGTCCCAGGCCCAGTTCGACCGCTCGGTGTCGAGAAAAATTATCCTCGTGCCGGCGTACTTCAAATCCGTCTCGCTCCAGACATACCAGTCGCGCTTAGGCGAATTGACCGAACTGCGCGATTCGCGGAACCACGGGTGCTCGTCGGAAGTGTGGTTGAGCACCAGGTCGATGATCACCCGCATGCCGCGCGCGTGCGCCGCGTCTAGGAAGTTCCTGAAATCGTCGAGCGTGCCGTATTCCGGCAGGATCGAATAGTAATCCGAGATGTCGTAGCCGCCGTCGCGCAACGGCGAAGCGCACATCGGCAACAGCCACAGGCAGTCGACTCCCAGCCATTTCAGGTAATCGAGCTTTTCGGTCAGCCCGCGAAAATCCCCGATCCCGTCCGCGTTCGAATCGTAAAAGCCCCGGACGTAGATTTCATAAAAGACCGCGTCCTTGTACCAGAGAGGATCAGAGTGGATTGCGCTTTCAACATTCATAATTCACGTTCCATTTTTCATTTTCCATTTTAGATTTGTCATTCGCCATTGCAGACTCTACGGTTCCGGCAATGGCGAATGACAAATCTAAAATGGAAAATGAAAAATGGAAATGCCTCAAAATCTCCTCTTGACTGATCGTAACCTCAAACGCGCTCAAGCAGCGCAACCGGCAGATGCGCGAGCGCTTCGGCCACTGGCAGTTCATTGCCGTCTTCATCGCCGTCCTCATTGCCGTCCGGGCGCTTTCGCACATGGACGCCCCTGCCCGTGAAAACGTCGCGGTAACAGCCCGCGAGTCCATCGCCCGTCAGGATCGCCGTGTCGCCCCAGGCCTCGCGCCCGATCGGCGCCCCCGGCGTCAATCTCATGAAAAAACGCGTGGCGATCACAATCGCCGTCTTGTCGCCGATCCTGCGCGCGAAGCTGACGACGTGGCGTTCGCGCTCCCCCGCCGGTTGTAGCTGCAGATATTCGCCCCGCTCGAAAAGATCGCGGTTGTTTTGGCGAAAATGGAGCGCGCCGGTCGTAACAAACATCTTGATCCGCCCGTCCGGGGCCGAGCGCAGCAAATCGTCGGCCAGAGACGTCCGGTCGCCCGCCCCTTTGTCCCGCAATGAATCGAGCAGGCGTTTGCGGTGTTCATAATCGACGGGCCTGCGGTTGTCAGGATCGACCAGGCTGAAATCCCAGATCTCAGTTCCCTGGTAAAAATCGGGGACGCCGGGGGCGGTGATCTTCAGCAGCGTCTGCGAGAGCGAATTGTACATCCCGGCGCGCGCGATCGGGGCCTGGAATTCGGCGAAATCTTTTGCGAACGCGCCTTCGGGGAGCAGAATCTTCGAGATGAAATCGCGTGCGGCTTGCTCGTACTCTTCGTCGGGATTAAGCCAGCTCGAATGAATCTTGGCCTCCCTGAGCGCTTTGACCATGTAATCCTGAATTCTCTGGACAAATGATTGCGGATTGCGGATTGCGGATTGCGGATTTATTTCATCCGCGCCTCCGCGGCGCCAAGCTAATCCAAAATCCTCCTCTTTGTTTATCTCCCGCTCCTCTTCCTTCTTCAATCCGCAATCCGCAACCCGCAATCCGCAATCGGATGCGGCGTCGAGCGGCCAAGCGCCGAGTAACGTTTGGTAAAGCAGGTACTCTTCGTTCGCGTCTGGCGCCGCCTGGTCTTCGATCACCGTCTTCAGGCCGCGGTTCATGTTCTGCCACCGGCGTACGGCGCGGTACCAGCGGGCGGGGATCTCCGAGAGAGCGTTGATGCGCGCGCGGGCGTCCTCGCTGCGCTTGGCGTCGTGGGTCGAACTGGCGAGCATGGCATGCGGCCAGAGCGCCAGGCGTTCGCGGTTGCGCCGGTGGAACGTCGCGGGCGAGACGCCGAAGCGCGAAGGCTCGCCGCCGACCTCGCACAGCGAGGCTAGCGGGTAGAAGCGGTAAAAGGCCGTATCCTCGATGCCCTTCGCCGCCACCGGCCCGGTCAATTGCTGGAAGCGCATGACGAACTCGCGCCTTTCGCGCCGCCCGTCGTCATCGATCATTTCGGGCCTTTCAACCAGATCGGAATCGCGGAGCAGCAAAAGCGATTCGATGAAGTCGAAGGTCGACGCGCTGACCGTCGGGTTGCGGCGTTTGGCGTTGCGGATGGCCCTTGAGATGTAGCGGCGGTCCTCCTCTCCGACCTCGTCGGCCTTCGGCCGAATGTAACTGCGGTAGACCGGGAAGCAGGCGATCACCTCGGCCAGCGCGTGTTGGAGGCTGTTGAGCGTGAAGTCGCGCGTGTAGCGGCTCTGTTCCGAAATCCGATCGAGCCTCCGCGCTAGCATGTGCAACTCGCTCGACATCGCCGTCTGCAGGACCAGTTTTTTGCTCTCATACGCCACGTCGGCGAAGTCGCTCTCGACGCCGGCCAGCCGCCGGTAGAGTTTGCTGAAGGCCTCGGCGTTCTGCGCATCGACGAAGAGGCCGTTGAGCAAGTTCAGAAAATCGTACCCGGTCGTCCCGTGCGTCGCCCAACTTTCGCGCAGCCGCTCGTCGTGCCCCAGGATCTTTTCGACCGCGACATAAAAGGGACGTTCGATTGCGGATTGCGGAGAGGATCGAGGATCTAGGGTTGAAGATCGAGGATCGATAATAGAAGAAACAACGCGCCCCTCGATCTTCGATCCTCGATCTTCAACCCTAGATCCTCGGTCGGCTGTGGCGGACGCCGCGGAGACCAAACGTCGCAGCGCTTTGCGACATCCGCCCTGCAGGTGGCGGAGGTACTGTTCGGGGTCGTGTAGTCCGTCAATGTGGTCGATGCGCAGCCCCGTGACGTGGCCTTCTTTTACCAGGCGGAAGACCAATTCGTGAACCGAGGAGAAGACTTCAGGCTCCTCGACGCGGATGGCGGCCAATTCGTTGATGTCGAAGAATCGGCGGTAGTTGATCTCGTCCGCCGCCACGCGCCAGAAACACAACAGGTATGCCTGCTCGGCCAGCAGCTCTTCCAGCCGGTCGAAGCTGCGCGCGTCGCCTCGGACGCCGTTGAATTCCTTGACGGTCTTTTTGAGCGCGACGCTCACCTCGCGGCTCTCGGCGACGAGCGCTGCAAGGCGGCGTTTGGCGATCTCTTTCTCGCGTAACCGCTCGCGCACTTTTTCGGGATCGGTGTCGGTGCGCGGCGGCAAATGCGACAGGGCGGTGATGATGCTTTCGAGTTCGAGCCGGTGAGGGTTGGCTTCGTCGAGCTTGGCCTTCAGATCGTCGAGCGCAGCGTTAAGTATGGAAATCGAAGTCCGCGACGCGATCGGCAGCCGGGTTTCGTAATAGTTAACGAAAAACGCGCCCCGCTGATGGACGAGATGGATCTCCTGGTTTTCGAGCACTCGGCCGTATTGGTCGCCGAGTATGGGCAACAGCGTTTTGTTCGCGAGATTCTCTTTCGGCGGGCTCCAGTCGATGTCGAAGAAAGGGGCGTAACGCGAACTCGGGCCGTTTTCGAGAACGTCATTCCACCACGGATTGCCCGAGCCGGCGACGCACATGTGATTCGGAACGACGTCCATCATCAATCCCATTTCCAGCCTTTTCAACTGCGCCGAGAATTCATTGAAATCTTCGCGCGTCCCCAGTTCGGGGTTGAGTTTCGTGGGATCGATCACGTCATAGCCATGCAAACTGCCCGGCCGGGCCATAAAAAGTGGCGAGGCGTAACAGTCGCCGATCCCCAGACCGCGCAAATAGTCCAGGATCGCCGACGCCTGTTTCAGGGTGAACAGATGGTTGAATTGCAGGCGGTAAGTCGCCATTGGGATTCGCGCAGACATTGTTCCCTTTTCTGAAATAGGACTTATTGGACCTATAGAACATCTTAGTCCTATAGGTCCTATAAGTCCTATAAGTCCTATAATCTTATGTGCAATCGGCGCGCCGACCGAACAAGATTATATCTTTAAGAGAAGGTACGAAAAGGCGCCGACAAAGCGCAAATCGGGCGATAGAAGCGTGTTGTGATGTTGACGCGGTTTCTTCTTTACGGATTTTTGGGATGGTGCGTAGAGGTCTTCTGGTCTGCGATTGAAGAAATCGGGCTGAGGGGGAAACGGGACTGGCGATTGAAGGGCCAGTCATATCTGTGGAGCTTCCCGCTCTACGGCATTGCCGTCTTCCTGTTCGAGCCGCTGCACGACGCAGTGCGCCATCTGCCCTGGGTGGCGCGTGGAATGATCTACGTCGCAGGCATCTGGTTAGTCGAATACGCCGCCGGATGGACGTTGAGGCGAAGTGTGGGCGTCTGCCCCTGGGATTACACGACCTGCCGTCATCACCTTAAGGGATTGATAAGCTGGGACTATCTTCCTATCTGGTTCGTTTTCGGCTTCATACTCGAATATATGCACGATAAGTTCGTCGCGCTCACTCCTCATATCGTCACCGTATTCGGCCTCTGAACACCGACCGAACGGAACACGCAGGGCCGCCCGGAACATCTTGGCTTTGTGATCGCATGGCATACACCTTGTAGCTCTTTGATACAAGCCCTCCGTCTGTATTCTGTTCGGAGCGCGGTCTGTTGATCAAACTCAAGGGCGCTTGCAACGTGGGCGTTTATTCAGGGTCAGGTAAATTAAAACAATCGCTTCATAGGTTTATGAGAATATTGCCTTAGACCTGAGTTTTTTGGCGCGCCGATTGCAAATTTCAAAAGGCGTGAGAAGTTACTGAATTCTCATCCCGCACGACGATGAAGCAGGGACATCTGCCGAGGTTTGTTGGGGAGCAGACCTCGCAACGTGTCGGGGTTCTGGACTGTCCGGATTGTTTTAGCCTTGGGGGAGGCGGCTAATCCGGACAGTCTTTTTGTTTGTAGACGCAACTACAGGGGATTAGCGCATCCCTACGTACCTATCAGCTCTACGACGAATCAACTCAGCCTGAATACCAACCACCACTCGGACGTAGGGATACGCGAATCCCAAAGTAGACGAAGATTGCGGATTGCGGATATTAGCCACAGAGACACCGCAGACACAGAGAAGAGCACAGAAAGATAAAAGCATCCTGTGTTGATCTGCTCTGTGTCTGCGGTGTCTCTGTGGCTAATATCCGCAATCCGCAATCCGCAATTGAAAGATCCGCAATTTTCTTCTTCAACCAAGTCAATCTGTTCGCAGTCGTACCGACAAGGCCTGAGCGGGCGCATATGATGCGCCTGCTCGTTTGAGGGTGAGGAAAGAGGTGAGGGGCGTAAAGGCGCTTCGACCGGTATGGGATGTGAACACGTTGTCATAGACGTGTCAGGCGACGGTTGAAACGTCTTTCTCTCTCACCTCTGACCATATCTTCATCTTCCCCGTTTCCCCACCGATCTCGGCGCGGCTTTACGAACAGATGCGCCACGTCGCCCGTAATCAACCTGTCTCACAGCAAATATAATGGCCCATACGTCTACAGTTGTAGCGACAAGATCAGTCGCGGCAAAAATGCTCGCCGCCGTCATCTCGGGGTCGCAAAAAACGGAGATCGCCGAGGCCGCGATTCCTGAGCCGTCCGCTCACGAGGTCCGGGTGAAGGTCGAGGGCTGCGGCGTCAGTCTGTCAAACATTCCGCTCTGGGAGGGTAGAAACTGGTTCAATTACCCGCGCGACGCTGGCGCTCCTGGACGCGAAGCCTGGGGCCGCATAGACGCAGTCGGGAGCGAGGTCAGAAACCTTTCGCCCGGCGACCGAGTCACGATGCTTTCTTACCATGCGTTCGCGGAATACGATTTGGCGAGGGTCGACGAGGTCGCGCCCCTTCCCCGCTCGTTAATGGGGAAACCGTTTCCCGGCGAAGCGCTGGCCAGCGCGATGAACGTCTTCAGGCGCGCGCAGGTGGCGCCTGGGGAGAATGTTGCCATAGTCGGCGTCGGCTTTCTGGGAGCGCTGTTGACGCAGTTGGCCGCGCGCGCCGGCGCGCGCGTGATCGCGGTATCGCGCCGGGCGTTCGCGTTGGACGTCGCGCGAGAGATGGGAGCCGCCGAGACGATCGCGCTGGATGACCACAGGCGCGTCATCGAAGAGGTGGTTGATATGACTCAGGGCCGATGCTGTGATCTGGTGATCGAGGCCACCGGCGAACAGCAGCCGCTCGATCTGGCCGCCGAGCTAACGCGCGAGCGAGGTCGCCTCGTCATCGCCGGCTATCACCAGAGCGGGCCTCGCCATGTCAACCTGCGGCTGTGGAATTGGCGCGGGCTAGACGTCATCAACGCCCACGAACGCGATCCGCGCATTTACGTCGCGGGTATGCGCGAGGCGGTCGCCGCCGTCGCGCATGGGCGACTCGACCCGGCCCCGCTCTACACGCATGTCTTCAGCCTCGACCAGATCGACCAGGCGATGAAGGTGACGCGCAGCCGTCCAGACGGTTTCCTCAAAGCTTTAATCACAATATCAACGCGCGCATAAGGCATTCCGGTTGCCTCAACCCATTCTGAAAGAGAAATCCGCTGAAGGACCTATAACCCTCTGGGAGGATTTATGTATCAATTAAGAAATATGGGTGAGGCCACGTGGTATTCGTTCACACAAGCGCTCAACACTTTCATGAGTTTCCTGCCTTCGTTGCTCGTGGCGCTCATTGTGCTTGTTGTCGGCTGGTTTATCGCCGGTTTTCTGGCGCGTTTAATCGCGCGCGGGCTGAACGCGATCGGACTAGAACGTGCGGTCGAGCGGTCCGGGATCGGTCGTTTCATCGAACAATCGGGCTCGCGGTGGACAATGTCGGAGGTCATAGCGGCGTTGATCAAATGGTCGATCTTCCTGATCTTCATTCAGGCCGCCGCGTCGCTGCTCGGGATGGCGCAGATCACGACGATCATCAACAGCGTGATCCTTTTCATACCGAAGTTGATAGTGGCGCTGGCCATCATCGTCATCGGCTCGCTGATCGCGAGGTTCGTGGGGGGACTGGCGCGCGGGGCGCTCGCCGAGATGGAGGTCGGCGCCGCCGGGTTGTTCGCCAAGCTGGCGCAATACGTGATCATCGGCTTAGCGATTGTCGCGGCCTTTAACCAGATCGGCGTCGCGCAGACTGTCGTTAACACGCTGCTGATCGGATTGATCGGCAGCCTGGCGCTCGCGCTCGGCCTGGCCTTTGGCCTGGGCGGGCGCGAAGTCGCCGCTCAGATCACGCGATCCTGGTACAACAAGGGCATGGACCTCGCCGACAAGATCAGACAACGCTCCGAAAGCTTTCAGCATAACGACCTGTATACGCCGCGGATGGGCGGGCCGAGACGTATTGAACCGCGCACGGGCGATTAGTGAAATCGCCATAGTGTGAATAGGACTTATAGGACCTGTAGGGCTCTTATAAGTCCTATAGGTCATATAAGTCCTATTCATAAGGAGGAGAAAATGGCTAATGCGACTAGACAGGAAGCGGTAGACAGAGTAACCGCCGAAGAGGTGATGAGACGGATGGATCGCGGCGAGGCCGTGGTTTTTGTCGACACCCGCAACCCGCAGGCCTGGGGCCAGTCGAACGAGAAGTTGCCGGGCGCGATTCGCGTCCCCGCAGGCGAGGTCGAACAGCATTTAAGCGAAATCCCCAAGAGTGGTCCGGGAGAACGTTGGATCGTCACCTACTGCACCTGACCGCACGAAGCGTCAAGCGCCAGTGTGGCGCAAGAATTGACCCAACGCGGTTATCGCAACGTTCACCCGCTCTACGGCGGATTCGACGCGTGGCTGCGGGCCGGTTTCCCGCTGGAGCAAAAATGAAAAAGTCCGGGGCGACGCCTGAAGGCGGAACTCCGAACAATTTCAAATGATTTCCTGCGTGAAGGTGAAGGATGAGGAAACGCGCGGCGATTTTTTTCATAGCGGGCGCCGTTCTGGTTTTGGTCGGCGCCGGTTGCGGCGCCACGGAACGGGAAGCCGTGGCGCCGTCGCCGTCGCCGACGATGACGCCCCCTAAAACACATCCGTCTCCGTCCGCCCCGGAGTGGCTGGCGGCTGGCGCCACCAACAGGGTGGCGGACATCACCGGCGCCCCGAACGCCTTCATAGGTAAAACCGTGACGGTCGTCGCCGAAGTTGATGATGTCTACGGCCCGCGCGCGTTCACACTTGACGGAGAAGGTCCGTCTCTCGCTAAAGGCGCTCGCAAGGGCCTGCTAACGCTGGTCCCAAAAGTCGGCGGGTTTCCCAACGTCGACGCTCAATGGAAAGACGGCAAAGCGCGCGTGACCGGCGTCGTGCAGCGTATGGTAGGCAAGGACGTCGAGCGTGAAATCGGCTGGGAACTGCCCGCGAACCTGAAATCCAGGTTCGCGGGCGGCCCAGTGTTGATCGCCCGTTCTATTGAACGACTCGTCAAATAGCAGAGGCTCCCGGTGAACAGCGTGGCGATCGAGATACTATTCATTCTCTTGCTACTGATAGCGAACGGCCTCTTTGCAATGTCGGAGATCGCGCTCCTCTCGTCGCGCAAGGCGCGGTTGCAGCGGCGGGCTGAAAAAGACGACGGGGCGCGGGTCGCGCTCGAATTGGCCAACGCGCCGGACCGCTTTCTTTCGACAGTTCAGATCGGCATCACACTGATCGGCATTTTGGCCGGGGCGTTCGGCGGCGCGACAATCTCGAGACATCTGGCGGAGCGCCTCAACCGGATCCCCGCGCTCGCCCCATACAGCGAAGCCGTCAGCATCGTCGTCGTGGTGGTGACGATCACCTATCTCTCGCTGGTCGTGGGCGAACTGGTCCCGAAGCGGCTGGCGTTGAACTACCCCGAACGGATCGCCTCGCGGGTCGCCAAGCCGATGCGTTTTCTGTCCCTCCTGACCTCCCCCGCCGTCCACGCGCTCAGCGCCTCATCTTCTTTTCTATTGCGATTATTGGGAGCCAGGCCGACGGAAGAGCCGCCAATCACCGAAGAAGAGGTCAAGATAATGATTGACGTGGGGGCGGAGGCCGGCGTGTTTGAAGCGGCTGAGCACGAGCTAGTTGACAATATTTTTCGCCTCGCCGATCTTAAGGTTCCGCAATTGATGACGCCGCGCCTCGACATCGTCTGGCTCGACGTCGAATCGCCTCCCGAAGAGATTCGCAAGCGGATCATCAACAGCCCTTATTCACGAATGCCCGTTTGCCAGAGGACGCTCGACAACGTCCTCGGCGTGGTCAAGGCCAGAGACCTGCTGGCGAGAGTCCTCGCCGGCGAGCCGCTCGACTTGCGAGCCGTGATGCGGCCCCCGCTCTACGTGCCCGAGACCAGAACCGCCCTGCAGTTGCTGGAGCTGTTCAAACGATCGACGACGCACATTGCCCTGGTCATCGATGAACACGGCGCGCTGGAGGGGTTGGTGACGATGAACGACGTGCTGGAAGCGATAGTCGGCGAAATGCCGGCCCACCTCGGGAGGGTCGAAGGCCTCGCCGTCCAGCGCGAAGACGGGTCATGGCTGCTCGACGGCAGGATGCGGGTCTCGGACTTTAAGGAGTTGTTTTCGATCGAGAGGCTGCCCAGAGAAGAAGAAGGCGGTTACCACACGCTGGCCGGATTCATCATGACCTACCTCGGACGATTGCCCTCGGCCTCCGATCATTTCGTCTGGGACGGTCTGCGAATCGAGGTGGTGGACATGGATCGTCGCCGCATCGACAAA
>Ga0081455_10001339_pt1 | contig 30480 bp, 24 predicted proteins | sample TabmetS3T2R1_FD_70207 | JGI IMG/M metagenome (GOLD analysis project Ga0081455, IMG submission 70207) | Tabebuia heterophylla rhizosphere microbial communities from the University of Puerto Rico - S3T2R1 | ecosystem: Host-associated > Plants > Roots > Rhizosphere ... | reverse complement strand
GCCGGGGGTGGCAGAACTAAAACTGGCCCTGACCGGGCGCGGCAGCGAGGCCATCCCCCGACACGACCGAGAGCCGCGGCCAGGCATCCGGCCCGGCCGCGCTCCCGATACTCCTCCAATGAGACAGCGCATGGCCTCCATCCGGGTCTTGCCCTGACTGAGCTTGCGTCGGTAGTAGGCGCGACCTTCGGTGTCGAGCCGAGCCTGGGTGGCCGCGGCGATGTGGAGCATGTGGTTGACCTTCCGGTTCCCGGCTCGAGACAGCCGGTGACGGATCTGCTCGCCCGAGGAGGCGTCCAGCGGTGCGGTCCCGGTCCAAGATGCGAACCGGTTCCGGTCGGCGAACCGGGCCACGTCACCGACGTCGGCCAGGATCCGGGCGGCCACGACCGGACCGACACCGGGCAGGTCCATCAACCTCGACCCACGCGCCAGCACCATCGCCTTGAGCTCCTTGGTGATGGTCTTGACCTTCTTCTCGACCGCGACCAGCTCGGTGAGCTGCTCTGCCGCGAGCCGGCGGCGGGTCTTCCCGGCCAGGTCCCGCGGCCGCACCGAGGACAGGATCGTCTTGGCCTGACCAGTGGTGATGTCCTTCTTCGCCCGGCCGGGCGTGAGTTCGGACAGCAGCCGGTGCAGCCGGTTGACCGTCTGGATCCTGGCTCGGGTGAGTTCCTCACGGCGGTCGGCCAGCATCCGCAGTGCCTCGAGCTCGACGTCGTAGGACAACACCCGCAACCCCTTGGTGCGGACCGCGACCACCGCGACCGCGTGCGCGTCATGGGCGTCGGTCTTGCGGTTGTGGCCGGTGTCGAACAACCGCGCCCTGGCCGACAGCTTGGCCGGCACATCCACCACACGCTCACCATCGGCCAACAACCGCTGCGCCAACGGCCGGCCGGCCCCATTGCTGCCCTCGACCGCCCAGACCCGCTCCGGCCATCCCGACACCGCCTTGCGCATCGCGGCGTACCCGGCCTTGTCGGTACCGAACCGGCCAGTCGCCAGCACCGTCTCGCGCTCGTCGACCACCTCGATCGTCGCCGACAACTTGTGAGGATCAACCCCGATGAACACCTTCGCCATGCCATCACTCGCCTCGTCGTGAACCGATAGAGATCGCGAGGCGGGCATTGCTGTTACGAGCTGGGCAGTCCCCTTTGGAGCCACGCCTCGACACGGCGAACGACGGCACGCAAACCGAAAGAGAGCCACACCCAAACACCGGTGGGCAGCCGCGTGGAGAGCATCCCGCCGAACGCCTAGACCGAGTCTGGCCGGACACCGGTCCTACCGGAATCGTCTAACAGCCGCGTTAGTCACACGCCGAAACGGCTTCTGACCTGCTCAGATGCCGGCTATCTCGGATCAGCCTCAGTCGAGGTAGTCGCGAAGCACCTGGGAGCGGGACGGGTGGCGCAGCTTCGACATGGTCTTGGACTCGATCTGGCGGATCCGCTCGCGGGTGACGCCGTAGACCTTGCCGATCTCGTCGAGCGTCTTCGGCTGGCCGTCGGTGAGCCCGAACCGCATGGACACGACGCCGGCCTCGCGCTCCGACAGGGTGTCGAGCACCGCGTGCAACTGCTCCTGCAGCAGCGTGAACGACACGGCGTCGGCCGGGACGATCGCCTCGGAGTCCTCGATCAGGTCGCCGAACTCCGAGTCGCCGTCCTCGCCGAGCGGCGTGTGCAGCGAGATCGGCTCCCGGCCGTACTTCTGGACCTCGACGACCTTCTCCGGCGTCATGTCGAGCTCCTTGGCGAGCTCTTCCGGAGTGGGCTCGCGGCCCAGGTCCTGCAGCATCTGCCGCTGCACCCGGGCCAGCTTGTTGATGACCTCGACCATGTGGACCGGGATCCGGATCGTACGGGCCTGGTCGGCCATCGCCCGGGTGATCGCCTGTCGGATCCACCACGTCGCGTACGTCGAGAACTTGAAGCCCTTGGTGTAGTCGAATTTCTCGACCGCCCGGATCAGACCCAGGTTGCCCTCCTGGATGAGGTCCAGGAACAGCATGCCGCGGCCGGTGTAGCGCTTGGCCAGGCTGACGACGAGTCGCAGGTTGGCCTCGAGCAGGTGGGTCTTGGCCCGGCGGCCGTCCTCGGCGATCCACTCGAGCTCCTCGTGGAGCTTCACCGAGACCTTGTCGCCGCTGCCGAGCTTCTCCTCGCTGAACAGTCCGGCCTCGATCCGCTTGGCGAGCTCGACCTCCTGGCCGGCGTTGAGCAGCGGGACCTTGCCGATCTGCTTGAGGTAGTCCTTGACCGGGTCGGCGGTGGCGCCGGCCACCATGACCTGCTGCTCCGGCTCGTCGGCCTCGTCGGCGGCCGAGAGGACGAAGCCTTCCTTCTCGTCCTCCTTGAGCGTCGGGTCCTCGGCCAGGTCCTTCTCGAAGACCGCGTCGTCGATGTCGGGGAGGATCGTCTTGCCGTTGGCGTCCTTGCGTAGCTGGCTGCCGACCTCGATCTCGACGTACTCGGACCCGGACTTCGCGCTCTTGCGGGTGCGCTTGGACGCGGTCTTCTTGGCGGGGGCCTTCTTCGCGGCCGGCTTCTTCTTGTCCGCAGGCTTCTTGGCGGCGGCCTTCTTGGCGCTCGCCTTCTTCGCCGCCCGGGCCTTGACCGAGCTGGTCGCGGCGAGCACCGGCGTCGCCACCGGCCCGTCCGCAGTGGCGCCGTCGATCCGGATGTCCTCAGTCAGCAGCAGATCCAGCAGAGCGGCCCGCCCGGCGGCGTCGAGCCCGGCGGACTGTACCGCCGTCTCGAACGCATTGACTGTGACCGAACCGTGACTTCGCCCATCGTGCAAAAGCCCATGCAGGGCGGGGTCGGACAGCAGATTCTCGGGGAGTTGCCAGGAAGCGCGGGGCGACACGTATGACCTCTCGATGACGGGTATTTTGCGCGCAGCTCACCAGCCACGAGTCAACTGCGGCATCGATCAGTTTGCCACGTCAGAAGCCACGAGACACATCCGCCCCCGGGCGACACACCGAATCGTTTCTATTCCGCAGCCTTCACGGCCAGCACCGGGCAGGTCGCGTCCAGCAGGACCCGCTGCGCGTTGCTGCCGAGGATCAGCTTGCCGACGGGGGTACGCCGGCGCAGGCCGATCACGACGAAGTCCGCGCTGACCTCCTCGGCGACCGAGATCAGGTCCTCCGCCGGGTCCATGCCGCGTACGAGCTGGCGGATCTCGTGCTCGACGCCGGAGTCCTTGAGCTGGTCGCGGACTTCCTGCAGTTGGGCCTCGGTGTCCATGGCGTCGTCGGGGTCGAAGTCGCGTCCTCCACGGTGGGAGTTGACGATGACCAGCTTCGCCTTGCGCAGCTGAGCCTCCTCGACGGCACGGCGCAGTGCGGCACGACCTTCGGACTTGGGGACATAACCAACGACGATGCTGCCCATCTGCGGCCTCCCTCTCTCGGACCACCTCGGCACGGACCACCTCGGCAAACGTGCCGTGGCGAGGCTATCGGACCTGGCCTGTGGACAGCGCGACTTGCGCGATCTTCGTGGCGACAAGCTAGGAGCGTGACGACGGAGTCAGACCAGCCGGTCGGCGAGGCCCAGTCCCGAGAGCCCGCCGGGATCGAGGGCGCGACGACGGTCGAGCCCTCGATCGCCCGCCTGGCCACCGCCCGGGTCACCGGCCTTCGGGCCAGCATCGCGACCCGCCGCCTGACTCCGTCCATGACGATCAGTCCGCTCGACGGGCTGGGCGCCGCCGAGGGCGGACTGGCCTGGTGGAGCGGGCGGCCGACCCGCTCCGCGGATCCGGCGCCGCTCGACTGGCCACTTCGCCGCGAGATCGCGATGCGGCTGCTCAGCCACGCGCCCGGACGCGACCTGCTCGCGCTGTGGATCCGGCCCGGGCCGTCCGAAGTCTGCGACGGCGATCACGAGTGGACGGCGGCGTTGCGGCACGCCGCCGCTGCGTACGACGGTCCGCCGCCGAAGTGCCTGGTCGTGACGCGTTGGGGCTGGCTCCTGCTGCCGGACGGAGCCGGCCGACGCTGGTCCACCCCGTAGGCCGGCGGCGGGCCAGGGGCTTAGAGCGACGGCCAGGAGTGCACGGGCTCGTTGCTGTGCATGTGGTCGGTGTAACGGGCGACCATGCCGCGCATCGCGTCGATCCGCCCGACCGAGCCGCGGTCGAAGAGGTCGTGGAACGTCTCGCACTGCCAGGACGCACCGTTGCGATGCCGCAGGCAGCGCTGCTCGATGACGCCGAGCAGCCGGTCGCGCTCGTCGGGGTCGACGCCCCGGTCGTCCAGGCCCTTGTAGGCCATCGGGAGCAGCCTGCGCAGCACCAGCTCGGCGGCCGGCACCGTGCCCAGGCCGGGCCAGTAGAGCTGGGCGTCGATGCCTTCCCGGGCGGCCACGTGGAAGTTCTCCTCGGCGGCCGAGAACGACATCTGGGACCACAGGGGCCGCTCGTCGGTGGCCAGCGCCCGGGTGAGGCCGAAGTAGAACGCGGCGTTCGCCAGCGTGTCAACCACGGTCGGCCCAGCTGGGAGCACCCGATTCTCGACCCGAAGGTGTGGCTGCTCACGGACCACGTCGTAGACCGGCCGGTTCCAGCGGTAGATCGTGCCGTTGTGCAGGCGCAGCTCGGCGAGCTCGGGAGTGTCGCCCCGGTCGAGCACCTCCGCCGGGTTCTCGTCCTCGGTGATCGGCAGCAGGGCCGGAAAATAGCGGACGTTCTCCTCGAACAGGTCGAAGATCGACGTGATCCAGCGCTCGCCGAACCAGACCCGCGGCCGCACGCCCTGGGCCTTCAGCTCCTCGCTGCGGGTGTCGGTGGCCTGCTCGAACAGCGCGATCCGGGTCTCGCGCCACAGCTCCTTGCCGAGCAGGAACGGCGAGTTGGCGCCGACCGCGAGCTGGATTCCAGCGATCGCCTGCGAGGCGTTCCAGTACTCCGGGAACTCCTCCGGCCCCACCTGCAGATGGAGCTGGGTGCTGGTGCAGGCGGCCTCCGGGACGATGCTGTCCGCGGTGGTGCGCAGCCGGTCGACGCGATCGATCTCGATCAGGATGTCCTCGCCCCGGGCCGCGAGGATCTGCTCGGACAGCAACGCATAGCGCGGGTTGGCTGACAGGCTGTCGGCCCGCATGTGCTCCGCACGCAGCGTCGGCAGGATGCCCACCATGATGAGGTGGGCGCCAACCTTGCTGGCCTTGTCCTCCGCGGCGTTGAGACTGGCTCTGACGTCGGTCTCGAAGCGGGCGAAGCCGCCGCCCTCCAGGCGCCGGGGCGGCACGTTGATCTCGAGGTTGAACTGACCGAGCTCGGTCTGGAAGTCCGGATCGGCGATGGCCTCGAGCGCCTCCGCGTTCTTCATCGCCGGATCGGCATCGCCGTCGATCAGGTTGAGCTCGATCTCGATGCCCGTCGTGGGCTTCCCCGTCTCGAACTTCGCCTCACGCAGCATGCGCTCGAAGACATCGAGGTTCTGACGGACCTTCTCCCGGTGTCGCGTCCGGTCCTCACGGGTGAACGCGCGGGTTTCAACGTCCCGTCCCATGGGGTAAGCCTGTCCCACTCGGCTCTGGAGCACCAGGTCAAAGGACCCGAATGTCGCGCCAGATCCGCTCCGCAGACGGCGGAACCCAGACCGTCGGCGGCGTCGCCTGGACGAGCAGCTCGCGGAGCAGACCGGTCAACGAATCGTCCGGATCGATCGTGTCGGCCCGCTCGATCGCGCACCAGGCCAGCGCGCCGTCACCGCTCAGCCAGGCGCTCAATCCGGCGATGCCGAGCACCGGCAGCTCATAGGGCGGCACCACGCGGCGGGCCACGCTCGACCAGATCCGCAGGTGATCGGCAGCGCAATCGATGTCGATCGAAGCGCAGACCGTGTCGCGCACGACCGGGAGCGAGCACCAGACCGACAGCCGCGCGGCCTCCTCGTCACTCGGATCCTCGCTCGCACTCCCGAGCCGTCGGTCGACGATCTCGGTGACGCGCTGGACGCCGGTCTCGAGCAGCTCACGATCGGACTGCATCGTCGCCAGCTCGCGGTCGCCCAGGGCGGCCAGCAGTTCGCGGGCCGCCGCCACGGTCGCGTCCTCCATCCGCTCCAGGAGCGCACCGTCGACCGGGCCGACCCGGGCGGCCAGCGCCTCCCGATCCGGGAGGAGCTCCATCCCCGCGAGGACCGCCTCGGCGACGAGCCGAGCCGAACCCTCGTCGTAGGCCCGGCCGTCGGGTGGACAGCAGCGCGGATCGTCGCAGACGTACGACCAGTAGCGACTGCCGTCGCAGCGCACCGCGTCTCGGACCTGAACGCCAGTCGACCGCAGCCGCTCGACCATGGCCGTCACCATCGGGTCGGCGACGGACGGCTGGTCCGAGCAGGCCACCACCAGCACGACCTCGGCCGCATTGCGCCGGAGCACACCGAGCAGATGATCGGCCACCTGGCCGGCGAGGTCCGGTGGCGGCAGGTCGACGCGGAGCCGGAAACCGACCCGGCCACGTGGCTCCTCGATGCAGATCGCCACCAGCGAATCGGTCGGCCGGAAGCCGAACAGGACGGGCAGGCCGGCCAGCAGGTCGCCGAGATCGGCCACCCGTACGGGCTGGGCCAGAGGTTCTTGCGAGACGTCGGTCATGCCGGCCATGGTGGGCGCCGATCTGGGCTCGTCGGACCGGGTTCGACCCGCCTGTGGATTGTCGGGCGCTGCTGCCACGATGTGGATATGCGCGGCGACGCCACGGTCCTGCATCTGGACCTGGACGCGTTCTTCGCCGCCGTCGAGCAGCGCGACAAGCCGTCGCTGCGCGGCCGGCCGGTGGTGGTCGGCGGTGTCGGACGGCGCGGTGTGGTTGCGACCGCGTCGTACGAAGCCCGCGCCTTCGGCGTCCGCTCCGCGATGTCGACGTCGGAGGCCCGCTCCCGATGCCCGCACGCGGCGTTCCTGTCGCCGCGGTTCGAGGCGTACCGCCGCGAGAGCCAGGTCGTCATGGGCCGGCTCCGCGAGCTGTCACCGCTGGTCGAGCCGCTCTCGGTCGACGAGGCGTTCGTCGACCTGGCCGCCACCGAGCCGGCCATCGACGGCGACCCCGAGGCGCTCGCCGCCCTCGCCGCGAGTGTCCGGGCCGAGATCGCCAGCCGTACCGGCGGCCTCACCGCGTCGATCGGGATCGCGACCTCGAAGCTGGTGGCCAAGATCGCCAGCGAGCTCGCCAAGCCGGACGGGCAGCTCGTCGTCGCGCCCGGCACCGAGCGGGATCTGCTGCGGCCGATGCAGGTCACCGTGATCCCCGGAGTCGGTCCGGCCACCGCCGAGCGGCTGCGCCGGATCGGGGTCCACACCGTCGCCGAACTGGAGACGATCTCCCAGGAGGAGCTCACCCGGGTGCTCGGCACCGCCCACGGTCACTCGCTCTATCTGCTGTGCAGGGCCGAGGACGACCGCCCCGTCGTCGCGGAGCGCGAAACCAAGTCGATCAGCATCGAGGACACCTTCGACACCGACCTGGTCGACCGCGCCCTCCTCACCGCGATCGTCAAGCGGATGGCCGGCCGAGTCGCCGAGCGGCTCGAGAAGGCGGGCCTGTCCGGCCGGACGATCACCCTCAAGGTCCGCCACCACGACTTCTCGACCAACACCCGGTCCACGACGCTCGCGGGGCCGACCGCGGACGGCCGTACGATCTCGCGACTGGCCACCGGGCTCCTGGCGGAGCTGGACACGACCGAGGGAGTACGGCTGCTCGGCGTCGGCGTCTCGGGCCTCGCGGACTGGATCCAGGACGATCTGTTCGCCGACGATCCGGAGCGTGACGAGGAGCCCGATCCGGTCGACGAGCCGACCGCGGCGGCGCCGGCCGAGCCGTCCTGGCCGCCAGGCAGCGATGTCCGGCACGACGAGTGGGGGCTCGGCTGGGTGTGGGGCTCCGGCCGCGGGCGCGTCACGGTCCGCTTCGAGACCCAGGAGCGGCCGGACGGACCGGTGCTCACCTTCGCGGCCGACGACCCGATGCTGCACCGCGCCGACTTGGACGGCCGGATACGGTCATCTCATGACGAAGGATCGCCTCACTCCCCCGGTCGCAAAGCAGGTCCCGACCGAGCGCACCCATCACGGTGACACGGTCGTCGACCCGTACGAGTGGCTGCGCGCCAAGGACGACCCGGAGGTCCTCGCGTACCTCGAAGCGGAGAACTCCTACGCCGAGCAGGAGACGGCGCATCTGGAGGGGCTCCGCACGGCGATCTTCGACGAGATCAAGTCACGCACGCTCGAGACCGACCTGTCAGTGCCGACCCGGCACGGCTCATGGTGGTACTACAGCCGCACCCTCGAGGGGAAGCAGTACGCCCTCCACTGCCGCTGCCCGATCGCCGACGACACCGACTGGACTCCGCCGACGCTGGAGCCGGGTGTCGACGTCGAGGGCGAGCAGGTGCTGCTCGACGGCAACGCCGAGGCGGAAGGCCACGACTTCTTCTCGCTCGGGACCTTCGACACCAGCGTCGACGGCGACCTGCTCGCCTACGCCACCGACACGATCGGCGACGAGCGCTTCACCTTGCGGTTCAAGGACCTCCGGACCGGCGAGCTACTGGCCGACGAGGTGCCGAACACCTTCTACGGCGGCACCTGGTCGCTCGACGGCACGACGTTCTTCTACGTGACAGTGGACGACACCTGGCGGCCCTTCCGGGTCTGGCGCCACCGCCTTGGCACGGCGGCGAGCGATGACGAGATCGTCTACGAGGAGGCCGACGACCGGTTCTGGGTCGGCGTCGGCATGACCCGCAGCCGCAAGTACCTCGTCGTGTCGGCCGGATCCAAGATCACCACCGAGGTCCGCGTGCTGGAGGCCGACCGGCCGGACGGCGAGCTGCGGATCGTCGCACCGCGCCGGACCGGCGTGGAGTACTCGCTCGAACACGCCGTCGTCGAGGGCGACGACCGGTTCCTCATCCTGCACAACGACGGCGCCGAGAACTTCGCCCTCGCCGAGGCGCCCGTCGACGACCCCGGGCCGGAGCACTGGCGACCCGTCATCGAGCACCGGGCCGACACCCGCCTCGACAGCGTCGACGCCTTCGCTGACCACCTCGTGCTGAGCTACCGCCACGAGGCGCTGCCCCGTCTTGCGATCCTGCAGCTCACCGACGCCGGCTACGGCGAGCAACAGGAGATCGAGTTCGACGAGGAGCTGTTCGCCTGCGGACCGGCGGGCAATCCCGAGTGGGACCAGCCGCTGTTCCGGCTGGCGTACGCCTCCTTCGTCACGCCGGCGACCGTCTACGACCTCGACGTCGCGACCGGCAAGCTCACCCTGCGCAAGCAGCAGCCGGTGCTCGGCGGCTACGACCCGGCCGATTACGAGCAGCACCGCGAGTGGGCCACGGCGCCCGACGGCACCAAGGTCCCGATCTCGGTCGTCTGCCGCAAGGGCACGCCGCGCGACGGGTCGGCCCCGGCGATGCTCTACGGCTATGGCTCCTACGAGACCAGCATCGATCCGTCCTTCTCGGTGTCCCGGCTGTCCCTGCTCGACCGGGGCATGGTCTTCGCCGTCGCCCACATCCGCGGTGGCGGCGAGATGGGCCGGGCGTGGTACGAGAACGGCAAGACGCTGACCAAGGTCAACACCTTCACCGACTTCGTGACAGCCGCCCGCCACCTCGACGAGCAGCGCTGGACCTCGTCCGACCGGCTGATCGCCTACGGCGGCAGCGCCGGCGGGCTCCTCGTCGGGGCGGCGGTCAACCTGGCGCCGGACGCGTTCGCGGGCGTGCTCGCGGTCGTGCCGTTCGTCGACGCCCTGACGTCGATCCTCGATCCGTCCCTGCCCCTGACAGTCATCGAATGGGACGAATGGGGCGATCCGCTCCACGATCCCGAGGTGTACGCCTACATGAAGGGGTACACACCGTACGAAAACATCGGCGCCACGGAGTATCCCCCGATCCTCGCGATGACCAGCCTCAACGACACCCGCGTGCTCTACGTCGAGCCGGCCAAGTGGGTGGCGCGGCTCCGGGCCACGACGAGCGACGACTCGACGGTGGTGCTGAAGACCGAGATGTCGGCCGGTCACGGCGGCGTCAGCGGTCGCTACGAGGCGTGGAAGGAGACGGCGTACCTCTACTCCTGGGCCCTCGACGTGGCCGGCGCGCCGCACGAGCCACTGACCCGTCCCGATCCCGCCGGATCCCCTGCCGAAGCCGCCACATGAACGTGACCTGACGGCGTGCTGAGAAAGTTCTGAGAGCGGCAACTTCTCCGGCGTGCGGCTCGTCTCCTGGGTACAACGTCCACATCACAGTGGGCTGGAGATGGAATCCATCGAGGGTATCCGCGCGTTATAAGAAGTGTCGGAGCCAGGGGGGCTCCGACTCGGGACGAAGGAGTTGACCGCCACATGAGTACGGCCACGATCGCCCGCGAGTCGACCAAGGAGTCGGCCCGCGAGTCGCGTCGTTCCCGTGAGGCGAACGAAGGACGCGACAGCGTCGGGATGTATCTGGATGAGATCGCCCGCACGCCACTGCTCGACGCCGCGCGCGAGGTAGAGCTGAGCAAGGCCATCGAGGCCGGTCTGATGGCCGAGCACCTGCTGGCCGAGGGCCGGATCGGACGCCGCAAGGGCGGCGCCCCTGGCAGTGCCACCCGCGAGGAGTTGGAGTGGCTCGCCGCCGACGGTCGCCGCGCGCTGCAAGAGTTCATCAACGCCAACCTGCGCCTGGTCGTGTCGATCGCGCGCAAGTACGGCCGCTCGCAGATGCCCCTGCTGGACCTGGTCCAGGAGGGCAACACCGGCCTGATCCGCGCGGTCGAGAAGTTCGACTACGCGAAGGGCTTCAAGTTCTCGACGTACGCGACCTGGTGGATCCGCCAGGCGATCACCCGCGGTATCGCGCAGCAGGGCCGAGTGGTGCGGCTGCCGGTGCACGTGGTCGAGGAGCTCAACCAGGTCGGCGCCGCCCGGCGCACCCTGGAGCGGACCCTCGGACGCGAGCCGGAGCCGGCGGAGATCGCCGCCGAGCTCGGCATGGACGTCGACCGGGTCCTCGACCTGGTGTCGTGGGGCCGCGACCACGTGAGCCTCGACACGCCGGTCGACGACGAGGGCGACACCTCGCTCGGCGACCTGGTGGCTCGCGAGACCACCCCGGGCCCGGACGTCACCTTCCTCGACGTCGAGTCGCGGGACCGCCTCACGGCCATGATCGACAAGCTCGGTGAGCGCGAGGCAGACATCATCAAGGCCCGCTACGGCCTGCTCGATGGTCGGCAGCACAAGTTGGCCGACATCGGAGCTCGCCACGGCATCTCCGCCGAGCGAGTCCGGCAGCTGGAGCGGGAGGCACTGTCCCGACTGCGTCGCCTGGTCGACCCGGACCTCGCGGCCTAGGTCACCCGGCCCGGTCGGACAGCTCCTTCCACACCCGCGCCACCGCTGATCTCAGATCGGCCAACGAGCCGGTGTTGTCGACGATCCAGTCGGCGGCACCGGCTCTTTGCTGTCGTGACGCCTGCGCCGAGATCCGGCCCTGTGCCTCGTTCGCCGACATGTCGCGCTGGCCCACCAGGCGCTCGACCTGGACCTCGACCGGCACATCGACCACGATCACGCCGTCGAACGCGTCGCCCTGACCGGTCTCGACCAGCAGCGGGATGTCGTGGACGACGATCGCGTCCGGGTCCGCGGCCGCCTCGATCTCGGCGGCGCGGGCCCGTACGCGTGGATGGATGATCGCCTCCAGGCGGCGCCGGGCCGCGTCGTCGCCGAACACCCGGGCGCCGAGGGCCACCCGATCGAGCGAGCCGTCGTCGGCGAGTACGCCGGCGCCGAAGGCCTCGACGACCTCGGCGAGACCCGGCGTACCCGGCTCGACGACCTCACGTGCCAGCACATCGGCATCGATGACCACGGCGCCGTGCTCGGCCAACAGGCGGCTGACCTCGCTCTTGCCGGAGCCGATGCCGCCGGTCAGTCCGATCCGAAGCACCGGCGGTCAGCCGGCCCGGCCGAAGGTCTGGCGGTAGTGCTGCGGCGACGTGCCGCGGATCTGGGCGAAGTGATGCCGCAGCGCCGCCGCGTTGCCGAAGCCGACCTCGATCGCGATCTGCTCCACGGTCAAGTCGGTCTGCTCGAGCAGCTCCTCGGCGCGCTGAACCCGCTGCTGGACGATCCACTGGTGCGGCGTCGTGCCGGTCTCGTCGCGGAACCGGCGGGCGAAAGTGCGTGGCGACATGTGGACCCGGCCGGCCAGCTCCTGCACCGAGTGGCGCTCGCCGAGGTGGGCGGTGATCCAGGCCAGCAACGGCGACAGGGTGTCGGCCGACGACTCGGGGACCGGCGTCCGCACGTACTGCGCCTGCCCACCGTCGCGCTGGGGTGGCACGACCATGCGGCGCGCCGCCATGTTGGCCGCCTTGGCGCCCCACTCCTTGCGCATGATGTGGAGGCAGGCATCGAGTCCGGCGGCCGAGCCGGCGCTGGTGATGATCGGGTCGGCGTCGACGTAGAGCACGTCCGGATCGACCTTGGCGAGCGGGAAGCGCGCGGCGAGCTCGTCGGCGTACATCCAGTGCGTCGTGCACAGCTGGCCGTCCAGGAGCCCGGCGGCGCCCAGCGTGAAGGCGCCGACGCACACCGACATGATCCGCGCGCCGCGTTCGTGGGCCCGCTGCAGGGCGTCGACGACCGGCAGCGGAACCGGCCGGTCGCGCGGCATCGCGGGCACCGCGACCAGGTCGGCCTGGTCGACCCGGTCCAGACCGTGGTGGACGTCGAGGTCGAAGCCCATCGACGTCCGGACCTTCCCAGGCCGGTCGGTGGCGACGGCGAACTCGGTGTACGGCACGCCCTGCGCGCGTCGATCGACGCCCCAGGCCTCGCACAGCACGCCGAGCTCAAAGGGCGCGACTCCATCGAAAACCACCGCGGCGACGTTGCTCAACATGGGCCCTCCAGGCGCCGATTCAGGCTTGGCAGGATATCGACTATACATGGCATCCCTGCCACTGGTGGCAGTATATCGCTTAGGCGAGAATATCTGCCATGAACCTTTACCTCGCCCTCACCCTCCTCCTCATGGGTTTCGCGGTGATCGTCGCCGTGGTCGCGGAGCTGAAGCACGCGATCAGTGGTGACGGCTATGGCCACCGGCCGTCTCCGCGGAGCCTCGCCGACAACAACGAGACCCGTTCGCAGACCCTGAGCCGCCTCGCTCACTAGAGCCGGCCCCTGACGCTCGAAAGCCCCGCTCCCTGGACCACTGCCTAGGGACGCGGGGCTTTCGCCCGTGTGGAGAGCGGTTGGTTCAGCCGCCCTGGCCGGTGAGCTTCTCGCGAAGCGCCTGAAGAGCCTCGTCGGACGCCAGGGCGCCCTCGACCTCCGGACCTGGAGTCGCGGCCGGCGCCGAGGAGGTGAACTCCCCCTCGTCTTCGTCCGACTCGGACTTCTTGTCGGCCTGCTGGGCGTCGGCGACCTGCTTCTTGTGGGCCTCCCAGCGAGCGTGCGCCTCGGCGTACTGCTCCTCCCAGGTCGCGCGCTGCTCGTCGTACCCCTCCATCCACTCGCCGGTGTCGGGGTCGAAGCCCTCGGGGTAGACGTAGTTGCCCTGCTCGTCGTAGCTGGTCGTCATGCCGTAGAGGGTCGGGTCGAACTCCTCGTCGGAAGCCATCGCCGACTCGTTGGCCTGCTTCAGTGACAGCGAGATCCGGCGCCGCTCGAGGTCGATGTCGATGATCTTGACCATGACGTCATCGCCGACCTGGACGACCTGCTCCGGAATCTCGACGTGGCGCTCGGCTAGCTCGGAGATGTGGACCAGGCCCTCGATGCCCTCCTCGACCCGCACGAACGCGCCGAACGGCACCAGCTTGGTGACCTTGCCGGGCACGATCTGGCCGATCTGGTGAGTACGGGCGAAGTGCTGCCACGGGTCTTCCTGCGTCGCCTTGAGCGACAGCGACACGCGCTCGCGCTCCATGTCGACGTCGAGGACCTCGACCGTGACCTCGTCGCCGACCTGGACGACCTCGCTGGGGTGGTCGATGTGCTTCCAGGACAGCTCGGACACGTGCACCAGGCCGTCGACGCCGCCGAGGTCGACGAAGGCACCGAAGTTGACGATGCTCGACACGACGCCCTTGCGGATCTGGCCCTTGGCCAACTGGGTGAGGAAGTTCTGGCGTACCTCGGACTGGGTCTGCTCAAGCCAAGCGCGGCGGGACAGGACCACGTTGTTGCGGTTCTTGTCCAGCTCGATGATCTTGGCCTCGATCTCGCGGCCGACGTAGGGCTGCAGATCGCGGACCCGACGCATCTCGACCAGTGACGCCGGCAGGAAGCCGCGCAGGCCGATGTCGAGGATCAGACCGCCCTTGACGACCTCGATCACGGTGCCGGTGACGACACCGTCCTCTTCCTTGAGCTGCTCGATCGTGCCCCATGCCCGCTCGTACTGCGCGCGCTTCTTGGACAGGATCAGCCGGCCTTCCTTGTCCTCCTTCTGCAGGACAAGTGCCTCGACCTTGTCACCGACCGCCACGACCTCGTGGGGGTCGACGTCGTGCTTGATCGACAGCTCGCGAGAGGGGATGACCCCTTCGGTCTTGTAGCCGATGTCGAGCAGGACCTCGTCTCGATCGACCTTGACGATCGTGCCTTCCACGATGTCGCCGTCATTGAAGTACTTGATGGTCTCGTCGACGGCGGCGAGGAATGCGTCCTCCGTGCCGATGTCGTTGACCGCTACCTGCGGTGTCTCCTGCTCGGGAGGTGCGTCGATACTGCTCGTCATGTGGCGATGGGCTCCGATGGGCAATTTGATTGTCGGTGGGCGCGCAACAAGCCGCGGATCGCGATCTGCCGAGGGGCCGGGTAGAGCCGCCGGGGCGACCGTCCAGAGTTTCGACATGGCGCGAGCACGAACCCGCTAGGTCCGGGGGTCGTACAGGCTCATAGCGCAATTGTCAGCGTACGGGGGTGCGCCCCGGCGGGTCAACGCGGGGCTACCGAACCTCGGGGGCGAGGAATGCCCGAAGCGCCCGGATGTAGAGCGCCACATCGACCGCGGCCATCAACTCGCGCGCCGAGTGCATGGCCAACTGGGGGGCGCCGACGTCGACCGTCGTGATGCCGACCCGGCCCGCGGTGATCGGCCCGACGGTCGACCCGCACGGCAGGTCGGCTCGGCTCATGAAGCGCTGCCACGGGACTTCTGCCTGGTCACAGGCGGCGGCGAACGCAGCCGCGCCGGTCGCATCGGTGGCGTAACGCAGTTGGTAGTGCACCTTGAGCACCGGGCCGCCGCCGGCCTGGATCTGGTGGTCCGGCTCGTGGCGCTCGGCGTAGTTGGGATGCGTCGCGTGTGCCATGTCGCCGGAGGCGCACAGCGATCCGGCCAGCGCGCGGAGGAAGTCCTGCCGATCGCCGCCCGCGGCGAGCCCGATTCGCTCCAGCGTGGATCCGAGCAGGTCGCTGGCGGCGCCGCGCTCCGACATGCTGCCGACCTCCTCGTGGTCGAACAGCACCAGGACCGGCACTACCTCGCTGGCCTCGTCGAGCGCCCCGAGCAGCGCCTGGGTGCCGGCGTAGCAGGTGCCCTGGTTGTCCAGGCGGGGCGCGCTGAGCAGATCGCCATCCCGACCGACGAGACGGCTCGGGGTCGCGTCGTGGGCCATCAGCTCCCAGCCGAGTACGTCGCGCGCAGCCACGTCGAGGTGACCGGCGACGTAATCGGTGAAGTCGGCCGGCGTCGTCCCGATGCCCCAGACCGCGTCGAGGTGCTTCTGCGGGTTCAGCTCCAGGCTCTTGCGCTCCTCGGAGAGGTGGATCGCCAGTTGCGGCACCCGGAGGATCGGATCGTCGATCCGCAGCAGGCGCTCCTCGATCCCGCCGTCAGCGCGCACGCTGACCCGGCCGGACAGGCCAAGGTCGCGGTCGAGCCAGGAGTTGAGCAAGGGGCCGCCGTACGGCTCGAGGGCGACGACCTCCCAGCCGGCGCGAGACCGGTTCGGATGCTGCTTGACGCGGAGGTTCGGGCTGTCGGTGTGACCGCCGACCAGCCGGAACGGCGTGGTCGGTCCGGTCGCGGCCTCGGTCGACCAGGCGACCAGCGATCCGCCGCGGACGACGAAGTAGCGACCTGGCGCAGCCGGCCAGGCGGCGGTCTCCTCCAGACGCCGGAAGCCCTCGGCCTCCAGCGCCTGGGCCACGTTGGCGACGACGTGGAACGGCGACGGCGACGCGTCGACGAACGCGCACTGTCCTTCGGCGTGGGTGCGATGCTGCTCGGCGAATCGGACCGGAGCGGTCGACGACGCGATCATGGCCGCGATGCTAGCGGGACCGACCGACCGGTCGAGCGCTACAGCCGGGCGTTGAGGTCGCCGGAGCGCGCGATGACCTGAAGCAGCAGGTCGGCCCGCTCCACGATCGGATTGCGGACGCCGCGACCGGCCAGGTCGATCAGCGCCCACAGGTCGCTGGCGTGGGCCAGTGTGAGCGGGTCGGAGGCGAGCCCGGGCGTACGGGCCACGAAGTGCTCGAGGATCTCCCGGGCCCACGGCGTACCGCGATCGAAGCGCAGCAGGTTGCCGAGATCGGCGTACGGGGACCCGGCGTGGGCGAACTCCCAGTCGAGCAGCGCGGTCACCTCGCCCGATGTCGGATCGACCAGAAGGTTCTTGGGGTTGAAGTCGCTGTGCACCAGGCAGGTCCGGTGCACCGTGTCGAGCAGGCCGTCGGCGGCTGCGCACATGTCGCGCAGCGTCCGAAGCACCCCGGGATCCCACGCGTCGAGCGGGCCGCCGGTGCCGACGTGGCGATCCAGCCAGGGCACCAGGCCGTCGGCCGGGGCGGCGTCGTCGCTGAGCCGCAGGTCCGCGTCGACGAACATGGCCGGTCGCAAGAACGGGATGCCGGACAGGGTGGTCAGGACGCCAGCGACCGAGCGGGCCAGCCGGGTGCCGAGCTCGGGGTACGCCCGCGGCAGCACGGTGTCCAGGCGCTCCCCCGGCGAGTACGAGATGAGCAGATGCGCCGGCGAACTCGGAACGGCCGGGTCCGGACGCCGCAGGTCGAGCACCCGCGGCACCGGGATCAGACCGCGGACCAGGTGCAGCAGGGCGGCGTCGATGGCGGCCCGGTCCGGATGCTTGCCGTAGACCCGGAGCACTGCCGGCTCGCCCGGCCGCTCGACGAGGAAGGTCTCGCCGCTGTAGCCACCCGCCAGCGGGCGAACCGAGAACGCTCCGTCGATCGCCGACCTCAGGTCAGCACGGCTCATGATGGCCACATCGCACTATAAGGCCCGAAGCGTACGATATGCGTCAAGCGGTGACCATCGGTTCCTGGTGGTCCCGGTCGTCGTCGTCCACCTGCTGCGCTCGGTGCCGGCTGCCACGGATCAGGAAGAACACGCCCAGCCCCAGCAGGATGAGCCCCGCGAGCCCGCCGTACATCGGGATCCAGACCCGGATCAGCTTGAGCTGGAACGCCTCGTCCTTCCACTCGTTGACGTTGAACGTCACAGTGTCGTCGGTGTACCTGAGCGTGACGTCGGTGATGGTGGCCTTCTCCACGCCGCCCACGTCGAGCGTACTGAGCTGTGCCTCCTGCGCGTCGATGATCGCGCCGGTCTCGGGCTCGGCCCAGATGGTGCGGGTGTTGGAGTAGATCCGGTCCGCCTTGACGCTCGGTTGGTTCGGCTCGCCGACGAGATAGCCCGGCACCTCAAGGTGCTGTTTGCCGGTCGTCTCCATGTCGACGTCGGTGGGTGGGATCTCCTGCACGAACTTGTAGACCGTCATGCCCTGGATCTCGGTCTGGCCCTCGAAGAGGATCGGTGTCGCCGTCTTGAGCGTGGTGTCCCAGAAGGTGTACGCCTCCTGCTGGGTGTTCATCGGGAACTTGAGGTACAAACCCTTGAACGTGAGCTTGGTCTTCTTCCCGCTGAACTGGGTCCAGGTGTCGCAGCAGTCGATCTGCTCGGCCGTGTTCCGGTCGAAGGCGATCCGATCGAGAGTGCCGTTCAGCGGCGGCCCGTCGGTGCTCTTGTTGTAGCCGGGAACATCGGTGTAGGACAACGTCTTGTACACCGCGATCTTCCGGTCCAGCTGGTCGCTGGCCTGTTCGCTGTCATCGACCTGCCCCACGACCTTGCGGACCGACTCGAGCTCGCCACCGGTCACGATCTCCGGCGGGCTCTCGTGGAGGTTCAGGTAGGTCGCATTGTCACCGCGGGCGATGGCCGGAGTGTCGGTCGTGTTGCGGTCGATCACCGCGAGCGCGAGCCGCGGGTAGGCGTACCACTTCGAGAAGGCAGCGCCGACGAGAAACAGCATGCCGAGCGCAAGGCATACCAAACCAGTCTTTTTGCCCACGTGTACTCCCTCAGTGACCGCGCGAGACGAGCGGACACTACCAGTCAGTAGGGCTGTTGGGTAGGTGCACGCTGAGGGTCGAGCCCGTGTCGTCCAGCCACGCTGTGACGAGGGCTTTTGAGGACGAGGGCTGCTCCCCGGTCCCGATGCCTAGACGACGTCGAAGCCGGCCGAGCGCCCGAGCTTCCGCAACGAGGTCTCGCCGGGTTTGCCGTCCGCGTCCGAGCCGGTGAATCCGAGCCGACGCTGCCAGGCCCGGTAGGCGCGGGTGACGGCGTCGCCCCAGACCTCGGCGTTGTGGCCGTCGAGCTCCATCCCGAAGTCGTTGCCGACCATCTTGCGGAGGGCGAACTTGACCCGATTGATGTCCTTGCTCGGCTTACCACTGTTGAGCGCGTCGAGACGCACCCGGTCCCAGCCCTTGGCCGGCCGTACCGGGGCGTTGACCCTGATGACCTTGACGCCGTTGACGTCCTCGGTCCAGCCGTGGGCGTTCTGACCCCATCCCGAGGTGATGTCGTTGATCCGGGCCCGGTTGATCCTGCCCTGCCGTACGAAGTCGTTCGTCAGGCACCAGCCGTCGCCGAGCGACAGGACGACGTGGCCATTGCCTTCGGATCCGCCGGTCCAGAAGTACGGCACGCCACGGGGCACCTGGTTGCCGTCCTCGACGCGGTGCTTGAACTCCGCGGCTTCCCACGCGGCCGCGGCCGAGCCATCCCGCGCCGGGATGTGGTAGCAGGAGCGGACGAACACCAGGCATTGCGCGTCCCAGTCCTGCGAGGGGTGGTCGATCTGCTTGACTCCCCACCGGATGGCCTCGTCCCGATCAGGTCCTGTGCGGTGCGTCATTGCAGAGCCTCCGGGTCCTGCGGCCCGTCGACGTAGTGGCCCTCCGGCTTCAGGTCCTCGTCGAGTCCCTTCGTCTCCGGGAGCTCCAGGAACTCCTCGTTCGCCGGCTCGGCGAGCTCGTTCTCCACAGGTATCGCCATGGTTCAGGGGTAGTCGGCGACCCGATCCAGCAGCAAGTAGCCAAAGGTCCCGGGCTTGCGGCAAAGGGTCCCGATCCGGCCGGTCGACCGGCGTGGTCAGCGGTTCAGCTCGAGCAACGTCACGGTGTCGCCGTCCACGACCAGCGCCTGTCCGTCGCGCAGACAGCGGTGACTCAGGCCTTCTGCGTCGAGGTGGGCGGCCGCCGACTCGACCAGCTCCGACTCCGGATGCTCCGAACGCCAGTGCGGCACGATTCGAAACGGGATCAGGTCGAGGCATCGGGGCTCGACCGCAGCCGAGTAGCCCGGCGGCACCATCGACGCATCGTCGACCAGGTCGATGCCCTGCAGGTCCGGTCCGGCGACGCAGGCTCCGGCCGAGTAGCCGCCGTAGGCGAAGGACTCGTCGGCCAGCCGATGGCGTACGGCGTCGACGAACCCAGACTGGGTCATCGCCCGGGCCAGGACGAACGAGTTGCCGCCGAGCGCCCAGACCAGGTCGAAGTCGCGCAGCCGCACCCGCAACCGGAAGCGGTCCTCGAAGAAGTCACGCAGGTCGAGCTCCTGGACGGCATAGCCGAGCCGCTCCAGCGTGTACATCTCGCGGGCCAGGTCACGATCGCGGCTGTCGCCGAACTGGTCGAGCGCGTTCAGCACGATCCCGGCCCGGCCGGTCCCTCCGACCGGGCTCAGCTGCGGCGGCCGCTGTCCGGGTCGCAGGTACCAGGAGCTGAGGATCAGGCGCATCGAGCCGGTCCGGGTCGAGCTACTGCGGCAACGGCGGAGGAGCCGCCGCCGGCTGCTCGGCCAGGCGCTGTAGCGCCAGGTCGATCGCGGTGTCCAGCTGCGGGTCGCGACCGGCGGTGCGGTCCTGTGGCGTCATGACGACCTCGACATCGGGATCGACGCCGTAGTTCTCGACGCCCCAGCCAGGCCCTTCCAGCCAGAACGAATAGCGCGGCTGCGTGACGATCGTTCCGTCGACCAGCTGGTAGCGCAGGTCGATCCCGATCACGCCGCCCCACGTCCGTACTCCCACGACCGGTCCGATGCCGAGCGCCTGGATCGCCGCGTTGACGATGTCACCGTCCGAGCCGGCCCATTCGTCGGCGACCGCGATGATCGGCCCACGCGCGGCGTCGAGGGGGTACGGCTCCGGCTGCATGTCGCGCGGCAGGTCCCATCCGATCACGCGCTTGGCCAGCCGCTCGATGACCATCTGCGACGTGTAGCCGCCGCCGTTCTCCCGGACGTCGACGATGACGCCGTCGCGGTGCATCTCGCTTCGCAGATCGCGATGCATCTGCGCCCAGCCGGGTTCGCCCATGTCGGGGATGTGGAGGTAGCCGAGCCGATCGCCGGACTTCTCGTGGACGTACGCCCGGCGCCCTGCGACCCAGTCCTGGTAGCGCAACGGCACCTCGTCGTCCAGTGGGGTGACGGCGATCCGTCGGCGCTCGCCGTCGGCGGTCTCGATACCGAGCTCGACCGGCTTGTTCGCCGCCCCTACCAGCAAGGGCCCGGGTCCGGTCACGGGGTCGACCGGGCGGCCGTCGACGGTGCGGACGGCGTCGCCGGCTCGTACTCCGGCGCCAGGGGCCAGCAGCGGCGACCGGGCGCGCGGGTCGGAGGACTCCCCCGGGATCACCCGTTCGACCCGCCACGCGCCGTCGTCGTCCGGCCGCAGGTCGGCGCCCAGCAGCCCCGGCTTGCGGTCGGCGGCGGACTGGTCCGGTGGCGGGATGACGTAGGCGTGCGACGTGCCGAGCTCGCCCTGCATCTCCCAGAGCAGGTCGACCAGGTCGTTATGGCAGCCCAGGCGATCGACGATCGGGCGATAGCGGTCCCGGATCGCCGACCAGTCCACGCCGCCCATGTCCGGCCGCCAGTAGTGGTCGCGCATCAGCCGCCAGGTCTCGTCGAACGACTGCTGCCACTCCGCCACGGGCTGGGCGTCCACGCGTACCCGCGACAGGTCGACCGTCACGTGGTCGGGGTCCGGGATCGCGTCGGACAGACCCGGGATCGACATCGGCTGCGGGGCGGACGGCCGCACCAGCAGCTTGTCGCCGTCAACGATCACCAGCCGCTTGCCGTCGCCGCTCACCCGTACGTCGTCGGCCGCCTTCAGGACGGTCTCGCACCGGCGCTTGCCGAAGTCGAAGTGCTCGAGGACGCTGCGGGTCGGCTCGGCGTCGAGGCCGGAGCGGTCGTCGCCCAGCTCGCCGACCGGCGGCTTCCGCAGCCACACGACGCCGTTGGGTACGGCACGAAGCGCGCGGTAGCGGGCCGCCGGGACTGGGAACGGCCGGAGCCGCTGATCGAGCCCCTCAGCGTCGACCACGGTTACAGGCGGCTCGTCGCTGTCGCTCGGATCCCCCGGCTCCGACGGCCGGCCGGCCGGCTCCGCGTCGAACGGCGACGGGGTCGTCGCGGCCAGCGGGACCAGATGCGGCCGGAATGCACCCGGGAAGCCCATGTCGAAGGAGTACGCGTCGATCACCGGGTCGAAGCTGCGGGCGGACAGGAACGCCAGGTGCTTGCCGTCGCGGGTGAACACTGGCTCGACGTCGGTGAACCGCATCGGGGTCACCTCGACCGACTCCAGGTCGGAGATCCGGGCCAGCCGGATCTGACGCAGGCCGAGCAGGTCGCCGCCCATCCGGCTCAGACCCGGATGCGACCAGGCCAGCCAGGCCGAGTCCGGTGAGAACGCCAGGTCCTTGACGTCGCCGTCCTCGGAGCGGACCACCTCTCGGATGTCGCCCCCAGCCGTGTCGATGAGGAGCAGCCGACCGTCGTGGCTCGCCGCGGCCAGGACCGAGCCGTCCGGTGCCGCCGCCAGCTCCAGGACGCGACCGAGGTCTCCGGACGCCAGCCGTCGCGGCTCGACATCCGAATCCCCGCTCGGACCGATCTCGATCGCGTCGTCGCCGTCGGTGTCGCTCACCCAGGCGACGCGATCGGTGCCCACCTGGACCGGGTTCCTGGCCCGGACACCGGGCTCGGCCGCGAGGGCACGCGCGGGCCCGTCGCGATGCGTCAGCCACTGCACCGTGCCTCGGACCTCGATGACGCTGGCTCGGCCGGTGGCGTCGGGGCCGACGGTGCCGAGGTGCTTGGCGGCCTCCACCGCGAACGGCTGCCGCCCCGGGCGGCCACTGCCCAGGGTGATGTCGACCCGCCGGGGCTCGCTGATCCCGGGCTCGTCGATCGCCCAGAGCTCGCCGGCCGACACGTACACGATGCGGGTGCCGTCCGTCGCGGCGTGCCGGACGTAGAACTCATGGTCGGTCAGCGCGGTCAGAGCACCGCTGTCAACGTCGAGTGCGTAGAGCTGGGCGACCCCCTCGTGGTCGGACACGACATGGAGCCGGCCGCCGGCCCAGGTCGGCCAGGACAGCGAGGCCGCATGGTCGGGCAGCAGCCGCTCGAACTCGCCGTCGCCGCGGCGGTCCAGCCACAACTTGGCCGCCGTACCCCCGCGATAGCGCTTCCACCAGGCCAGATCGCGCCCGTAGCCGGACGGCGTCGCGACCGCCACCGCGCCGTTCGGGCCGTAGGCGACGTCGTTGACGATGCCGTACGGCAGACGGCGGGCCGGTCCGCCATCGAGCGGGAGCGCATGTGCCCAGGTGCGGGCCCGACCGCCTTCGCCCGCGATCGTGACGGCCACGACCTCGCCGGTCGGCGTCCAGCCGCGGGCCAGGGTCCGGTCCGAGCCCCAGAAGGTCAGCCGCCGGCTGTCTCCGCCCGTCGTCGGCGCGACCTGCACCTCCGGCGCGCCGTCCCGAGCGCTCGTCCACGCCACGGTCTCGCCGTCGGGTGAGATCGCCGGATAGGTCACGGGCGTTCGGTCCGCCGTGAGCCGCCAGGCGCGGCCGCCGGCCACCGGCGCCAGCCACACGTCGTCTTCGGCGACGAAGGTGACGAGATCGCCGTGGACATGGGGAAACCGCAGATAACCCTCGGGCATGCGGCCGACCTTATCTCGGGTGATAACGTCCCCCGCGCGAAGGGAGCAGCGCGTGCTTGAGCGACCGCAGTTTCGGCATGTGGTCTTCTGCAACTGGCGGGACACCACCAATCCGGAGGGCGGCGGGTCCGAGCGCTATGTGGAGCACATAGCGCGTGGACTGGTCCGCCGGGGCTGCCGCGTCACCATCTGCTGTGCGCGTCACGACAACGCGCCGGCCGACGAAATCCGCGACGGTGTCCGGTTTGTCCGCCGCGGCGGCAAGCTCGGCGTCTACCCGCGGGCGCTGGCTGGGCTCGCGCTACGCCGGCTCGGCCCGGTCGACCTTGTCGTCGACGTACAGAACGGACTGCCGTTCTTCACCCGGCTCGCGACCCGGCGGCCGGTGGTCGTGCTCGTCCACCACGTCCACCGCGAGCAGTGGCCGGTCGTCTTTCCCGGTCTCCCCGGGCGAATCGGGTGGTGGATCGAGTCCCGGCTGGCGCCCCGGCTCTACGCGCGCTCGCAGTACGTCACGGTCTCGGCCGCGACCCGGGACGAGCTCGACGAGCTGGGCGTCGGCACCGGCCGGATCGCCGTCGTCCACAACGGCACCGACCCGTCGCCCGACCTGACTGGCGAGCGGTCACCGACCCCGACGATCTGCGTGGTCGGCCGGCTGGTCCCGCACAAGCAGATCGAGCACGCCATCGACGCCGTCGCCGAGCTGCGCGGCCGATTCCCCGAGCTGCGCTGCCAGATCGCCGGCGCCGGCTGGTGGGACGACAGCCTGCGCGAGTACGCCGTGCGCCGCGGCGTCGCGGACGCGGTCGACTTCCTCGGTCATGTCGACGAGGCCGAGAAGCACCGGATCTACGCCAGGGCCTGGGTGCAGGCCCTCCCGTCCTTGAAGGAGGGCTGGGGCCTAGTGGTCGGCGAGGCAGGTGCGCACGCCACCCCGACGGTCGCCTATCGCTCGGCCCGGGGCACCCAGGAGTCGATCACCGACGATGTGTCCGGACTTCTGGTCGACTCCAAGGCGGACCTGATCGCAGCGCTGGGCGAGGTGCTCGACGATCATGAGCTCCGGGAGCGGCTCGGCAAAGGCGCCTACGAGAGCTCACTGCGCTACACATGGATACACGCTGAGGAATCGTTCCTCAGCGTGCTCAATCTGGCCTACGACCGGGGTCGTACCGGCTCGATCGACCCGGAATAACCCTAGCCGTCGGTGCCGTACTGGACCACGGACGTGTCGACCGGATCCGGGTTGTTGTTCGAGTTGGTCGCCACGATCGTGACCATCGTTCCGATGGCGAGTCCACCACCGACGACCAGCGCAACCGCGCCCGCAAGAATCGATCCCATTCGCGCTCCCTCTTCCGACTCGGAGATTATCAGGGAACCGGCGCATCGGCGCGGGCGCCGCGTCGCAATCGGCGCCGAACCAGGTCACCGATCGCCGCGAGCGTCGTGGCTCCGGCGAGGATCCAGGCCAGCGCGATGGTGACGACCCGGGGAGTCGACGGCTGCGGCGGCGACGCAATCGGGCCCGGCACCGTGTAGAGATCGAGGTCTTCGGTGGCACTCACCTGATCGAGGCCGGACAGATCGGCGCCCGCCGGACCGGCGTCGGTCGCCACGACGACCGCCCCGATGCCCAACCGGCCCAGCGTGGCGGCGAGGTCGGCTCCGTCGGAGTCGGCCAGCGCGGACTCCACGGGGGCGGCGTGGGCGTCCTCCCCCTCGATCAGCTGTCCGGAGACCACGAGATCGTCGTTGATGACCGTGCTGACGCCGAAGAACCGGCCAGCCGGATCGAGGACGGGTCGTCCGCCGTTCCAGTCCGGCGCCCGGTAGGCCGAGAAGGGCAGGACGAGCAGGTCGCCGTCGTAGTTCAGACCGGAGATCGCGTCGCGGGTGTCGTACCAGGAGTCCGGATAGGCGACCGGGTCGAGCTCCCCGGCGCCGCCCCAAGCCAGATCGGGCAACAGCGCGAGCGGCCAGATCACCGCGAGTACGGCGGCGAACGACGCCAGTCGCGAGCGGAGCCGGTCCGCGATCGCGCCGGCGGCCCAGCCGAAGGCGATCGCGGCCGGGAGGGCCAACAGCGCCACGAACCTGGTGCCGTCCCGGATCAGGCCGAGGCCGGGGCCGTGTGCCACCAGCCAGCCGACCGCGTCGGGCGTCGCCCAGCCGGCCAGCGCGATGGCGACGCCCAGGCCGGCGAGGCCGAGGAAGGCGGCAGCCTCCCGATGCTCGGTGGCCAGCCAGAGTCGCCAGCCGACGATCACCACGACGCCCACGGTGATCAGGCCCAGCAGCGCGATCGGGGTGTCTCGGCTGTCCGGCACCACCTGGGAGTTCCACACCCCGCCGAGGCTCAGCACCGCCCCGATGTGCCCCAGCCAGCCCTCCGACTCGGCGCCGAATCGATCGACGGCCGCCGAGTCGGTGGTCGCACCACCGGGGAAGGCGAGACCCGCCACCAGCCACGGTGCGTTGACCGCCAGGCCGACGCCCATCACCAGACCGAGCCGGCGCCCACGCGAGGCGGCGTCGCCACCGGCCTGCGACGTCAGCGCCACCAGGACACCGAGGACCCCGCTGACCGCACTGACGGCGCTCACCGCCAGGCCCAGGGTCAGCGCGGACCAGGCCGGCCAATCACCGGCGCGCAGCCGACGGCCGGCCACGAGGATCCACGGCAGCGCGGCGTACCCGACCAGGAGCGGCCAGTGCCCGAGCAGCAGCCGCTCGGCGACGAACGGGTTCCACACGTAAAGACTCGCGGCCGCGAGCGCCGCCACCGCGCCACGCTCGCGGCACAGTCGGGCCGCGCCGGCGCCAGCCAGGCCCAGCGCACCGACCAGGACCAGCTTCTGGAGGATCTGGCCGGGGACCATCTCGTCGAAGATCGCCACGAGGAGATCGGACGGCACCACGCGGGGTAGGGCGGTCCCCCATCCCCAGGTGTCGGCCTGTGCGGTCAGGTTCGGCACCCACACCATGTCGTAGCTCAGGACGTACCCGGGAGCGAGCAGGGGCGCGCAGATGAGGGCGCTGAGCAGCCACGGCCACAGCGCCACGATCACCCGCGCGCGTCGCGACATCCCCGTACCCTGCTTTCCTCGGTGCGATTTCGAGCCGGACTATCGTCTCCCGAGCTCGGAAAGGAGGCGGAGCCGCCATGCTTCCGACCTCCGAACTGCGCTCCCGATTGGCCGGCGCCGGCCTGGTGGCGGTGGCGATCACCGGCATGAACGTCGCCAGCTACGGCTTCACCCTGGTCGCAGCCCACCTGCTCGCGCCGGCCCACTTCGGCGAGCTCACCGCGCTGATGGGCATCATCCTGGTCGGCAATGTCGCGGCACTCGGGCTGCAGGCGACGACGGCGCGGCGGATCGCCACCCAGCACACCGCCGCCGAGCGAGCCGCCGTAGTCGACGCGGCCCGGCGGGCCACCTGGATCGCCGCCGGCGCCGTTGCAGCCGTGGCGTTGGCGCTATCCCCGCTGCTCCAGAACGCACTCGACCTGACCTCGCCGACGTCGATGGTGCTGGTGGCCCTGACGCTGGTCCCCTTGACGGTCGTCGGCACCCAGGCCGGGGTCGCTCAAGGCAACCGCCGATGGGGGCGACTCGCCGTGCTCTACGGCGCCGTCGGCACCGGCCGGTTGGTGTTCGGCACCGCTGCGGCGGCGATCGACGCCGTGCCGTCGGTAGTGATGGCCGGTGTCCTCGTCGGAGCGGTGGTCCCGGCCGTCGTGGGCTGGCCGCTGCTGTGGACGGGTTCGTCGCCGCCGGACGACTCGCAGTCCGACGACCAGACGACGCCGTACGACAGCCGCGCGGTTCTCGTCGAGGCGCTCCACGGCACGCACGCGCTGCTGGCGTACTTCGCCCTCACCAACGCCGACGCCCTGCTCGCCCGCATCGTGCTGAGCCCACACGACAGCGGGGTCTACGCCGCCGGTCTGATCGTGACCAAGGCCTGCCTGTTCCTGCCCCAGTTCGTCACCGTCGTCGCGTTCCCCGACCTCGCCCAGGCCCGCGACACTCGTACCCGGCGGATAGCGGCGCTACTCATCGCGGCACTCGGGGCCGGCGTGATCGCCGGGACCTGGCTGCTCCCCGACCTGGCGCTGGCCTTCGTCGGCGGTTCGGAGTACTCCGACGTCCGCAACCTGCTGCCGCTGTTCGCCCTCGAGGGCTCGGTCTTCGCACTGCTGCAGTTGCTGCTCTACGACAGCCTGGCCCGACGCGACCTGATCATCACGGTCGGGCTCTGGACCGCCCTGGCGGTGGCGACCGCCATCGTGCTCACCAGCGTCGACACGGTCGCGATGATCCCGGTCGTCATGACCAGTGCGGCCGGCTGCGTCGCCCTGCTCAGCGTGCTGCCGATCCGGCGCCGGGCGTCACCGCGTCAGTGAACCGCCTCGTGCCAGCTGCGCCCGACGCCGATCGACACGTCGAGAGGCACGGTAAGCGCGGCGGCGCCGGCCATCTCGGTCCGCACCAGCTCCCGGACCTGCTCGAGCTCCCCCGGCGCCACCTCGAGCAGCAGCTCATCGTGCACCTGGAGCAGCATCCGGGAGGTCAGTCCGGCCGACGCCAGCGCCGCGTGGACACGCAGCATGGCGACCTTGATGATGTCCGCGGCCGACCCCTGGATCGGGGCGTTGAGCGCCATTCGCTCAGCCATCTGACGCCGCTGTCGGTTGTCGCTGGTCAGGTCCGGCAGGTAGCGCCGACGACCCATGATCGTCTCGGTGAACGTCGTCCGTCGCGCCTCGGCCACGATGCCGTGCAGGTAGTCGCGGATGCCGCCGAAGCGCTCGAAGTACTCGTCCATCAGACCCTGTGCCTCGCGGGTCTCGATGCCGAGCTGCTGTGACAGCCCGTACGCCGACAGGCCGTAGGCCAGGCCGTAGTTCATCGCCTTGATCTTGCTGCGCATCTCGGGCGTGATCTGGTCCGGCTCGACGTCGAAGACCCGCGCGGCGGCGACGGTGTGGAAGTCCATGCCGGACTCGAACGCCGCGATGACGTCGGCGTCCTCGGACAGGTGCGCCATGATCCGCATCTCGATCTGGCTGTAGTCGGCGGTGAGCAGGCTCTCGTAGCCCTCGCCCACGATGAAAGCGCCGCGGATCCGGCGGCCCGACTCGGTGCGGATCGGCACGTTCTGCAGGTTGGGATCGGTCGACGCCAGCCGCCCGGTGGCCGCCACTGTCTGGATGAACGTGGTGTGGATCCGGCCGTCGTCGGCGATCGTCTTGCGCAACCCCTCGACGGTCGAGCGCAGCTTGCTTGCGTCGCGGTGGACCAGCAGGTGCTGCAGGAACGGGTGCTCGGTCTTGACGTAGAGCGCCTGCAACGAGTCGGCGTCGGTCGTGTAGCCGGTCTTGGTCCGCTTGGTCTTCGGCATGCCGAGCTCATCGAACAGCACGACCTGCAACTGCTTCGGCGAGCCCAGGTTGATCTGCTTGCCGATGACGGAGTAGACCTCCTCGGCAGCCGATCGGACCTGGTCGGCGAACTCGTCCTCGAGAACGGCGAGCACGTCGTCGTCGACGGCGATGCCGATCCGCTCCATGTCGGCCAGCACGTCGACCAGGGGCAGCTCGACGTCTCGCATCAGCGCTGTGCCGCCCCGCTTGTCCACCTCGGCCTCGAGCACCTCGGCGAGATCGACCGCGGCCCGGGCCCGCAGCATCGCGATCTCGGTGTCGGCCCCCTCATCGACGTCGAGGGTCAGCTGGCCGCCTTCGGCGTCCTCGCGCAGCTCGCGATGCAACGAGCGCAGTGTGAGGTCGGCCAGGTCGTAGGACCGCTGGTCGGGCCTGGCGATGTAGGCGGCGATCGCGGTGTCGCAGGCCAGCCCGCGAAGGGTCCAGCCCTGGGCCGCCAGCGCATGCATCGGACCCTTGGCGTCGTGCATGACCTTCGGCCGGTCGGGATCGGCGAGCCAGCTCGCCAGTGCCTGGTCGTCCTCCGGCGTCATCGCGGACGCATCCACCCAGGCGGCCGGCCCGTCCGGATGCGCGAGGCTCAGCGCATCGACCCGCCCGGTGCCGCGCCCCCAGGTGCCCGTGACCGTCAGCCCGAGTCGCTGGCCGGCCGGAGCGTACTTGTCCAGCCAGGCCGGCAACGCCCCCGGCGCCAGCCGCTCACCGTCGACCGTGACCACCGAGTCGGCCTGGGGCTCGTCGACCGCCAGGGTCTCGAACAGGCGGTCCCGCAGCACCCGGAACTCCAGGCTGTCGAACACCTGGTGGATCTCGTCGCGGTCCCACGGCTGCATCTCGAGCTCGGGTGGGGCGACCGGCAGCTCCAGATCGCGCACCAACTGGTTGATCCGCCGGTTGCGCAGCACGTCGGACAGATGGTCGCGCAGCGACTGGCCGGCCTTGCCGGTGACCTCGTCGACGCGATCCACCAGTCCCTCGAGCCCGTCGAACTGCCCGAGCCACTTGGCCGCCGTCTTAGGGCCGACCCCGGGAACGCCGGGGAGGTTGTCGCTGGTCTCACCGACGAGTGCCGCCAGGTCCGGATAGCGCTCGGGACGCACGCCGTACTTCTCCTCCACCGCGTCGGGCGTCATGCGCTTGAGCTCGGAGACGCCGCGGATGGCGTAGAGGACTGTGGTCTGGTCGGTGACGAGCTGGAAGGTGTCGCGATCGCCGGTGCAGATCAGGACCTCGAAGCCCTCGGCCTCGGCCCGGCTGGCCAGGGTGGCGATGACGTCGTCGGCCTCGTAGTCCGCTTTCTCGACGGTACGGATCTTGAGCGCGCCGAGGATCTCCTTGACCAGCGACACCTGGCCGCTGAACTCACTCGGCGACGAGCTGCGATTGGCCTTGTACTCGGCGTACTCCACCGAGCGGAAGGTCTGTCGCGAGATGTCGAACGCGACCGCGATGTGGGTCGGCTGCTCGTCGCGGAGGACGTTGATCAGCATCGCGGTGAAGCCGTAGACCGCGTTGGTGTGCTGTCCCGTGGTCGTCGAGAAGTTCTCGACCGGCAGCGCGAAGAACGCCCGGTATGCCACGGAATGGCCGTCGATCAACAGCAGTCGAGGTCGCTTGGCATCGCCCACGGCAGCGAGCCTAACCGTCCGTCCCGACAGGTGCGGCTACGGCGTCATCGCTTCC
>Ga0081455_10001338_pt1 | contig 30485 bp, 26 predicted proteins | sample TabmetS3T2R1_FD_70207 | JGI IMG/M metagenome (GOLD analysis project Ga0081455, IMG submission 70207) | Tabebuia heterophylla rhizosphere microbial communities from the University of Puerto Rico - S3T2R1 | ecosystem: Host-associated > Plants > Roots > Rhizosphere ... | reverse complement strand
ACGTTAAGGGGAAGTGTTAGTCGAAAGGCGAAGCACTGAACTTAAGCGCCAGTAAACGGCGGTGGTAACTATAACCATCCTAAGGTAGCGAAATTCCTTGTCGGGTAAGTTCCGACCTGCACGAATGGCGTAACGACTTGGGCGCTGTCTCGACCACGGACTCGGCGAAATTGCACTACGAGTAAAGATGCTCGTTACGCGCAGCAGGACGGAAAGACCCCGGGACCTTTACTATAGTTTGGTATTGGTGTTCGGTGCAGCTTGTGTAGGATAGGTGGGAGACTATGAAGCAGCCACGCCAGTGGCTGTGGAGTCAACGTTGAAATACCACTCTGGTTGTTCTGGATATCTAACCTAGGTCCATTATCTGGATCAGGGACAGTGCCTGATGGGTAGTTTGACTGGGGCGGTCGCCTCCTAAAAGGTAACGGAGGCGCCCAAAGGTTCCCTCAGCCTGGTTGGCAATCAGGTTTCGAGTGTAAGTGCACAAGGGAGCTTGACTGTGAGAGAGACATCTCAAGCAGGGACGAAAGTCGGGACTAGTGATCTGACGGTGGCATGTGGAAGCGCCGTCACTCAACGGATAAAAGGTACCCCGGGGATAACAGGCTGATCTTGCCCGAGCGTCCATAGCGACGGCATGGTTTGGCACCTCGATGTCGGCTCGTCGCATCCTGGGGCTGGAGTCGGTCCCAAGGGTTGGGCTGTTCGCCCATTAAAGCGGCACGCGAGCTGGGTTTAGAACGTCGTGAGACAGTTCGGTCCCTATCCGCTGCGCGCGTAGGAGTCTTGAGGAGAGCTGTCCTTAGTACGAGAGGACCGGGACGGACGAACCTCTGGTGTGCCAGTTGTTCTGCCAAGAGCACGGCTGGTTGGCTACGTTCGGAAGTGATAACCGCTGAAAGCATCTAAGCGGGAAGCACGCTCCAAGATGAGGGCTCCCACAGGTTAACCTGGTAAGGCCCCCAGCAGATCACTGGGTGATAGGTCGGATGTGGAAGTGCAGTAATGCATGGAGCTGACCGATACTAATAGGCCGAGGGCTTGTTTCTACACTTGATTGTTTCGCGTCCACTGTGCAGCTCCCGAGATACGGTCGAAAACGGCCGCTGACATCTCCATAGAGTTTCGGTGATCATAGCGAAAGGGAAACACCCGGCTCCATTCCGAACCCGGAAGTTAAGCCTTTCAGCGCCGATGGTACTGCACGGGGGACCGTGTGGGAGACTAGGACGTCGCCGGACAATAACACCTCAGGGTCGGTCATTTATGACCGGCCCTGAGGTGTTTTTCAGTAAAAGCACCGGTTAATCGGACGTCAATTGAGCAGTGATTCGGCCTCGTCGGCCGCGCGGGGCCGATGTGCGGCTTCCCAAGCCAGAACCTCCGCAAACAGGCCGGCAGCAGCGGCATATTGCGGGCGTTCCAGAATTTCGGCGACGGCTGCCGCAATCTGCGTCGAGGTGGATTGTTTGCTGAGGCGTACGCCGGCACCGAGCCGAAGCACTCGTACAGTGTTGTCCTTCTGATCACGGCTCATCGGTATGCAGACCAGCGGTACGCCGGCGGCAAGCGACTTCAGTACGGTGCCGTGCCCAGCGTTGGTGACAACAGCGGATGCTTCGCGCAGTACTCGAGTGTGAGGCGCAGCCTGTAACGCCTGGATATTCGGACCGGCCTGGATCTGTTCCGGATCCACGGTACGGCCGGTGGTCAGCACCGCCTTCACTGGCAATGTGGCCAAAGCATCCGAGATCCGCTGCAAGAATTCGATTTGATCTTGATAGATGGAACTCGGCGCCACCAGGACCAGCGGCTCGCCGCTTTGGCGCCGCCATTCCTTTTTGGGCCATTTCGCCTCGGCAGCCCAATCCGGGTCGTCGAGTTGCGGTCCGACGTAACGAACGTTCTCTGGCAGCTGCGGCGCGCTGAAGTCGAAGGACGGGCTGGTCATCACCAGCACGCGGCTGCACCGGTCATACAACTCGGAAAGGTGGTCGAGGGGGAGCAGTTCGTAGCGCTCGAGGACCGAGTTCAGGCGCGGAAGAGTTGGAGTCAGCAGCCGGGACGCAATCCTCGGGGCGATTTTGTCTCTCGCGTTGCCAAGATAGCTAAGTCCTGGTGACCAGGCGGTGCCCAGCAGTGGCAGTCCCGGCGTGGGCCGCGCGTAGGTTTGGGCGACGAGGGCGGCTGTTGGACGCCGGGTAGCCTGAGCGCCGATCAGGATTCCCGGCAGCGGGGCGCCCAGGATCGCATTCGCCGGAAAGTCTCGAACAGCCGAGACAACGTCACGGGCGAATCGCCTGCTCATGGCCTTTCCGGTGTAGTCCCTGACAGCTCGAAACGCTCGGTACGGGTTGTCGGCTTCGAGCGCCGCGACTAGGGCAGTCTGCTCGCCGTGCGAGTTGAGGTGGGGTGCCTCATTCCACGACGAGAAGGTACATCCAGCCGAGCGGGCCGACGCTTCGATGGTCGGGTCGGCCAGCACCCGCACCTGGTGTCCGCGCCTAACGAGTTCGGCGGCGAGGCTGAGTGCCGGCGACACGGAACCGCCCGCGTCGCTGACAGCCAGCAGGAACCGCCTCTTCATCAGCTCATTCTTGTCATGTTGATTGTTGTCTGCGGCTACGGCGCATTCGCGACACGCGCCGGGTTTTCGGGTGGGCGCGGCGCGATAGCCTGACGCCGGGAAGGGGGGCGATGGACGACCGGGAGGCCCAGAGCCGAACCGGTGCTGGCACGCCGGTGGGGCACGGCGGGCTTTATCCTCCGTCCATGTGGGCGGGCACTCCTGATGTCCGGTACGTCAAGAGCGAAGATGGTTATGTCGCCTATCAGGTCTTCGGCCGGGGAGCCTCCGACATCCTGTTCATCGGCAACTGGGCAAGCAACATAGAGGTGATGTGGGAGCACCCATCGATGGCGCGCTACCTGGACCGTCTCGGTCAGTTTGCCCGCGTCATCTGCTTCGACAAGCGAGGCGCTGGTCTCTCAGACCCGGTGCCCCTGGGCGCGCTGCCGACGCTGGAGCATTGGATGGATGATGCTCGCATCGTCCTGGACGCGGTCGGCTCAGAGGAGACCGCCCTGATCGGGGATGCCGAAGGTGGGCCCATGGCCATGATGTTCGCCGCGACTTACCCGCAACGCACTCGTGCCCTGGTGTTGGTGAACACATTCGCCCGAATGCTCCGGGCAGCCGACTATCCAATTGGGATGCCCGAGGAGGCCGCAGAGCGGCTGCTTCAGATCTGGGAGCACGCATGGGGGACGGGAATTGTACTCGAGCTTTCGGCCCCCAGCGTTGCCGAGGACCCCGAGATGCGGCGCTGGGCTGGCCGATACATGCGACTCTCGGCGCCGCCCGCGGCGTGCACCAGAATGTACCGGTGGGTGCTCCATGTCGACGTGCGCTCGGTACTACCAAGTATCCAAGCGCCAACACTGATCTTGCACCGGGCCAAAAACCGGCACTACCGGGTCCCGATGGGCCGGTATCTCGCCGAGCACATCCCGCGCGCAAGGTACGTGGAATTCCCAGGAGCTGACTGGTACCCACCCTTCGTTGACGCCCAGCCGGTCCTCGACCAGATCGAGGAATTTCTCACCGGGGCTCGTCCCGTGCCGGCGCAGGATCGCATCCTGGCCACGGTGCTGTTCACCGACATCGTGGGCTCCACGGATCTGGCCGCCAGGCTGGGTGATCAGCGCTGGCTCGACCTCAGAGCGGCGCACGACGCGCTGGTGCGGACGCATCTGGACCGTTACCGGGGGAGGGAGATCGCCACGACGGGAGACGGATTCCTGGCAACCTTCGACGGTCCGGCTCGCGCGGTACGATGCGCGTCGGAAATCGCCTCGTCGGTTGAATCCTTGGGCATCAGGATTCGGGCCGGGCTGCACAGTGGCGAGGTCGAGCTTCAGGACGGACAGATCGCAGGGATCGCGGTCCACATTGCCGCGCGCGTCATGGCACTCGCGGGAGAGGGTCAGGTGCTGGTGTCGGGGACGCTCAAGGATCTGGTGGTTGGTTCGCCCATTCGCTTCTTTGACCGCGGCGCTCACTCACTGAGGGGCATTCCCGGCGAATGGCGACTTTTCGAGGTCACCGGGCTCTCCTGATCGTACTTCGGCGCGCTGTCATACGCCGAAATGCTCGGCGAGCACCGAACGGTAACGCTCCATGATCTCGCCGGCGGCGCGCCGGTCAGCCTCCGTCGGCTCATGCTTGCTGATCACGGGCACGGGCCAGTCCGGGAGACTGCCGGTGTACGCCCAGGCAGCTTGGCGGGCGGAGCCGACAGCAACACTCTCGAAGGTGTCGGTGACCACGATCGGCAACCCGAACACCGCCGTGGCGATCTTGCGTACCGCCTCTGACTGGGATGCACCGCCAGTGAGCGTGATCGAGGAGATCTCGCCGGTCTGCTCCCGTAGCACTTCCACCCCATAGGCAAGGCTCCAGAGCACCCCCTCGATGGTGGCACGGGCGATGTTCGCTGGAGTCATGTTCGCCAGGGTCAACCCGAGGAGCTGGCCGCGAGCGTCGGGCAGTGGCGGGGTGCGTTCGCCCTCGAGGTACGGCACGAAGGTGACCCCTTGACTGCCTGGCTCGGCGCCTAGCGCAAGCTGGCTCAGCTCAGCCAGCGTCACACCCAGCAGCTCCGCGGTAGCGACCAGATTCCGGGCGCCGTTGAGGGTGCAGACCAGCGGCAGGAACTCGCCAGTCGCGTCAGCGAAGCCGGCAACAGTGCCTGTCGGTTCGTGTGTTTGCTTATCGCTCTTAGTGAAGGCGGTGCCGCTGGTGCCCAGCGAGACGATGGCGTTGCCGGCCGTCACGTCGAGACCTAACCCGCCCGCCATGTTGTCGCCGGTGCCCGGTGCGACGGCGATGCCGTTCGCAGTGTGGCCGATCACCTCGTTCGGGGCTGCGACGCGTGGCAGCTCAAGATCATGACCAAGTGCCAGCTGCACCAGGTCGTTCCGGTATTGGTTGGCCGTTGCGTCGAAGTAGCAGGTGCCGGACGCATCCCCGCGATCGGTGGTCGGTGCAAAGCTGCGATCTGCGATCTGCCAGCTCAGCCAATCATGCGGGAGGACGACCGCGGTGGTCCGCGCAGCGTTGTCCGGCTCCGCTCGGGCGAGCCACCTGATCTTGGAGACTGTCATGGAAGCGACCGGGACTGACCCCACCGCGTCGGCCCACATTGTGGGACCGCCTAGCTCGGCGATCAGGTCTTCGGCATCGGGGGCGGACCTGTTGTCGTTCCACAACAGGGCATCTCGGACGAGCTCACCATTTTCGTCGAGCGTCACCATGCCGTGTTGCTGGCCGCCGACGGCGAGCGCCGAAACTCCATCGAGGAGACTGGGGTCGGCCGTGGCCTCCTGATAGGCCGTCAGCCAAGCGGATGCCGGCACCTCGGTGCCGGAAGGATGTGAAGCTCGCCCACTGCGTACGATCGAGCCGGTTTCAAGATCGCAAACCACGATCTTCACCGACTGCGTCGACGAGTCGACTCCGGCGACAAGTGTCATGAGGTCCCTCCGACGGTGATCGAGATACCGCGTTCCACGAACGGCTGCAAGACGGCCAGGCTGGGAGAGCCGGCAACGGCAATCGAGTCGATCTGTTCAAGCGAGGCGAACTGAACGAAGCCGGAGACACCCAGGGTGTCGACGCCGGCCAGCGCGATTACCCGTTCGCCTGATGCCACCTCAACCTGCGACACGGCGGCGGCAGCCGGAGTCGCCTGCGCAAGCCCGCGCTCCACGCTTATTCCTGCCGGACACACCACACTCACGTCTACGTGCAATCGCTCCATTTCATGGACCGCCCAGTCGCCCTCTTGTGCCCGAGTGATTGGCGACACCGTGCCGCCGATGTTGTAGATCTCGAGCCGGCTGACCCGAGACAGCACTATGGCCGCGTCGAGGGAGTTGGTGACGATCGTCAGGCCGCGTGTGTCGGGTGGGGAGCCGACAATGACCTGTGCCAGCGCGAGTGTCCGGTTGCCGGTCCCGAGCAGGATGGTTCCACGGCGTGGTAGCTCCTCCCAGATCCGGGTGGCCAGATCGAGGTCATCTTGCGCGGTCGGAGGGTGGCTGTTGCGGAGCGCGAGTGGACTGGCGACGATGCGCACCGCCCCACCGTGCACGCGCTGCAGCTTGCCTGCGCTCTCCATGGCGCGCAGGTCGCGCCGGATGGTCTCCTGGGCAACGCCGAGTCGGTTGGCGATGTCGACAACATCCACCCGTCCATCGGCGGCCAACAGCTCGGTGATCGCCTGGTAGCGAGCCGCAGCTTGTGCGTGCTGGACGGTCATCATGCCCTTCGTCGTAGCCTCGTCGGCTATAGCAGTTCCGTTGATTCTGTTGCCTGTGGTCTGACCTGTACCTTCCGCCCGGTACCGGCGCGAAAAGCGTCGATCGCCACCCCATAGTCCGCCAGGGTGTAGGCATGACTGACCATCGCTTTGGCGTTGAGGGCGCCTGCAACGAACATATCCACGGCCCGCGCGTAGGAGTGCAGCACCGCCATCGAGCCAACAACGGTCAGCTCGTCGTTGTAGATGCGGAATGGGGAAAACCTGGCCTGGGCGTCACTTGGTGCGACACCGAATTGCTGAAATGTTCCGCCGCGGCGTACCCGCTTCAGGCCGTCCTCGACCGCCTCCACCGCCCCGGTGCAATCGATCACCGTATCCCAGCCACCTGGGTGGGCCACCTCCTCTGGCGAGCTGCCGACCAACTCGATTCCGACGTCGCGAGCGGCCTGTTGGCGTTGCGGTTTGGGGTCCACGACACTGACGGATGCGGCGCCGGCGCGGGGCGCAAGCTGCGCCATGATCAAACCCATGGTGCCCGCGCCGTAGATCAAGTAATGCGCGCCCAGCAGTCGCGGCAACAGGTCGTAGCCATGAATGGCGCACGACAAGGGCTCGATCAGTGCAGCCAGCGCAAGATCAACAGAAGGTGGCAGGCGATGCAGATTCTTGGCCGGTGAGCGGACGAGCTCCGCTGTGGAGCCGTCGGATCGCGCCACTCCGGCGCCGTCCCAGTTCTCGCACAGGTTGCCGCGTCCGACCATGCAGTACGAGCAGTCGCCGCAGTAGAACGAGGGGTCGAGCGAGACAGCATCTCCGGGTGCCACATTGCTGACTTCTTCGCCGACGCTGACGACGACTCCCGAGGTTTCATGTCCGGGCACGATCGGATACACGGTCGGCGCGAATTCACCATCTAGTACATGCACGTCGGTCCCGCAGATCCCGACGGCCTCTACCCGTACAACTGCATCACGCGGACCGGGCACCGGATCGGGCACTTCAGTCAGCGAAAACTCACCCGGTCCCGAGAAGACTATGGCGCGCACTACCGCCTCCTGCTTGTGGGGCGTCGCAATGTCACAGATACACCTGGTAGGCGTTGACCGAATCTCTGCAAAAGATCTTTGAATCGCTTCTCTCACGGAGGCTAGCGCAGCTCTGGTTGGAGGTCTAGTGTCCGAGTTGTGTGGTCCCATGGATCGCGCTGCCCGTTTTGCATGTTTCCGACGCTCCTGATTCGCATTCGGTCAGCCGTGTGAAAATGGTGCCGGAAAGGCAGCCATGACGATGTATCCGCCCGAGCGGCAGCGGGCGATCACCGATCTGCTGCTCCAGCACGACGGCCGACGCGCCACCGTGGCGCAGATCAGTGAGCAGCTCAGGGTGACCACCGAGACGGTACGCCGTGATCTTGATGTGCTGGAGCGACGTGGCGTGCTGCGGAGAATTCGGGGCGGCGCCGAACTGATGGATTCCACACCCTTCGAGCAGGCGCTCGCCGCGCGGCATGCCGAGCAGGTCGAGGACAAGCTCGTTATCGCGCGCCGGGTGGCCGAGGAGCTTCCCCGAGACGGTGTTGTAGTGCTCGATTCCGGTTCTCTTACGCTGTTTTGCGCCCAGGCGATGCCGAAGGATCGCGATCTCGCTGTGGTGACCAACAACCTTCCGGCGGCGCAGTATCTGGCCGAATACGACAACCTGCGCATCTTCACGCTGCCCGGAACGATCAGGGGTCTGACTTCGGCAGCTGTGGATGCTTGGACCAGCCGTCGGCTCAGCACCTTGACTGTCGATCTGGCGATCATCGGCGTCAACGGCATGACTCCGACACACGGCTTGACGACGACAAATCCGGAGGAGGCGGCAACCAAGCGAGCCATGCTGCTCTCGGCTCGACGGCGGGTGGTACCGGTGATCTCCGGCAGGATCGGCAGAAACTCGTTCTGCTCATTCGCTGCGGTCAACGAGGTGGATCTAGTGATCACTGATGCCGGAGCCAACAGCGAGATCGTGAGCGAGCTGGCGGCCGGCGGTCCCGAGGTCGTCATCGCCGCACAACTTGATGTGCCTGAGCTGCTTTGATGTGCCCTGAGCTGCTGCTTTGATGTGCCCTGAGTTCGTCGAAGGGCACGTATCGCCGGCTTCGACGGTTCGGCCCACATCACATGACACCATTGGCGGATGACAGAGCAGGGGCCGCCGGATCGCTCACAGCGCGGAGCCGGCCGGCACAGTTCGCGCAGTGAGTCGTCTGGGCGGACCCGACGATCCGCGGAGGCAGCTCGGCCTGGCCTGGCGCGTCCCCGGAACGAGCCCTCTGTTCCCGAAGATGCGGACTCGCGTTCATTGCATCCGGCGGTACGCGCTGAGCTGCGCAGCCTGCCGAAAGATCTTGCTGAGATTGTCGCCGCTCATTTGGTAGCGGCGGGGCGACTCATCGATGATGACCCCGACCTGGCGTACGCCCATGCTGAGGCTGCGCGGCGACGTGCTGCCCGACTGCCGATCGTCCGCGAGGCGGCGGCAGAAACCGCCTACGCCGCAGGTCGTTACGACGTTGCACTGAGCGAGTTCCGTGCGCTGCGGCGCATGACAGGAAATCAGGATTACTTGCCGGTGATGGCTGATTGCGAACGTGCTCTGGGTCGCCCGCACAACGCCCTCAAACTGGCACGCGAAGCCGATCGGCTCGGCTTGGATCCCGCATTGCGGATCGAAATGATCATCGTTGAGGCCGGCGCGCGGCGCGATCTCGGTCAGGATCCCGAAGCGCGTCGGATTCTGGAACGCGCAGTTGGCCTGGCGCGACCCGAGGACATCTCACCGCTTGCGGTAGCCAGGCTGCGCTACGCCTACGCCGACGCGCTGCTCGCCGCAGGCAAGGAATCTGAGGCACGCCAGTGGTTTGCAGCAGCCGCGACACTCGATCATGAGCATGAGACGGATGCCCAGCAGCGACTCGATGAGCTCGATGGGTTCTTGATCGACTACGACGACGAGGCGGACAACCACACCGTAGACGGGCCGGGGTGGAGCAGTAAGGAATGAATGCTGCTCATGCAGTCATCGACTCCTACGACGCAGTGTTGTTCGATCTTGACGGCGTTATCTATTTAGGCCCGATTGCCGTGCCCGGCGCCGCGCAGGGTGTTGCACAGCTCCACGATCGTGGCACCAAGATCGGGTTCGTCACCAACAACGCAGCGCGTCCGCCGACCGCGGTCGCTGAGCATCTTGTCGAGCTTGGGATTCCGGCAACCGCCGCCGACGTCGTCACCTCAGCGCAGGCCGCTGCACATCTGCTGATCAACCGATTCGGCGCCGGTGCCAGAATCCTCGCCGTCGGGGGAGATGGGGTGACCGCCGCGTTGTTGGAGGCAGGTCTGGCAGCAGTGCATTCTGCAGACGATGATCCGGTTGCGGTGATTCAGGGTTATGGGTTCGACCTGCAGTGGCAGGAGCTCAATGAGGCTGCGATCGCCATTAGCCGCGGCGCGCATTGGGTCGCGACCAATATCGACCCGACTCGGCCGACTGATCGTGGTCTGGTGCCCGGGAACGGCGCTGCAGTGAACGCGGTCAGGATGGCCGTGCGGGTCGAACCGGAGGTGGCCGGCAAGCCGTATCGGCCGCTGCTGGACGACACGGTCGACCGGCTCGGCGCCAAGCACCCGTTGTTCGTGGGCGATCGCCTCGACACCGACATTGCCGGCGCGGCCAACGCGGGACTGGACAGCATGCTCGTGCTGTCAGGAAGTCATCGGGCCGAGGAACTTCTCGCGGCTCCACCCGGGCAGCGACCCACCCACGTCGGAGACGATCTTCGCGCGCTCTTGAGCCCGGCCCTGGTCGTCACCCGCACCACCGGTGAATTCCGTTGCGGTCAGGCGACCGCATCGGCAGCGGATGGTCGCTTGATCGTCGACGGCCACGGCTCGACCCGCATCGAAGCGGTCTGGGCTGCGGCACATGCCACCTGGTGGGCTGTTGATCATGGATTGGTGCTTGATTGGAACGATGTGCTGGAACGGATTCAGGAGCCGCTGCGGTAACCTCCATGAGGCGGCAGAAAGGCTCAGACGTGGCCGAGGCATTTCAGACCTACATCAACATGGTGAGTGGCGTGACTAAGAGCACTCAGGCGAAGGCTGCAGCCACCGCCCGGGCGATGCTGAAGCAAGCCGGGCTGGAGGACGTGGCTGCAGAGACCAGCGAGCGAGTCACCAAGCTGGCCGAAGAGATCATGAATGCAAGTCGTGCCAATCGGGAACTGTTGCAGCACTACGTCACGACCGAGGTCGACAAGGCCGCTGCGCGGCTCGGCTTCGCGCGAGCCGAGGAAGTGCAAGCGCTGCGGGATGAGATCGAGAGCTTGCGGGCAGAACTCAATGAGGCCAAAGCGCGTACGGCCGAATTTGTACCTGGGAAGAAAGCCGCTAGCAAACGGGCGCCCGCCAAAAAGGTGGCCGCCAAGATGACGCCCAGCAAGAAAACGGCGGCGAAGACTGCTGGTCGGAAACCGCCACGCAAGTCAGCAGCGAGCGCAGACAGCGCGTCACAGGCAGGGGAAGAGTGACCGAGCCGAACGAGATGACCAGCCCACCGGTGACGGGAAACGTCACAGTCGACGACGCACTGGGCAGGCTGGAAGACCTAGCATCGGCGCCGCTTTCTGAGCATCATGATCGGCTGGCGAAGGCCCACGAAGCATTGCATGAGGCGCTGGACGCATCTGACGATCAATCTGAGCATGCGGAGCCACACTGATTCGTGACTCAGCGCCTTGATCTCGAGCTGGTCAGGCGCGGGCTGGCCCGTTCCCGTTCTCACGCCCAGGCAATGATCAACGCCGGTCAGATCCTGGTCGACGGCTCGATTGTCCGGCGAGCTGCAGCGCAGGTAACACCATCGGCTGCGATTGCCGCTCCGGAAGATCGCTACGTCTCGCGTGGAGCGCACAAGCTCATCGGCGCGCTCGATGACCTCGAGCTCAGCGTTGCCGGGCGAGCCCTCGATGCCGGCGCGTCCACAGGAGGGTTCACGGAGGTTCTGCTGGCCCGCGGCTGTCAGGAGGTCTTCGCCGTCGATGTCGGCAGCGATCAGCTGGCGCTCGCGCTACGAGCCGATCCGCGGGTTCAGGTCCGGGAACGAACGAATCTCAGGGACCTTCGGCTCGAGGATGTCGGCGGCTTCCCAGTCGATCTGGTCGTCGGAGACGTCTCGTTCATCTCACTGACATTGCTAGTAGGGCCGCTGGTCTCGGTAACTCGAGACGATGGCTGGCTGTTGCTGCTCATCAAGCCGCAGTTCGAGGTAGGCCGCGAGCACTTGTCCAAGGGCGGTGTGGTGCGCGAACCAGCAGATCACGCGTGGGCTATCTCCAGCGTGATCACCTCTGCTGCTGAGCATGGCTGGCACGCTGCGGCTGCGGTCCCGAGCCGACTGCCGGGTGCCTCGGGCAACCGCGAGTTCTTCGTTCTACTGCGCCGAACCGATTCTGTGCCGGACCTCGATCTGACTGCGATCGTCAACACATAGGCTGTGGCAGGTGACCAAGGCCTCAGCCGAAAGGGATGGCCAGCCGCTTGAGCGCCCGGACACCCCGCGCCGTGTCGCGGTGCTGACCCACATGGGCCGACCTGCTGCGGTCGAAGCGGCAACCCGTTTGGTGGAGGGTCTCAACGCATCGGGCGTCATCTCCGCGCTACCTGCCAACGACCTGGCTGCACTCGACCCCCGGCTTGCGCCGGCCATGGTCCCGCTCGCCAAGCCGGTCAGGCCCGAGGACGGAATCGAGCTGATGGTCGTGCTAGGAGGCGACGGGACGATCCTGCGCGGCACTGAATGGGTGGTGGCCAGCGAGATTCCGCTCCTCGGAGTCAATCTGGGGCATGTCGGGTTTCTGGCCGAGGCAGAGTCGTCAGAGATCGACACCATCGTCAAGCGTGTCGTCGACCGCTCCTACACCGTCGAGGAACGCTTCACCATTGACGTCACGCTCCGTGATTCCAAGACCTTCAAATCGGAGTGGTCTTCGTACGCGATCAACGAGGTTTCCATCGAGAAGGCGGCACGAGAGCGGATGCTCGAGGTGCTGGTCGAGGTAGATGGCCGGCCGCTGTCGCGGTGGGCCTGCGACGGGATGCTCGTTGCGACCCCAACCGGCTCGACCGCGTACGCCTTTTCAGCAGGCGGGCCGGTGATCTGGCCGGGGGTGGATGCGCTCCTGGTGGTACCGCTGAGCGCGCACGCGCTGTTTGCACGACCGCTGGTGCTTAGCCCCACCTCCACCGTTGTGGTCGAGGTTCTCGACGTGTCTCCGACCCATGGGGTGGTCTGGTGCGACGGCCGCCGTTCGGTCGAGTTGCATGCAGGCATGGAGATCGAAGTGTCCCGGGGGAAGCAGCGGCTGCGGTTGGCCCGTTTGTCGCAGGCGCCCTTCACCGACCGGTTGGTTCACAAATTCGGTCTCAGGGTGGAGGGCTGGCGAGGGTCGGCTGATCCTGCTATCACCATGATCGACACTCCTGCATGATCAGCGAACTTCGCATCGCAGACCTCGGTGTGATCAAGGACGCGACGATCGGTCTGCATCCAGGCCTGACCGTTGTCACCGGAGAGACCGGTGCCGGGAAGACGATGGTGGTCAGCGGGTTGGGGCTGCTGCTCGGTGGCCGAGCGGACCCGCGCTCGGTTCGCCAGGGATCGGAACGGGCCCGCGTGGAAGGCCGATTCAAGATCGAGAGCTCTGCGCTGCTGGAGCAGGTGAGCGAGGCCGGTGGGGAGCTGGACGACGGCGAGCTGATCGTGGCACGTCATGTAACAGCGGCCGGGCGTTCCCGCGCCTATCTGGGCGGTGCCCAGGTTCCGGCAGGTGTTTGTGCGGAGATTACGGCCGAGCTGGTCAGGATTTACGGTCAGGCGGAACAGGAACGGCTCACGGAGGCCGAACGACAGCGGGAGCTGCTCGATCGGTTTGCCGGCGCCGAGGTAGCAGAACCGCTCGCCCGGTATACCGATCTCTGGTCCGAGGATCGCGCCGCCCGTACGGAGCTGGCTCAACTCCGCGACGAAGCCCAAAGCCGAGCCCGCGAAATCGATCTGCTGCGCTTCGGCCTGGATGAGATCGAGCGAATCGGACCCGGGCCGGGGGAGGATGTCGCGCTGGCCGCAGAGGCAGTCCGGCTGCAGTTTGCCGATGATCTGCGGGACTCGGCACAGTCGGCGGTTCACGCTCTCGCGGGTCCTGACGACGAGGCTGGGGGCGCGCTGGCGATGCTGTACGCGGCGCGCAAGGCATTTGAGGCAACAGTCTCCCGGGATGACTCAGCTGCACCGTTAGGTGCTCGGCTCGCGGAGGCGAGCTACCAGCTCACCGATCTGACAGCCGATGTGGTGCGATACCTGGAGAACCTGGACAGCCAACCGGGCCGCCTGGAGCAGATCGCCGAACGCCGGGCTCAGCTCAATACGCTCACCCGCAAGTACGGCACCACATGCGAGGAGGTTCTGCAATGGGCTGCGGAATCAGCTGCCCGACTCACCGGGCTTGAACAAAGTGACGAGCGCATCGCCACCTTGGAAGAGCGGCTCGAGGGCTTGAGTACCGAACTCGAATCTTTGGCGGCTCAGATGAGCCTCGCTCGGCGTGCCGCCGCCGCCAGCTTCGGCGAATTGGTGCTCGTCGAGCTCGCCGCACTGGCGATGCCGCACGCGCGGCTGAGCTTCGAGCTGACCGATGCCGAGCTGGGGCCAGCGGGAGCCGACCGAGTGGATCTGATGTTTGCTGCCAACCCCGGCAGCGAGCTTCGCAGCCTGGGGCGAGTCGCGTCGGGCGGGGAGCTGTCACGGGTTCGGCTGGCACTTGAGGTGGTGCTCGCGGCTGATCGCGAGGCCGTCGCTCTGGTCTTCGACGAGATCGACGCTGGCGTCGGTGGCAAGGTTGCAGTCGAGGTGGGCCGCCGGCTGGCGCGGCTGTCACAACACACTCAGGTCGTCGTCGTTACCCACCTGGCGCAGGTTGCCGCTTTTGCAGATATGCACTACGTCGTCGTGAAGGCGGACGACGGACAGGTGACCACCAGCGGTGTAGTCCAGGTGGCTGACGAGGACCGAGCTGTCGAACTGGCCCGCATGATGGCTGGCTTGGAAACAACGGAGTCGGCCCTGGCCCACGCCGGCGAATTGGTCGAGGTCGCTGCCGCGGCGCGAGCGTCGGCAATCTCATAGGGCTCTCATGTGAGCCTGCGTAGCGTCCAGGTATGCGAGTCCTCGTTGTGGCGGACGAGGTGCGGATGGCGGCAGCAATCAGGCGCTCGCTGCGCACCGTCAACGTGACAGGGGATGTTGCCAGCACCTCAAGCGGGGCCTGCGCGATGCTCGCGAACAGTCCGTACGACGTCATCGTGCTCGACGTCACAGTGCCCGACGCGGAGGGTTTCGTCACCTGTCGCCGGCTTCATCACAATGGTGACTGGACCCCGATCATCATGCTCACCACCCGTCCAGCCAGAGACGGCCGGACTCGAAGGCTCAATGCAGGCGCCGATGACTATCTGGCCAAGCCCTTTGCCTTCCATGAATTGCTCGCCCGGATGCGCCGGCTCGCCTATCGCGATTCAGCTGAGTATCCAGCAGTGATCGAGGTGGGTTCACTGCGACTCGATCCAGTCTCCGCGCAGGTCTGGCGTGGCGACCAGGAGATTCGTCTGTCCACCCGGGAGTTCGCACTGCTTGAGGCATTCATGCGCTGCCCGGGCCAGGTGCTCGGTCACAATGAGTTGCTCGAGGCGGCCTGGAATATCGGGCAGGAGTACCGATCCAATGTGATCGAGGTCTATATCCGCTATCTCCGCGAAAAGATCGACCGCCCATTCGGCCTCCGGTCGCTGGAGACGGTGCGGGGACTTGGCTACCGGCTCAGACGCGACGGCGGTGGCTGAAGCCATCTAGAACGGGTGGGAAGATTGACCCCGAGATGCGACTTCCCACTCTGCTACGCAAACGCGGAACACCGACCCAAGCCGGCGGTGTCGTGCGGCTGGATCGCCGCACCAAAAACCTCACCAAACGGCTGCATCCTGGCGAGATTGCGATCATCCACCACAACGACCTCGATCGCGTCAGCGCCGAAGCCTTGGTCGAGGCCGATGTCGCGGCAGTGGTGAATGCGGTGTCCTCGGTATCCGGCCGCTATCCCAATCTCGGGCCCGGGATCTTGATGGAGGCTGGGATCCCGCTCATCGACAATGTTGGCGACCATGTCTTTGGCCGGGTTCACGAGGGCGAATGGCTCACGCTCGATGGCGGCAAATTGATCAACTCGTCAGGAACCGTGGTAGCCGAGGGAACCGTCTACACCACCGAAATCCTGGAGGACCATCTGGAATATGCCCGGACGGGATTGTCGGACCAGATCGAGGCGTTCGCCGAGAACACGATGACTTACCTGCGGGTGGAAAAGGAGCTGCTGCTCGAGGGCGTCGGCGTACCGGACGTGGCGACTGAGATCGAGGGTCGGCATGTGTTGATCGTGGTGCGCGGCTACGACTATCGCAGTGATCTGGCTGCGCTCCGACCTTACATTTCTGAGTACCGACCTCTGTTGATGGGGGTCGACGGCGGGGCCGATGCACTGATCGAGGCTGGCTACCAGCCGGACATGATCATCGGCGATATGGATTCGTGCTCCGACGACACCTTACGGAGCGGTGCGGAACTTGTCGTGCATGCCTACCATGACGGTCGCGCGCCAGGACTGGAACGGATCGAGAAACTGGGCCTGCAGGCCGTCGTCTTTCCAGCGCTCGGCACCAGCGAGGACGCTGCCATGCTGCTCGCTGACTCCAAGGGAGCCAGCTTGATCGTCGCGGTCGGCACCCATGCTTCGTTGGTGGAGTTCTTGGATAAGGGTCGAGCCGGGATGGCTTCTACCTTCCTGACCCGGCTGCGCGTCGGCCCCAAGCTCGTTGACGCCAAGGGCGTTTCACGGATCTATCGCAGCCAGATCAAGACCTGGCATCTGATGCTGTTTGTGCTGTCCGGCATCGTGGCGCTGATCACAGCGTTGCTGTTCACCGATGTTGGCTGGGCCTTCGGCAATGTCATAGTGGCGCGGATCCGCGACCTGCTCTACTGGATAAAGGAACTCTTCACTTGATCAACTTCCGCTACCACATCGTGTCGTTGATGGCGGTCTTCATTGCTTTGTCCGTAGGCATTGCAGTTGGTGTCTCACTCAGCCCATCAGTCGACCAGGGCCTGCTTCAGCAGGCGGCACAGGACCGCAAGCAGGTGACAGATCTGCGGGCAGAGCTGGATCGGCGGAAGGCACTCGACAACTACCGCAACGCCTACGACGAGCAGGTCGGCGAGGCTGTCACTGCAGGTGTGCTGAACGGGCAGCGGGTTGCGATGGTTGCCATGCCCGATGCTCCGGCGAGCGTGGTGCGATCCATTTCGAATGCCGTGGTGGTCGCCGGCGGCACCGTGGTACGCGACGTCAAGATCAATGCCGAAGCCTTCGACGCAGCAAAAGCCGAGGATGTCACAGACGCACTGGGCAGCTACTTCGGCCCGCTCGGCCTCAACGACACCATGTCAGCTGCAACCAGGCTTGGCGTCGCCGTCGGTAGGTCCGTCGGGTCCAAGGAGATGGAAGATCGCGACGCGCTGGCAATCGCGGTCGGTGAGTCGCTGGAACGACGTGGCCTGGTCACCATCAGCAAGGAGTCGGCAGCTCAAGCGCAGCTGATCGTTGTTGTCGCGGCCACCGCATCGGATCCGCCACCAACTCCGGAAGAACTAACAGCTCACGTTCAGTTTGACGTTGGCCTGACAACGAGGGCCGGCGTTGTGCTGGCCGGTCCGAACAGCGAGGACATCGAAGGCACCGATGTGCTGGCGGCGCGGTCGGACCCCACTGCGGTGGATAGCCTCAGCACTGTGGACGTGGCCGATCTCAGCAGTGGCGTGACCACAGTGGTACTGGCAGGCAAGGAACGACTGCTCGGGCGTCCAAGTCAGCACTATGGCGCGCTGGCGAAGGCGGATGCGCCGCTCCCCGAGCTGCCGGTGCGCTAGTGAAGCGCCGGCTGTTGGCCTGCGCGGCCTCAGGGGTTGCCGCGGCCTTGGTGGCTGCGGTGGCCAACCGGCGACTGGTCCAGTCCCAAACCAATGTCCGGGAGTTTCGGAGCACCGGGTCGAAGTCGCGTTGGCTGCGGACCAATCACGCTGGGGCGAGCGTCACGCTCGCAGAGGGCCCGATTGCGGTCGTGGCACTGCTGGTCGGCGCTGGTGTCGATCGTTTGCTCGACACGTCGGGTCAGCGAAGCTTGCCGGTGGTGGTCGCCAGTGTCGGATCCGGAGTGGTCGGTGCGTACGACGACCTCTATGGAGCCACTCAAGCCAAGGGCTTTCGCGGCCACCTGCGCGCGCTGCGTTCTGGTGAGCTCACCAGCGGAGCGATCAAGATCCTTGGAGTGGGACTCAGCGCGGCCGTTGCCGCAGCCTTGGTCCAGTGCTCACGGCCAGGCTGTGCAAAAACGGCGTGCCATGCGCTGGACGTCGTGATCGACACAGGACTCATTGCGGCAACGGCAAACCTCGCCAATCTGCTCGACCTGCGGCCGGGTCGGGCCGCGAAAGCGATTGTCCTGCTTGGCTCGGGCCTGGTCGGCTTCGGCGCAGCGCCGGCAGTCGGCGCCGCAGTGGGCAGCCTGCCGACCGATCTGGCCGCGAAGTCCATGCTCGGCGACTGCGGCGCCAATGCCCTCGGCGCCGCAGTGGGTACCGCTGCTGCTCAGGCCTTGCCGCGACGATTCCGGCTGCTTGCCTTTGTCGCGGTCGCGGCGCTGAACCTGGTCAGCGAGCGGGTCAGCTTCACTGCCGTCATTGAGCGGACGCCGCTGCTGCGCGAGTTCGATCAGCTTGGGCGTCCTGCCCCCGCGCCGTCCTCTTCGACAGTCCCGTCAGCGTGAGAGCCGGATTCGCTTCAGTCGCCGCGGGTGTCGCAGGGCTCACACTCGCGTCGCGGCTCGTCGGCTTCGGCCGGTCGCTGGTCTTCTCCAAGACCGTCGGAGACACCTGTCTCGGCGACACCTATAACGCGGCCAACAGCCTGCCGAATGTGCTGTTCGAAATCGTGGCCGGCGGCGTCCTCGCCGGTGTCGTGGTGCCGGTTGTCGCTCGGCATCTTGGAGCCGGCCGCGGGGAGCACGCGTCACGTACGACCTCGGCGCTGATCACCTGGACCTTGCTGGTGCTGACGCCGGCCGGGCTTGCGGTGCTGGTGGGCGCCAGGGCGTTCGCCTCGGTGTTTGCCAAGGCCGACTGTGCGGGTAGCGCGGACGCCCTGGCCGCACTTGTCGTCATGTTCGCTCCGCAGGTGTGGCTGTACGGTCTGGCGGTGGTCAGCGCAGGCGTGCTGCAAGCCCATCACCGGTTCCTGGCCGCGGCGACGGCCCCGCTGCTCTCGAGCGTTGTCGCGATCATCGCTTACCTCGGCTATGCCGCGCTTGCGGCGCCCTCAGCCAACGACAATCCGACCGAACTGACCGGCCAGGCGCTTGCCGCACTCGGCTGGGGCACGACATTGGGCGTGTTCGCCTTGGCAGCCTGTACCTTGCTGCCGCTTGGCGCCCTGGGCCTGCGGCTCCGCCCTCGGCTGCGGTTTGCCGACGGTGATCGATCGGTGATCATTACCATCGCCGCAGCCAGCATCGCCGGCCTGATCTTGCAACAGCTCAGCGTGTTGTTGATCAACTGGTCAGCGCAGCAGACTGGTGATCAGGGCGCCTTGACCAGGTTCACGTGGGCAAATGCGGTCTATCTGCTGCCGTACGCCGTGCTGGCCGCCCCGCTGCTGCAATTGAGCTTCCCACGGCTGGCCGATGCTGCGGAGAAGGGTCGATCCGACGTCGGCCAGGTGCTTTCGGAGACCGGCCCGGCCACAGTCGTGATGGCCTGGCTGGGCGCAGCACTGCTGGTGGCGACCGCTGTCCCGGTGGCGCGGGTGTTTGTGCTCGGCCCCGGCTCCGGGCGTACCGACGCGCTGGCCTGGCCGATTGTTGCGTTCGCGCCGGCGGTGGTCGGGTTCACCCTGCTTGGGCTGGCCTCGCGTACCTTGCTCGCGCAGCACTTGGGCACTGCCTCAGGCGCAGCGAACGCGAGCGCGTGGGCTGCAGTGATCATCTGCGTGGCCGTGCTGCGCCTGGCGGTACCTGCTGCTTGGCTGGTGCCGGCGCTGGCGGCCAGTGTCTCGCTAGGAATGATTGTGGGTGCGGCTTTGGGATGGCTGCTGCTGCGACGGTCTGGGATGCCCAGGGTCGGGTTGCTACGACCGATGTGGGTCGGCTTGGCGGCCGCCGTACTGGCGGGTGGCGTGGGAGCGGCCGGCGCGCAGCTGCTGGCTGAGGTCGGCATTGTGGCGGCGGTCCTCGGTGCCTGCGCGGTGGCATTGATCTGTGTCCTAGTGTTCACTGCGATGCTGCGACTTCTTGCACCCGCCCTGCTGGCCCAGATGTGGGCGTTGCGACGGCGAACGTCGTCGGCCGAATTGGGCTCGGCATGAAGATCGCTCAGCTCTTGACTGCCAGTACCGGGGGCATCGGGCGGCACGTCGCCAGCATCGCCCCACGGCTGGAGCAGCGCGGCCACCAGATACGTGTGTTCTGTCCGAAGGACACGGCCGAGGTTCAGGGGTTCAAAGAGCTGGGCCTTGATGTCTGGCCGCTCTCCAGCCTGCGTCGATTCGTTGGCGCGGATCTGGTACACGCACACGGTCTGAAGGCCGGCTGGCTGGGATTGCCTATCGCCTGGATGTTCAGCGTGCCGCTTGTTGTCACCTGGCACAACGCGCTGCTGGGCGAGGGACTGGCACCGGCGGCCTTGCGGCAGATGCAACGAGCCGTGGCCATCGGAGCGGATCTGACGCTGGCCGCCAGCAGCGATCTTGTTGCTCAGGCCAGACGCCTGGGAGCCCGGAACGCCCGGCTGGTGCCGGTCGCGGCGCCGGGGTTGCCGCCGGCAACGCTCAGCCGCGATGCGCAGCGAGGGGTGCTCGGTGCCAACTCGCGCGACACGGTCATCCTGACCGTCAGCCGGCTGGCTCCCCAGAAGAACCTGGGCATGGTGCTCGACATCGCAGCGGCCGTACGGCACCGGCCTGATCTTCGGTTTGTTGTGGTCGGCGATGGACCCGAGGAGGACGCATTGCAGCGCCGCGTCGCCGATGAGCGCCTGCAGGTGCGGCTGCTGGGACGCAGCGACGACGTCGGTTCGCTGTTCGGTGCGGCTGACCTGGCGCTGCTGACCTCAACCTGGGAAGCTCGAGCGCTGGTCGCTCAGGAGGCTCTGCTGGCCGGCGTGCCGCTGATCAGTACCCGAGTAGGGGGAATCGAGGAGCTGGTCGATTCGGCAGCTCGGTTGGTCCCGCCAGGCGACGTCGAGCAGGCCGCGCGGCAGCTTGTCGCTCTTGCCGACGATCCGGACGAGCGGCGCCGCTTGCGGGAGGCAGGCCTGCGTCAGTCTGCCAGCTGGCCCACCGAGGACGATGTCGTGAATGACCTGGTGGCGGCCTACAACGACGTCAGTCGAGATCGGCGCTACAAGGGCTTCTGGAACGACTCCGGCGGGTTCACCGTGCGATAGTGCGCCACGACGTAAGCTGGAGGCCCGTGGGATATCGCGGCACATTGACCAAGCATCTCTTCGTGACCGGAGGCGTCGCCTCCTCACTCGGCAAAGGCCTCACCGCTTCCAGTCTCGGCAACCTCCTTGTCGCCCGTAGGCTCCGTGTCTCCATGCAAAAGCTCGACCCTTATCTGAACGTCGATCCCGGCACCATGAACCCGTTTCAGCACGGTGAGGTCTTCGTTACCGAGGATGGCGCGGAGACCGATCTCGATGTCGGTCACTACGAACGCTTCCTGAACGTCAACCTGTCGGGGGAAGCCAACATCACCACTGGCAAGGTCTACTCCTCGGTGATTGCCAAGGAGCGGCGTGGCGACTATCTCGGTGACACCGTGCAGGTCATCCCGCACATCACCAATGAGATCAAGGAATCGATGATGGCGATGGGAGGGCCGGACATCGACGTGGTCATCCACGAGATCGGTGGCACTGTCGGCGACATCGAATCCTTGCCGTTCCTGGAGGCGGCGCGCCAGCTGCGGCATGACGTCGGCCGGGAGAACGTGTTCTTCCTGCACGTCTCACTGGTGCCCTACATCGGTCCCAGCGGTGAGCTGAAAACCAAGCCGACCCAGCATTCGGTAGCTGCGCTGCGCCAGGTGGGCATTCAGCCGGACGCTGTGGTGTGCCGCTCCGACCGGGACATCCCGGACTCGGTGAAACGCAAGATCTCGTTGATGTGTGATGTCGACGAGTCGGCCGTGGTTGCCGCGATCGATGCGCCAAGCATCTATGACATCCCGAAGGTGCTGCACGCTGAAGGGCTGGATGCCTACGTGGTACGCCGGCTCGATCTCCGGTTCCGGGACGTGGACTGGACGCGCTGGAACGACTTGCTTGATCGCGTGCATCGCCCGAAGGAGGAGGTGACGATCGCACTGGTCGGCAAGTATGTCGATCTTCCGGATGCCTACCTCTCGGTCTGTGAAGCGCTGCGCGCCGGCGGCTTCGCTAACCATGCGAGGGTGGTGATCCGCTGGGTGCCCTCCGACGATTGCCAGACGCGGGACGGCGCGGCCAGGGTGCTGAGTGAGGTCGATGGCGTCGTTATCCCGGGTGGGTTTGGGATCCGCGGTGTCGAGGGCAAGGTCGGCGCCATCCGCTACGCCCGCGAAAACCAGATCCCGATCTTGGGACTCTGCCTGGGCCTGCAGTGCATGGTGATCGAGGTCGCGCGCAACATGGCAGCTCTGGAGGGAGCCGACAGCAGCGAGTTCGCGCCCGAGACGCCCCACCCCGTGATCGCGACGATGGCCGAGCAAGTCGCGATCCTGGAAGGCGGTGGCGACCTCGGTGGATCCATGCGGCTGGGTTCCTACCCGGCCGAACTGTTGCCTGGCTCGATTGTCGCGAAGCGATACGGTCAGGCCCATGTCGCGGAGCGGCATCGCCATCGGTATGAGGTCAACAACGCCTATCGGGAGCGCCTCGAGAATGCCGGGCTAGTGATCAGTGGCACGTCACCGGACTCCAAGCTGGTGGAGTTCATCGAGTTGCCCAGCGAGGTCCATCCCTACTTCGTCGCCACTCAGGCGCATCCGGAACTCAAATCGCGACCAACTCGGCCGCATCCGTTGTTCGTCGGTCTCGTCGAGGCGGCGTTGGACCGCAAGCTGGCCACCCGGCTTCCAGTGGACAACGATCATCGATGATCGTTCTGAGTCCAGACGAGCTGGTCGATACGCCGCTCGCCTGGCCGGTCGAGTCGTCGGCCGTGCTAGCCCGGGGCGCCATCACCCGATATCTGCAAGATCAGGTGAGGATGCCGGATGGCAACCTGATCATCCGGGAATATCTCGAGCATCCCGGAGCAGTCGGGGTGATCGCTCTCGATGATCACGACCGGGTGGCCCTGGTTCGGCAGTATCGGCATCCAGTACGCCACCGCCTGATCGAGCCACCAGCGGGACTTCTGGATGTCGGCGGCGAGGACTACCTGCCGGCCATTCAGCGTGAGCTGGCAGAGGAGGCAGGACTGGCTGCTGGAAACTGGGCCGTACTGGTCGACCTGTTCACGACGCCAGGAATTCTCGGCGAATCACTGCGCATCTATCTCGCTCGAGATCTGGAGCCCGTCGACGGTCCCGATGGTTACATTCGCGAGGGTGAGGAGGCGCACATGGATCTCGTCTGGGCCTCCCTGGACGACCTCGTCGTCGCAGTTCTCGCGGGCAGCTTGCACAATCCGACCACTGTTTCAGGCGTACTCGCCGCGTGGACCGCCCGCCAGCGGGACGGTTACACAAGCCTCCGCCCCGCAACCGCCGCTTGGCCCGCCCATGAGGCGATCAAAGCCTCGAACTAGGTCATCGAGCTCAGGCCGCGACCCGCTCAGTCGCCGGCGCAACCCGAGGTGCGGGCTGCTGAGCCATGGCACGCACCAGGTATCGAGCGTCTTGATCCAAGCCCTGGATGGTTGCCGAGGCGACCGCGTACTGGAACTCCGTGCCGAGGAAGTACAAACCGGCTTCCGCCGAGGCGCCGCGTTCGGCAAGCAGCTGCCCATGATCATCTGTTACGGGCAGATCGATCCAGCTGTAGTTCGACCGATATCCGGTGCACCAGATCACTGTCTGAGGCTGGAGTACCTCGCCGTCGACGGTGACAGGCAGACCATCTCGTATGCCGGCAATGCGAGCCACTCGCTGCACCCCAGCAGTGTCAAGATCACGTGCCTTGGTACGCACCAGCGGCTTGCCGTGACTGATGGACGCAGCCCGGAACTTGCGTCCCATCGGCGTATTGATCGTCAGGACGCGCCGGAAGACGAACATCACGATCGGTATCAGGAATCGAGCCCCGGGTCCGTCGATGCGGAACGGCACCTCGCCAGGATTTCGGCCGGAGAGCCAGGTCTGATGGGCGGATCTGGCTGCCTCCAGGGCGATCTCTGCGCCGGAGTTTCCAGCGCCGACCACCAGGACAGGTCCGTCCAGCTGCTCGGGGTTCCGGTACGCATCGGAGTGCAGCTGCCGAATGCCAACCGCCAGCTCAGTCGCAAAATCGGGGACTACCGGAGTCTGGTAGCCGCCCGTCGCTACCACGACGCGGTCAGCCCTCAACTCCCCGTCGGAGGTTTCGAGCCGAAAGCCACCATTGGTACGCGATAGTCGGCTCACTCGCACACCGCTGCGCACTGGCAGGCTGAAATGCCGCGCATAGTCCTCGAGATAGTCGCCCATCTCGGTGTGGGTGGGCCAGGTGCTCAGCCGCATGGGCAGTCCCGGCAGGCTTGAATACTGCGGAGTCGAAAACAGCCGCAGCGAGTCCCAGCGATTCCGCCAGGTGTCGCCAATGCGTGGCTGGGCATCGAGGATCACGAACCGCTCGCCGAGCTGTTGCAGGTGATGTCCCATGACGAGGCCGGACTGGCCGCCGCCGATGATCACTGTCGGGAAGGATTCGGCGCCGTTGACTGCCGATGAAGCCTGAGCGATGTGCACGCGTTGGGTCGTCATGGTCTGACGCTAGGAGCGTGCCGGGCATTGCCACATCGACAAGAATGCGCATCTTCGAGTGAGACCGAGCATGGGTAGAAATGCCCATGCTCAGCATGGCGGCGCGCGAGCCGTCAGACCAATTGATGCTCGTACGCGTATGCCGTAGCCGCGGCGCGGCTGTTGACGTTGATCTTGGTGAAGATGTTGCTGAGATGCCTGGCGACCGTCTTTTCGCTGAGGAACAAGATCGTGGCGATGCCCCGATTAGTCTGCCCCTGCGCCACTAGTGCGAGCACCTCACATTCACGGGCGGTCAGCGGATGACCGGGTGCGGCGCCGTCGGTTGGAACCAGCGAAACAAGATCAGCTTGTGCGCCGAGCTGCTCGAAGACTGTGCGCGCCGCATCAAGCTCCATCCGGGCTGCGTCGTCGTCGCCCAGGAGCCGACAGGCCGCGCTGACCTGAACCCGGGTACGCGCAGCCTCATACGGCGCATCCACCTGCTGCCACAGTGTCCATGCTCGCCGCAGCAACGGAAGCGCGGCCTGCGGATCATCCTCCGCGAGCCGGAGCTGACCCGCTGCGTGGCCGGCCAACGCCGCCAGGTAAGGCGTCTCAATCGTCTCCGAGTTCTCCTCAAGCTCGGCCAGCGCCGTCCGCGCAGCATCGAGCTTTCCGGCGGCCAGCGCAGTCTCGACCTTGGCGGCGAGTAGCAGCGACCGCCGCGCTGGGTTACGACTTTCTGCCAGCGCACGGTCCAGTCCAGCCAGGCTTGCCGCCGGGTTTCCCTGCGCCAACCTGACCAGAGCGAGGCCGGGCTGCACCTCGCGCCCGCAACTGGCGGCGGCAGCATATGAGCGCTCAGCCAAATCGAAATTGCCGCCCAGCCGGTGCAGCTCAGCCAGCCGGTAGTGCGCCGCCCCTGCCACATAGCCCGCTATCGGCATCCGCTGGCTAACCTGCACTGCCTCTTCGGTGGCCTCCGCCCATGAGCCGTGCAACTGGAGAATCTCCGCCCGGTGTACCTGGCACTCGCCGCGGTACGGCATTAGTCCGGATTGTGCGTCGCACCAGTGACTGAGTGCTTGGGTCCACTCCGCGGCACGTTGCATGTCGAAACGATCCATGCATAGCGAGATCACCGAGCAGTAGGCGAGTCCGACCACCTGAGGCGCAACGCGATCGTCGATGACGTAGACCATGATCTCGTCCAGAGCCTGGAGCGCCTCCGCTCTGTGTCCTTGTACGTCAAGACAACGGCCACGAGCCAGTCCGGCTAGCACGAAGAGGTCATCGTCTCCGGCGGCCCTGGCCCCTGCGCCCGCTCGCTCCACCATGGGCAAGGCCTCGTTCACCGCTCCCGCCTGCATCAACTCGACGCCTTCCCCGAGCAGCGGGAGGTAAAACAGGTGGCCGTCTGAATCGTGATCCTCGAGGATGCGGCGCAGCCGGCCTATCCAACCAGCTGAACGAGCGATCTGGCCGGCTTGCCGAAGGTGAAAGATGAGCCAGTAGACACAGCGGGCGGCCCTATCAGGGAAACCTTGCTCGAGATAGCCGCGATGAGCACGGTCCAGGAGGTTGACGGCTTGCTCGTCGTCACCGAGCACATGAGCGGCAACGGCACCGCGCTCGAGATCCTCTGGAGCCAAGTTGGCGTCGCTCGCTGACACTTCGGCGTACTCCTTGGCCCAGTCACGGCGAGGCGGCAGCACGCCCGTCACATTGGTTTCCATGCACCATCCCGTCCCTTCCCGAGCCTAACCGCACTGCGAGGGTCGGTCGCGTGAGCAGCGTCCCAAGGACCCTCGTCGGGCGTATGCGCGTGGCATGATCAAGGTGAGCGCCCAGATCAGTTCGGGAGGACGCCCAGATTCGATCAGGAGGGTCCATGAGGGTCGGCGTGCCTGCTGAGGTTAAGAACCACGAATATCGGGTCGCCATTACCCCGTCTGGGGTGCATGAGCTCACCAGGCATCACCATGACGTGCTCGTTCAAGCCGGCGCGGGCATCGGTTCATCGATCACCGACGATGAGTTCACAGCCGCCGGCGCGAAGATCGCCTCCAGTGCTGAGGACGTGTGGCAGGACTCGGAGCTGATCTTGAAGGTCAAGGAACCGATCCCAATCGAGTACGACCGGATGCGGCCTGGTCAGGTGCTGTTCACCTACCTGCATCTGGCTGCCAGCCGCGATTGCACCAGAGCCCTCCTGGACAGAAAGGTGACCGGCATCGCCTACGAGACGGTGCAGCTCAGCAACGGGGCACTGCCGCTGCTGGCGCCGATGAGTGAGGTGGCTGGCCGGCTGGCGCCCCAAGTGGGCGCCTATCACCTGATGCGCCAGGGCGGCGGCCGCGGCAGCCTGATGGGCGGTGTCTCTGGCGTGTACGCCGCCAAAGTGGTGGTGATCGGTGCCGGTGTCTCGGGCATGAACGCCGCAGCGATCGCGCTCGGTATGCAGGCCGAGGTGTTGTTGATGGATCGCAACATCGACAAGTTGCGGGAGGCGGACCGGATCTACCAGGGTCATCTGCAGACCATCGCCTCGAACGCGTACGAAGTCGAGCGCGCGGTGCTGGACGCCGATCTGGTGATCGGCGCCGTGCTGGTCCCGGGAGCCAGGGCGCCGACCTTGATCAGCAACGAGCTGGTCTCCCGGATGCGTTCCGGCAGCGTTCTGGTCGACATCGCCATCGACCAGGGCGGTTGCTTCGAGGACAGCCGGCCGACCACTCATGCCGAGCCGACCTTCCGGGTGCACAACTCGGTGTTCTACTGCGTGGCCAACATGCCCGGCGCAGTGCCCAACACCTCGACGTATGCGCTGACCAATGTCACGCTGCCGTACGCACTCAGCCTGGCCGACAACGGCTGGCGTGAGGCACTGCGGAGCGATCCCGCCCTGGCACTCGGACTGAACACCTACGACGGCACCATCACCAACGGCCCGGTTGCGGAAGCGCACGGGCTCCGGCATCAGGAGCTGGCCGACGTCCTCGGCTGAGGCTCCCACGGTTGCGGGGCTCGTCCAGACCTACCTCGACCATCTGACCGTGGAACGAGGCATGTCCCGAAACACCGTCAGCGCGTACGGTCGCGATCTGCGCCGCTATGCCGACTATTTGGCGGAGCTGGGCATTACAGACTCGTCCCAGGTCACCAGCACAATGATCGGTGATTATGCTGCGCGCCTGCGCGAGGGCGTAGCAGCTTCCGACGGTGCGGGCTGGGTGGAGGCACCGCTGGCCAGCGCAAGTGCGGCTCGAGCCGTGATCGCGGTACGCAGCCTGCATCGATTCGCAAACGCCGAGGGGCTGACCGCCGAAGATCCCGCACGGAGCATCCGGCCGTCGAAGCCACCTCGGCGGCTGCCGAAAGCTCTGAGCCTGGAACAGGTGCAGGCCTTGCTCGCAGTGCCGGCAACCGACACCGAGGTAGGCCTGCGTGATGCGGCGCTGCTGGAGTTGCTCTACGGCACAGGCATGAGGATCTCCGAGGCGGTCGCGCTCGACGTCGACGACGTGGACCGGCTGATCCGGGTGGCAGCCGGCGGCGGAGCACCCGGCCTGCGGATTCTGGGCAAGGGAGACAAGGAACGCATCGTTCCGGTCGGCTCGTACGCCCGCGCGGCACTGGATGCCTACCTGGTACGCGGTCGGCCCGCGCTGGCCGCACGTGGTCGCGGCAATCCGGCGCTGTTCATGAACACCCGAGGCGTCCGGCTGTCGAGGCAGAGCGCCTGGGCGATACTGCGGTCAGTCGCCGAGAAGGCCGGCATCACAACCGACGTATCACCGCACACGTTGCGGCATTCGTACGCTACGCATCTGCTGGACGGGGGAGCCGATGTCCGCGTGGTCCAGGAGCTGCTCGGCCACGCGTCGGTCACCACGACGCAGATCTACACACTGGTAACCATCGACCACTTACGGGAAGTCTTCCTCACTTCACACCCTCGCGCGTATTAGTGTCGTGTCGACAAAGCTGCTTGGAGGAGGCAGGAGTGCAGGAACTCCACGGGGGCGGCGAGGCTCCCCCTGAAGCTGTGGCATCCTCGGACAGCGTTGTGGCCGACCTCACCGATGAACACCATCTCGACACAAGCGACCTGGAGTCGCTGCTTCGGGCGGACCAGCAGGCAGGCGTGGATCAGGAATTCGTGGTGCCTGCTCCACCGAATGGCGTAGCGCAGCCGGTGGAACGCGAGCCGCTCATCGGCCCGACGGGACGGCCTTGGCCCGATCTACCGACGCCGCCGCCGCTGACCGAGCATGGCCCGGCCCTCATCATCGCGATGTGCAATCAAAAAGGCGGCGTAGGGAAGACCACCACGACAATCAACCTCGGCGCGGCGCTGGCAGAGTACGACCGACGGGTGCTGCTGGTCGACTTCGACCCCCAGGGGTCGCTTTCGGTCGGGCTGGGCGTCAATCCACACACGCTGTCCTTGAGCATCTACAACCTGCTGATGAGTCGGGACCACTCCATCGATGAGGTGATTGGCGAGACCAACGTTTCCGGTCTGGACATCTTGCCGAGCAACATCGACTTGTCAGCTGCGGAGATTCAGCTGGTCTCGGAGGTCGCCCGGGAGCAGACCTTGATTCGCCTGTTGGAGTCGGTCAGGAGCCGGTACGACGTGATCCTGATCGACTGTGCCCCCTCCCTCGGGCTGTTGACCATCAACGCGCTGACCGCGGCCGATCGGGTGATCATGCCGCTGGAGTGCGAGTTCTTCGCACTGCGCGGGATTGCCTTGCTGACTGACACGATCGCCAAGGTGCAGGACCGGCTCAACCAGCGGTTGGAGATCCTGGGGATTCTCGGCACGATGTACGACCCACGTACGCTGCACAGCCGCGAGGTTCTCGAGCGCGTCGTCGAAGCCTTCGGCGAGCAGGTCTTCCATACCGTCATTCGGCGCACCGTGAAGTTCCCAGAGACCACGGTTGCCGGAGAGCCGATCACCACCTACGCCCCCACATCACCAGGAGCCGAAGCGCATCGCACCCTGGCTCGTGAGGTGCTCGCCAGATGTCGGGTCACCTAGGCGTGGGCCTGGCTGCAGCCTCGTATCCCGCAGAGCCGGTCGACCGGCGTGGCTCGGGCCGGATCCGTCACGAGGAGAAGATCACCGTCTATGTCAGCGCCGATGAGCTGTTGGCGCTTGAGCAGGCGAGGCTGACCCTGCGCGCCCAGTACGGCATGGCAGTCGACCGCGGGCGAATCGTCCGAGAGGCGATCGCAGCGATGCTCGCCGACCTCGAGGCGAGTGCCGGCGAGTCCGAGCTGGTCCGCAGGCTGTCTGCGTCGTGACCCTCTCTTTGTCGATGGAGGCCGACCGGGAAACAGGTTTCGAGGTTCATCTGGACAACTTCGACGGTCCCTTCGACCTGCTGCTTCAGCTGATTTCCCGGCACAAGCTGGACATCACCGAGGTGGCCTTGTCCCAGGTGACTGATGAGTTCATCGCCTACATCAAGGCGGCGGGCGATTCCTGGGACTTGGACCAGACGAGCCAGTTCATGGTGGTGGCCGCCACCCTCCTCGATCTGAAGGCCGCCCGGCTCATCCCGTCCGGGGAGGTGGAGGATCCCGAGGACCTGGCCTTGCTGGAGGCCCGCGACCTGCTGTTCGCTCGGCTGCTGCAATATCGGGCGTTCCAGCGCGTGGCCGCCTATCTGGCCGCGACACTGCAGGCACAGGGTCGCCGGTTTCCGCGCGAGGTTGGGATGGAGCCTCGCTTCGCACGGCTGATGCCGGAGGTGACGATCTCGATCAGCCCCGCCCGGCTCGCCGCCCTCGCCGCCAAGGCGATGGCGCCGAAGCAGGCCAGCGTCCTGTCGCTGGCTCACATGCATGCCCCGGTGGTGAGTGTTCGGGAACAGGCCGAGGTGGTGGTGCACAGATTGCGCCAGCAGCGCGCCATGACATTCCGTGCGCTGACCTATGATTCGCCGAGCATGCTCACCACCGTGGCACGCTTCCTTGCCCTGCTCGAGCTGTTCCGCGACGGCGC